>Ga0316575_10000061_pt1 | contig 26127 bp, 24 predicted proteins | sample J5NA_FD_203072 | JGI IMG/M metagenome (GOLD analysis project Ga0316575, IMG submission 203072) | Rhizosphere microbial communities from salt marsh grasses in Alabama, United States - J5-7_050615r2r3 | ecosystem: Host-associated > Plants > Roots > Rhizosphere | place: USA: Alabama | collected...
AAGCAGACGCATCGCCAACTCCCGCAGAACTGGTCCGGCAACATCGTGACGAGCGGTTTCCATTGATCGCGGGTGCCTTCCTTCTGATCCTCGCCGCTGTGCGTCTGTTGCGTTCGCGTCGCGATCGAGCGATATACCGCCTGCTCCGCTTCGACCGCTTCGACCTGTGGGCAATGGGGTTCATCGAGTACCTCATGCTAATGGGTGCTCCGGTGATGAGCGGGTTCGCAATCGTGATTGTCGTAGGCGAGGCGAACGGCATCGAGACTGAGGCACTTGGCGTCGGAGATGCGGCCTGGCTCACTACTGTCTCGGGTGTCGCTGCAGCGGTGTTCGCTTCGATGTCGGCTGCGGGCAGGAACACGCACCAGTTCGCGCCCGGAACATAGCGGTCTCATGGGCGCGCGAGGGCCCGATCATCCATGCAACGGAACCGACGGGGCGATCCAGCCTCCCTCAGGAGCCGAGGCGCTCGCGCGCACATGGCAAGTGGTGCGAGGACCTCCGGAGTCCGCGCCTGATCCCAAGACTCGTCGGGTCTCTGCCCGGAAGCGACGAGCGGTCTTCAAGCTCCTTCGCAAGGTCGATGAAGTCGTGGGGGACGGCGGCTTGCGCCTACGGTCGAGTTTGAACTGCTAGTTCCGGTGGTTGTCTCGCAGCAGAACTCTGACAAGCCAGAGAGCCGCAACCGTCACCACCGCACGCGTGACGAACATGGACGCGTACTGAGTCCGACCATCACCCACTGCGCCGTCAACCTCCGAAGTGAACTGGGTCCACATTGCGCATAGTCCTGCGACAAGCAAGGTGCACAGGATGTACTTCACGAGGCGCAAGGTTGCCTCCCCACGGCGTCGGACAAGCGGTTCGCATGATGCGACCGCTTTGGCACACCATTGTGCACCGATAGTCAGTCACAACGCGTGTGAGCGGGTTCGGTCGTGCGGACCTCGAATGCGCACGCCCGTCTCTCGAAGTCGAGTCGCGACCGTATCCCCGGTTACGTTGAACCGTTCACCGACGGCGGCTAGCGATAGACCGGACTCGTACATGCTGATCGCCTCAGGAATATCACTGGGAAGCAGGCCGGTGCGGCGCAGCCGGACGCCAGCGCGCTTCAGGGCTTCACTCACCGTCGTACGGTGGCAGTCGAACTCCTTGGCCAACTCGTATGTCGTGGCGCGGGCACGGTAGCGCTCGACGAGCTGCTCGACTTGATCCGGCCGCACGCGCGTTTGGTGTTGACCGGATTGTCCGTTTCCTTCAGAATCGTGCGCGGGTACTGGGCCTGCTGCGATCTCAGTTGCCAGGTTCGCCAGCTCGCGAAGGCGATCTCCAGTGTTCGCAAGCGAACACCTCAGGCCCACCACCACGACGTCACCGAATCCCGAGCCGGGCGAACGCTTCGCCGCGGGCCACGTGCGTCCTCTGGGCGTCGGCTGCACCGCTGCGGTACCTTTCAGTCAACGCTCTCGCGACCTGGGAGGCTCGCCATGAGAAGAATCGCCGCTATCGCCCTGCTCCTGCCCGTGCTGGCTGGATGCGCGAGCGAGAAGACTCCGACGTCGCCGACGGCTTCGGCGGACGTGAACGCCCCGAGCTACCTGATGGTGCAGAACGCCGCGTCGGCGAGCTTCGCCGAGCACGGCGACGGGTACACGCTCACCCTGGGCGGCGTGGATCCCGCGACGGTCTATTTCACCGACCGCCCCAACCGTGAGGCCGGTTCGTACGACACCGGCGACTTCGTCGACCAGATCTTCGAGGGTGACGATCCGCCCAACGCCGCCTTCGTGTGGCGCGTCGATGGCGAGGACCAGACCGTCGCTCTGGAGTTGGAAAGCGGCACGTACGACGAGGCCGCCCACACGCTCACCTACGAGGCGACGGTCCTGGAGGAGAAGTCGGGCCAGCTCGCGGAGTTCGGTGACAACGCCGCCATCCCTGCGGGCACGGTGAGCCCGGCGTCTCTCTTCATCGACAGCATCTTCCACTACGAGCAGTGCTACGTCGCCGTGTACAACGGCGTCCAGGGCGCCGACGCGGCGAAGCTCCAGGTGGGTACCATCACGCTGGAGAGCAGCTACTCCGACGGCGAGTTCCGCACCCAGCAGAACACCGGGCCGAAGGTGGACGACACGATAGCGTCGGGCGCCACGGCGCAATGGTGGTTCCAGGCCGCCAGCGCGTCCACGACGTGCGGGGTCGACATCGAGATCGTCGCGTGGGTGCCGCCGCCGCAGCCGTGGGCGATCAAGTTGTACGAGCGGAACCCGTCGACGGACCCCAACTCCTGGGGAAACGACTGCGGCGACGGCTACACGTGCGCGACCAAGGTGCTCGACAACAGCACGAAGCTGTCGATCGTGTGGGCCATTTGCGAGGCGGGCGTGTCCCAGGACGCCTGCCTCGGCCGACTGAACTAGGACGGAGGGCACTCGCGCGGACGACGCTGTTCTGGAACGCTGGTCCCAACGAACCGGCACAGGACGGGGGAGAGATGTCTGAAGAATCGAAGCGGCGGTACAGGGGTGGCGGTGGCGGTTTCGCCTACTTCCTGGGGATCATCGGGTCCTCGGTGTTCTACTTCCGGGCCGCCTCCGATTTCTGGAGCTACGCGTTCGCGCTGCCCAAGGCGTTCGTCTGGCCGGCGTTCCTCGTGTACGACCTTCTCGCCTACGTACACGGCTGACGCGCACGGCTGACGTGCGCGACGCACCTACGCCGAACGTCGCCGTTCCCGCCGAATCGTCGGCCGGACCCCTCGGGGTCGCTTAGGGTGGGAGGACCGCGTCGAGCGGGCGACCGCCCGGAAACGCCAGCGAGGGAGTTCACGTGAAGAAGACCTGGATCGCCACGGCCGCCGTTGCCGCCGCCCTTCTTGGGCTCGCCGGATGCGGATCGGTCTCCCCGTCCCCGTCCACCACTGCGTCGGCCTCGTCGGGCGTGACGGCCTCTCCTGACGACGTCGCGGCCCTCGCCTCGATTACGTGGACCGCGGACGACGCGGGCGTCCCGCAGCTCGACTTCGCGACGCCGCTGGCCGTCAGCGCCTCCACCACGCGACAGATTTCCGAGGGTGACGGCATGGAGATGGCGATCGGCGACTCCGTGTCCTTCGACTACACCGTCACGAGCGGCGACGACCTCTCGAGCGTCTACTCGTCGTACGAGGACCCGGCCGGAGCGTCGTCCATCACGCTCGATGAGACGTCGTTCGACCCTGCGTTCCTCGCGGCATTCGTCGGCCACAAGGTCGGCGAGCAATTCATCTACGCCGCAGTGAGCCAGGACGTCTCGCCGACCACGGGCGACCCCGTGACATACGTGTTCGCGATCATCGTGACGGACGCGATACGGCCGCTCGCGCGGGCCGAGGGGACGGCCGTGGCGCCCGTGGCCGGCCTTCCCGTCGTGACCCTCGCCGACAACGGCGCCCCGAGCATCGAGATCCCGGCGGGAGATCCACCCACCGCGCTCGTCTCGCAGGTGCTGATCCAGGGCGACGGACCGAAGGTCGCCGAGGGACAGACCGTCGTCGCCCACTACACGGGCTGGCTGTGGGACGGCACGCAGTTCGACTCGTCGTGGGACCGCGGGACGCCCGCGACGTTCCCGCTCACGACCGACTCGCTGATCGAAGGATGGGTTGCCGGCCTGCCCGGCACGACGGTCGGAAGCCAGGTGTTGCTCGTCATCCCGCCCGACCTCGCCTACGGCGATGCCGGCCAGGGCAACATTCCGGGGGGCGCGACGCTCGTGTTCGTCGTCGATATCCTCGCAGCGATCTAGGCCGGAGCGCCCGCGACCGGAACCGCTAGATCCAGAACTTCCCGAGCCACATGTGGGCGTGCCAGAAGTAGTACGGGATCCACTGGCCGGTCCAGATCGGAAGGAAGTAACCGGCGACGATCAGCGCCGTCGCCGTGAAGCCCCCGGCGACGAACCCGCCCACGCGCGACCACCGTCCGTCGAGGTCGGGCGGTTGGGCCCAATGTCGTAGGCCCCACACGAGTGTGAGGACCACGTAGGGCACGAACGCGACGGTGTAGAACGTGAAGATGATGCGCTCGGAGTAGAAGAGCCACGGCACCCACCCGGCGAGCGTCCCCGCGATCACCGTCAGCGCCAGCATGTCCCCGCGCGCGATCACCCGGTAGAGCGCGTAGAGGAGCACGATTGCGGCGCCCCACCAGATGACGGGATTGCCGAGCGCGGTGATCGCCGTCGCGCAGTTCTTCGCCCCGCAGAGGTCGAGCGCGCCGTCGGTCTTGTCGCTCTCGTAATAGAACGCCGTCGGCCGTTGCTGCAGTAGCCACCAGAACGGGTTCGAGGCGTAGCCGTGGGAGTAGCCGTTCGCCGGGGTGACGTTCACGTGGAAGTGGTACATCCACTCGTGGTAATGCAGCAGCGAGCGCAGCGCCGGGGGAAGCCAGGTCACGCCTTCCCCGGGGTTCAGTTCGGCCCAGTGTCGGTCGTACGACGAGGAGGAGGCGAACCACGACCAGTACGTCGCGAGGTACGTGCCGGGGACGACGACGAGGGTGGTGATCGCCGCGGGGACGGTCGCGCGGAAAGCCGAGCCGGGCAGCCAGCGACGGTACCCGGCGGCGCGACGATCGGCGGCGTCCCAGAGGGCGCTGAGGACGAGGAAACCGACGCCGAAATACAGGCCCGACCACTTCACCCCGGTGGCGAGCCCGATCGCGACGAGCGCGGCGAGGCGCCACCAACGAACGCCGAGACCCGGCCCGAACCCGGGTATGCGCTCGCCCTCGGCGAGGCCGAGGCGCGCGCGAGCGTCCGCGGCCTTCCGGTCGAGCGTCGCCCGCGCCCGTCTTCGATCGAGCAGCAGCAGCCCGAACGCCACGAGCGCCCAGAAGCTCAGGAAGATGTCGAGGACCGACGTGCGCGACAGGACGATGTGCTGCCCATCAATCGCGAGGAACAGGCCGGCGAGCGCCCCCCAGGTCAGAGAGTGGAACAGGTGGCGCGCGATGAGGATCAGCAGGATGACGGAGACCGTGCCGGTCACCGCGCCCGCGAAGCGCCACCCGAAAGGCGTGGGGCCGAAGAGCCACTCGCCCGCCGCGATCATGTACTTGCCGACCATCGGATGCACGACGCCGTCGGCCCGGTCCGTCAGCCCGCTGAAGTCGCCGTTCGCGAAGGCTTGGTTCTCGCCCTTCCACTTGCCGGGGTAGCCGAGCTGGAGGAGCGAGTACGACTCGCGCGCGTAATACAGCTCGTCGAACACGAGCGCCTTGGGGTAGGAGAGGCCCACGAACCGGAGCGCGCCCGCGAGGCCGCCGATGAGGGTGAGGGTAAGCGCCAGTCGCCATCGGTACAGGCGTTCGAGGAGCACGAACGTCAGCCTATCCCGAGCGCTCGGGAGATCGGGTCGCTAGATCCAGTAGTGTCCGAGCCACGCGTGGAAGTTGCTGTACGTCCGGGGAAGCCACTGACCGTCCCACCAGGACATGAAGAATCCCGAGACGACGAGCACCGCCGCGGTGAATCCCGCCACGACGATGATCCCGCGTCTGGACCACCCGCCCTCGAGACGGGGTGGTTGAGCGAAGCGTTTCAGGAACCAGACGGCGGTGAGGACCATCCACGGGGAGAACGCGACGGTGTACCAGGTGTAGACCAGGCGGTCGCCGTAGATGAACCACGGCAGCCACCCGGCGAGGATGCCGATCGTGACCGTCGCCGCGAGCATGTCGGCCTTCGCGATCATGCGGTACAGCGCGTACACGAGCGCCGCCGTGCCGAGCCACCAGATCAGCGGGTTGCCGATCGCGGTGACGGTCGAGTCGCAGTTGGCCGTCCCGCACAGTTCCTGGCCGTTGCCGTTGGCCTGGGAGCGCCAGAAGAGCGTGGGCCGGAACTGGACGAGCCAGCCGATGGGGTCGGAGGCGTACGGGTGTGTGAACCCGTTGCTCTTGGTAAGGCGGGTATGGAATTCCAGGAGCTGGAACTGGTACTGCGCGAGCGAGCGGAGCGGGGCGGGCAGCCACAGGATCCCCTCGCCGGGATGCTGCTCGGCCCAGTGCCGCGCGTAGCCGTTGTCCGAGGCGAACCAGGTGGTCCATGTGAGGAGGTAGCTGGCGGGGACGACGATGAACGACAACAGGGCGGCGGGGACCATCGAGCGGACGACGCCGCCGAGCAACCCGTGCCGATACCCGATGTCGCGCCGGTCGACGAGGTCCCACAGGGCGCTGAGGCCGAGGAAGAACGCCGCGAAGTACAGGCCGGACCACTTGACACCGGTGGCCAGGCCGAGGGACACCATCGCGGCGATACGCCACCAGCGGATGCCGAGCCCCGGCCCGATGCCCGGGATGAGGTCCGCGTGGCCCAGGCCGAGTCGATCGCGATCCGCCGCAGCCTTGCGCGCGAGGGTCGATTTGGCTCGTCGTCGGTCGAGTAAGAGGAAGCCGAAGGCCACGACGACCCAGAACGTGATGAAGATGTCGAGCAGGCCCGTGCGCGACGAGACGATGTGTTGCCCGTCGACGGCGAGGAAGAGGCCCGCGAGCCCTCCCCACAGGAGCGACTTGAATAGGTGCCGCGCGATGAGCACGACGAGCAGAACGGTGATCGTTCCGGTCAGCGCGGCCGTGAAACGCCACCCGAACGGGTGCGGGCCGAAGAGGTACATGCCTCCGGAGATCATCCACTTCCCGACGAGCGGGTGGGCGACCTCGTCGGGTTCGAGCGACAGCCCGGTGAAGTCGCCGTGGACGAACGCGTCCGGCTCGCCCGTCCAGCGCCCCTCGTAGCCGAGGTGCATGAGCGAGTACGCCTGGCGCACGTAGTACGCCTCGTCGAACGACAAGGCGTCGGGCGTGCCGAGATTGACGAAGCGGAGGATCGCGGCGAGGCCTCCCGTGAATGCGAGGGTCAGGGAAAGGCGCCACCGCCAGAGGCGTTCGAGGACCACACGCGCAACCATACCCGGGTCCGCGGGGACGGAGCGCGGCGTTCAGGTGCCGTATCGTGATTTCCGTGTTTCGGCCCGCATCGCTCGTCCGCGCGACTGTCGCCCTTGGCGCGGTCGTCGCGTTGGCCGCGTGCGCGTCGCCGGCCGCGTCGCCATCGCCGTCGTCGACCGTCGTCCCCTCCGCGACGGTGTCCCCGACGCCCACCCCGAGCCCGACGCCGACTCCCACGGAGACGTTCGACTACCTTGCTCACCCGCTCGACGACGCCACGTCGATCTGGGTGATCGTCAACAAGATGTTTCCCCTCAACCCGAAGAGTTGGGTGCCGACGGACCTCACGACCCTCTCCGCGATCCCCGAGGGCAGCGACCAGCAGATGCGGGCGGAGGCGGCGTCCGCCCTGACGCAGCTCTATCAGGCGGCGAAGGCCCAGGGCGCGGGGTTCAAGATCTCGACGGCGTATCGGAGTTACTCGTTCCAGAAGGCGCTCTACGATCCCCGCGCGGCGTCGCGCGGCGTGGCCGTCGCCGACCGGACGACGGCGCGGCCGGGGTTCTCCGAGCACCAGAGCGGCCTCGCGGTGGACATCTACAACGTGACCGCGTGCCGGCTCCAGCAGTGCTTCGGCGACAGCGCGCCCGGCAAGTTCGTGGCGGCCCACGCGTGGGAGTACGGGTTCGTCATCCGCTACCCGAAGGACAAGGAGGGCGTGACGGGCTACGTATGGGAGCCCTGGCACCTCCGCTACGTCGGCACGGATCTGTCGACCGCGATGCACGACTCCGGCGTCACGACCCTCGAGGAGTTCTTCGGGCTTCCGAACGCCCCGGACTACGCGGAGACGCCGTAAGGAGTCGCCGCTGTGCGACGCTAGGCGCATGCCCGGTCGCATCGTCCTCGCCGCCACCCCCATCGGGAACACCGGCGATGCCTCGGCACGGCTGATCGACGCCCTCGCCGCGGCCGACGTCGTGGCCGCGGAGGACACGCGCCGCCTGCGGGACCTTGCCCGGAGGCTCGGTGCGCAGGTGGGTGGCGACGTCGTGTCGCTTCACGACAACAACGAGCGGGACCGGGCGGCGGCCCTTGTCGAGCGCGCGGCATCGGGGGAGACCATCCTCGTGGTCTCCGACGCGGGGATGCCGACGGTATCGGACCCGGGGTATCGCCTGGTCGTGGCCGCGGTCGCGGCCGGGGTCGAGGTGACGACGCTGCCCGGGCCGAGCGCGGTCCTCGCCGCGCTCGCGGTCTCCGGGCTCGCGACCGACCGTTTCTGCTTCGAGGGATTCCTCCCCCGCAAGGCGGCGGAGCGCGTCGCCGCGCTCGACGCCCTCGCGGCCGAGCCGCGCACGTTGGTGTTCTTCGAGGCCCCCCACCGAGTCGCGGCGACGCTCGCCGCGCTCGCGGACGCCTTCGGCGGGTCGCGCCGCGCGGCGGTCTGCCGCGAGCTGACCAAGACGCACGAGGAGGTGAGGCGCGGCGGTCTTGCGGAGCTCGCGTCGTGGGCTGCGGCGTCCGAGCCCCGGGGGGAGATCGCCCTCGTGGTGGCCGGCGCGGAGCCGCGCGCCGCGTCGCTTCCGGCCCTGGTCGCGGAGGTCGTCGATCGGGCCGCGAGCGGGGAGCGTCTCAAGGACGCCGTCCGCGACGTCGCCGCGGCGTCCGGCGTCTCCGCTCGCGACCTGTACGCCGCGGCGATCGAGGCGAAGGGCGCCTCGTGACCTGAGGCGGGGCACCCCCGTCGTCGTCACTAGGATGTGAGGCATGTCCCGCATCCTCTCGGCCGTCGCCTGGCCCTACGCCAACGGTCCCCGTCACATCGGTCACGTCGCCGGATTCGGGGTGCCCTCGGACGTTTTCAGCCGCTACATGCGCATGGCGGGCCATGACGTGTTGATGATCTCGGGCACGGACGAGCACGGGACACCGATCCTCGTCCAGGCGGAGCAGGAGGGCGTGAGCCCGCAGGAGCTCGCCGACCGGTACAACCGGGTGATCGTCGAAGACCTCACCCAGCTCGGGCTGAGCTACGACCTCTTCACGCGGACGACCACGGGCAACCACTTCGCCGTCGCGCAGGCGATGTTCAAGGCGGTCCACAAGAACGGCTACATGATCGAGCAGACGACGCGCGGCGCGATCAGCCCGTCGACGGGCAGGACGTTGCCCGACCGCTACATCGAGGGCACGTGCCCCATCTGCGGATACGACGGCGCCCGCGGCGACCAGTGCGACAACTGCGGCAACCAGCTCGACGCGATCGACCTCATCAACCCGGTCAGCCGCATCAACGGCGAGGCGCCCGAGTTCGTCGAGACCGAGCACTTCTTCCTCGATCTGCCCGCGCTCGCGGAAGAGATAGGCGCGTGGCTCGGGTCGCGCAAGGGCTGGCGTCCCAACGTCCTCAACTTCTCGCTCAACATCCTCGACGAGGTGCGCCCCCGCGCCATGACGCGCGACATCGACTGGGGCATCCCCGTCCCGCTGCCCGGTTGGGAGGACAACCCCAACAAGCGCCTCTATGTGTGGTTCGACGCCGTCATCGGTTACCTCTCGAGCTCGATCGAGTGGGCACGGCGCACGGGGGACCCGGAGGCGTGGCGTCAGTGGTGGAACGATCCGGCGGCGCTCTCGTACTACTTCATGGGCAAGGACAACATCACCTTCCACTCGCAGATCTGGCCGGGCGAGCTCCTCGCGGCGGACGGGCGCGGGGCGAAGGGCGGCGAGCAGAGCGAATTCGGCGACCTCCAGCTGCCGACCGAAGTGGTGTCGAGCGAGTACCTCACCATGGAGTCGAACAAGTTCTCCTCCTCGCGCGGGCACGTGATCCTCGTGCGCGACATGCTCGCGCGCTACCAGCCGGACGCGCTCCGGTACTTCATCGCCGTCGCGGGACCGGAGAGCTCCGACTCGGACTTCACGTGGGCCGAGTTCAAGCGCCGCACCAACGACGAGCTGGTCGCGACGTGGGGCAACCTCGTCAACCGCACCGCGTCGCTCGTGCACCGCAACCTCGGCGCGATACCGCCGCTCGAGAGCCTCCAGGAGGCCGACGTCGCGGCGCTCGCGCGCTCCGAAGCCGGGTTCGCCGACGTCGGGACGTTGATTTCCCAACACCGTCAGCGGCAGGCGATATCCGAGGCGATGCACGTGGTGCAGGACGCCAACCGCTACCTCGCGGAGATGGAGCCGTGGAAGATCAAGGCGAGCGACCCCGATCGCATGGCGACCGTCCTCGGGGTGGCGACGCAGCTGGTGTCGGATGCGAACACGCTGCTCGCGCCGTTCCTCCCGCACTCCTCGCAGGCCGTCCACGAGGCGTTCGGGGGAACGGGCACCTTCGCCCCCATGCCCGTGATTGAGGAGGTCGACGACCTCGACCTCCCCGACCGCTCGTATCCGATCATCACGGGCGACTACACGGCGGTGCGCGACACGTGGAAGCGGAACGCCGTCGTTCCCGGGACCGAGGTGCCCGCGCCGAGCCCGATCTTCGCCAAGCTCGACGACTCCATCGTCGAGGAGGAACTCGCCCGCATGCGAGGGGAGTAGGCGATCGCGCGCCCCGGGCTGTGGCCCCCCAGCCCCGACCCGCTGCCCTTCCCGGTCGCGGACAACCACGCCCACCTCGAGTGGCCCGCGGGAGACGACCCCAAGACCGTGGGGGAGCGTCTCGACGAGGCCTCTGTCGTCGGCGTCGACCGCGTGGTGCAGATCGGCTGCGAGGTGGACAGCGCGAGGTGGACCGCGCTCGAGGTCGTCGCTCAGCCGCGGCTGCTCGGCGGCGTCGCGATCCACCCCAACGAAGCCCCCGTGCACGCCGCCGGGGAGCACGATTCGGGCCTCGGCTACGACGAGGCGTTCGCGCTCATTGCGGACCTCGCCCGCGGGCCGAGAATGCGCGTCATCGGCGAGACGGGGCTCGACTACTACCGCACGGGGCCGGAGGGCCGCGCCGCGCAGATCGACGCGTTCCGGGACCATATCGCGCTCGCGAAGGAGCTCGGCCTCGTCCTCCAGATCCACGACCGCGACGCGCACGCCGACGTGCTCGACGTCCTCGAGCGCGACGGCGCCCCGGATCGCACCGTCATGCACTGCTTCTCCGGCGACGCGGAGTTGGCTCGGGCCTGCGTCGACCGCGGCTACTACCTGAGTTTCGCGGGGACGGTGACGTTCAGGAACGCCGCGGACCTTCGCGCGGCCGCCGAGGTCACCCCCCTCGACCGCATTCTCGTCGAGACGGACGCGCCGTTCCTCGCCCCCCACCCGCACCGCGGCGCCCCGAACGCCCCGTACCTCGTCCCGCTTACGATGCGCGCGATCGCCCGGGTCAAGGACGTCCCGCTCGACGAGGCCTGCCGCGCCGTGTCCGCGACCTCGGACGCGCTGTACGGGCCCTGGTGACGCCTCGTCCCCACGACCGGGGTGCCTCTCAAGGCGCTCGTTCGTTGTGCCGATGACACGGATGACGGGCTGACGCGCGCCCGCGTACGCGCGCGAAAGGAGGGTGGGGATGAGCGACGACGCCGATACGGCCGCACCCCGCCGTCCGCTGCGCGTCCTCGGCTACGAGATCAGCGCGCGCAACCGGACGCGCGCGGCGTGGGCCGTCGCGATCGCCGGGGCCTCCGGGCTGCTCGTCGGAGCGGTGTCGACGACGGCTCAGGCCGCGTCGTACGCGGCGATCAAATCGCCGGTGACCCCCGTTTCCATCGACTCCACCATTCCTCCGATCGAGGCGCCGGCCGGCGAGACGCGCGTCACCGTGGAATCCGTCGAGACGACGCTCGAGCCGGAGGCGATCGAGCAGTTCGACAAGTTCGTCCCCGAGGGCTATCGCACGGTTGTGAGCACCGGCGACCCTGGGCTCCAGGTGTCGACGTACACGGTGACGACCGTGGACGGCGTCGAGGTCGACCGACGCCTCCTCGCGAGCGTCGTCGAGAAGGAGCCCACGCACGACGTCGTCTCGATCGGCACGCTCCCGGTGCCGTCGCGTCCCGCGATCGTCCCCGGCTCCAACCGCGACATCGGCAAGCAGCTCGCGGCCGGATTCGGGTGGACGGGCATCGAGTGGCAGTGCCTCGACAACCTCTTCGAGCGCGAGTCGAACTGGCGCCACCTCGTCGCGAACCCGTCGTCCGGGGCGTACGGGATCCCTCAGGCGCTTCCCGGAAACAAGATGGCGTCCGCCGGTGCGGATTGGCAGACGAACCCCGCGACGCAGATCACGTGGGGACTCGGGTATATCAAGGGCCGTTACGGGACGCCCTGCGGCGCGTGGGCGGCGTGGACCTACCGCTCACCCCACTGGTACTGATGGCCCGCCTGCTCGGCCCGACCGACATTCGCGTCCTCGCCGACTCCCTCGACCTCCGACCCGGCAAGCGGTGGGGCCAGAACTTCGTCGTCGACGCGGGAACGGTGCGCCGCATCGCGGCGGCCGCCGGCGTGGGGCCGGGCGAGCACGTCATCGAGGTCGGGCCCGGCCTCGGTTCGCTCACGCTCGCCCTGCTCGAGACCGGCGCGTCGATCACCGCGGTCGAGATCGATCCCCGGCTCGCCGCCGCGTTGCCCGGCATCGTCGCGGAACGTGCGCCGGACGAGGCGGGGGCGCTCGCGGTGCTGGGCGCCGACGCCCTGCGGATCACGGCGGCCGAGGTGGCCGACGCGCGTGCGGTCGTGGACGAGGAGTCGGCCGCGCCGACGTCCCTCGTGGCGAACCTCCCGTACAACGTCGCCGTTCCCGTGATCCTCCACGCCCTCGAGACCTTCCCGAGCCTCGCCCGCGTCCTCGTGATGGTCCAGGCCGAGGTCGCGGACCGGATCGTCGCCCCTCCCGGCTCGCGTACCTACGGCATCCCGTCGGCCAAGGTCGCGTGGTTCGGGGCCGCACGCCGGGCAGGAGACATCGGCCGCGCCGTGTTCTGGCCGGTCCCGCGGGTGGACAGCGCGCTCGTGCGCATCGACCGACGCGATCCGCCGGACACCATCGTGACGAGGCGCGACGTATTCGCGGTGGTCGATGCGACCTTCGCCCACCGGCGCAAGGTCATCCGCGGCGTCGTCCGCGCCCTCGCGGGCTCGGCCGAGGCCGGCGACTCGGCGCTCGAGCGCGCGGGGATCGATCCGCTCGCCCGGGCGGAGACGCTCGGCATCGAGGACTTCGCGCGCCTCGCCGAAGCGGTCGCCGACTTCCGCGTCGCGGACTGATCTGGCACGGTTGGGGCATGACCGCCCCGGAACCTCCGCGCATGGTCGCGGCGCGAGCGCCGGCGAAGGTGAATCTTCGCCTCGCGGTCGGGGAGCGCGGCGACGACGGCTACCACCCCCTCGCGACGGTGTTCCAGGCCGTTGCCCTGTGGGAGACGGTCGTCGCCACCCGTCGCGACGACGGAGAGGTGACCGTGGCGATGGACGTCCAGCCGACGATCCAGGTCGCCGAGGGCGCCGTGCCCCTCGACGAGACGAATCTCGCGGTGCGCGCGGCGAGGGCGGTGGCGGAACGGTACGGCGTGACCGCCGGGGTCGACCTGCGCATCGTCAAGGGCGTGCCGGTAGCTGGGGGGATGGCCGGCGGGAGCGCCGACGCGGCCGCCGCGCTCGTGGCGACCTCCGAGGTGTGGGCGACGTCGGCGACGCGATCCGAGCTCGCGGAACTCGCGGCGGACCTCGGTTCCGACGTCCCCTTCGCCCTCCACGGTCACACGGCGATCGGACGCGGACGGGGCGACGAATTGGCGCCCGCACTCGCGCGGGGTGAGTTCCACTGGGTGTTCGCGACCCGCGCCGAGGGCCTCTCGACCGCGGCCGTGTACGCGGAATTCGACCGCGCCGTCGACGCAGGCGAGAGACTCGTCGCGGCACCGATACTCGACGACGATCTGATGATGGGTCTTCGGGCGGGCGACGCCACGCTCGTCGGGGCGAGCCTCGCGAACGACCTCGCCCCCGCGGCTCTCGCGCTCGCTCCGGAGCTGTCGCGGACGCTCGACGTCGCGCGCGAGGCCGGGGCGCTCGGGGCGATGGTCTCGGGATCCGGTCCCACGGTCGCCGCGCTCGGGCGCTCGCGCCAGCACGCGCTCGCCATCGCCGCGGCGATCAGCGCGGCCGACGTCGCCGACGCGGTGCTCGTCGCGTCCGGTCCGGCGAGCGGTGCCGCGGTCGTGGCGGTCGAGGAGGCCTAGTCGTTCGGAAGCGGGTCGTCGAGCACGGGCTTGCGCTCGAGCATCGACAGGCCGTTCCACGCGAGGTTCACCAGGTGTGCGGCGACCACCTGCTTCGGGGGCTCCCTCACCTCGGCCCAGTGCTGACCGGTGAGCGCGACCATGCCCACGAGCATCTGCGAATAGATCGGGGCGACCGCCGGGTCCAGACCGCGCTTCTTGAACTGCGCCGCGAGAAGACCCTCGACCTGGGTGGCGACGTCGCCGATGAGGCTCGAGAAGGTCCCCGACGCCTGCGCGACGGGAGAGTCCCGCACGAGGATCCGGAAGCCGTCGGGCGAGTCCTCGATGTACCCGAGGAGCGCCAGCGCGGCGCGCTGGACGAGCTGCTTGGGGTGTCCGCGCGTCGACAGTGCGCCGGTGAGGGCGCCGAGGAGCGACTGGACCTCGCGGTCGACGATCACCGCGTACATGCCCTCCTTGCCGCCGAAGTGCTCGTACACGACGGGCTTGGACACGTCCGCCCGCGCCGCGATCTCCTCGACGGACGTCCCGTCGAAGCCGCGTTCGGCGAACAACGAGCGCCCGACCGCGAGCAGCTGCTCGCGCCGCTCGCGGGCGGTCATTCGCGAGCGGGGAGGGCGCTTCGAAGGGGCGGACACGCTCTTAGTGTGCCCCGAATCCTGGCAGACTGCTTCCCACGGCCCTTTGGCCGACGTTCCGCCCTGGTGTAACGGCAGCACGCAGGCCTTTGGAGCCTTGCAGTTCAGGTTCGAATCCTGAGGGCGGAGCCAGCGGCCGTCCGCTCAACGCCCGGTAGAGTGGTGCCCGACGACGTTGGCGCCGATTCGAGCATGAGCAAGGGGGCCCCTTGAGCGACGACCGACCTGCCGCCGTGATCGTCCTCGCGGCGGGAGCGGGTACGCGAATGAAGTCCGCGCTACCCAAGGTGCTCCACACGATCGCCGGGCGTTCGCTTCTCCACCACGTGCTTGTCGCGGCGGGTGATGCGAGGCCCGAGCGCACCGTCGTCGTCGTGCGCCACGAGGCGGAGCTCGTCTCGGCCCACGTGCACGACGTCGCTCCCGGCGCGCTGATCGCGGACCAGGACGACATCCCCGGAACCGGTCGCGCGGTGTGGAGCGCCCTTACCGCGCTCGACGCGGCGGCGGGGGCCGCGCTCGCCGCGGCCGGCTCGCGGAGCAACGCCGAGGTGTCCGCCGCCAAGATCGAGGGCACGTTGCTCGTTGTGTCCGGCGACGTACCGCTGATGGACGGCGGGACGCTCGCCGCTCTCGCGGCGACGCACGCGGCCGACTCGAACGCCGTCACCGTGCTGTCGGCGATCGTCGAGGATCCGACGGGCTACGGGCGCATCGTCCGCGACGCGACGACGGGCGATGTCGAGCGCATTGTCGAGGAGGCCGACGCGACGGACGCCGAGCGCGAGATAGCGGAGATCAACACGGGGACGTACGCGTTCGACGCGGCGGCCTTGCGGGACGCCCTCGCGGGGCTGGGCCGCGAGAATGCCTCCGGCGAGATGTACCTCACCGACGTCGCGGCCGCGGTGCGGGCCGCGGGCGGGCAGGCGCGGGCGATCATCCTCGAGGACGCGGCCTCGGCCGAGGGCGTCAACGACCGCGCGCAGTTGGCGCGGGCCGGCGAGGAGATCAACGCGCGCATCCTCGAGCGCTGGATGCTCGACGGCGTGACGATCGTCGACCCGGCGACGACGTGGGTCGACGCAAGCGTCACCCTCGCGCCGGACGTCACGATCCTCCCCGGCACCCAGCTCCTCGGCACCACGACCGTCGCCACGGGCTGCACCGTCGGTCCCGACACGACGCTCACGAACGTCATCCTCGCCGAGGGTGCCACGGTGATCCGCACCCACGGCACGGACTCGATCATCGGTCCCGGCGCGACCGTCGGCCCGTTCTCCTACCTCAGGCCCGGGACGAACCTTGGGCGCGACGGGAAGATCGGCGCATTCGTCGAGACGAAGAACGCCCAGATCGGGCGCGGCTCTAAGGTGCCGCACCTGTCGTACGTCGGCGACGCCACGGTGGGCGAGGAGTCGAATATCGGCGCGGCGACGATCTTCGTCAACTACGACGGCGTCACCAAGCACCACACGACGGTCGGCGACTTCGTGCGCATCGGTTCGGACAACACGCTCGTCGCCCCGGTGACGATTGGCGACGGCGCGTACACCGGTGCCGGGGCGATCATCCGGCACGACGTTCCGGCCGGGGCTCTTGGCATGAACTCCGCTCCGCAGCAGACCGTCGAGGGCTGGGTGGAACGGCGGCGTCCCGGTACGCCGTCGGCGAAGGCCGCCGCCGCGGCGAAGGACGCTGCGAAGTCGCCCGAGGCGCTGTCGCCGGCAGCGCAGAAGGAGCGCGCGGCCGCGAAGAAGTCCGAATCCGAGGGAGAGAAATGAGTTCGGGGATCTCGAACGCCAATGAGCGTCGTCTGGTGCTGGTGTCCGGTCGGGCACACCCCCAGCTCGCGGAGGAGGTCGCCGAGGCGCTCGGCACCGAGCTGCTCCCCACGGACGCGTACACCTTCGCCAACGGGGAGCTTTACATCCGCTTCGGCGAGAGCGTTCGCGGGACGGACGCGTTCGTGCTGCAGTCGCACGCGACGCCGATCAACAAGTCGATCATGGAACAGCTCATCATGGTGGACGCGCTCAAGCGGGCCTCGGCGGCGCGTATCACCGTCGTCGCCCCCTGCTACGGCTACGCGCGTCAGGACAAGAAGCACCGCGGGCGGGAGCCGATCTCCGCGCGCCTGATGGCCGACCTGTTCAAGACGGCCGGCGCCCACCGCATCATGGCCGTCGACCTCCACACGGCGCAGATCCAGGGATTCTTCGATGGCCCGGTCGACCACCTGTGGGCGATGCCGCTTCTCGCGCAGTACGTCCGGACGCGCGTCGCGCCCGACAACCTCACCGTCGTCTCGCCGGACGCGGGGCGCGTGCGGCTCGCGGACCAGTGGTCGGACTTCCTCGGCGCCCCCCTCGCGATCATCCACAAACGCCGCGACCCGTCGGTGCCCAACCAGGTGCGGGTCCACGAGCTCGTCGGCGAGGTCGAGGGACGCACCTGCGTCATCGTCGACGACATGATCGACACGGGCGGCACGATCGTCCAGGCGGCCGAGGCGTTGTTCGAGAACGACGCCAAGGAGGTCATCGTCGCGTCGACCCACGGCCTGCTGTCCGGGCCGGCGGTCGAGCGCCTGCGCGACTCGCGCATCACGGAGGTGATCGTGACGGACACGCTGCCGATCGCGGACGAGAAGCGCTTCGACGGCCTCACCGTGCTCTCGATCGCGCCCCTGATCGCGCGCGCGGTGCGCGAGGTCTTCGACGACGGCTCGGTCACGAGCCTCTTCGCGGGCAACTCCTAGGAGCCGCTCCTAGCACCACGCGCGGCCGGAGTATGCCCCGTTCAGGTAGACGATCCACTCGTTCGTTCCCGGGACGACGTAGCCGACGAAGGCCGGGGCGGCGAGAAATGCGCCCATCGTGACGTGTGAACCGCTCGCGGCGTCCCGGCTCGCGACGTATGAGTCGTAGAGGGGCTCGGCCAAAGGGTTCGTAGCCTTGGGTACGTACACGTTCGCGCCCAGCTGCGTCGTCCCGCCGACGGACCATTCCGATTCGGGGATGCCAGTGACGATCGTGTTGTGGTCCTTTTCCCACGGGCCGCAGGAGATGTCGTTCAGGTCGGCGATGTACGAGTACTGGTCGACAGTGAACGACGTCGCCACGCTCCACGTGATATCTCCGAGTCCGACGAACGGTTCGAAGAACAACGGAATGTACATCCCGTACGGCGTCCGAAGCATGTAGTACAGGTCGCGGTACGTGACACCCTCGGGTGCGGGGACTCCGTAGGTCTCCGACCACACGAAAGTCACGGGCGTCGTATACCGCAGGATCGCGTAGCCACCGAGCGAGTCGACCGGCGTTCCCGCCGGCTGGCTCGCGACGGTGTAGCCAGGGTTCGCGATACCGCCGCGGTCGTTCGGATTGACCTCGAGAGCCTCGCCCGTCGGGAGCGTGAAGCGTTGCGGCAGCGTCATCGAGTCGTAGTAGATCGTCTCGTTGAGGGGAACGTCGGGGAAGCCGAACGTCACGCCGACGCCGCCGGTGACCGGCTCGCTCGCGGACGGGGAGCCGATCCACTGCCACGAGCCGTCCGGCGCCCGTTCGAAGATTTCCTGCATGTACTCGTCGGTGTACCCGACGATCGTGTTCCCCGCGCGCATCCCGAGCTCGTACCAATGGATCTGCGGGGAGCCCAGGTAGTCGTCGCTCGCGGCCCACGTCGGGGCGGCGATCGCCTTCGGGGAGGTGAACCAGGTCTCTCCCGTCGCGGGATTGGCGATGCGCGCGAGCGCCTCCGCATCGGACATTGCTGGATCGCGTCCCGTGAAGATCGTGTCGGACGGTTCCGGAGACGCGGTCGACGACGGCGTCGCGGACGCCGTGGAGGTCGCGAAAGGGTCGGTGGTCGGCGTCGTGGACGCGTCGGGACTCGACGAGCACGACGCTGTGGCGACGAGCGCGACGGCGACGAGCGCGGAAGCCGTCGCCCGGACAAGCGGTGCCCCCATGGCGGATCCTCTCCCGCCACAAGTGTAGTGATTCGCGCGGCGCTTCGCGGGCCGGTAGACTGCGGTGGTTCCACGGCGAGGGAGCGCTTCGGCCTCCGTGATCGACGCGGCAGGCGCCCGGCGCTTCCCCGCCCCGAGCCGCGACCTGACCGCTACCGAGGAGACCAACCATGTCCGACGCCCTCACCCTCGACGCCGAACTGCGCACGGAGTTCGGCAAGGGCGCTTCGCGCCGCGCCCGCGCCGCGGGGACCATCCCCGCCGTGTTGTACGGGCACGGCGCCGACCCGGTGCACGTCCTCCTCCCCGGACACAAGACGATGCTCGCCCTCAAGCACGCGAACGCGCTGCTGACCATCGTTGTCGACAAGGACGAGAAGCTCGCGATCGCCAAGGACGTCCAGCGCGATCCGGTCCGTCAGATCATCGAACACGTCGATCTGCTCGTCGTCCGCAAGGGTGAGAAGCTCACGGTCGACGTCCCCATCCACCTGGTCGGCGATTCGATCTCCGGCACGATCGCCATGCTCGAGCACAACACCTTGTCGATCCTCGCGGAGGCGACGCACCTTCCCGAGCGCATCGAGATCTCGGTCGAAGGCCTCGACGACGGTGCACGCATCCTCGCGGGCGACGTCGCGCTGCCCGAGGGCTCGGAGCTCGCCACGGATGCCGACGCGACGGTCGTCGCGATCACGATCCCGCGTCAGGCGGCGATCGAGGAGGAGGCGGCGGAAGAGCCCGAGGTCGAGGGCGCGGAGGTTGCCGAGTCCGACGCCGAGGGCGAGGCCGACGGCGGGGAGTCGGAAGCTCCCGCCGCGGAGTAGCGGGGAGGAGAAGCCATGCCGACGCTCGTCGTTGGCCTGGGCAACCCCGGTCCCGAGTACGCCGGTACGCGGCACAACTTCGGGCACATGGTCGTCTCCGAGCTCGCCCGGCGCGCGGGAGCGACGCTCACGGCGCACAAGGGCCACGCCCGCGTGGCGTCGATCCGCCTGGAGGGTCCCGACGGGCGACCGGGTCCGGCGGTGGCCCTCGCTATCCCGATGTCGTACATGAACACGAGCGGCGGACCCGTGTCCGCGCTCGTCAAGTACCTCGGCGTCGATCCGCGCGACGTGATCGTCGTCCACGACGACATCGACCTCCCGTTCGGGGCGGTGAAGTTCAAGCGCGGCGGCGGCGAGGGCGGCCACAACGGTCTCAAGGACATCACCAAGGCGCTCGGCACCAAGGACTACGTACGGGTACGCGGCGGCGTCGGGCGCCCTCCCGGCCGCGTGGATGCGGCGTCCCACGTGCTCCGCAAGTTCTCCGCGGTGGAGCGCAAGGAGCTCCCGTGGTTCGTCGACGTCGCGGCCGATGGCGTTGAGGCGATCGTTGCGACGGGGCTCGAGGCCGCGCAGCAGCGCTTCCACTCCACGGACTAGTACCGACGCGGGGTTACGTCCGGGAGAGGCGCGCGGCGCCTAGGATGGTGGCGCCGGACACGGCGACGCGAACGGATCGCGAGGACGGGTGTGACGACAACGGGCGACGGCAGGCCGAGCATGCGCCAGGTGGCGACGCTCGCTGGCGTGTCACACCAGACGGTCTCCCGGGTGATCAACGGGCATCCCAACATCAGCGACAAGACGAGGCGCCGCGTCCTCGAGGTGATCGAGACCCTCAACTACCGGCCCAACAGCGCCGCGCGGGCGCTCGCCTCGCGCCGATCAAACCGCATCGGCGTCCTGGTCGACAGCGCCTCGCAGTACGGACCCAACAGCACGCTGCGTGCCGTGGAGGATGTCGCGCGCCGAACGGGGTTCAGCGTCAGCTCGATCACCGAGTCGGAGGATCGGGCGATTAGCCCGCACGAGGCGGTCGAGCATCTCATGGCCCAGGGCATCGACGCGCTCTGCGTCATCGCGCCGCGATCCTCGTCCGTCGACCTGCTGCGCGAGGTGTCGGACGGGCTGCCCACCCTCGTGGTCAAGGCGGAGCCGGACGACACCTTCCTCACCGTCAGCGTCGACCAGCGCTTGGGGGCCAAGCTCGCGGTTGCGCACCTCATCGAGCTCGGTCATCGGGAGATCCTCCACGTCGCGGGCCCTCTCGACTGGCTCGACGCCCGCGGGCGCGAGTACGGGTGGCGCGAGCAGATGCTCGAGGCGAATCTGCCGACGCGGGAGCCGGTACTCGGCGACTGGACCGCGGACTTCGGATACTCGTTCGCGCGTTCCTGCGGGTCGGCCCCGGATTTCACGGCGGTATTCGCGGCGAACGACCAGATGGCGCTGGGGATGCTTCACGGATTCGCGTCCGCGGGCGTTCGGGTTCCCGAGGACGTGAGCGTCGTCGGTTTCGACGACCTTCCCGAGTCCCGACACTTCCTCCCACCGCTCACGACGATCCGCCAGGACTTCCAGGCGGTGGGCAGGCGGAGCATCGAGAACCTCCTCGCGGCCGTTCAGGGCGGCGACGCGCCTCGGTGGTCGCTCATTCCGCCGGAGTTGGTGGTGCGGGAATCGACGGGGCCTGTACGCCCGTCACGCTAGGCGCCGCGGTCGGCGCGCCGGTCCGGGGCTTGCACGCCGCGGAGTGTGAACGGTAACATCCCGACAGACAGGGCCTCGCCCCCAGACGTCCGACGACGGGCCGACGACGCGGCGGGATCAGGGCCGAGAGGCCGCAGGGACGTCGGAAGCAGGCAAGGAGGCCACGCCGTGAGCTCATCCCCGAAGGACGCGTCTGATCAGTACGTGATCGGCATCGACTACGGCACCCTGTCGGGTCGCGCGCTCGTCGTGCGCGTGAGCGACGGAGCCGAGGTCGGCACGGCGGTCCACGAGTACGAGCACGCGGTCATGGACACGACGCTCGCCGCGACCGGCGAGGAGCTGCCCCCCGAATGGGCGCTCCAAGATCCGAACGACTACCGCGAGGTTCTTCGCACCGCCGTCCCCGCCGCGATCAAGGACGCGGGGATCGACCCCGCGCAGGTCATCGGCGTCGCGACCGACTTCACCGCGTCGAGCCCCCTGCCGGTCCTCGCCGACGGCACCCCACTCTGCGAGGTCGACGGGTTCCGCGACCATCCGCACGCCTACGTCAAGCTCTGGAAGCACCACGCGGGGCAGGCGCAGGCGGACCGCATCAACGCCGTCGCCCGCGAGCTCGGCGAGTCGTGGCTCCCGCGTTACGGGGGATTCATCTCCTCGGAGTGGGAGTACGCCAAGGCCCTTCAGGTCCTCGAGGAGGACCCCGAGGTCTTCGCGAAGATGGACCACTGGATCGAGGCCGCGGACTGGATCATCTGGCAGCTCGGAGGCTCCTACGTCCGCAACGCGTGCACGGCCGGCTACAAGGGCATCCTTCAGGACGACGCGTACCCGGGCGAGGCCTTCGAGAAGGCACTCAACCCGGATTTCGCCGGGTTTGCCGCGAAGAAGCTCGCGCACCCGATCGGACAGCTCGGGGATCGCGCCGGCTCGCTGACTGCCGAGGCCGCCGCCTGGACCGGTCTTCCGGAGGGCATCGCGGTCGCCGTCGGCAACGTCGACGCGCACGTCACCGCCCCCGCCGCCAAGGCGGTCCAGCCCGGGCAGATGCTCGCGATCATGGGGACCTCGACGTGCCACGTCATGAACGGGACGTCGCTCGCCGAGGTTCCGGGCATGTGCGGCGTCGTCGACGGCGGCATCATGGCGGGCTTCTATGGATACGAGGCCGGGCAGTCCGGCGTCGGCGACATCTTCGCCTGGTACGTCAAGAATCAGGTGCCGGGGCGGTACTTCGAGGAGGCGGAAAAGGCGGGGACGTCGATCCACCAGTACCTCACGGACCTCGCGTTCGAGGAGCCGGTCGGCGCTCACGGCCTCGTCGCCCTCGACTGGCACAACGGCAACCGGTCCGTGCTTGTCGACACGAACCTCTCCGGCATCATCGTCGGCGAGACGCTCGCCACGCGGGCCGAACAGGGGTACCGGGCGCTGCTCGAGTCCACCGCGTTCGGCACCCGCACCATCGTCGAGACCTTCAAGGCGTCCGGAGTGCCCGTGACCGAGTTCGTCGTCGCGGGCGGCCTGCTGAAGAACAAGCCGCTCATGCAGATGTACGCCGACGTGTTGCGCCTGCCGCTCTCGACCATCGACTCCGACCAGGGCCCCGCCCTCGGCAGCGCGATCCACGCGGCCGTCGCCGCGGGCGCCTACTCCAGCGTCGCCGAGGCGGGAGAGGCGATGGGGCGCGTCGTGCGCGGCGCCTACCAGCCGAACGCGGAGGCCGCCGACGCCTACGACCGGCTCTTCGCGGAGTACACGCTGCTCCACGACTACTTCGGAAGGGGCGCGAACGACGTGATGAAACGGCTCAAGGCGCTGCGAAACGAGGTGCGCGCATGAGCATCGACGTCGCGGCCGTGGAGAAGGCGATCGCCGGTCTCCGCCAGCAGGTGAGCGACCTGCACGCGGAGCTGACGCGGTACCAGTTGGTGGTGTGGACGAGCGGGAACGTGTCCGGAAGGGTCCCCGGGCACGACCTGTTCGTCATCAAGCCTTCCGGCGTGAGCTACGACGAGTTGGCTCCCGAGAAGATGGTGCTGTGCGACCTCGATGGAAACGTCGTCGAGGGCAGCATCGGCGCGGAGCGCTCGCCGAGTTCCGACACGGCCGCGCATGCGTATGTCTACGCGAACATGCCCGACGTGGGAGGCGTGGTCCACACCCACTCCGACTACGCCACGGCGTGGGCGTCGCGCGGCGAGGCGATCCCGTGCGTCATCACCGCGATGGCGGACGAGTTCGGCGGCGAGATCCCCGTCGGCCCCTTCGCCATCATCGGCGACGACTCGATCGGCCGCGGCATCGTCGCGACGCTGAGCGGCCACCGTTCGCGCGCCGTCCTGATGCAGAACCACGGCGTGTTCACGATCGGGCGCGACGCCAAGGACGCGGTCAAGGCCGCCGTCATGTGCGAGGACGTCGCGCGCACCGTCCACATCGCGCGCCAGTTGGGCGAGCCGATCCCGATCCCGCAGGACAAGATCGACGCGCTATTCGACCGCTATCAGAATGTCTACGGCCAGGCCCCGAAGGAGTAGCTGATGTCCCACCGAAGCGCATTGCCCAATCTCGACGAGTTCGAGGTCTGGTTCGCCACGGGCAGCCAGGACCTGTACGGCCCCGAGACGCTCGCCCAGGTGGCGGAGCAGTCCAAGGAGGTCGTCGAGCTCCTGAACAAGGCGTCCGACATCCCGGTGAAGATCGTGTGGAAGCCGGTGCTCAAGAGCTCCGACGCGATCCGCCGCTTCTTCCTCGAGTCCAACTCCGCCGACAACGTGCTGGGCGTCGTCGCGTGGATGCACACGTTCAGCCCGTCGAAGATGTGGATCGCTGGCCTCGACGTCAACGACAAGCCGATGCTCCACCTGCACACGCAGGCGAACGTCGCGCTTCCGTGGGACGCCATCGACATGGACTTCATGAACCTCAACCAGGCCGCGCACGGCGATCGGGAGCACGCGTACATCGAGTCGCGGATGGGTCTTCCCCGGACGACGGTCGTGGGCCACGCGTCCGATCCCGAGGTCCAGAAGGGCGTGGGCACGTGGGTGAGGGCCGCGCTTGGTCGTCGGGCCACCCGCACGATGAAGGTGGCGCGATTCGGCGACAACATGCGCTACGTCGCGGTGACCGAGGGCGATAAGACCGAGGCGGAGATCCGGCTTGGCGTCCAGGTCAACACCTGGGGCGTCAACGAGCTCGCCGACGCCGTCCATGCGGTGTCCGACGCCGAGGCCGCCGCGCTGGTGAAGGAATACGTCGAGCTGTACGACGTCGCGGACGAGCTCAAGCCGGGCGGCGCCCGCGCCGAATCGCTCCTCTACGGCGCCAAGACGGAAATCGGGCTTCGCGCCTTCCTGGAGGCCGGCGGATTCACCGCGTTCACCGACACGTTCGAGGACCTGGGCGAGCTCAAGCAGCTCCCCGGCCTCGCGGTCCAGCGCCTGATGGCCGACGGCTACGGCTTCGGCGCCGAGGGCGACTGGAAGACGGCCGTCCTGGTGCGGGCCGCCGCCGTCATGGGCACGGGGCTGCCGGGGGGCGCGAGCCTGATGGAGGACTACACGTACAACCTCGAGCCCGGGGGCGAAGTCATCCTCGGCGCCCACATGCTCGAGGTGAGCCCGTCGCTGTCGTCGAAGAAGGCGAAGCTCGTGATCGCCCCGCTCGGCATCGGCGGCAAGGAGGACCCGGTGCGCCTGGTCTTCACGGCCGACGCCGGCCCTGCGATCGTCGTGGCGCTCAGCGACCAGCGCGAGCGCTTCCGCCTCGTCGCGAACGTCGTCGACAACGTCGCCCTGCCCAAGCCGATGCCCAACCTGCCGGTCGGCCACGCCGTCTGGCAGCCGCGTCCCGACTTCCGCACGTCCGCGACCTGTTGGCTCATAGCGGGCGCCGCGCACCACACGGTGATGTCGAACCAGATCGGCCTCGACGTGATCCGCGAGTTCGCGCGCCTGAGCCGCGTCGAGTTGCTCGCCATCGATGAATCGACGTCGATCCCGGCGTTCGAGAACGAGCTGCGGGCCAACGCGGCGTACTACCGACTCTCGCAGCCGCTCTAGCTGCCGTTCTGCCTGACCCCCGGGGGGCCGTCGCCGTCGTGCGGCCCCCCGGGGCCCTTCTTTGTCCGGGCGGATCGCGTCGTCCGCGCCGGATAACCTGGGGGTGCCGGCTCGCGCCGGACCCGTCGTCGCGCCCGCGCGCGGGTGAAGCTGGAGGAAGTCGTGCCCGACACCCGCCCCCTCGAAGCGCTATCCGCGATTCTCGCCGAACGGCCGGGTATCCGCGGCGCGCTCGAGGCGGATCACATCGTCGCGCCGCGCTGCGCGGTCCCCGTGCTTTCCGCGCTCGCGGCCGATGGTGCCGGGCCGATCGTCGTCGTCGCGGCCACGAGCCACGAGGCCGAGCGCCTCGCCGACGCCCTCGGCGCGTTCATCGATCCCCTTTCCGTCGCGCTCTTCCCGTCCTGGGAGACCCTTCCTCACGAGCGGCTGTCCCCGCGTGCGGACACGGTCGCGCGCCGCCTGACGACTCTCCGGCGCCTCGCGCGCCCCGAGGGGGCGGCGTCCGTTGGCGATGTCCCGCTGCGCGTCGTCGTCGCGTCGCTGCGCGCCGTCATCCAGCCGATGGCGGCCGGACTGGCGGGGCTCGAGCCGGTCGTGGTGCGCTCCGGCGAATCCCGGGATCTCGCCGCGCTCGCCGCGGAGCTGTCCGCGGCAGCCTACGAACGGGTCGACATGGTCGAGCGGCGCGGAGAATTCGCCGTACGCGGCGGGATCGTCGACGTGTTCGCACCGACGGACCCCCACCCCGTTCGTATCGAGT
>Ga0316575_10000062_pt1 | contig 26047 bp, 25 predicted proteins | sample J5NA_FD_203072 | JGI IMG/M metagenome (GOLD analysis project Ga0316575, IMG submission 203072) | Rhizosphere microbial communities from salt marsh grasses in Alabama, United States - J5-7_050615r2r3 | ecosystem: Host-associated > Plants > Roots > Rhizosphere | place: USA: Alabama | collected...
TCGAGCCGTGGCGCCTGGTCGTGCGGGGCGGTCGCCTCTACCTGATCGGCCACGATCGCGACCGCGGCGAGGCGCGTACGTATCGGCTGAGCCGGATCGAGAGCTCCATCAAGCCCGTGGGGGAGCGGGGAGCCTTCGTCGCGCCGGGCGACCTCCCGGGCATCGCGCTCGAGCAGGAGGTGGCGACCCTCACCGCGCGGATCGGCGTGCGCGCGGAGTCCGGCCACGCGATCCGGCGTCGAGGCGTGTCCGCGGGTACCGACGGCGAGTGGGATGTGTACGAGGTGCCGTACAGCGACACCGAGGCGCTCCGGGACGAGGTGCTCGCGCTCGGAGGAGCGGCGCGGGTGATCGAGCCGCGCGGCCTCGCGGAGGCGGTCGCGGCGCATGCGTCGGCGGCCCTCAAGGTCGCGGGCCCGGCGGGGAGGGGCTCCGATGGCTGAGCGCGCCGTCCCGCGGCTCACGCGCCTTCTCGGGATCGTCACGCACCTCGAGGAGCACGGCGAGGCGACCTTCGACGAACTGGGTCGCCACTTCGGCGTGACCGCCGACACCATCCGTCAGGACATCGACACGTTGTGGTGCTCCGGGCTCCCCGGCTACGGCATGACCGACCTGCTGGACTTCGACGCGTTCGCGTACGACGAAGGCGTCGCGAGGCTGGTGAACTCCCAGGGCGTGCGCCAGGTTCGCCTCGCCCCTGGGGAGGCCGTGGCGCTTATGGGGGCACTGGCATCCATGATCGCCTCGGGAACCGCCCCAGAGGCCGCACAGGGCGCCCTAGCGGCACTCGGGGCCGCCGTCGCCGACGCGACGCCCGTCACGGTGATCGCGTCGTCGTCCGTGGACCCCGCCGTCGTCGCGACGCTCCGACAGGCGATCGACGCGAAGGTCGCCGTCGACGTCGCCTACGTTGACGCCCAGGACCGCCGCACGGACCGCGTGATCGAGCCCCACCGGCTCGTCACCGTCGACGGCGCGGGCTACGTCGAGTGCTTCTGTAGGAGGGCGGGCGACTACCGGACGCTGCGGCTCGACCGGATTGCCCGAGCCGAGGCGACGACGTCGCCGGTCGAGGCCAAACCCCGCGCGACACAGGGCTTCACGCTGGAGCCCGCGTACACGGCGACGGTGCGCGTCCGACGGGCGAGCCGCTGGGCCTTCGAGGACTTCCCGGGCGTCGAATTGCGCGAGGACGGGGACGACGTCGTGGCGACCTTCGGCGTCGCGAACCCCGCCGTCGTCGTCGCCCGCCTCCTCGCCGTGGCGCCGAATCTCGTATCGGTCGAACCGGCGGAGCTACGCGCCTCGCTGCGCGAATCCGCGGAGGCGGTACTCGCTGCCGGCTGAGCGGCGCTAAGCGGGCTGACAAACCCACGGTTTCGCGGGACAATGGGAACATGAGCACGCAAGAGTTCTCCCTCCCGGCCATCGTGAACCGTGTCCGCACGGAAGCGGACGCCTACCTCCTGTTGGAGGAGCTTCGGTGGGGTGGGGCGCCGGATGCGTGCCCGAAGTGCGGTGTAGTGGGACGGTGCTACTACCTGAACCCGAAGAACGGTGAGAGCCGCAAGACCCGCACCGGGGCCGTGTCGGAGCGTCGCGTGTGGAAGTGCGGAGGATGCCGCAAGCAGTTCTCCGTCCTGACGGACACGATCTTCCACGGCACGAAGATTTCGATCCGTACCTGGCTGATGGTGATCTTCGAAATGTGTTCCGCGAAGAACTCGATCAGCGCATGGGAGGTCTCCCGGAAGTACGGGATCACGAACGAATCCGCGTGGCACATGCTCCACCGCATCCGCGAGGCCATGAAGCGGGAGCCAGTGGCCGGGCTTCTCCGGGGGACCGTGGTCGCGGACGAAACGTGGATCGGCGGCAACCCGAAGAACCGGCACCGTAGCGACCCCCGCGCCAAGGACCGTCGCAAGGGCACCGACAAGACCCCCATCCTCGCGCTCGTGCACCACGAAACCCGTGAGGTCCGCTCGATGGGTGTCACGGACGTGTCAGCGAAGACACTCCGCAAGGTCATGGACGACCACATCGACGCCCCTAACACGCACCTGTGGACCGATTCCGCGTCCGCCTACCAGCAGATGGCCGACGAGTTCGCCGGACACGCCTCCGTCAACCACACCAAGGGCCAGTACAAGGGGGAGGGTGGTGTCACCACCAACGCGGCGGAGGGGTTCTTCTCGCAACTCAAGCGGAGCCTGGACGGGACCCACCACCACGTCAGCCTGTGGCACCTCCACCGCTACCTCGCACAGTTCGACTTCCTCGCCACCAACTGCCGCAAGACCGACAGTGAGCGGATGCGGGAACTGCTCGGCAACGTCGACGGACGCCGACTCACCTACAAGCCACTGACGGCGTAATCGACCTAAAGACGATGGATAACGTCCGCGTATGTTGCGGCAAATGACGCGCGAAACGCTTGGGGAAACCCCCTAACTATCGACAACACGATAGACTTAGTAGTGGACCGGACGGGAGTTGAACCCGCTAGGCACGGACTTCCAAGACCCGCCTAGTACCAAACCCGGCCCGAAGGCAAACTGAATCGCGCCCCAAGTGGGATTCGAACCCACAACCTTTCCGCCGTAAGTGGACTGCTCGATCCGTCGAGCTGCTGGGGCCAATGATTCGCTACCCCGCCCCGTGTTAGCGCACGGGGCGGGGTTCTTTCACCATCTACACTCTTCCTCCCCCGAGTGGCGGAGCGCCCAGCGTCCGCGTCCCTTGTTCTCGACCTTCTCGTTCCTGTTGAGATACGCGAGAGCCGCTCCGACGTAATCCCTGGTGTCGTCGCGCCCCTGCTCGCGAAGGAACCGTTCGATCGCGCCGGGGCTCGCCCAGGGCGATTCTTCGGTCAATCGCCTTACGGCTTCGAGAACCGCCGAGGTTCGGGGCAGATCCGCCCAATCCTCGAATGCGGATACTCCCTGTTGTCCCTGGATGGTCGTGCCGGGGAAACGGCGACGGGCGACCGCCGCCAACGTGTCGCGTTCGCGGCGGAGTTCGTCGCGCTCCTGGGAGATCCGTTCGACCTCCCGCTGCGCCTTCTCCAGTTCCTCTTCCTTCTTCCTGACGGCGTCGGCGGCGTCGTCAAGAATGAGAGAGAACGTCTCAAACGAAACTGTCATAGCGGACTCCCGAAGGCGATCGGTAATGGACTTCCGAGAACCCAGACTACTCGTGTGTGGGAGTGGGCGCCAACTTGCCGCCGCGTGTCGCGAAACTCCATCACATTCGGAGTACCCTGGTCGCATGCCCGACGAGAAGCCGACAGCCGAGGGTCAGGACCCGGAGGAGTTCCTAGGCGCCCTCCTGGCGGTGTCCAAGGAGGACGCCGCCGAGGTCCGCGAGGCCGCCGACACGAAAGCCGACGACGACAATTAGCGATGTTCGCGCGAGTCGGCTCCGCCGGAGGTCAGTTTGCTCCCGGCACGTGGACCGTTCCTGGCGTGGGGGCGGCGATCTTCCGCAGGCTAGTGAGGCTGTCGCGCCGCTTCTTCACGAGTTTCGTGAAGTCGTCCAGAGGCATCTGGCGAATCCGCTCCCTCTCGAAGGTGTTCCATGGTGGGGGCGAAAGACGACTTCGCGCGACATCCCACTCGTTGACGAGGCCCGTGTAGCTCGTGTCCCACCATTCGATCAAGTCGTCTCGACGGTCGTAGGAGTCGTCGCTCTTTGAGATCTCGTCCAGCGATGCTAGGTCGGTGTCCAGCATGCGGATAATGGCCTGCATCCCTTTTTCCGCGACAGTCGGCGTCGCCGGGGCTGTCTTCCTGTCGGCCCCTTCTAGGGTGGACAGCCCGTCTGCGAGTCGTTGCCACCGAATCCTCGCCGGTGCCCGGAATAGATTCCAGATGTTGACGGCACACCAGGCGAGGAAGAGAACCAATGCGATCCAGAACAGGACATAGCCGCCGATGTCCGCCAGCGCCCCATCGAAGACCCTATTGCTTGAGAGCCCCGCGATCATTCCCGCCAACCCCGCCACCCATTGCCAAGGTTGCGACCATTTACGCGAACGCTGGCGGGCGTCGGCCCTGACCTCGCTCCACGACACATCCCATGCTGGCGTCGTCCGCTCTTTCCCCATGCCCTGAGGCTACCCACGGTCGCCGCCCCTTGTCTGGTGAACGGGCGTAGATTGCCGGGCATGGGGGTTCTTGATGGGTCCTATGTGAAACTGGATCGGGCGCGTGCCCACGCCAACGACCTGAAACGGCGTATTGACCCCCTGCTCAAGCCGGTATCCGACAGCATCGTCCGCGACCACGAGGGTGATCCCCCGCAGTACGTCTACCGCGTACAACGGCTTCCCGTCATGGACCCCGAGTGGAGCGCAATCCTCGGAGACTTCCTCACGAACATGAGGGCGTCCCTCGACTATCTCGCACACGATCTCGTGAAACTCAGCGGCGGCAAGCCCGGCCGGCACTCGAAGTTCCCCATCGTCGGCCTCCCCAAGGACGACACCCCACGCAATCCGGTGCGCATCACGGGGGTCACCGACGAGGCAATCCTCGATGTTGTCGAATCCGTACAGCCAGACCGCGATCAGTACTTCAGTGCGGGGCACGTCGCCAATCCGCTATATCTGCTCAATGAGCTCGTGAACACCGACAAGCACCGGCTCCTGATCCTGGTCGTGTTCGCTCTCGACCCAATGGGCGTCGCCCTTCCGGTGGAAGACCGTGCGAACGTTCCGCACTTCCGTATCAGCGTCGAACCGTTGAAAATAGGCGACCCAGTAGCATGGGTGGATACAGGAGGAAGGCCCTTGGATCGCAAGTTTGACCCGCGCCTGGCCTTCGATGTACGCCTCGACGAAACCACCAGCGGATACCGCATCCTGCGATCCGTTTTCGACGTCATGGGCATGATCCACTACTGGATCGAGAGCATGGTCATCGCCGAGCGCTTCGCCCCGATTCTCGGGGTTGAACGGCGATACTCCGGGCCGCTCTTCGACTAATCCACGTCGCTTCATCTCGTCTGTCCAGCCTCTCTAGTTGGGTTTGTCACCCGGCACAGCACCGGCTGAGCGCCGCCGGGTGGGTAGACTCGACGAACAAGCGAAGGGAGCGTCGCGTGGGCAACTTCCGCGGCTGGGAATGGATCGTGATCGGGGTCGTCGTGGTCGGCCTCTTCGGGCTGCCGAAGCTGCCGAGCGTCGCCCGGAGCGTGGGCAAGTCCCTGCGCATCCTTCGCGACGAAGCCAAGGGCGTCTCGACGGACGAGGCCGACGACGCGTCGCCGAAGAAGTCCGGCGACGGCAAGGCGCGTGGCTAGGCGCAATCCCGAGAAGCGCATGCCCCTGCGCGACCACTTGGTCGAAGCGCGTCGGCGTGTGCTGCTGTCGGTCGCCGGGATTGCGGCGGGGGCGGTCGGGGGATGGTTCCTCTTCGACCCCGCGTTCCGGATGCTCCAGCAGCCCCTGCTCGACGTCGCGGCCGAACGCGACGCGGCCGTGTCCGTCAACTTCTCCGGCGTCGCCACGGGGCTCGACCTGCGCCTTCAAGTCGCGGTGTTCCTCGGCGTGATCCTCTCCTCGCCGTGGTGGCTCTACCAGGTGTGGGCGTTCGTCGCCCCGGGGCTCAAGAAGCGCGAGAAGCGCTACACGCTCGGATTCCTCGCCGCCGCGGTGCCGTTGTTCGCCGCCGGGGTGCTCGTGGGGCTCTACCTGCTGCCGCGTGCCGTGGAGATACTCACGGGCTTCGTTCCCGAGAACTCCACCAACCTCGTCGACGCCCAGGCCTACCTGACCTTCGCGATGCGGATGCTCGTGGCGTTCGCGCTCGGCTTCGTCTTTCCGGTCGTCATGGTGGGGCTGACGTGGATCGGCGTCGTCTCGACGCGGTTCTGGCTCCGCGGCTGGCGCTGGGCCGTCCTCATCATCTTCCTGTTCGCCGCGATCGCCACGCCGACGGCCGACGCGCTGTCCATGCTCGTGCTCGCGATTCCCATGACGGGCCTGTACTTTGGCGCCATAGGCGTCGGCGCCCTCCGTCGACGCTCGCGTCGAAAGGCAGGCGAATGAGCCACACGATCGGGGTCATCACCAATCCGACGTCGGGCAGCGGCAGGGGGACGAGGTGGGGGCGCGAGGCGCTCCAGGCACTCGCCGCGCACGGGCACAAGATCCGCGACCTGAGCCACGGTTCGTGGTCGAGCGCCTACGAGGCGGCCATGAAGGCGCGCAAGAGCCTCGACGCGCTCGTGGTCGTCGGTGGCGACGGGATGGTGCACCTCGGGGCGCAGATCTGCGCGGAGCGCAAGGACCTTCCGCTCGGGATCATCGCCGCCGGCTCCGGCAACGACGCGGCGACGAGCTACGGCTTGCCGGTGCTCGACATCGCCGCGGCGGCTCGCCGCGTGCACGAGGGCCTGCTCGGCGACGTCACGGCGGTCGACCTCGGCAAGGTCACCGGCTACGGCGTCGGCGAGCCCGGCGACCCCCGATTCTTCACGTGCGTCCTGTCCGCCGGCATCGACGCCGCCGTGGCCGCCTACGCGTCGAACATCACGTGGCCGCGCGGTCCGATCAAGTACAAGGTGTCCACGTACCGCGAGCTGCAGCGCTTCCACCCCTACGGGGTCAAGGTTGTCGCGGACGGAAAGCGTTGGCAGGGCGCCGCGACGCTGATCGCCGTGGCCAACACGCGGATCTTCGGCGGGGGCCTCATCATCTCCCCGGACTCGAAGGTCGACGACGGCGTCTTCGAAGTCGTGACCGCCGAGGACGTCTCCCGCCTCGGCATCGCCCGCCTGATGCCGAAGCTCAAGGACGGCTCGATCATCGAGGACCCGCGCCTCACCGTCCGCCAGGTCAAAGAGGTCACGATCTCCCAGACGGACGACGGAGCGACGCTGCCCGCGGCCTTCGCCGACGGCGAGCTCGTCGGCCCCGAGCCGCTGCACGTGAAGATCGCGCCCAAGGCGCTGCGCGTCCTCGGGGCACGCATCCCGTAGCCTCGTCGCATGGACGAATCGCCCGCGGAACGGTACCGGGCGGCGAAGGCTCGATCGGCCCATCCGGCGCTGCGCGCGTTCGCGGACACGCTTCCTTTCCCGCTCGACCCGTTCCAGCGCGACGCGTGCGAGGCGGTCGAGGACGGCCGCTCCGTTCTCGTCGCGGCGCCCACCGGCGCCGGGAAGACGGTGGTGGGGGAGTTCGCCGTCCGGCACGCCAGGGATCGCGGAGAGAAGTCGTTCTACACGACGCCGATCAAGGCGCTGTCGAACCAGAAGTTCCGGGAACTCCAGGCGGTGCACGGCACGGACGCGGTCGGCCTGCTCACCGGGGACGTGTCCATCAACGGCGACGCGGACATCGTGGTCATGACCACCGAGGTGCTCCGCAACATGATCTACGCGGGATCGCGCGCGCTCGACCGGCTCGGCGTCGTCGTGCTCGACGAGGTGCACTACCTCGCGGACCGCTTCCGCGGCAGCGTGTGGGAGGAGGTGATCGTCCACCTCGGTCCCTCCACGCTCATCGTCGCGCTCAGCGCGACCGTGTCGAACGCGGAGGAGTTCGGCGCGTGGCTCGGCGAGGTGCGCGGCAACACCGCCGTCATCGTCAGCGAGACCCGCCCCGTGCCGCTGTGGCCGCACGTGCTGCTGCGGGAGGGACTGTACGACCTCTACACGGCCGGCGTCGATCCCGGGAACCCCGGGCCGAACCCGCGCCTCAACCCCGAGCTCGAGGCCGTCGTCCGGCGCCAACGCCACGACGTGCACCACTACCACTCCGCGCGCGGCAACCGCGCCTCGCGCGTCGGACGGCGGCCGCCGGGACGTCGCAGCCCGCCGCGATTCGCCGTCGTCGACGTGCTCGATCAGAACGGTTTGCTGCCCGCGATCGTGTTCGTCTTCTCCCGCGCCGGGTGCGACGACGCCGTGGACCAGGTGCGCTCCGCGGGCATCGCGCTCACGACCCCGGAGGAGAAGCGCGCGATCGCCGACCTGATCGAGCAGCGATGCTCCGCGATGAGCGGCGAGGACCTCGGGGCGCTCGGGTACGTGCACTGGCGCGACCACCTCGAGGCGGGGGTGGCCGCCCACCACGCGGGGATGATCCCGCTGTTCAAGGAGGTGGTCGAGGAGCTGTTCACCGCGGGGCTGATCAAGGTCGTCTTCGCGACGGAGACGCTTGCGCTGGGGATCAACATGCCGGCGCGCTCGGTCGTGCTCGAGAAGCTCGTCAAGTGGGACGGCGACAGCCACAAGGACCTGACGGCGGGGGAGTACACGCAGCTGACGGGCCGGGCGGGCAGGCGCGGGATCGACGTCGAGGGACACGCGGTCGTTGTCGAGCACGTCGGTTTCGACGCGGAGGTCTTGGGGCGGCTCGCGTCGCGGCGCACCTACCCGCTCATCTCGAGCTTCCAGCCGTCGTACAACATGGCGCTGAACCTCGTCGCTCGCTCGGGCGTGGCGAAGGCGCGCCAGGTGCTGGAGATGTCGTTCGCGCAGTACCAGGCGGACCGGGCGGTCGTGTCGCAGGCGCGACGGGTCAAGGAGATCGACGGCGTGCTCCAGGGCTACCGGGACGCGGCGAAGTGCGACCGGGGAGATTTCATGGAGTACGCGGGGCTGCGCAACCGCATCACGCAGCTGCAGAAGTCCGACTCGCGCGCCAAGACGCGCGACCGCCAGGACGCCACCGCGACCGCCGTACGCGCCCTGCGCGTCGGTACGGTGATCCGCATCCTCGGGGGCAAGCGCAAAGGCCTGGCCGTCGTCACCGCGCCGGACCGTAGCGACCATCCCCGCCCCGTCGTCGTCACCGCGGAAGCCCGCTCGTTCCGTCTCAGCCCCGCGGACCTGCATCAAGGATTCGAAGAAGTCGGCGAGATCCGGGTGCCGAAGAAGTTCGATGCGCGCAAGGCCCCGGCGCGACGGGACCTCGCCTCGACACTTCACGCGAAGCGCGGAGAATTCACCCCGGCGTCGATCCCGAGCCGCAAGGGCCCGGTGCGGGCGGGCGGGTCGGAGGCGGAGCTCGACGAGGCGCGGAGGGAGATGCGCGCTCACCCGTGCCACCAGTGCCCGGAGCGCGAGGATCACGCGCGATGGGCCGAGCGGTACTTCCGCTCGTTGCGCGACCGCGATCGCCTCGCGGGGGAGATCTCCCGCGAGACCGGGTCCATCGCGCGAATCTTCGACCGTCGGTGCGCGGTGCTCAGCGAGTTCGGCTACCTCGACGGAAGCGGCGACGATCTCACGCCGACGCCGAGCGGAGCGATGCTCCGCACTATCTACTCCGAGAATGACCTGGTGATCGCCGAGTGCCTCCGTACCGGCGCCTGGGACGGCCTCGGCGCGCCGGCTCTCGCCGCCGCGGTCTCGAGCCTTGTGTACCAGGGCAGGCGCGAGGAGGACGACCGGTCGCCGCGCATCCCCCAGGGATCGAGCGGGCCGCTCGGTCTCGCCCTCCGCGAGACGGTGCGCATCTGGTCGCGGATCGACGAACGGCACGCGCACCACCGCCTTCCGCGTCTCGACGCGCCTCAGTGGGGGATCGTCGGCCCCGTGCACTCCTGGACCCAAGGGAAGAACCTCGACGCGGTGCTGCGGGGCACCGAGCTCGCGCCCGGGGACATGGTCCGGTGGTTCAAGCAGGTGATCGACGTACTCGAGCAGATCTCCCGGGTCGCGCCGAGCGACGAGGTACGCCAGCGGGCCCGCACGGCCATCGATTCGATGCGCCGCGGCATCGTCGCGTACTGACGGGGCGGCGGGCGCCGCTCGCGTACGCTGGTCGAGTGGCACGGCGACGAACGACGAGGGGCGTTTCCCCGCGTGGCCAGGCCCTCCGCAACGTCGCCCTTGCCGCGATCGGCGGCTGGACCGTCAACCTCGCGTTCCCGACGGCGGGGCTGTGGTGGGCGGCGGGAATCGGCCTCGCGATCCTCTGGTGGTCGACGGAGCACGCGGGCGTGCGCGCGGGCTTCGGGCTCGGCATGGTCGCCGGTCTCGGCTTCTTCCTCCCGCACCTGTGGTTCATCGACGTCTCGGCCGGGCTGGTCGCGTGGATCGCCCTGAGCGTGACCGAGTCCGTGGCCCTCGCCGCGGCGATCGCCGCGTGGTGCTGGGTACGCACCCGCGAGATCCTCAAGGGGAAACTGTGGGCGGAGCCGCTCGTCTTCGGCGTGCTGTGGGTCGCCGGAGAGCAGGTGCGCTCCGTGATTCCGTACGGCGGATTCCCGTGGGGCCGCCTGGCTTTCTCCCAGGTCGATACGCCCGTCGCGGCGTTGGCGTGGCTCGGGGGCGCGCCGCTCGTCTCGTTTGCGGTCGCGGTCGCCGGCGGGGCGCTGGGACTCGCGTTCGAGGCGGTCCGGGGGCGTCGGGTGCTGCTGCCGACCGCCGCCGTGTTGGGGGCCGCCGCCCTGTACGCGCTCGGACTCGCGGTCCCGCTCGATACTGCCGCGGAGGACGGCACGCTCCGCGTCGGCCTCGTCCAGGGAAACGTCCCCGACCTCGGCCTCGACTCGTTCGCCCAGGCCCGCCTCGTGACCGAGAACCATGTCGCGGAGACCGAGCGCTTGATCCCCGACCTTCCGTGGACGCCCGACCTCGTCGTCTGGGCGGAGAACTCCGTCGACATCGATCCGCGCCGCGACGCCGAGTCCCACGCGCTCGTCACGGACGCCGCCCGGGCCGTCGGCGCCCCGATCCTTCTCGGCACGAACGACTACACGCCCGTCGACGGGCGCTACAACACGGCGCTGTTGTGGTCGGGGGGCGAGGCGATCGACACGTACATCAAGCAGCACCCCGTGCCGTTCGCCGAGTACCTGCCGCTGCGCTCCATCGCGGAGAAGGTAAGTCCGGCCGCGTCGCGCCTGAAAGTGGACATGCTTCCCGGGACCGGCGTCGGTCTCGTGACGCTGCCGTCGGAGCGACTCGGGCGCGACGTTCCCGTGGGCGACGTCATCTGCTTCGAGGTCGCCTACGACCCGATCGTCCGCGGCTCGGTCCGCGCGGGCGCCGAGGTGCTGGTGGTGCAGACGAACAACGCGACGTTCGGGGACACGAACGAGTCGGAGCAGCAGTTCGCGATGACGCGCCTTCGGGCGATCGAGACGGGGCGGGCGACCATCCAGGTCTCGACGGTCGGGGTGAGCGGGTTCGTCGCCCCGGACGGCTCCGTGATCGCCAAGACGGGCCTGTTCACCGCGGAGCACTACTCTCGTGAGGTGCCGCTCCGGACCTCCACCACGCCCGCGATGGCGATCGGGGGAATACTAGGGTGGCTGTTCCTCGTTGCCCCGGCGGCGCTGTGGCTCGCGAGGTGGCTGTGGTCGCTTCGAGGCCGATGGGAGTGGGACTGATGAAGACGCTCGTGATCATCCCGACGTACAACGAACGCGAGTCGCTCCCGATCCAGGTCGCCGGCGTGCGCGAGCACGCGCCCGACGTCGACGTCCTCGTCGCGGACGATAACTCGCCCGACGGGACGGGGGAGTGGGCGGATGGGGCCGCGGCGAAGGACGACCACGTGCACGTGCTTCACCGACCCGGCAAGGCCGGGCTCGGCGCCGCGTACCGCGCGGGATTCGCGTGGGGGCTCGAGCGCGGGTACGACGTCTTGGTGGAGATGGACGCTGACGGGTCGCATCAGGCGAAGCAGCTCCCCGATCTTCTCGCGAAGGCGGGGGAGGGCCCGGGGGAGTACGACCTGGTGATCGGCGCGCGGTGGGTACGTGGCGGCACGGTGGTGAACTGGCCTCGGTCGCGCAAGCTGCTGAGCGTGTGGGCGAACCGCTACGTGCGGTTCTGGCTAGGCCTCGGAGTGCGCGACGCGACGGCGGGCTTCCGCGCCTACACCGCGTCGACGCTGCGGGCGATTGATCTCGCGGGCGTCGACTCCCAGGGGTACGGGTTCCAGGTCGACATGACCCTGCGGGCGCGGCGCGCGGGCGCGACGATCACCGAGGTGCCTATCGAGTTCGTCGAGCGTGTGCACGGGGTGTCGAAGATGAGCGGGGGCATCATCCGCGAGGCGTTCGTCAAGGTGTTCCTGTGGGGGCTGGCGCGCCCGTTCCGCGGACGGGCGAAGAAGACCCGTCCGGGCGAGCGGGAAGTCGCGAAACCGACGAAGAAGGCGTGAGGCGCGTTACGCGCTGAGGCGGCCGGCGCGGAGAAGCTCCAGGCGCTCTTCGAGAAGGTCCTCAAGCTCGGGGATAGTCCGACGCTCCAGGAGCATGTCCCAGTGCGTCCGCACGTGCCGCTGGGCCTTGAGGTCCGGGGCGTCACCGAAGCGAAGCAGCGCGACCGCGCCGCAATGGCAGTCCCATACGCTCGGTACCTCGGCCTCGACGGAGAACGGCATGGTGATGACGTGGCCGTTCGGGCAGTCGTAGGTGACCTCACGCCGCTCCGCGAGCTCCGCACCGAGGGTCGTTTCCATGCTCTGCGTGCCGAGGCGCATGCCCCGGAGTGCGCGATCCGCCATGACGTCCTCCCTTAAACGGGCCTACGCGCCCGTACGGCATCTTGAACGCCGACTGAGCGCGGATTGTTCCCGAAACCGCCCGCGCGGCGGCGTGGCGTCCGATTTGGGTGGATACGTGGACCGGGAGCACGTCGTGTCGCCGGTGGATGAGTGTGCCGATCTAGCGCTTGGACCGTCGACGGCGAGCGAATCGCCAGCCCAGGAACCCGAAGACGAGCGCGCAACACGCGATCATCGCCAGGAAGATGGGGCGCTCGACCCACGGTTGACCTTCGGTGAAGTACGGGCCATCGCCGGGGGCGGGGGCAACGAGCGACGGGTACAGCCAGGAATCGTTGGTCCACACCGCCGCGACGAGGAGGTTCGCGACCTCGGCTCGGCCGACGGCGACGACGAGACCGTTCTCGTCGACGGTGACGCCGCTCATTTCGTCCTGGCCCGCACCGCCGAAGATCTCCGAGTCTCGGTTCTCCCGCTTCCACACGATGCCGTCTTCGGATGTCCACGCGGCCGCCAACCAATATGTGAGGTGGAATTCGCTGCCCACGGCGACGTATCCCGGCCCGCCCGCCACTACGTCGGCCATCGATTGGTTTCCCGGTCCGCCGAAGACTTCGTCGTCGTGGGCCACGCGTGTCCAGCTCACTCCGTCGGCGGACGTCCAGACCGCGGCCACGCCGTCGTCGACGCCGAAATCCACCCCCACCGCGACGAGCAGCCCGTCATCCCCGACCGTGACGGAGTACATCCTCTGGTCGGAAGCTCCGCCGAAGACGGATTCCGAGTGGGGGACTCGCGCCCACGTGAGTCCGTCTTCCGACGTCCAGACCGCGGCGTCTTCGTCGCCGCCGCTGTCGTCGTAGCCGACGCCCACCAGGCCGGGACCCCCCGCGACGACGCCAAACATCGCCAGGTTCCCTTGGCCGCCCATCACCGCCTCGTCGTGTGGAACCCGCGTCCACGTCGTTCCGTCGGGGGAGGTCCAGACGGCGGCGTCGGTACTGTTCGTGTAATCGTCGTCTAGGCCGACGACCACGAGTCCCGGGCCTCCCGCGCACGCATCCTCCATGTACTGTTCGCCGGGGCCTCCGAACACCGCCGGGTCGTGGGGAACGCGGCTCCAGGTGAGAGCATGGCCGGTCCATACGGCCGCGTCGACGCCCATGGGCGTATCCACGTAGCCCACGACGACCATGTCCGAGGGCCCCTGCGCCGCTCCGAGCATGATTCCGTACGTGAAGTCGGCTTGATTGGGCACGGGGCTCCACGTGGCGCCGTCGTTCGACAACCAGATCGCCGCGCCGCCGGCTCCGCTGTCCGTGCCGACCGCGACGAGGCGATGGTGGGACGACGGCGCGACGTCGAACATCAGCGCGTTGCCCGTGCTTCCGAAGACGGTCGGGTCGTGGGGAATCCGATACCAGCCGACGACCGCCCAACTGGCCGTCGCGAAGGAGACCGTGACGATGGCTGACAGAAGGATCGCCGCGAGCGGCGTGGTGGTCCGAGGTGTGCGTGTCCCGATTCTCTGACGCATCGGCGCCTCCTTGCAGAGGACTCGGCTACCGAGCATTCTTCCACTTGGCCCGTCTGGTGACGGGTTTACTGTGGAACGCCGATAATGGACATTATGTCATTTCACGTCCGAAAGGGCGGCGCACCGCGGAATCAACCCCCTCCCCCCGCGCGTTGAGTAGGTATGGACACGAACACGGCCTCAGACATCGATCGCATCGAGGTGATGACGATCGATGGCGTGAAGACGACGCTCGCGGAGTACGCGGACGACGTCAAGCTAATCGTCAACGTCGCGTCGCGGTGCGGCTTCACGCCGCAGTACGACGGCCTGGAGCACCTTCAGAAGACGTACGGGGACCGCGGATTCACCGTCCTGGGCTTCCCGAGCAACCAATTCCTCCAGGAACTCGGCAGCTCGGACAAGATCAAGGCGTTCTGCGACCGGACCTACGGCGTCACGTTCCCGATGTTCGAGACGGTCCGCGTCAACGGTAGGCATCAGCACCCGCTGTTCGCCATCCTCACGCAGGTGGAGGACGCCGGCGGTCACGCGGGGAAGGTGCGGTGGAACTTCGAAAAGTTCCTCGTGACGCCGGACGGTGCGATGCGGCGGTTCCGTAGCAGCACGGAGCCCGAGTCGCCGGAGATCACGGGGGCGATCGAAGCCGCGCTCTCCCACTCCCCCGCCGCGAAAGGCCGGAAGACCGCTAGCTGATATCGCGACGCCGGAACGCCGCGAACCCAATAACGAACAGCGCGATGGCGATCGCGGACATCCAGATGATCGGTGACCACGATAACTCGACGCCCGGTAAACGCGGCGTGTGCGAGTACGGGGCGAGATTCAGGATGCCCTGAGGGATGTTCAGGAGTTTCCCGAACTCCCCCAGCAGGACGAACACCGTCAACGCCGCCCATCCCGCGAACCCGAGCCGCCCCGCGATCCCGAACCCCGCGACGCCGATGCCGATCACCACGAAGATCGCCGGGATCTGCACGAGCGCGGCCCCGACGACGCGAGCCACCTGGTTCGAATAGTCGACGGCGCCTGCGCTCGCCAGCCCCGCCGTCGTCCCCACGATCAGAAGCAGCGCCACCGACCCCGCGAGCGATACGACAAGGAACGACCCGAGCCACCGCAGCCGAGTCGTCGCCGACGCGAGCATCGGCTCGGCGCGGAGCCCGACCTCCTCGGCGCGCGACCGCAACACCGCCTGGAGCCCGAAGATCGTGACGGCGATCGCCATGAAAGAGATCTCCACGGACAGGAAGGCGTCCTCAAGGAACGCGGCGCCGCCGAGCTTGTCGATGATGTCCCGCATGCTCGCGCTGTCGATGAACGACCCGACGCTTCCCGTGAGCCCGCCCACCATCGCGCCCACGAGCGCGAAAGTTCCGGCCCATATCCAAAACGCGTTCCGCTGGAGGCGCCACGCGAGGCCGAGGGGGCTGCCGAGGTAGCGAGGCGCGGTCGCGCCGCCCGCGCGGTCCGCCAGAAGGCTTCCCGCGAAGTCGCGCCGCGTCGCGAGGGCGTAACCGACGGCGACGAGGACGATCGCGAGAGCGGCGAGGAGCGCGAGCGGCCACGCGCGGTCCCCGGCGTACGGGCGCGCCTGCTGGTACCAGCCGACCGGCGACAGCCACGACAGCCACGAGAGGGCGCCGTCGGAGGCGGAATCTGCGACCGCGCGGATGCCGTAGAACACGGCGATCGCTCCGGTCGCCATGCCCGCGGCCCCGCGTGCGCTCGTCGTGAGTTGGGCGGCCACGGCCCCGAAGGCCGCGCCGACGACGCCCATGCCCGCGATGGCGGCACCCATGATCGCCGATCCCCCGCCGGCAAGACCCGTGCCGAAGAGCCCGAGTCCGGAGAACAGGCCCGCGGTAAGGCTCGCGCCGACGGCGACGATCAGGGCGGCGGTGAGCGGCGCGCGCCGACCGACGACGGCCGCGCCGAGGAGCTCCAGTCGCCCCGTTTCCTCCTCGGCGCGCGTGTGGCGCACGACCATGCGCGCGGCGAACACGGCGAGGGCGAGGACGCTCATCATGCCGATCTTGAACACGGAAAGCGCCCCAATGGACGTCGGATCGTGGATCGGCCCGAACATCGCGAGCGTCGACGTCGCCGTGTTGATGACGGTCGACGCCTCGATCCGGGACGCCGCGTCCGGGTACAGGGCGATCGTGGCCGACGCGCTCGAGGCGACCATCCCGACGACGATGACCAGGAAGACCGGGAGCACGACGCGGTCCCGGCGCAACGCGAGGCGCAGCAATGCCCGCGTGCCCGCGAGCGAGCTCACGACGCCACCGGGGCCGATTCGTCAGAATAGTGCCGGAGGAAGATCTCCTCGAGCGTCGGCGGGTGGCTCGTCAGCGACGTCGCGCCGGCCTTCGCGAGCGCCGCGAGGGCGCCGCTCAGGTCGCCGGGGTCGACCTGGAATTCGACGCGCTCCCCCTGCGTGCGGAACTCGTGTACGCCCTTGAGCTTCTTGATCGCGTCGGCGCCGCGCGCGATATCTGCGGTGATGGCCACGCGCGCGAGGTGCCGCATCTGCGCGAGGCTCCCCGAGTCGACGCGCTTGCCGTCGCGAATGATGCTCACGCGGTCGGCGAGCGCCTCCACCTCCGCGAGGATGTGGCTCGACAGGAAGATCGTGCGGCCGCGGTCGCGGAACTCGTGCACGGAGTCGCGAAACACCGCGTCCATCAGGGGATCGAGGCCGGCGGTCGGCTCGTCGAGCAGCAGGAGCTCGACGTCGGACGCAAGGGCCGCGACGAGCGCGACCTTCTGGCGGTTGCCCTTCGAGTAGGCGCGCGACTTCTTGGTCGGGTCGAGTTCGAACCGTTCGAGCAGATCCGCCCGGCGCTTCGAGTCGAGCCCCCCGCGGACGCGGCCCATCAGGTCGATCACCTCTCCCCCGGTGAGGTTGGGCCACAGCATCACCTCGCCGGGGACGTACGCGAGGCGGCGATGGAGCTCCTCGACATCGCGCCACGGGTCGCCGCCGAGCAGGCGCGCGGACCCCGAGTCGGTTCTCAGCAGGCCGAGGAGGACGCGGATGGTCGTGGACTTGCCCGCGCCGTTCGGGCCGAGCAGCCCATGGACCTCCCCGACGTCCACCGTGAGATCCAGTCCGTCGAGCGCGCGCGTGCGCCCGAACGTCTTGACGAGGTTCTCGATTTCGATCGCCGCAGTCATGGCAACCGCCTTTCGGGCGGGCGAACGTACCCGCCGAATCCAGGCTATATCCCGGAATGGTTGGGAGGCACGACAAGACCGGCGCGGCTCACCGCGCTACCCGGAAGACCGCTACTCTGCGGCCTTCTCCTCGGCCTTCACGGCGTCGCGCTTGGGCATCTTCGTGAGCTGATGCGCGATCTCCCGCGCCCAGTTCTTGACCTGGCCCCACTCGCGGTAGTCCCCCACGGACGCCTTCAGCCCGCGGATAATCGCCCGCTCGCCGAAGTTCAGGCGGTCGGGGTTGAGATAGCCGCTGAACATCATGTGGCCGTAGGCGTTGATGACGTCGACGAGCGAGTCGCCCTCTCCCGCGGGCTCCGTTGGGCGCGGGGGTAGACCGACCGGGCCGCTCGAGAAGAGCCACACGGGGATCTTCCGGAGTTCGTCGGCATGGTCGTGGACGAGGCTCGAGGCGTCGCGACGCCAGAAGCCGCCGTATACGGCGCTTCCGATAATCGCGGCGTCGAACGTGTCGACGTGTTCGACGTCCCGCGCGTCGTGCCAGACGGCGTCGTATCCGAAGTCCCGGAGGACGTCGGCGATCGTCTGGGCGATTTCGCGGGTGGCGCCGTACTTGGAGCCGACGGCGACAAGCACCTTCATGGACGGCCTCCTTTGGACCTCTTCATCGTCCTACGCGCCATTCGAGGGCGCTGGGGACGAAAGTCCCTAGGCGGACCTATTGGACGACGACGACCAGATCGCCGCCCGCGAGCGTCTCCGTCTGCCGGATGAGCAGCCGCTTGACCTCCCCCGCGACGGGCGTGGTGATCGCGGCTTCCATCTTCATCGCCTCGATCGTCGCGACCGTGTCTCCGGCCTTGACCTTGGCGCCGAGCTCCACCGTCGGCGTCACGGCGCCGGAGAACGGAGCGGCGATCTCGCCGGGCTCGTCCGGGTCGGCCTTCTCGCGCTCGACGACATGGATGGACGCGGCCTCGTCGCGCACCGTCACCGGGCGGATCTGCCCGTTGTGGTTGAAGATGAGCGTGCGCATGCCGTGGTCGTCCGGCTCGCCGACGGCCTCGAGTGTGACGAGCATCGTGACGCCCTTCTCGACGTCGATCGCCACCTCTTCTCCCCCACCGGGCGTGATGCCGTACAGGTAGTGGAAGGTGTCGAGCACGGAGACGTCGCCGTACGTAGACGTCGACTCCTCGTACTCCTTGGACGGCCCCGCGAAGAGCAGGTGGTTGAGTTTGCGGCGGCGTCGGATCCCTGGCTTCGAGAGCGCCTCGCGATCGTCCTTGGTGAGCTGGTGAGGCTTCTTCGAGGGCTTCCGTCCCTCGAGCGCCTTGGTGCGGAACGGCTCGGGCCAGCCGCCGGGCGGATCGCCGAGCTCGCCCTCGAGGAAGGCGATGACGCTGTCCGGAAGGTCGTACGAGCCGGGGTTCTCCGCGAAATCGGCGATGTCCGCGCCCGCTCCCACGAGCTGGAGCGCGAGGTCGCCGACGACCTTCGACGACGGGGTGACTTTGACGAGGCGTCCGAGAAGCGCGTCGACTCCCGCGTACATGTCCTCGATCTCCTCGAAGCGCTCGCCCAGCCCGAGCGAGATCGCCTGCTGACGGAGGTTCGACAGCTGCCCGCCGGGGATCTCGTGGTGGTATACGCGCCCCGTCGGCCCCGGAAGGCCGCTCTCGAACGCGGAGTACACGCGCCGCACGCTCTCCCAATACGGCTCGAGGTCCTGGCACGCCTGGAGGGAGATGCCGGTGTCGCGCTCGGTGTGCTCGAGCGCCGCGACTAGGGCGCTCATCGGCGGCTGCGACGTGGTTCCCGCCATCGCAGCGTTCGCGACGTCCACGGCGTCGACCCCGGCGTCGGAGGCGGCCAGCAGCGTCGCGAGCTGCCCCCCCGCCGTGTCGTGCGTGTGCAGGTGCACCGGGACGTCGAAGCGCTCCCGGAGCGCCGTGACGAGCGTGTGGGCGGCCTGCGGGCGCAGCAGCCCCGCCATGTCCTTGATCGCGAGGATGTGCGCGCCGGCCTCGACCAGCGCGTCCGCCATCGTCAGGTAGTAGTCGAGCGTGTAGAGCGTCTCGCCCGGGTCGGCGAGGTTGCCCGTATAGCAGAGGGCCGCCTCGGCGATCCCCACTCCCCCGTCGCGCACCGCGGCGATCGCCGGGCGCATCTGCTCGACGTCGTTGAGGGAGTCGAAGATGCGGAAGATGTCGACGCCGAAGGTGGTCGCCTCCTCGATGAACGCGTGCGCCACCTCGTCCGGCATCGGCGAATAGCCGACGGTGTTGCGACCGCGCAGCAACATCTGGATCGGGATGTTGGGCATGGCGTCTCGGAGGTCGGCGAGGCGCTGCCACGGGCTCTCGCGCAGGAAGCGGAGCGCGACGTCGAACGTCGCCCCGCCCCACGCCTCCATCGACAGCAGCTCGGGCGTGGTGCGCGCGACGGCGCGGGCGGCGCCCAGCAGGTCGAACGTGCGCACGCGCGTCGCGAGGAGGCTCTGGTGGGCGTCGCGGAAGGTGGTCTCCGTGACCGCGAGGGCCTTCTGCGCGCGCAAATCCGCGGCGAACTTCTCCGGCCCCAGGTTGAGCAGGCGTTGGCGCGCGCCGGCGGGAGGGTCGACCTCGAGGTCTACCTCGGGAAGCTTCAGGCGGGGGTACGACGCCGGCCCGGGCGGGTCGCCGTTCGGCCGGTTGATCGTCGTGTAGCCGAGGAAGGACAGGAGCTTCGTGGCGCGGTCCGCCGTGGGGATGGCGCGCGCGAGGTGGGGCCGCTCGTCGATGAACGACGTCGTCACTCCCCCGCGTTGAAAATCCGGATCGCTGAGCACCGCGAGGAGGAACGGGATGTTCGTCGTCACGCCGCGGATGCGGAACTCGGCGAGCGCGCGCTTGGCGCGGGTGACGGCCTGCTTGAAGTCGTGGCCGCGGCACGTGAGCTTCACGAGCAGCGAGTCGAAGTGCCCGGTGACGCGCCCGCCCGCGAGGCCCGTGGCGCCGTCGAGCCGCACTCCCGCGCCGCCCGGCGAGCGGTACGCGGTGATCCGGCCGGTGTCGGGAAGGAACCCGTTCGACGGGTCCTCCGTGGTGATGCGCGTCTGCATCGCGAACCCGTTGACCGCGATCGACTCCTGCGCGAGGCCCAGGTCCTTCAGGGACGCGCCCTGCGCGATGCGCATCTGCGCGACCACGAGGTCCACACCCGTGACCTCCTCGGTCACGGTGTGCTCCACCTGGATGCGCGGGTTCATCTCGATGAACACGTGCTGACCCGCCCGCTCGCCCTCGGTCGACACGAGGAACTCGACCGTGCCGGCGTTGACGTAGCCGAGGCTCTTCGCGAAAGTTACGGCGTCCCGGCAGAGCGCGTCGCGGATCTTCGGGTCGAGGTTCGGCGCGGGGGCGATCTCCACGACCTTCTGGTGGCGTCGCTGGACCGAGCAGTCGCGCTCGAACAGGTGGATGACGTTCCCGTCGCCGTCGGCGAGGATCTGCACCTCGATGTGGCGCGGTCCGATCACGGCCTGCTCGAGGAAGACGGTCGGGTCGCCGAAGGCGGTCTCGGCCTCGCGCATCGCCGCGGCGAGTGCGTCCGGCAGCTCCTCCCGGGTCTCGACGCGCCGCATGCCGCGTCCTCCCCCGCCGGCGACGGCTTTGACGAACACCGGGAAACCGAGGTCGTCGGCCCACGCCGCGAGCTCCTTCGGGTCCTTCGACGGTTGCGTCGAGTCGAGGACGGGGATGCCCGCCTCGCGCGCGGCCTTGAGCGCGGCGACCTTGTCGCCCGCCTTCGCAAGGACCTCGGGCGGAGGGCCGACGAACGTCAGTCCCTCCTCGCGGCAGCGCTCGGCGAACTCGACGTTCTCGGCGAGGAAACCGTAGCCCGGGTACACGGCGTCGGCGCCGCTCAGGTGGGCGACGCGCATCAACTCGTCGACGTCGAGGTAGGCGCGCACGGGGTGCCCGACCTCGCCGATCTGGTAGGCCTCGTCCGCCTTCAGGCGGTGCTCAGACATGCGGTCCTCGTGGGGGAAGACCGCGATCGACTTGAGGCCCAGCTCGTACGCGGCGCGGAACGCGCGCACCGCGATTTCGGAACGGTTCGCGACGAGAACCTTGTGAAACATGAATTGCCCTCCGACGTTTGCATCATCTTGCCAGGTTTGTCCGCACGCGACCAACGAGCGTGCGTCAGACCGCCGCCTCGTCGCGGGGGTGGATCGGGTGCGGGCTAGCCGGCCTGGCTGCGGGCCTGGCGGCGCGCCGCCAGTTCGTCGACGGCGCCCGGGGCGACCGTCGGCGCGTCGTCGTCCCGTTCGACGGGGAACGACGCGAGCGAGCCTTCGAGCTCCCGCCAGACCTTGCCGAGCGCGATGCCGAAGACTCCCTGACCGCCCTGGACCAGGTCGATGACCTCGTCGTCGGACGTGCATTCGTAGACCGAGGCGCCGTCGCTCATGAGCGTGATGCGGCTGAGGTCCTCGACGCCCCGCTCGCGCAGGTGCGACACGGCGGTACGGATCTGCTGGAGCGAGACTCCGGAGTCGAGCAGGCGCTTGACGACGCGGAGGACGAGGATGTCGCGGAACCCGTAGAGGCGCTGGGTGCCGGAGCCGGTGGCGGAGCGGACGGTCGGCTCGACGAGTCCCGTGCGGGCCCAGTAGTCGAGCTGGCGGTACGTGATGCCCGCGGCCTTGCAGGCGGTCGGGCCGCGGTAGCCGGCCTGGTCGTCCAGCGTGGGGAGGCCGTCGCGGAAGAGGAGGCCCTGATCGCTCGAAGGAGTCGCGTCGGAGCGGTCGTCTCCTGCCATCGCGTCCTCCTCGATAGTCGTGCTGCCAGTCACGCTGAAGCGTCCGCCTCGGGCCACAATCGGCCCGCGTTCCTTAGGCTACCGCGACCGGCGCAGACCGGAGCGGAGGACGCGCGAAACGCCGTCGCGGGCGTGTCGCATCTGTCACATCAGTCACGCTCGAACGACCGTCGCATCACGGCGCCGAAGAGCCGAACGGCGGCTTCCCCGAGCTCCTCGGCCGCGTTCTCCGCCTCGCCCGAACGCCCCGTCGCCTTGATCGGCGACGCGATTCGGCGCGCCTGATCCGCCTCGCGCGTCGCGGCATTGGCCACGACCCGAGCCGCGCGCACGTCTCCCCCGGCCTCGACGTAGTCCGCGGCCGCGCGGACCACGGCGATCGACGCGCGAGGGAAGCGGCCGGGCATCGTCGCGGGCAGCAGTCCCGCCTCCTCGAGCGCCGCAATCAGCTCGGGCTCCGTTCCTGCGAGCGTGGCGAGTTCGTCGGCGTCGACCCACGGGGACGCCTCGTCGCCCACCTCGTGCGGGACGACGGCTTCGGTGACCGAGCCCGCGTCGAGCGCTGCGAGGCGGTCCGCGATGACGCTGAGGGGGCGGTAATGGTCGCGCTGCTCGCGAAGCACGAACCGGAGCCGCTCGGCGTCGGCGGGCGAGTACTGGCGATATCCGGAACCCGTGCGCTGAGGCACGACGAGCCCCTGGGCGTCGAGGAATCGCAGCTTCGACGGAGTGAGGGCCGGAAACTCCGGCTGGACGAGCGCGAGCACGTCCGAGACGCGCATGATCGGCTCGTGGGACAGCGCGTGGGGCCAGCGACCCTTCGGCGCGGTGGCGGCGTCTCGTCCTTCGCTGACTGAAGACGGTTCCTCGCGCGGCTCGCCCGGAAACGGCGTCGCGGCGTAGGCAGGAGCCATCTCTAGGAGGGGCCCGGGTAGAACGTGAGTCGGTACTTGCCGATGTGCACTTCGTCGCCGGCCTCGAGCTTGCGGGAGACGATGCGCTCGTAGTCCACGTACGTTCCGTTGAGCGAACCTGCGTCGACCGCGTAGAAGGCGCCGTCGCGACGCTCGAATCGTACGTGCTCGCGGGAGACCGTGACGTCGTCGAGGAAGATGTCTCCGTCGACATTTCGGCCGGCGGTCGTGACGTCCTGGTCGAGCAGGAAGCGCGCGCCGGCGTTCGGGCCGTGGTGGACGATGAGGAGCGCGGAGCCGGTCGGGAGCGCGTCGACGGCGGCTTGGTCCTGAGCGCTGAGGTGGTGGGGGCTAGCGTCCGGGTCGGGTTGGCGCGAGTCGATCGACAGCGTCTGCTCCGCCGGGCTCTCGTCGTCGACCATCATCGGCCCCCTCTCCGTTTGTCCTGGTCCCATGGTAGTCCGGGCGGGCGCGTCGGCCTATGGGGGAAGCCCCCGAGTGTCTGGAATCGACCTATTCGGTCGCTCGCGATCGGCGCGCGACGTCCGCCGCAACCTCCCCGCGGTGGATTAGTGCGGGTCTGAGCCGAATACCGGCACTAATGCACCGCTGGGGCGCCCGCGCGCGAACGGCGCGCGACGTCCGCGACGTAGCCGATCCCCGACCACCAGTACACAGCGGTCGACACGACTGCGCCCCCGATGCCGATCGCGTGCCACACGTCCGAATGCCCGTACGCGAGGTAGCTGAGCGGCAGGAAGACGTACAGCCCGAACGTCGCGGACTTACCCGCGAAGGTCACCTGCGGCGACTCGACGCCGGCCCGCCGGCCGACGAGCAACGCGATACCGACCGCGATGTCCCGCGCGAAAAGGATCGCGACGAGCCACCAGGGGATGATGGAGCGCAGCCCGAGCCCGAGGACGACGGCGACGGTCAGCAGCCGGTCGGCGGCGGGATCGAGGACGCGTCCGAGGCGCGTGACCTGGTTCCACCGGCGAGCGAGGAAGCCGTCGAGGAAGTCGGAGACGCCTGCCACGGCCAGCGCGGTGATCGCCCACCCGTCGACGCGCCGGACGAGCAGCACCGCGAACACGACGATGAGCGCGATACGCGCCATCGAGATGGCGTTCGGGAGGGTCCAGATGCGGTCGGACGGCTCAGGGGAATCGTTCACGCGACCACTCTAGGGCGGGCGGCGCGCGCGGCGCCTACGCGAGAGTCGCGGGCTCGATCCCGAGCGAGGCCAGTAGCTCCTCGACGTGCCCGCGAATCTCGTCGCGGATCGGGCGCACCGCCTCGATCCCCTGCCCCGCCGGGTCCTCGAGCTTCCAGTCCTCGTATCGCTTGCCCGGGTAGAACGGACACGCGTCGCCGCAGCCCATGGTGACGACGACGTCGGACTCCTGCACGGCGTCGTCCGTCAGCACCTTCGGCTGTTCCGTCGCGATGTCGATGCCGACCTCCGCCATCGCCTCGACCGCGACGGGGTTGATCTGATCGGCGGGCATGGAGCCGGCGCTCAGGACGCCGACGTTGTCGCCGCCGAGGGCCTTAAGCCATCCGGCGGCCATCTGTGAACGGCCCGCGTTGTGCACGCAGACGAACAGGACGGTGGGGTGTGCCATGCGCTCAGGTTACGGCGCGCCGGGCCGGATTCCGGGCGCGTTCACCCAACCTTCACTTAGCGACGCCGCGCGATGACGACGGTGTCGCGGCGGGTGAGCGGCCCGTCAGCCGTGTCCTGGGTGCGGGTGCGCACTTCGGCCTCCTCGACATCGAGACCCCCGGCGCCGGCGAGCACCGCCTCGACCTCGTCGGGGGTGAAGAGCACGGAGGTGTCGCGCGGTCCCCGACCCGGGGGGTGCTCATCGTCGGGATGATGGCCGACGACGAGCAGGATCCCGCCCGGCGCGACGGCGGCGGCCTCGGCGAGCCACGCCGCGGCCCGGACATCGCGGGGCTCGTGGACGTAGTGCGTGGTGACGAGGTCGAAACGCGCGTCCGGGCCGAGGCGCTTGGGGATGTTCGCGTCCTCGATATCGCCCGCGACCCAGGTGCATCGCTCGCCCACGCCCCGCTCCGCCGCGGCGGCCGCCGCGCGTTCGAGCGCGACGGGCGAGAGATCCAGTCCCACGACCGTCCAGGCCTGCTCGGCGAGCCACACGGCGTCGCCTCCCTCGCCGCACCCCACGTCGAGCGCGGTCGCGGGCTCGAGGCGCGCGGCTACCTCACGGAGCGTCGGGTTGACCTTCCCGCTCCATACGCGCTCGGCTTCGGCGTACTTCTCGTCCCACCGCTGTCGGGTGGACTTGAGCGGCGGCTCGGTCACGGCTTGTCTCCCTTGGCCCCGGCGACGCTGAACAACGCGCCCGCCTCGAGGGACGCGCGCTCGAGGCGCACGGTCTGGTCCTTGCCGGCCTTGACGCGTCCCTCGCATCGTGCCACGACTGCGGGCCGGGCGAGTTGAACCGTGCGGTCGTCGAGGCCGACGCCGTCGAATTCCTCTCCGACGTACGGCGCGAGGACGGCCGCCTCGACGGCGTCGATGCACGCGCGGTCGACGTCGCGGGCGGCTCGGGTGCCGTGCTCCATCTCCTCGCCGATCCCCGGCAGCGCTGTTTCGACCCACTCCGGAATCCGGGACTTGGTCGCGTGCGCGAGGCATATCTCGGTGGTGTAGCGGTCGGCAAGCCGGCGCAATGGAGCCGTGACGTGCGCGTACGGGACGCCGAGGGCGCCGTGGGTAGTGATCTCGGGCCGAGGGAGTTCGGGGTTCGCGTCGTGAAACGGCACCCAGCGGGCGCCGCGAAAGAGCGTGGTCGCCTCGGCGAGGAACGCGGCGGCCTCGGGGGTCCTGGCGTCAAGACGGGCGAGGCAATCGGCGTACGTCTCGCCGTCGCGCCACGTGACGCCGAGCGCCCGAGCCTGATGGCGGAGGCGGCGGACCGCGCGGTCGTCGGCCGGGGGCATCGTGCGGAGGATGCCCGCTCCCCAGTCGAGCATGAGGCTCGCGGCGGCCTCCCCGGTCAAGAGGCTGATGTGCGCGTTGTCGTCCTCGACGGGCGTCGCGGCGCGGAAGACGAGGCTGGCGGAGTCCCCGTCGACGACGACCTCCTGCTC
>Ga0316575_10000063_pt1 | contig 26008 bp, 25 predicted proteins | sample J5NA_FD_203072 | JGI IMG/M metagenome (GOLD analysis project Ga0316575, IMG submission 203072) | Rhizosphere microbial communities from salt marsh grasses in Alabama, United States - J5-7_050615r2r3 | ecosystem: Host-associated > Plants > Roots > Rhizosphere | place: USA: Alabama | collected...
CCGTAAAGGAGACGCCGCCAGACACTCGTCCTTCGGTCGGTCTTGACGCAGGCGCCGACCCTCCTGCAGCCAACGTCGCGCGCAGCATTGCGGTGATCAGGCAATGGCTGGCGACGCAGCAACTGCACTTCCCGGAACTGGTTCTGGATAACGGCGCCGGTCTGTCGCGCAAGGCCCGCATCAGCGCCCGGCATATCGCCGAACTGCTGCAGCGCGTGATGAACAGCCCGTTCCATGCCGAGCTGGAAGCTTCGCTGCCTATCCTGGGCATCGACGGCACGGTAAGGAAACGCTTCAGGGATAGCGATATCGCGGGATATGCACACCTCAAGACCGGCACGCTGGACGGCGTTAAATCGATTGCGGGCTATGTCAAAGCGCATGACGGCAGGCAATGGATCGTGGTGTTCATCGTCAACGGACGCAACGCCGCGCGTGCGGAACCGGCACAAAATGCACTGATCGAATGGCTGCAGCAGGATGCCGGATGAGCCGTTTGTAACGGCGAAATTACCGTTCCACGCAGCTATAGATAGCTATCGCAAACATGCATCAGGCAGTTCGTACCATAATCAACCAAAAAGGAAACTGAAGTCATGAATAAAATCGTTGTCGCTGCGCTGTTATCCACTGTTATCGCGACTCCCGCATTTGCGGCGGAAGGCAAAAACAGTATCGGGATCAATTACGGGCTGGACCTGAATGGTGTGTTCGGCGTCCAGGCCGAATTCGACGTTTCTTCGATGATGTCCAACAAGGCGCCTGTTTCAGCCCAGGTGTTCTGGAAAAACTACTCGCAGTCCTATGGCACGCCGGCGGGCACCTATCAGTACAGCTACAACGCGCTCGGTGTTGCCGCGATCTATGATTTCGGTCCGGTAATCAAAAACAACAGCAGGATCAGCCCCTATGCGGGACTGGGCCTGATCACGCTGAATTCGACGTTGAGCGGTCCGGCTCAGCCGTTCGGAATAGGCGCTGATTCCGGCGGTCTGTACCTTACAGTAGGTGCGCGTTATGAAGTCACGCCGCAGATATCAGCCGACTTGAACTTCAACAACTATGGCGGCCTGACGTTAGGCGCAATTATGAAGTTCTAGGCAGAGCGCCTGATTCATCCGTCTGCAGCATGCCGACAACACCGACTGCCTGCATGACACTGTTGCTATTTGATCGTATCAATTGGAGAAGGAGACCCGTCTTGAAAAAACTTGTTGTTGTCGTTTTGCTATCTGCCTTTGCGGCCGCCCCGGCGCTGGCTGACAATACCGGCACTTACTATGTGGCCGCTGATGTCGGTTCGGCCACATATAGCAATTTGCCCGGCTGGTCCAATCCGAACGTGATCCGAATTGCAGGCGGCTTTTATTTCAGCCCGGTATTCGCGGTCGAGATGGGCTATTCCATGTTTGGCGATTCGAACTACCTTGATCCTGTTTACGGACCTGCAGTCATTTCTGCAACTTCATTCCAGCTTTCGGCACTGGCCATTATGCCGCTGAATTCGCAATTCGACCTGATCGGCAAACTGGGGCTGGCAAGCAATGCTGAAACTTATTCGGACGCATCAAATGGATACGGCAACTGGACACGCGGCGACTTGCTGTTCGGTTTGGGCGCGCAATTCCACGTCAATTCACAGGTCAGTGTGCGTGCATTGTTTGACAGCTATGGGAAGTTCGACAATTTCTTCCCGCCAATGAAAGCGTCTTCGGCCTCCCTGGGCGTGGTCTACGATTTCTATTGATTTGTTTGCCCGGCAGCAGATAGGCACGGGTGCGTATTAATACAGTCCGGAGATGACATGAAGAAAATCCCGTTGGCGCTGATGGCAATCGCTGTTCTTTCCGGTATATCAACTGCGTTTGCGGACACGTCAGATATCAAGGCAGCCAACAACCAGGTCGGCTTTCAGCTTGTATCGACTTATGTCGATTACACCGAAACAGGCGATGGGGTATTAATCCCGCCCGGAACGCTGGATACAGAGAAGGGCCCCGTGCCCGGCTATGCGCTGTCGGTTTCAACAATGCATGATCTTTGGCTGGGCAATGACTATATCGAAGCGGAGTACGACCATGCCAGCGGCAACACCAAATATATGGGCGGTTTGCTTGGCCCGCCTCCGACGCCGTATGGTTCAGTCGTCAGTACTTCCGGCGCAGCATTGACGAATTTCAGTGCACGTTACGGTGCCGGCTTTATGGTCAATGACCAGTTCATGCTGACACCCTACCTGGAGCTCGGTCATCACGAATGGGACAGGGCTGTGAATATGGGCGAGTTGTATACCCACAATTATTACGGGATAGGTGTGCTGGCTCAGTACACCCCTGCAAACAGGACGGTGCTTTCGGCCCGTGCGACGTTCGGACATACGTTTGGTTCGAACATCGCGATCAATGGCGCATTCTCGGGCCCTCTCGGGAATTCCGCTCTGTTCAGGGTCGGGGCGGCTGCAGACTATGCGTTTGTGCAAAACTTGCACGCGACGCTGGATATTGAATATACAAGCTTCAACTATGGCATCAGCGCGCTGTATCCGCTTGGAGGTGGGTATTACGGATGGGAGCCGGACAGCAGCACAAAGTACACGACGGTCAGGATCGGGCTAGGGGCAGCGTTCTGATCAGTTCCGGGAAACCGGGGCGTTGAAACGCAGTTTCCCCGATAGCTACAATCCCAACTCGCTCCACATCGCATCAACCTTGGCTTTCACCGCCGCATCCATCACGATAGGTGTGCCCCATTCGCGCTGCGTTTCACCGGGCCATTTGTTGGTCGCATCCAGCCCCATCTTGCCGCCCAGTCCCGACACCGGGCTCGCGAAATCCAGGTAGTCGATCGGGGTGTTGTCGACCAGCAGGGTGTCGCGCACCGGATCGACGCGCGTGGTGATCGCCCAGATCACTTCCTTCCAGTCCCGCGCGTCGATGTCGTCGTCCACCACGATGATGAACTTGGTGTACATGAACTGGCGCAAAAAACTCCAGATGCCGAACATCACGCGCTTCGCATGTCCTGGATACTGCTTGCGGATGCTGACCACCGCCATCCGGTAGCTGCAACCTTCCGGGGGCAGATAGAAATCCACGATCTCGGGGAACTGCTTCTGCAGCAGCGGCACGAACACCTCGTTCAGCGCAACGCCAAGCATCGCCGGCTCGTCGGGCGGCTTGCCGGTATAGGTCGAGTGGTAGATCGGATCGCGGCGCATCGTGATGCGTTCTATCGTGAATACCGGGAACTGGTCCTGTTCGTTGTAGTAGCCGGTGTGGTCACCGTACGGTCCTTCCAGTGCCATCTCGTCGGGATGGATCACGCCTTCAAGCACGATCTCGGCGCTGGCCGGCACCTGCAGATCGTTGCCTATACATTTCACCAGTTCGGTCTTGCTGCCGCGCAGCAGTCCGGCGAACTGATATTCGGAGAGGCTGTCCGGCACAGGGGTGACCGCGCCGAGTATCGTAGCCGGATCGGCGCCGATCACCACCGCAACCGGAAAGGGCTCACCGGGATGGGTCTTCTTCCAGTCCTGGAAATCAAGCGCGCCGCCGCGCTGCGCGAGCCAGCGCATGATGACCTTGTTCGGTCCGATCACCTGCTGGCGGTAGATGCCGAGGTTCTGGCGCGACTTGGTCGGCCCGCGGGTGACCACCAGGCCCCAGGTGATCAGCGGCGCGACATCGCCGGGCCAGCAGGTCTGTATCGGCAGCCTGCCCAGATCGACTTCGCCGCCTTCCCAGACGACATCCTGGCAAGGGGCGCGTGACAGAATCTTCGGCGACATGGTCATCACCTGTTTCAGCACCGGCCATTTTTCCCATGCATCCTTCAGGCCTTTGGGCGGTTCGGGTTCCTTCAGGTAGGCGAGCAGCTTGCCTACCTCGCGCAGCGCCGCGGTGGATTCTTCGCCCATGCCCAGCGCGACGCGGCGCGGCGTGCCGAACAGGTTGGCGAGGACAGGCACGCTGTGCCCGGTCGGGTTTTCGAACAGGATCGCCGGGCCTTGCGCGCGCAGGACCCGGTCGCAGATTTCGGTCATTTCAAGATGGGGAGAAACCGCTGCGCTGACGCGCTTTAGTTCGCCGAGCTTTTCCAGTTGTGCAATGAAGTCGCGCAGGTCGTCATATTTCATTTGTAGAACCTCTCTTCGCCGGGCGGGCGTGTCTTGAAGCGCTTGTGCAGCCAGAAATACTGTTCCGGCATTTCCAGTATGCGCTGTTCGATGAATTCGTTCATGCGCCGCGTATCCGCGATATCGTCCCCGCTCGGATAATTATCCCAGGCCGGATAAAAGGTCAGCACATAACCAGCGCCGCCCGGCAGCAACCGCGTGATGCAGGGCAGCACTTTCGCGCCGGTCATTTGCGCGATGCGCGGCACCGATGTCATCGTCGCGGCAGGCACGCCGAAGAACGGGATGAATGCGCCGTCCCTGATGCCCTGGTCCTGGTCCGGCGGATAGATGAACGGCATGCCGGCGCGCATCCCTTTCAGGATAGGCCGCAACCCCTGCTGGCGCGAGTACAGGTGCTGGTTGCGGAAGCGCGCGCGCTTTTGCAGCAGCAGCTCGGTCAGGTAGACGTTCTTCTGGTTCGCGTACATGCATACCGTGTCGGTGTGCTGCGCGATCCACTGTCCGCCGGCATCCATGCCGACAAAATGCGGCGTGAGCAGGATCGCGGGCTTGCCCTGAATCGCCTCGAAATGTTCGGCGCCCTCGACACGGATCAGGCTGTTGATGTATTCCGCGCTGGACCACCACAGGATGCAGCGCTCGATCAGGCCGCGGGTGAACATTCTGAAGTGGTTGCGCAGCAGTTTCGTTCGCGCCTGATCGCCCAGTTCGGGGAAGCACAGTTTCAGGTTGATGGTGCCGACCCTGCGTCGTTCTGCGGCGACCAGATAAAGCAGCGAGCCCAGGCTGGTGCCGATCCACACCAGAACGCGGAACGGCAGGAAGTGCAGCAGCCATAAAATGAATACGCCCAGCCTGGCTATCATGCCGGTTCTCCCGAAGCGGGCGGTGCCACGCCAAGCGGGACCTTGTAGTGGTTGTAGCTCCACAGATACTGCGCCGGGGAAATCGCAATCACGCGTTCCAGCGCCGCATTGATCTGTTGCGGCACGGATGTGGAGAAGTCCAGCGCCAGCGGCTCGAAAATCAGCTTGTATCCCGCGCCTTTCGGCAGGCGTTCGGCATACACCAGCAGTACGGCAGCGCCGGTGGACTGGGCAAGACGGCCGCCCAGCGTCATGGTGTAAGCGGGGCGCGAGAAGAAATCCGCCCATTCGCCTTCGCCCTTGCTTGGAACCTGGTCGGGCAGCAGGCCGATCGCCTCTCCGCGTTTCAGTGCCTTGAACAGCATGCGTACGCCGGTCATGTCCGCGGTCGCTAGGCGTGCCTTGCCGCGCTCGCGACCGCTGCGCATCAACGGTTCCAGCCAGTCCTGCTTCGGCGAGCTGTACAGGTTGGTCAGCGGCAGGTGCTGTGCAATATACAGGCTGGTAATTTCGAAGCAGCCCCAGTGCGGAGTCAGAAAAATGATCCCGTTGCCTTGCGCATCGGCAGCCTCGGCATGTTCCCATCCCTGGCAGCTGCGCACGGTTGCGCAGACCTGTTCGAACGGCCTGAGCCACAGCCAGGGAAGCTCGGTCATGCCCTTGCCGGCTTCGTCTATGGCCTGTTCGAGCAGCCCGGTGAAATCGGCTTCGCTGCCGGCCAGTTTCGACTGCCGCAGGTTTTCACGGGTGCGCGCGGCATATTCTCCGGATGCCGCATAGGTAATGCGGCCGAGCAGCGCGCCCAGAGCGTGCAGCCACCGCAGCGGCAGGATGGACAGCAGGCGAAAGATCGATTTGAACAGTAGTGAGGTCATCTGCGGTCAGGCGAACTATTTGATACAATGCGCGCCTTTGATTTTTCTTAATTTGAACTGGGAACCATGAGTGATTATTTGTTTACGTCCGAATCCGTATCCGAGGGCCATCCGGACAAGGTCGCAGACCAGATATCCGATGCGATTCTGGACGCCATTCTAGCGCAAGACCCGTATGCGCGGGTGGCGGCGGAGACGCTGACCAATACCGGACTGGTGGTCCTGGCGGGCGAGATCACTACCACCGCGAATGTCGACTACATCACGGTGGCGCGCAATACCATCAAGCGCATCGGCTACGACAACACCGATTACGGTATCGACTACAAGGGTTGCGCGGTGCTGGTCGCCTATGACAAGCAAAGCCCGGATATCGCGCAGGGCGTGGACCGCGCATCCGACGATTACCTGAATCAGGGCGCAGGCGACCAGGGCTTGATGTTCGGCTACGCCTGCGATGAAACCCCGACGCTGATGCCGCTGGCGATCTACCTGGCGCACCGAGTGGTGGAACGCCAGGCGGAGTTGCGCCACGACGGACGCTTGCCGTGGCTGCGTCCGGATGCCAAGTCGCAGGTGACGATCCGCTATCTGGATGGCAAGCCTGATTCCATCGATACCGTGGTGCTCTCCACCCAGCATGCGCCGGAAATGACGCTCGAGCAGATCCGCGAGGCCGCGATCGAGGAGATCATCAAGCCGATACTGCCGAAGGAGCTGGTCAAGGGCAATATCAACTACCTGATCAACCCGACCGGACGCTTTGTTGTTGGCGGACCGCAGGGCGATTGCGGACTGACCGGACGCAAGATCATCGTCGACACATACGGCGGCGCCGCGCCGCACGGCGGCGGCGCATTCTCCGGCAAGGACCCGTCCAAGGTGGATCGCTCCGCTGCCTATGCCAGCCGTTATGTCGCCAAGAATATCGTCGCCGCCGGTCTGGCGAGCAAGTGCCTGGTGCAGATCTCCTATGCGATCGGCGTGGCGAAACCGACCAGCGTCATGGTGGACACTTATGGAACCGGCAAGATCTCGAACGAAAAAATGACCGAGCTGGTGATGCAACACTTCGATCTGCGTCCCAAAGGCATCGTTCAGATGCTGGATCTGCTGCGCCCGATCTATGAAAACACCGCTGCCTATGGCCACTTTGGCCGGGAAGAGCCGGATTTCACCTGGGAAGCCGCGGATCGCGCCGAAGTGCTGCGCGAGGATGCCGGCAAGTAAATCAATTCGTAGAAAACACCTCTGAAATTTGTTGCGTGGGATGAGGCGCAAGGAGCCGCGCATAACCAGCGACTTGCCCGCTTGCGGGCTTAGTCGAATGGCTAGTAGTATCATCAGCGAACGACGAGACATATCGCACAGATAGACGAGGAGTGAGCGAGCACGCGACACCGCGATTCGCCCACACAACAAATTTACACCACACTCCGAGGGGTGCTGCAGCGGGGCTGGATTCAGTCCCCCGCCAGGCTCGGAGGCAGTGGTTTTCACGTTTCAACTGCACCCATTCATTTACCACTTATGAATGGAGCTTAAGATGAACGCTGCTACAAAAGAATTCACCGATTGCAAAATCGCCGATATGTCCCTGGCCGCATGGGGGCGCAAGGAACTTTCCATTGCCGAGATCGAAATGCCCGGGTTGATGGCGATCCGCAGGGAATTCGCGAAGACCCAGCCCCTGAAAGGCGCGCGCATCACAGGCAGCCTGCACATGACCATCCAGACCGGCGTGCTGATTGAAACGCTGACCGCATTGGGTGCCGAAGTGCGCTGGGCATCGTGCAACATTTACTCCACCCAGGATCACGCTGCCGCGGCCATCGCTGCAACCGGAGTACCGGTTTTCGCCTACAAGGGAGAGTCGCTGACCGAATACTGGGACTTTACCCACCGCATTTTCGAATGGAAAGACGGTGGCTATTCCAACATGATTCTGGACGACGGCGGCGATGCCACCCTGTTGCTGCATCTGGGCGCGCGCGCCGAGAAGGACGCAACCGTGCTGAACAATCCCGGCTCGGAAGAAGAGACCTGTTTGTTCGCAGCAATCAAGGCCAAACTGGCCACCGACAAGACCTGGTATTCCACGCGCCTTGCAGCGGTCAAGGGTGTCACCGAGGAAACCACGACCGGCGTGCATCGCCTGTACCAGATGCACGAGCGCGGCGAACTCAAATTCCCGGCGATCAACGTGAACGACTCGGTCACCAAGTCCAAGTTCGACAATCTGTACGGCTGCCGCGAGTCGCTGGTGGACGGCATCAAGCGCGCGACTGACGTGATGGTGGCCGGCAAGATCGCGGTGATCGCCGGGTACGGGGACGTCGGCAAGGGCTCGGCGCAGGCGCTGCGCGCGCTTTCCGCGCAGGTCTGGGTCACCGAGATCGATCCGATCTGCGCGCTGCAGGCCGCGATGGAAGGCTACCGCGTGGTTACCATGGATTACGCCTGCGAGCACGGCGACATTTTTGTTACCTGCACCGGCAACTACCATGTGATCACCCACGAGCACATGAAGAAGATGAAGAACCAGGCCATAGTCTGCAACATCGGCCACTTCGACAACGAGATCGACGTCGCCTCGCTGAAGCAATACCAGTGGGAAAACATCAAACCGCAGGTCGATCAAGTGGTATTCCCGGATGGCAAGCGCATCCTGCTGCTGGCCGAGGGCCGCCTGGTGAACCTCGGTTGCGGCACCGGCCATCCGTCCTACGTGATGTCTTCTTCGTTCGCGAACCAGACCATCGCGCAAATTGAACTATTCACCCGCAACCAGGACTATCCTGTTGGTGTGTACACACTGCCCAAGCATCTGGACGAGAAGGTTGCACGGCTGCAGCTGACCACTCTGAACGCACAGCTGAGCATGCTCACCGACCAGCAGGCTGCGTACATCAACGTGCCCAAGGACGGCCCGTACAAGCCCGACCATTACCGTTATTGACGAAGCAGGCCCGCCATGTCCACTACCCGCAATGAATTCGTCAACTATGTGGTGGAACTCATGGCGGGCTGGGCTGAGGTGTCGGCGCGCAGGATGTTCGGGGGCCATGGCCTGTACCGCGAAGGGCTGATGTTCGCGCTGATCGCCGAAGACGAATTGTTCTTCAAGACCGACGCCGAGAATCTGGCGCGGTTCGAGCGGGCTGGCAGCCACCCCTATGTTTATCATAACCGGAACAGAGCCGTGCAGTTGTCGTATTGGTCGGCGCCGCCTGCTAGCCTCGATTCGCCGGCGGAGATGAGCGACTGGTGCCAATCCGCATATGGTTCGGCATTGCGTGCAAAAGCAGCCAAGCCCGCCAGAGGAGCAAGCAAATGAATATGCAATTGCAGCTGTTGTTGATCTGGGTGCTCAATGCGCTCGCATTGTTCGCAGTCGCGAACTACGTGCCGGGCATACACGTGGCCGGTTTTGGCGCGGCGCTGATCGCGGCGTTTTTCCTCGGGCTGGTCAATACGCTGCTGCGCCCGTTGCTGTTGCTGCTGACGCTGCCGGTCACGGTGATCACGCTTGGGCTTTTCATCTTCGTCGTGAACGGTGCATTGTTCTGGCTGGTCGGCTCGGTGCTGCGCGGATTTGTCGTCGACAGTTTCTGGTCCGGCGTGGTCGGTGCAGTGCTTTACAGTATTTTTTCCTGGGCGCTGTCATCGGCGGCCGCACAATTGATCAGAAAGCAATGAGGCTGTCATGACCCGTCGACTTTTCAGTTTCGAATTCTATCCGCCGCAAACTCCGGAAGGGGTAAAAAAGCTTGCGGCTGTGCGCGTGCAACTGGCGCCGCTCAATCCGGAATTTTTTTCCGTCACCTTCGGTGCGGGCGGTTCCACGCAGGACCGCACTCTGGAAACCATAAGGCAGATCAAGGCCGAAGGCCATAACGCCGCGCCGCACCTGTCCTGCGTCGGTTCCACTCGCGAGAACATTGTCGCAATCCTGAATACCTACAAGGATATGGGTGTCAAGCGCATCGTCGCGCTACGCGGCGACCTGCCTTCCGGCATGCACAGCATCGGCGAATTCCACTACGCCAACGAACTGGTGGCGTTCATCCGCGAGCAGACCGGCGACCATTTTCATATCGAGGTGGCCGCCTATCCTGAATTCCACCCGCAGGCCAGATCCGCGCAACAGGACATGCTCAACTTCAAGCGCAAGGTCGATTCCGGCGCGGATTCCGCGATTACCCAGTACTTCTACAATGCGGATGGCTACTTCCGCTTTGTCGATGGGTGCCGCAAGCTGGGCGTCACCGTTCCGATCGTGCCGGGCATCATGCCGGTCGTGAAGTTTGCGCAGCTGGCGCGCTTTTCCGATGCCTGCGGCGCGGAAATCCCGCGCTGGATGCGCAAGACACTGGAAGGTTACGGGGATGACACCGAAGCGGTTCAGGCCTTTGGCCTCGATGTCGTCACGCAACTGTGCGAGAAGCTGCTCGCCGGCGGCGCGCCGGGCCTGCATTTCTATACACTGAACCATGCTGGCCCGTCGCTGGAAATCTGGAAGCGGCTGGGGCTCTGATGCGCGCGCCGGAATTGTTGCTGCCGGCGGGAACGCTGGAAAAAATGCGCACCGCATATGCGTTCGGCGCAGACGCGGTGTATGCCGGTCAGCCGCGATATTCCTTGCGCGCGCGCAACAATGAATTCCAGCTGGAAGAATTGCAGACCGGAATTGCCGAAGCGCATGCGCTGGGCAAGAAACTGTTCGTCGCGAGCAACCTGATGCCGCACAACGCCAAGGTGAAGACCTACATGGCCGATATGGAGCCGGTCATCGCGATGCAGCCGGATTCGCTGATCATGGCCGATCCCGGTTTGATCGCGATGGTGCGCGAGCGCTGGCCGGAGCAGGAGATCCATCTCTCGGTGCAGGCCAACACCGTGAATTATGCGGCGGTGAAATTCTGGCAATCGCTGGGATTGACGCGCGTGATCCTGTCGCGCGAACTGTCGCTCGACGAGATCGAGGAGATACGCCAGCAGTGCCCCGACATGGAACTGGAAGTGTTCGTGCACGGCGCGCTGTGCATCGCCTATTCCGGGCGCTGCCTGCTGTCCGGTTACTTCAACCACCGCGACGCGAATCAGGGCACCTGCACCAATTCCTGCCGCTGGGATTACAAGGTGGAAAATGCCGAAGAGAACGGCACCGGCGACATACAAAGAATCGATTTCGATTTCGACAAGGCGCTGGGCCGGAGCGCGCTCTCCGATTGCGGTTCTCAACCGCGCCATCCGCTGGCCGACCGCGCCTACCTGATCTCGCGCCAGGATCATCCCGGTGAACTGATGCCGGTGCTGGAAGACGAGCATGGCACCTACATCATGAATTCCAGGGACCTGCGCGCGGTCGAGCATGTCGAGCGGCTGGTCAGAATCGGCATCGACTCGCTGAAGGTCGAGGGCCGCACCAAGTCGGTCTACTATGTCGCGCGCACTGCCCAGGTTTACCGCCAGGCGATTGACGATGCGGTTGCGGGCCGGCCGTTCGATTATTCACTGCTCGGCGCGCTGGATGCGCTCGCGAACCGCGGCTACACCGACGGTTTCTACGAACGCCATCATACCCACGAACAGCAGAATTACCTGCGCGGCCATTCAGAGAGCACGCGCCAGCAATATGTCGGCGACATCGTGGCCTGCGCGAACGGATTCGCCGAGATCGAAGTGAAGAACCGGTTTTCGGTTGGCGACAGGCTGGAAATCATCCATCCATCCGGAAACCGTATCGTCGAACTCGCCGAGATGCACGGCCCCGATGGCGCTGCAATGGACGTTGCGCCGGGCAGCGGGCACTACGTGCGCATACCCTTGCAGGGCGAGTTCGCCAAAGGCATGGTGGCGAGATTTCTCTGACATGATATTTTCCAACCTCGCCAACGCGGGCCGCTACAGCAAATTGCATCCGCTGTTCTTTCGCGCATTCGAATTTATCCGCCATACTGATTTGCGCGCACTTGCACCGGGGCACCACGACATCGAAGGCGACAATCTGTTCGCTATCGTCGAACATGAGGAAGGGCGGACCCGGGCCGAGGCAAAACTGGAATGCCACCGCCGTTACATCGATATTCAGTATGTGCTGGAAGGTGTGGACGAGATGGGCTGGAAATCACTGCCCGATTGCCGCTATCCGGCGGATGATTACGACGCCGGGAAGGACATCCGGTTCTTCGATGATAAACCCGCGGCATGGATCGCCACGCCGCCGGGTCATTTCTGCATATTCTTCCCCGAGGATGCGCATGCGCCGCTGGTCAGCAACGGCTTTATACGCAAGGCGGTTTTCAAAATCGCGGTCGGAGCCGGTTAGCAGGCTTGCCGCCTAGAACGAGATCCTTACGCCCAGAAAGACACCCTCGTCGAGGATTTCGTTGGGCCGGTTGTTGATGCCGAATTCGATTCTCCGGTAACCGAGATACGCAACCGCCTGCGGGATGACTTCGTATTCCGCGCGGACATTGGACTGAACATATCGGTTTGCATCGCCAAACGTGACGATGTTGGGAGACATGTATATTTCCCCGACTACGCCGAAGCGCTGAGCCTCAGGAGGAGAATAGCGCACCAGCCCGCCAAGCGCCATCGCGGAAGTTCTGCTTACGATGCGGGTGTCGCCGGCTACCTTGGCGACCAAACCCTTGATCCCGACCCCTACGGAAAATCCGGGTGCATTGTCGCCCAGTTCATCCTGCACAACCAGGCCGAAATCGCCCAGCATGTTGTTGCGATTGTGGTAAAGGACGCCGACATGGAATTTGGTTTTGCCGAGCGGATCGCGACCCAGCGAGGAAATGTACTGGAACTGAGCGCTGGTATCACGCAGGTTGATGTCGACAGTGTCCGCAAGGGCCGAGGTACTGCAGGTTGCCATGATGCCGATGGCGAATAGACTGGCGGGAACAATACGGCGCAATGACATAACTTCACTCCTTTAGGGTAATCGATGCTGGGTTGGTCGGTACATTTTATATTGAACTGAACCGGAACTAAAAACGAAAACTGTATGCTGCCCCTGAAATAAATCCTGTATCTGGTACCGGCAAGCATATTACAGGGATTTCACACCCAAAACAGGCCGGAAATCTTCTGTGATGGGGCGCGGACAGGCTGAGCGAGAGACCGGATTTCGTCCGACTGGTTCCGTCAGGCAGCGGTTTTCAACGATTACAGACCGGGGTCAAATGCGGTATCGCCTTCCGCCAGTTTGTCGCCCGGCTGGATATTCATGAAATCGAACAGATCGCCATCCAGCAGATGCGACGGCGCGATGCTCTGCATGGCGGTAAAGATGGTCTGGCTGCGGCCCGGATATTCGCGCTCCCATGCGGCGAGCATTTCCTTGATGTTCTGGCGCTGCAGGTTTTCCTGCGCGCCGCACAGGTTGCACGGGATGATCGGGAATTCCATGCCGCGCGCATAGCGCGCGATGTCCTTCTCCGGGCAGTAGGCCAGCGGCCGGATCACGATGTGGTCGCCCCTGTCGGTGAGCAGCTTGGGCGGCATCGCCTTGAGCTTGCCGCCGAAAAACAGGTTCAGGAACAGCGTTTCGATCATGTCGTCGCGGTGATGTCCCAGCGCGATCTTGTTTGCGCCGAGTTCGCCCGCCACGCGGTAGATGATGCCGCGCCGCAGCCGCGAGCAAAGCGAGCAGGTGGTCTTGCCCTCGGGTATTTTCTGCTTCACGATGGAATAGGTGTCCTGCGTTTCGATGTGGTATTCGACACCGAGCTTTTTCAGGTAAGCCGGCAGCACATCGGCCGGGAAGCCGGGCTGCTTCTGGTCGAGATTCATGGCAACGATGCGGAAGTCGATCGGCGCGCGCTTGCGCAGTGTGAGCAGTATGTCGAGCAGCGTGTAGGAATCCTTCCCGCCGGACAGACACACCATCACGCTGTCGCCTTCCTCTATCATGTTGAAATCGGCGATTGCCTGCCCGACCATGTGCTCCAGCCGGCCCTTGAGGCGGTTGAAGTTGGTCGAGTGGCGTTCGAAATGTATGGGCTGGGTCAGGTCGTTCATATTCATCAGGAAAGAGGGAGACTATTCACAGGTTGACGCTGCGTCCGCCGTCAACGGAAATTATCTGCCCGGTGATGTACGGCGCGTCCTGGATCAGGAAGGCGACGGTTCGGGCGATGTCATCCGGTTCGCCCTCGCGCTTGAGCAGGGTATGCGCGATGATCTTGCGGCGTTCTTCCTCGTCCATCCACACCTCGGTTTCCGGCCACACGATGACGCCCGGGGCAACTGCGTTGACGCGCACATGCGGCGCCATCTCCTGCGCCAGCGCTTTGGTCAGCGCGACCAGGCCGGCCTTCGCGGTGCTGTACAGCAGATGGCCGTGCATGGGGCGTTCCGCGTGGATATCGGCGATGTTCACGATGCAGCCACGGTGGCGGCGCAGTTCGGCCGCTGCAGCCTGGGCCAGAAACAGCGGGGCTTTCAGGTTGGTGCCGAGCAGGTCTTGCCATTGCCGCTCGTCGATATCCTCCAGCGGTGTCGCGTAAAAGCTGGACGCATTGTTGACCAGCGCGTCGAGCTGCCGGAATTTCAGCAAGACTTCCTGGAACATTTCCGGCAACGCTTGCAGCTCGAGCAGATCGGCCTTGAACACCGCCGCGCTGTCCGGGCGTAGCGCATTCAGTTCGTCCTGCAAAGCCAGCGCCTCCTGTCTTGAGCTGCGGTAGTGTATGGCGACCTGTGCGCCGGCCGCGTGCAGGCGCCGGCAGATCGCCGCGCCGACGCGTTTTGCGCCTCCCGTCACCAATACCACTTTGCCCTGCATGCCCTGTTCCATTAGACTCGTGCTCCTTTAAACCAGCATATACCGTTACATCCCGCCGTTACGGGAATTATACCTGACCATGCCCGCTACTTTACCCGAGCCCACCGCTGCAGCCGCGCGGCACAGCATAACCTTGGCAGAAACGATCCGGCGCGACATCGCTGCCCATTACGATCGCGAAACCAGGGGCGGATGGATTCCGTTCTCGCGTTTCATGGATCTGGCGCTATATGCGCCGGGACTCGGCTATTACGCGGCCGGCGCACACAAGTTCGGCGACGCGGGCGATTTCATCACCGGGCCGGAACTCTCGCCGCTGTTCGGGCGGACGCTGGCGCGGCAGGTTGCCGAGATCACCGCGGAAAGCGCGCCGCATATCCTGGAACTGGGCGCAGGCAGCGGCAAACTGGCGGTTGATTTGCTCGCAGAGCTGGAACGACTGGAACGTCTTCCGGACAGCTATGCGATCCTCGAGGTCAGCGCAGACTTGCGCGCGCGCCAGCAGGACCTGGTACGCGAACGTCTGCCGCATCTGCTGGACCGGTTATGCTGGCTGGATGCGTTGCCGGAACGATTCAGCGGTGCGATCGTTGCGAATGAAGTGCTCGATGCGCTGCCGGTGCATCTGCTGCACTGGCGCGACAGCGCGATCACCGAGCGCGGCGTTGCTGCCGATGCGGACGGTTTCATCTGGCAGGAGCGCGCAACCATCGATCCGGAATTGCTTCATGCCGCCCAGCAGATTGCCGTGCCGGATGATTACATCAGCGAAATATGCCTCGCTGCGCGCGGGCTGGTCAACAGCCTTGCGCAAAGCCTGGAGCAGGGTGCGATGCTGTTTGTCGACTATGGTTTCGGCGCGCGAGAGTATTACCACCCGCAGCGCCGCAGCGGCACGCTGATGTGCCACTACCGCCATCATGCGCACGACAACCCGTTCTTCCTGCCCGGCCTGCAGGACATCACCGCACACGTGAACTTCACCGATATCGCGGAATGCGGTATCGATGCGGGCCTGGAACTGCTCGGCTACACCTCGCAGGCGTTATTCCTGATCAACTGCGGCATCACCGATCTGATCGGCGAGACCTCGCCGGAAAACCTGCGCGATTACCTGCCGCTTTCGGCGCAGCTGCAGAAACTCACCAGCCCGGCCGAGATGGGCGAGCTGTTCAAGGTGATCGCGCTGGGGAAGAAAATGACGAACCCGCTATCCGGATTCGCCAACGGTGATCTGACGCGCCTGCTGTAAGCCAGGCGTCAGGCTGAGTTGCGCTGTTGCTCGACCAGTCCGGTTATCGCATCGGTGCGCGCCCGCTGCACCGCATCGGCGATGGCTCCCGTGTCCTGGCATTGCCTTGCGATTTCACCCGCGTCCACCGCACGCGCGACGCTTAACAGCTGCAGCAGATATTCTTCCTGCGGATAGGCATCATTTTCGTGGCCGGTGCGGCCGCGCGCATCCGAGGCACAGGCTTGCAGCAGCTGTGCGAAGCGTTCCGGCCTGCGCCATGCGTCCGTCGACTGGAACAGCCTGATGATGGTATCGGCGCGCAGTTCATTGGCGCGATGAATGTCGCCGTGATAACGCGCGGCCAGCAGGGCCAGGTCGCGGCATTCGCCCGATGCGCGCAGGCGCTGCGAGAGCTGCCGGACCAGTTCCACACTGCGCAATTCGTGTCCGGTATGGCGCGGCAATAAATCTGCAGGTGTGGTCGCCTTGCCCAGATCATGTGTCAGCGCGGCGTAGCGCGTTTCCAGCGTGTAGCCGTGACGTGCCGCATCATCCACCACCAGCATGGTGTGCACGCCGCAATCGATTTCGGGATGGTATTTTTCCGGTTGCGGCACACCGAACAGCGCATCGACCTCGGGGATGATTCTTGCCAGCGCGCCGCAGCTGCGCAGTGTCTCGAAAAAGCGCGACGGGGTTTTCTCCATCAGGCCGCGCGAAAGTTCCTGCCAGACGCGCTCCGCGACCAGCGCGTCGACTTCGCCGTTGTCCACCATGCCGCGCATCAGCTGCAGCGTTTCGGGCGCGATGACGAAGCCGAAGCGCGCCGCAAAACGCGCCGCGCGCAGGATGCGCACCGGGTCTTCGCCGAATGCCGCGCTGACATGGCGCAATATGCCCGCGCGCAAGTCGGCAACGCCGTTATAGGGATCGATCAGTTTGCCGTCGCCGTGCTTGTCATCAAATTCCTGGGCGATCGCGTTGATCGTGAAATCGCGGCGCATCAGGTCCTGTTCCAGCGTGACATCCGGCGCGGCATGAACGGCAAATCCCTGATAGCCGCGCGCGGTTTTGCGCTCGGTTCGCGCCAGCGCATATTCCTCGTGCGTCTCAGGGTGCAGGAACACAGGGAAATCCTTGCCGACCGGCTGGAATCCCTGCGCGACCATTCGTTCCGGAGTGCTGCCCACCACGACCCAGTCGCGGTCCTGGACGGGCAGCCCCAGCAATCGGTCGCGCACCGCGCCGCCCACACAATAGATTTTTGCTTCAGTTGCCATTGGCGCTGGTCTGGCGGTTGTCCGCAGTCGGATTATCCGAGGATTTGCCCGGCACGATGCCAAGGCGCTTCTTGAGCGAGTGCGGCGGGTCGCCGAACTGATCGGCGTAAAAGGCGGTATTGCTCATCACCTTTTCCACATAGTCCCGGGTTTCCTGGTATGGGATGGTTTCGGCATAGATTGCACCTTCGAGCGGTTTGTCGCCCCGCCACTGCAACGCCCGCATCGGTCCGGCATTGTATGCCGCCGAAGCCAGCACCGGGTTGTTTTCGGAGCGGGACAGCACCGATTTCATGTAATAGGTTCCGATCCTAAAATTGGTGTCGAGCTGGTGGATCAGCGCTTTTCGATAACTCTTCAGTCCGAGTTTTCTTGCGACCCAGCGCGCTGTGCTCGGCATGATCTGCATCAATCCCGCTGCCCCGGTTTCGGATTTGGCGCTGGTCGCAAAACGGCTTTCCTGGCGCATCAGCCCATATACCCAGGCCTCATCGAGACCGTGTTTGCGAAGATGTACCTGTAGGTCGGCCCGGTAAGGGGCAGGGTAGCGCATGCTGAAATCGTGCTCGGATACGGTCAAGTCCGCCGCGCCGATCGCACGGTCGTACATCTTGTTGCGCCGCGCGATTTCTGCCGCGGTCAGCAGTTGCCGGTCAGTCAGGTTGTTCACCACCCAGCGCCATTCCTCCAGCGCATCGCTGCGCATGCCGATGCGGTAAAGGATCAGCGTGCGCTGCACACCCGGCATCGCGGAAACTGCGGCAATGGCCTGGCTGTCAGGTTTGTAGACCGGGTCGGCCTGGCTTAGCACTGGAGTACCGGACAGCTCATCGCCTGCAAGCAGACCGTAAAAGCTGAATTCCTCGCTAAGCGGCGCGAAAATTTTCCTCGCTTCGACCGTTTTGCCCAGCGCTTCCAGCGCGCGTGCTTTCCAGTACAGCCACGCGGATTCCTGCTGCTGATCTTCGCTCATCGCGTTCACGCTTGCCAGCACAACGGGCCAGTCATGCGCGCGCAACGCGGCGCGGACACGCCATGCAGACTGTTTTTCGTTGAGCGGCATGTCCGACGCGTCGCTGTACCATTGCAGCGCACGTTCATCCAGGTTGCGTGCCGCCTGGTAGGCAAGGCGGCCATAGCAATAATGCTGCTCCGCTGGCGGGAAATATCCCGCGATCTTCGTCCAGTGCGCTGCAGCCAGATCAGAGGATTGCTTGGCCAGCCGTTCAACGGCAAATATCGCCGCAACGCGCTGGCCCTTGCTGGCCAATCGGGCATTCCATCCCATCACCGGAATGGTAACGTCGTCGTAGATAGCGGCGCAGGGACCATCGCAACTACCGGCAGAGGACGCCGCCGATGCGGCATCCGCATCTGCTGATTCGGCACTCGAAGCGCTGCCGAAGCCAAGTTGGGACAAGAGGCTGCGCCAGCCAGACAGTTCCGGTGGTGGAGCGGTAGACGTTGCATCGGCCGCGGATACCGCAGCCACCGCGGAAGCAGTTGTTTCTGCTTCGTCGTTTGCAGCAGACGCTTCGGTCGATGCGCTGATCGGCGTTTGCGCAGCCGGCATGTTCGCTGAACTGAAATTGCCAGAGGTCAGTTTTCTCAGGTATCGGTCCGGATCCGCGGCCGCGCTTCTGAGCATCGCTGGCAAACCCGCGTACTGCTCATCCAGTTGTGCGGACAACTGGATCGCGAAGGACACATTGTTTGCCTCCAGGGCCAGGCGCAGCCGACGGCCGATATCCTGCTTGCTGATGATTCCGGCGGACAACGCAGCCTTGAACAGGACATCGCAACTGTCCGGCAGCTCCTTGCCGATGAACCATAATTTCCGCGCCCCGCGCAGCGCTTCCGTTTCCTGGTTGCGGCGAAGCGATTGCAGTGCATAGCAGGCCAGTTCGCTGTCCCCGTTGCGCAGGTGCGGGTATTCGGCATCGAATTCATCCCATTGCTGTCTTTCGCCGACCACCTTGAGCCATTCACCTCGTAACAGGTCGATCACCGGGGTGTCTTCCGGGCGCGACAGGAAGCGCCTGACCGCGTTGTCGAGTGAACTCGGTACTGGTTTCTGGCCGATTTTCTTGAGGGCCAGGCTCAGCTGGTAGTAGCTGACGTACACTTCCAGCGGCGAGGTTTTCAGGCGCTGCGCAAAGCGTCCGAGCTTGACCGTATCGCCGGCGAGATAGGCGTCGTGCGCGGCAAGGAAATCCGCATCACCGGCAGTGGCCGGGGCAGTTTTGCCGTGCCGCGGGGACTCTCCGGTGGACTGGGCGGCCAGGGCGGGCGGCGTGATCAGAAACAGAAAAAGCAACAGAAAATAAAGTATCAATCGCATCGAAAATAATCAGGGAATATTCGCACCGAGGCACGCACTTCGCAAAGTCTACCCCATGAGCGTTGCCACCGTAACCGCTTCCGGCGGTTGCAGGAACGAACAAATTCAATGCACAGACTGCATCTGTGTTCAGATTGCCCGGCCGGTCCGGCCTCGGTCAGGTGCCCATCCTGCGGCAATAGCAGTAAACAAATTGCTGTACGGTGCCGGACGGGGTGTGATGCGCTTCTTTCTCGTGTTTCAGCAGCGTGAATGCCTCGCCGAATTCGGCATGCAATTCATCGGGGCGATAGCGCATGACCGGCAAACCGCTGCACTGGTTCGGGCCGTCCTCGGCGAAGGTGGCGACGATGACGTGACCGCCGGGCTTGACGGCGCGAAATACGGCCTGCACATAGGCGGCACGCTCTTCCGGCGAAGTCAGGAAATGGAACACGGCGCGATCATGCCAGATATCGAATTCGCGGTCGGGCAGGCTGGCCCGGGTGATATCCGCTTCGATCCAGTGCACGCCGGATGCCTTGCTGCCCAGACGCTGGCGCGCCGCAGCGAGTGCCGCCGCGGACAGGTCCAGCACTGTCAGATTGGTATAACCCAGCGCCAGAAGGTCGTCGACCAGTGTCGAAGCGCCGCCGCCCACGTCGATGATGGATGCGTCAAGGGCAGCGCCGGTGGCCTTGATCAGGCCGACGGAGGTGTCGGCATGTGGCTGGAACCAGCTCACCGCGTTGGTTGCCTTGTTGGCGTAGACTTTTTCCCAATGGTCTTTTGGCTGCATGGTATTAGAATTAATTCAGTTTATCTGCACAAATACCGAGCGGGCGCGGATTGTGAATCAGATCCATTCTTTTGGAACAAGGAATTTTTCGTATAGTTCCGCCTCGGGCGTGCCTTTTTCCGGTTGCCAGTCATAGCGCCATTTGACCAGCGGCGGCATCGACAGCAGGATGGATTCGGTCCGCCCGTTGGACTGCAGCCCGAATATGGTGCCTCGATCTATCACCAGGTTGAACTCGACGTAGCGGCCGCGCCGGTACAGCTGAAAATCCCGCTCGCGTTCGGTGTAAGGGGTGTTCATGCGGCGCTCCAGCACAGGCACATAGGCGGACAGGAAATGGTCGCCCACGCTTTGCTGGATTGCGAATGCGGTGTCGAAATCAGGCGCGCTCAGGTCGTCGAAAAAGATCCCGCCGACGCCGCGCGGCTCATTGCGATGCTTGATGAAGAAATACTCGTCGCACCATTTCTTGTATTTGGGGTGCAATTCCGCACCGAATGGCGCAAGCGAATTCTTGCAGGCCTGGTGGAAATGCACCGCGTCTTCCGCAAAACCGTAATACGGGGTCAGGTCCATGCCGCCGCCGAACCAGAACACCGGCTCGGCCCCGTCCTTCATCGCGACGAACATGCGCACGTTCATGTGCACCGTCGGTGCATAGGGATTGCGCGGGTGAAATACCAGCGACACGCCCATTGCCTCCCAGCGGCGGCCCGCCAGCTCGGGACGGTGCGCGGTTGCGGAGGGCGGCATCTTTTCGCCTTTGACATGTGAAAACGCCACGCCGCCGCGCTCCAGCACGTTGCCTTCCTCGAGTATGCAGCTTTTGCCGCCGCCGCCTTCAGGCCGGTCCCAGCTGTCGCGCAGGAATTTTTTGCCGTCGACCTGCTCCATGCGGTCGACGATCAGCTCTTGCAGTTCGGTCAGATATTCCCTGACCGCTGCGGAATTGAAACCACTCATGATTTTCCCGGTGTTGATTAGCTGCGGATGATTTTACCATCAGCCCACATTGCGATGGTCGAAGGTTTCCTGTTTTTGCCCACGCGGCCAGGCAACACCCACACCCTGCACCCGAACAGGCGGCGGCACTGCGCGCAGGTTTTTGCGGGGCGCTGACCGCTGCGGTTTGCGCTGGTCGACACCAGTGCGCTGCCCACGCCGCGGCAGAGCTGCGCGGCCTGTTTATGCGCGGTCAATCGTATCGCCAGTGTGTCATGGCTGCCGCGCAACCAGCGCGGCGCGGAAGGCCGGGCCGGCATCAGGTAGGTGACGGCCTGCGCACCGGCAATTCTGAGGCGCTTCTGTTCTTCCTGTGTCAGTGGATGCAGATAGCGCTCGACCTGGGTGTAGTCCGCCGCGATCAGGATCAGCCCCTTGTGCTGAGGGCGCTGCTTGAGCCTGAGCAGGCGCAGCACAGCGTTGCGGTTGTCGGGGTCGCAACCCAGCCCGTAGCACGATTCGGTGGGATATGCGATCAGGCCACCGCGTCTGAGGTGTGCGGCGATGCGGCGATACGAGGACGGTGCGCGCAGCATTAAGTTGACCTGAAAATTTGCAGTTCCGATGGAATGCTTTATTTCCTGTTGGCGGCGATCGCCCGGTAGCCGATGTCGCGGCGCATCTGGCAGCCGTCGAAATGGATGCCATCGGCGATTTCATAGGCGCGCATTTGCGCCATCTTGACCATCGTTCCCAGCGCGGTCACGCACAGCACACGGCCGCCGCTGGTGACCACTTTGCCGTCATGCAGTGCGGTTCCGGCATGGAACACATGCGCGTCTTCAAGTTTGCCGCCAGTTTTAATGTCTGGCAGGCCGGTGATCACGTCGCCCTTGCGCGGCGTGTCCGGGTAATTGGCGGCGGCCATGACCACGCCGAGCGCGGTGCGCCTGTCCCATTCAACCTCCACCTGGTCCAGCGTGCCGTTGATCGCGTGTTCGACGATGGCGGCAAAATTGCTTTTCAGGCGCAGCATGATGGGCTGGGTTTCCGGGTCGCCCATGCGGCAGTTGAATTCCAGTACCTTGATGCCGCCGTCCGGCGAAATCATCAGGCCGGCATACAGAAACCCGGTGAAATTGATCCCTTCCTTTTCCATGCCGCGCACGACCGGCTGAATCACCTCGCGCATCACGCGCGCATGCAGTTCGGGGGTGACCACCGGCGCGGGCGAATAAGCGCCCATACCGCCGGTGTTGGGCCCCCGGTCGCCATCCAGCAGTCGTTTGTGATCCTGGCTGGTCGCCATCGGCAATATGTTCTTGCCGTCCACCATCACGATGAAGCTGGCCTCTTCACCGCCCAGGAATTCCTCGACCACAACGCGCGCGCCGGCATCGCCCAGCTTGTTGTCCGAGAGCATCATGTCGATCGCGGCAAGAGCCTCGTCCTTGCTCATTGCAACCACGACGCCCTTGCCTGCCGCCAGGCCGTCGGCCTTGACCACGATCGGCGCGCCGTGTTTTTCGACATACGCCTTTGCCGGTTCGATCTCGCTGAAGGTTTCGAAGAAGGCGGTCGGAATTCTGTGCCGTACCATGAACCGCTTCGCGAAATCCTTGGAGGATTCGAGCTGCGCGGCAGCCTTGGTGGGGCCGAATATCTTCAGTCCGGCGGCGCGGAATGCATCCACGATACCTGCCGCCAGTGGCGCCTCAGGGCCGACGATGGTCATGTGGATGTCCTCGCGCTGCGCGAATGCGATCAACTCCGGGATTGCGGTGATCGCGACATTTTCCATCCCTTCTTCCAGCGCCGTCCCCGCATTGCCCGGCGCAACATAGATTTTCTGGACCCTGGCACCCTGCGCCAGTCGCCAGGCCATCGCATGCTCGCGACCGCCGGAACCGATGACTAAAATCTTCATAGAATAATAAGCCTTTCTAACTACTTGGTGCGGTTAGGCCGTTACGAGCAAAGGCAGAACAAGACGTGAAAGGATGAAGCGGGTCTCGCAGGGATGGTCGGTTTGCCGACCAACTCGCAAAAAGCGGAATGTACTTCCTGTTCATCGCTTCGCGATCCCGCATTTTGAATCCTTGAACAACTCAGTTATGCCGAGCGCAGCAGGCCTAATGGCGGAAATGGCGGAAGCCGGTGAACACCATCGCAATCCCGTGCTCATCTGCTGCCGCAATGACTTCCTCGTCGCGCATCGAACCGCCGGGCTGGATCACGGCTTTTGCACCCGCCGCGGCGAGCACGTCGATACCGTCGCGGAACGGGAAGAAGGCATCCGAGGAAACCACCGATCCGGCCAGGCTCAGGCCCGCGTTCTGCGCCTTGATGCTGGCGATGCGCGTACTGTCCACGCGGCTCATCTGCCCGGCACCGACGCCCAGCGTGCGACCGTTCTTGCAGAACACGATCGCGTTCGATTTCACGTACTTGGCCACGCGCCACGCGAACAGCAGGTCTTGCAGTTGTTCGCCGGTCGGCTGAGTCTTGCCTGTGACCTTGAGTTGCGCCGCCTGTACGTTGAGCGTGTCCGGCGATTGCACCAGCAGCCCGCCGTTGACGCGTTTGAAGTCGAACTGGTTGTGGGCGTTGGAAAGCGGCACCGAGAGCACACGCACGTTCTGTTTTGCCGCAGTGACCTTGAGCGCGGCATCGCTTGCCGAAGGCGCGATGATCAGTTCGACGAACTGGTTGGCGGTGATCTGCGCCGCGCTGTCTGCATCAAGTTCTCGGTTGAACGCGATGATGCCGCCGAACGCGGAAGTGGGGTCGGTTGCGTAGGCCAGCTTGTAGGCTTCGAGCGGGGTTTCGGCGATCGCGACGCCGCACGGATTGGCGTGCTTGACGATCACGCAGGCTGGCTGGTCGAAAGTCTTGACCAGTTCCCATGCCGCATCGGCATCGCCGATATTGTTGTAGGAGAGTTCCTTGCCCTGCAGCTGGGTGTAGTCGGCGATGCCACCCGGTACCGGGATGAGGTCGTGGTAGAACGCGGCGTTCTGGTGCGGGTTCTCGCCATAGCGCATTTCCTGAACCTTGGCAAAGTTGAAATTGATTTGAGCGGGGAACGCGCTTTTCGTGCCGTCCGCATTGATCGCGGTTAGGTAGTTGCTGATTGCGGAATCGTAGGCGGCGGTGTGCGAGAAGGCCTTCTTCGCCAAGTCAAAACGCGTTGTGTCGCTCACCGAGGAATCGTTGGTTTGCATCTCGGCCAGCACATCCGCGTAATCGGCCGGATCGGTGACGATCGCGACATGGCCGTGGTTCTTCGCCGCCGCTCGCACCATGGTCGGTCCGCCTATGTCGATGTTCTCGATGGCGTCTTCCAGCGAGCAGCCGGGCTTGGCGATCGTTGCAGCAAACGGGTACAGGTTGACCACCACCAGGTCTATGGTCGGAATGTCATGTTTCTTCAGTGTGGCGACATGTTCCGGCAGATCGCGCCGTGCCAGGATGCCGGCGTGGACTTTCGGCTGCAGCGTCTTGACGCGCCCGTCCAGCATTTCGGGGAAACCGGTGTAATCCGCCACCTCGGTGACCGGGATGGCGTTGTCGGCGAGCAGCTTGGCGGTGCCGCCGGTGGAGAGGATTTTTACGCCGAGCTGGTTCAGGCCCCGGGCAAATTCAAGAACGCCGGATTTGTCGGACACGCTGAGGAGTGCTTGTTTGATGGCTGCCATGATGATTCCGATGAAAAATATATGTGGGTAAGCCTGCGACGGTGTGGATTACAAAAATCCGGCCTGCCGGAAGGACTGGAGATTACTCGATGCAGTGCAGCAGCATTTTCTTGCGCAGGGTGTTGCGGTTGATGCCGAGCATTTCCGCCGCGCGGGTCTGGTTGCCTCCGACGTGTTCCAGCACCATTTCGAGCAGCGGCTTTTCGACGCAATACATCACCATGTCGTACATCCCGCAGCAGGGTTCTTCTCCGTCGAGGTCCCTGAAATATTCCCTGAGCGCCTTGCGCACATAGCGCGCCATATCGTTTTCGTTCACTACAATTTCAGTCATGCCGCCAGTTCCTCGATGTAATGCAGTCGTGCCCCACGCTGCGATTGCTCCGCAAAAAAATCGTCCACTGCCGCCAGCTGCTGGTCAGGTGCTTCCAGCTGGTTCATATGATGTCTGAAATGAGCCGACCCGCTCAGTCCTTTGGTATACCAGGAGATATGCTTGCGCGCCACGCGCAATCCGGTGTGTTCTCCATAGAATTCATAAAGTTCATGCACATGATCGCGCAACACGCGATGGATCTCGCCGACCTGCGGTGCCGGCAGGTGCTTGCCGGTATCGAGATAATGCCTGATTTCACGGAACAGCCACGGACGGCCCTGCGCAGCCCGCCCTATCATCACTGCATCCGCGCCGGTGTGCGCCAGCACATACTTGACTTTTTCCGGTGTGGTGATGTCGCCGTTGGCAATGATGGGGATATTCACGCTGGCTTTGACTGCGGCGATCGTGTCGTATTCGGCGTCACCGGTATAGGCGCAGGCGCGGGTGCGTCCATGGATGGCAAGCGCCTGTATGCCGCTGGATTCGGCGATTCTGGCGATGCGCACTGCATTGCGGTTCTGTTTGTCCCACCCGGTGCGGATTTTCAGCGTGACCGGCACCTTGACTGCGCCGACCACGGCCTCCAGCAGCCGGGCCACCAGCGGTTCATTCTGCAGCAGCGCGGAACCGGCCATCACGTTGCAGATCTTTTTGGCCGGACAGCCCAT
>Ga0316575_10000064_pt1 | contig 26002 bp, 16 predicted proteins | sample J5NA_FD_203072 | JGI IMG/M metagenome (GOLD analysis project Ga0316575, IMG submission 203072) | Rhizosphere microbial communities from salt marsh grasses in Alabama, United States - J5-7_050615r2r3 | ecosystem: Host-associated > Plants > Roots > Rhizosphere | place: USA: Alabama | collected...
CAGGCAAAGTCGTTCAAGAAAGACTGGGATCGCGCTGTAAAAGACGGTTGGGTACCGGGTGAGACTCTTTTTGATATCGAGGAAGCTTGTGAGAAGGCAACCATCGTTAACCTGCTCGTCTCCGATGCCGCACAGCGGGCAATCTGGCCGACCGTCAAAAAATACATGACTCCCGGCAAGGCACTCTATTTTTCACACGGTTTCTCGATTGTCTATAAGGAACAGACGAAAGTCATTCCGCCGAAAGATATCGATGTCATCATGGTTGCTCCGAAGGGCAGCGGACTGAATGTACGCCGCAACTTTCTCTCCGGTGCGGGAATCAACTCCAGTTTCGCCGTTTTTCAGGATGCCACCGGCACGGCACGGGATCGTACTCTTGCACTCGGTATCGCCGTCGGTTCCGGATATCTATTTCCGACAACATTCGAAAATGAAGTTCACAGCGATCTTACCGGTGAACGTGGTGTGCTTATGGGTGCACTTGCCGGTATGATGGAAGCCCAGTATGATGTATTGCGCAAAAACGGCCACAGCCCGAGCGAAGCGTTCAATGAAACTGTTGAAGAACTCACGCAGAGTCTTATCCGCCTCGTCGATGAGAACGGTATGGACTGGATGTATGCGAACTGCAGTTTTACCGCTCAGCGCGGAGCACTCGACTGGAAACCGAAGTTTAAGAAAGCGGTTCTGCCGGTTTTCAAAGATCTGTACAAGTCAGTTATGAATGGTTCGGAAACCAAACGTGTGCTGGCCACCGGTAAAAAGGCTAACTATAAGGAGCTGCTCGATGCGGAACTTGCCGAAATGCGTGATTCCGAAATGTGGCAGGCCGGTAAGGCTGCCCGCAGTCTGCGTCCCAAGGAAAAAGCCAAAGAGATAACCAAGGAAACAAAAGGTATTGCAGGAAGAAAGTCGAACTGATCCGATCTGTCGCCGGAGTATTCCGGCGGCGACTGGATGTAATCGGGGGATATCACGGTAACGGCAGTATAAACGCTGTGAGTATCCCCGGGACAGGAATACCGTATGTCTGCCGATTACGGATTCATAACCGATGGATCTCATATGAACAACCGTGTCGTTATTTTCGATACCACCCTGCGTGACGGTGAACAGGCATTGATGGCCAGTCTGACCGTTGAGCAGAAACTTCGAATTGCCCGCCAACTGGCACGGCTGAAAATAGACGTGATCGAAGCGGGTTTTCCAATTTCATCTCCGGGAGATTTTGAATCGGTTGCAACGATAGCACGTGAAATAAAGGGACCGGTAATATGCGGTCTTGCCCGTCTTGTCGAAAAAGACATCTTAGCGTGTGCAAAGGCTGTGAAAGATGCTGAGAAATCCCGGATACACACGTTTATCGGCACATCAGCCATTCACGCCGAGAAAAAACTCCGGATGTCGGAAGAGGACATTCTCGAACGGGTTACCCAGAGCATTCGTCTTGCTCGTAAACATTGCGACGATGTTGAATTCAGCGCCGAAGATGCGGGACGCACCGGGCCTGATTTTCTCTGTAAAGTAGTCGAGACTGCAATTGCAGCCGGTGCATCCACCATCAACATACCGGATACGGTCGGGTACACGGTTCCCGAGCATTTCGCCCGCATTATTGACGATCTGTTCAATCGTGTTCCCAATATCGATAAAGCGATAATTTCCGTGCACTGTCACAATGATCTCGGAATGGCGACCGCTAATTCTCTTACTGCACTTGCGCATGGTGCGCGACAGGTGGAGTGCACGATCAATGGAATAGGCGAACGTGCGGGTAATGCTGCACTCGAAGAAATTGTCATGACGCTGAAAGTCCGCAAGGATCTTTTCGGTCTGACAACCGGTATCGAAACAAAAGAGATCATGCGCAGCAGCAAGCTTGTGCGTGAAATCTGTGCCATGCCGGTACAGGCGAATAAGGCAGTGGTTGGTGCGAATGCATTCGCCCATTCATCGGGAATTCATCAGGACGGGATGCTCAAGGCAAAACGTACCTATGAAATAATGACGCCGCAGTCAATCGGTCTCAAGGAGACCCGTATGAATCTGACCAGCCGCTCGGGGAGTCACATGGTGAAGACACGGCTGCTTGAACTCGGGTACAGCGAAAATGAATTCGATCTCGAAAGTGTCTATCAGCGTTTCAAGGCACTTGCCGACAAAAAGGGAACCGTGTATGATGATGATCTCATCACCCTGCTCGAAGCGAAATCGAATGATGATTTTTCAGACCGGTTCGTTCTCGAGTATCTGAATGTGTCAAGTGGTAAAGGAACGGTTCCCACGGCAACTGCACGCATAACGGTTGATGGCAAAGTTTTTCAGGAAGCGGCATGCGGCGACGGAGCGGTTGACGCCGCAACCAAGGCGATTGACCGGATTACCGGGTATGACATTACCATTGAAAAATATCATCTGGATGCCGTTACCATGGGGCGAGATGCGCAGGGAAGAGTCGTAATTGTCTGTAAGGCCGAAGAGGGAATATTCACGGGAACGGGCACCAGTACCGACATTGTGGAAGCTTCGGCATTCGCCTATATGGATATTGTCAACAAGATCGCCCGGATGAAGCGTTTCAAGCGTAAAATTCCGGCGACAGGAAATCAATAATAAAACGTACACTTTATACCACTTTAATCACGAGGAATTTGCCATGAAGTCATTTGATATCGCACTGATGGGCGGAGACGGAACCGGACCGGAAGTACTCAAGGAAGGCGTCAAGGTTCTTGACGTTGTTGCTTCGAAATACAATCTCAAACTCAATTACACACCATTTGACTTCGGTGGTGAACGCTATATGCGTACCGGAGAGGCACTGCCCGATTCGGCGGTTGAGGAATTGAAAAAATTCAACGCGATTTATCTTGGTGCTATCGGACATCCTGATGTAAAACCGGGAATCCTGGAACTCGGCATTCTTCTCAAACTGCGGTTTGCACTTGATCAGTATATCAATCTGCGTCCGGTAAAGCTCTACCCGAATGTCGAAACACCGCTCAGGGATAAAGGTCCCGAACAGATCGATTTCGTGGTTATCCGTGAAAATACCGGCGGTATCTACACCGGAATCGGCGGTGCTGCAATGGTGGGAACTCCGAATGAGATCGCGACGCAGGTGATGGTTTACAGCCGTCCGGTGGTGGAACGCTGTATCCGCTATGCATATGAATACACAAGAAAACGCAATAATCCGAAGAAAACATTGACGCTCGTTCACAAGTGCAATGTTCTGACTCATGCGGGAGACCTCTGGGTGAGAACGCATAAGGAAGTCGGTGAGGCTGATTACAAGGATATCAAACAGGATTACAATCATGTTGATGCATGCACCATGTGGATGGTGAAGAGCCCGGAATTCTACGATGTTATCGTCACCGAAAACCTTTTCGGCGACATCATCACCGATCTCGGAGCGATGATTCAGGGTGGCATGGGTATTGCGGCCGGCGGTAACATCAACCCCGAGGGAGTTTCGATGTTCGAGCCTATCGGCGGAAGCGCACCGAAATATACCGGCAAGAATATCATCAATCCGCTTGCGGCAATCAGTGCCGGCGGGATGATGCTCGATACACTCGGAGAATCTGCTGCCGCGAGAGCGATTGACACTGCAGTATATGCAGCATTGGCATCGGGAAAGATCAAGAGTATGTCGGCTGGAAAAATGGGTATGGGTACGACGGAGGTCGGCGATCTCGTCGCATCTCTCGTTAAGTAAATTGATATATTTGCGGCCGGTGCCGCATCCCGGTACCGGATCGCATGAATACCTTTGTGTTTAATGAAATTGTCAAGGTGGTATGATGACGGTCAAAAACGTTGCACTGTATGACACAACACTGCGTGACGGTAATCAGGCACTGGGTGTCAGTCTGTCATTGCGTGACAAGCTGCGCATAACCGAACGGCTTGATGAGCTCGGCATTCATTATATAGAAGGCGGATGGCCGAATCCGACCAACAGTACCGATCGTGAATATTATGAAGAAGCGAGAAAAATGAATCTCACTGCAAAGATCGCAGCATTCGGCAGTACACGCAGACCGGATATTCCCGCAGGTGACGATCAGTTTCTGGCTGCACTCGTTGCAACCAATGCTCCGGTGGCGACCATTTACGGCAAATGCTGGGGACTTCATGTTACCAGGGTAATCAAGACCACGCTTGAAGAAAATCTGGCAATGATCAGAGAATCGGTCGCATTCCTCAAGAAACATATGGGTGAAGTGATGTTCGATGCCGAACACTTTTTTGACGGATATAAAAATGATCCTGTATATGCGATAAAGGCACTTGAGGCTGCGGCTGAAGGCGGTGCCGACTGTCTGGTGCTTTGCGACACGAACGGGGGGTTGCTTCCCGATGAATTTCTTGAAATATTCAACACGGTTAAAGCCCGTACCAGTGTTCCGCTCGGTGTTCATATGCATAATGATTCGGGGTGTGCAGAAGCCAATTCATGTCTGGGGGTCATTGCAGGAGCCGTTCAAGTCCAGGGAACGATAAACGGACTCGGAGAACGATGCGGCAATGCCAATCTCTGTACCATAATTCCGAACCTTCAGCTTAAACGCGGATTCGAACTTCTCCCTTCACACGCGTTGGAACAGTTGACATCAACATCGGTGTTTATAACCGAGATTGCCAATGTAACGCCGAATTGCCGTCTTCCGTATGTGGGCGATGCTGCATTTTCACACAAGGCAGGTGCACATGCCGACGGTGTCCGTAAAGAACGTCAGTCGTTCGAACATGTTGATCCGGAACGTGTTGGTAACAAACGCAACTTTGTGGTGTCGGATCAGGCGGGTGCGAGTACCATGCTCGAACGTCTTGCGACGATTAAACCGGACATGGACAAGAAAGATCCCCTTGTTCGAAAACTTCTTGCAACGATCAAGGAACTCGAGGGTAACGGGTACCAGTTTGAAGCTGCAGACGGCTCATTTGAATTAATCGCGCGAGAGGTTCTCGGGCAGTTCAAGGAACCGTTTCTGGTGAAGGGGTTCAGAGTAACCGAAGAAAAGCGTGAAAATGGCGAAGTCTTTTCCGAGGCCACCATCAAGGTCCAGGAAGCCGATGTATTCGAGCATACGGCAGCAGACGGAGACGGTCCCGTCAATGCGCTGGACAATGCGCTCAGAAAAGCGCTGGTGAAACTGTATCCGTCACTCGGTTCAGTGAAACTTGAGGATTTCAAGGTGCGTGTTCTTGATGGAAGAGAGGGAACCGAGTCGAAAGTCAGGGTGCTTATCGAGTCATCCGACGGTGAGAGCAGATGGGGGACCATCGGTGTGTCGACCAATATCATCGAAGCGTCGTGGATGGCGCTCATTGACAGCCTGAAGTATAAACTCATGAAAGATTCCCTCGGGAAATAATCCGTAAAGAGTGTCGCGTCACGCTCATTTCAAGGGCTGATCCGACTGATCATATTACAAAGGAAAACCGTATGGCGCCACAGATCAACTGGAGTGAACTCGGATTCAACTATATGCAGACGGACTGCTACATCGTTCTGGAATGTCACGATGGAACGTGGAGCGGTCCGCAGGAACGAACTGATCCCTACCTTTCGCTCCATATCGCTGCCACCTGCATGCATTACGGGCAGGCGGCGTTTGAAGGGCTCAAGGCATTCCGTACGAAAGAAGGGGCAATCAGGGTTTTCAGACCGCGTGAAAACATCCATCGCATGGCGGTAACGGCGCAGCGGCTTGTCATGCAGTCGCCACCCGAAGCGCTGTACTTGGAAGCGATACGGGTGCTTGTCGATCGAAACAGGGACTGGGTACCGCCTTACGGTACCGGGGCAAGTCTCTATATCCGTCCGCTGTTGATCGGCACTACTGCATGCGTCGGAGTCAAGCCGGCAGATGATTACATGCTGCTGCTGCTCTGCATGCCCGTAGGACCATATTACAAGGAAGGTTTTTTTCCGGTAAAGGCGTTCATTCAGGAACAATACGACCGGGCGGCGCCGCACGGTGTCGGAAATGTCAAGGCTTCGGGAAATTACGCTGCCGGTATGCTCGGCGACATAGAGGGAAAGAAGCTCGGGTTTCCGATATGTCTTTACCTGGATTCTGCGGAACATACGTACATTGACGAATTCGGAACGTCAAATTTCATCGGTATTACAAAGGACAACCGGTACGTCACTCCTGCATCCACGTCGATTCTTCCGTCAATCACCAACAGCAGTCTGCAGATACTGGCAGCCGACTTCGGTATGGAGGTTGAAAAACGGCAGATTCCCGTAACGGAACTCGAATCATTCGCTGAAGTAGGTGCATGCGGAACGGCTGCGGTGATTACACCGATCTGTTCAATAACACGGGGAGAAACGGTATACCGTTTCGGCAACGAAAATGAAGCCGGCGCTGTTCTCACAAAACTTTACAAGGAACTGCAGGGAATACAGTACGGTGAAAAAGCGGATACCCATGGCTGGATGTTTCAGATTTGAAATCCGGCCGCGGGTATTGCCAGTCAAGTAGTGCGGGCGTTGAAAATTGTCAACAATACAGGCAGGTGGATACCTGCCATTTTTCTTGAGGAGATAGCTTATTTATGGCGACCATTCAGCAGGAAGCGCTTGCGTATCATGAATCGGGGAGAGCGGGAAAAATAGAAGTCGTTCCCACAAAACCTTGCAAAACACAGAAAGACCTCTCGCTGGCATACACTCCGGGAGTTGCCGAACCATGCAGGCATATCGAGAAAAATCCTGATGATGCCTATCGTTATACGGCCCGCGGTAATCTCGTTGCCGTGATAACGAACGGTACCGCGGTCCTCGGCCTTGGTGACATCGGTCCCCTGGCGGGAAAACCTGTCATGGAGGGGAAAGGAATACTGTTTAAGCATTTTGCGGACATCGATGTTTTCGACATTGAACTCGATTGTAAAGATCCTGACAGGATCATCGAAATCGTGGCGAGTCTTGAACCGACCTTCGGCGGAATAAATATCGAGGATATCAAGGCACCGGAATGTTTTTACATAGAAGAAACCTTGAAAAAGAGGATGGGTATACCCGTATTCCATGACGACCAGCATGGAACGGCGATCATTTCGGGAGCAGCTCTGATCAATGCTGCGGAGCTGCAGGGCAAGGAACTTGCCGATATGAAAATCGTTTTCAGCGGTGCAGGTGCGGCTGCCGTTTCATGTGCTTTACACTACATCAATCTCGGAGTGAAGAAGGAAAATCTCATTCTTGTGGATAGTAAAGGTGTGGTGTTCAGGGGACGCACTGAAGGCATGAGTACCTATAAGGAGATGCTCGCTGTTGATACAAAAAAACGGACGCTTGCCGAGGCCATGGACGGGGCAGATGCTTTTGCGGGGCTGAGCAAGGGCGGTCTTGTAACCGAAGCGATGGTACGGAGCATGGCTCAGAAGCCGATTATTTTCGCCATGGCCAATCCCGATCCTGAAATAGGATATCATGAAGCATGTGCGGTTCGCAGCGACCTGATCATGGCAACCGGCAGGTCGGATTACCCCAATCAGGTAAACAATGTTCTGGGATTTCCATTCATTTTCCGGGGGGCGCTTGATGTACGGGCGAGAGATATCAACGAAGCGATGAAAAAGGCTGCGACGCTCGCCCTTGCGAACCTGGCGAAAACGGGGGACGTACCTGCATCCATCCTCAGGGCATACAATCTGCAGTCTCTCTCCTTCGGACCTGAATATATCATACCCAAACCTCTTGACAGCAGAGTGCTTGTGGAGGAGAGTCTTGCCGTCGCGAAAGCGGCAATGGATACCGGAGTTGCCCGGAAGATGGTTGATCTGGATGACTATCGGACGCAGCTTGAAGCGCTTGCGGAAAAATTGTCACATTAGAAACGGTTGGATGAATGAGAACGATCGCTTACGATGATGTAGTGAATGCGGTGCGTGAACTCTGCATCAGGGCAGCCTGTGAGCTGCCTGACGACGTCATTTTCGCATTGGGACAGTCGCTTGAAGCGGAACAGTCACCACAGGGCAGGGCAGCGCTCACACATTGTATCGAGAATGCGGAAATCGCACGGAAGGCAAAACTCCCGATCTGTCAGGATACCGGCAGTGCGGTGTTTTTTGTTACGCTTGGGGATGCAGTCTGCGTTATCGGCGGAACGATTGGTGCAGCGATTAATGAAGGGTGCGGAAGGGGATACCGTGAGGGATATCTCAGGGCATCAATTGTCGGAGACCCGCTGTTCGACCGGAAGAATACGGGTGACAATACTCCCGCATTTGTTCATTTCGAACCGGTTGCAGGTGAAAAACTGTCGATTACCCTGCTGCCGAAGGGGGGCGGATGCGAGAATATGAGTGCGCTTGCAATGCTGAAACCTGCAGACGGAATAAGAGGCGTTACCGATTTTGTCGTATCGGTAGTAAGGGGGGCAGGGGGTAATCCATGTCCTCCCGTTATTGTCGGTGTGGGTATCGGCGGTACTGCCGATATGGCGATGGTGCTTTCGAAAAAGGCGCTTTTGAGAACAATCGGATCAGTCAATTGCGATGAACGCTACGGGAATCTCGAACAGGAAATCCTGAAGAAAGTCAATGCATGCGGAAACGGACCACAGGGCATGGGGGGAACGGTTACGGCTCTTGCTGTATTCATTGAGCATTCTCCGTGTCATATCGCCTCTCTCCCGGTGGCGGTGAGTCTCAATTGTCATGCCGCCCGACAGGCTACGATACGGTTATAGGGAGGAAATGATGCATAAATCGCTTATGGTACCGCTGTCGGACGATGATCGTGCACACCTGCGATGCGGTGAGCAGTGTCTGCTGACCGGAATGCTGTATACCGCCAGAGATGCGGCGCATAAACGGTTTGCAGATGCATTGGCTGCCGGAAAATCGCTTCCGGTAAACCTTTCCGGACAGATTTTGTATTATACCGGCCCGACACCTCCACGACCCGGAATGGTGATAGGCAGTGCCGGGCCGACAACCAGCTCCCGTATGGACCGCTATACACCTTCGCTTATCGAAAAAACCGGTCTGGCCGGAATTATCGGTAAGGGAAACAGAGGCAGTGACGTTATTGAGGCCTTCAAAAGGTTCCGATGCTGCTATTTTGCCGCAACGGGTGGTGCCGGAGCGCTTCTCGGGAGCTGTATAAGGAAAGCACGTGTTGTCTGCTACCGGGATCTGGGACCTGAAGCGGTATTTGAACTTGAAGTAGTTGATTTCCCCGTCACGGTTGCCATCGATACCCTGGGAGGAAACTGTTATGTCGATGGTCCTGCAGCCTGGAGAAGAATCTGAGCCGGGCGGTAGCTTGTAACCGTATGGAACAAACACTATATTTTCACCGGTTCACATAGTATAATGTAATTCAGTCACTACGGAAACAGTAAGCAGCAGTAACGCCAACAAACCGCACAGGATAACAACCCATGTCTTTAAGTATCAAAAAATCACCCAAACTCGACAACGTTCTCTATGACATCCGTGGTCCGGTACTCGAGGAGGCTGATCGGATGGAACATGCCGGGTATCAGATTCTCAAACTGAATACCGGAAACCCTGCGCCGTTCGGCCTTCTGGCACCTGATGAAGTAATTCAGGACATGATGGCCAACCTCAAGACCACGCAGGGATACAGCGATTCAAAAGGGCTGTTTTCAGCCCGCAAGGCGATCATGCAGTATTGCCAGCAGAAAAACATCAAAGGGGTCGGCGTCGATGACATCTATGTGACCAACGGCGCCAGTGAAGCAATCCAGATGTCAATGCAGGCATTGCTTGACACCGGTGATGAAATACTTGTACCGTCGCCCGATTACCCGCTCTGGACGGCAAGCGTCAATTTATCCGGCGGAAAGGCGGTACACTACCTCTGCGACGAATCGTCCGACTGGCTGCCCGATGTTGACGACATTCGAAAAAAGATCACCAAGCATACAAAAGGTATCGTCATTATCAATCCCAACAATCCCACCGGGGCGCTGTATCCGGTTGAAATGCTGCAGCAGCTGGTGGAAGTCGCTCGTCAGCATAATCTCATCGTCTTTTCAGATGAGATTTACGACAAAATCCTGTACGACGACGAAAAACATGTGTCAACGGCGTCGCTGGCCGAAGATCTGTTGTTCATCACCTTCAACGGACTGTCGAAAACATACCGGGTTGCCGGTTTTCGTGTGGGGTGGATGATTGTCAGCGGGGATAAGAAAGCGGCGGTTGATTATTGCAACGGGCTCACCATGCTTGCTTCAATGCGACTCTGCAGCAATGTTCCCGGACAGTCGATCATACAGACGGCGCTTGGCGGCTACCAGAGCATTCAGGATCTTACCCGTCCGGGTGGAAGGCTCCGGGAACAACGGGACATCTGTTATGAAATGGTTAATGCGATTGACGGACTCTCCTGTACCAAACCGAAAGGTGCATTCTACTGTTTCCCCCGTATTGACATGAAGAAGTTCAATATCAGCAACGACGAGCAGTTTGTGTATGACCTGCTGCGGAACGAAAAGATACTTCTTGTGCATGGAACGGGATTCAACTGGATGAACCATGACCATTTCAGGATCGTTTTTCTGCCCCGTGCCGATGAACTCAGAGATGCCATGACGAAAATGCAACGGTTTCTTGCGACCTATCGGCAGTAGTGTGCTTTACTCACCAGACGACGTGGCTGAGAACCTTCACCGGCACCAGGATATTGGTCTCTAAGGTGCCTTAAGCTTACGCTGTCATTTCCGGTGAGGATGAAAGTTCCGGTAGATCTGCAGAATGTCGCGTACTGCACGGGCGGGGTCGTCGGAGAGCGTTACTTCACGTACCATGCAGAAATTACAGGCTCCCGCCTCCAGAACACTAGGAAGTACCGCACAATCGATTCCGCCGATTGCAACTGCCGGAACGGTCGCGACAGCGAGCATCCGTTTCATACCGTCAATTCCGATGACCGGATCGGGATTCTTCTTTGTCGGCGTGGGAAAAACCGGACCGACCCCGATATAGGCAGGAGCATATTTGCATGCTTCGGCAGTTTGAAGCGGTGAATGCGTTGATATGCCGATGTACCCATCAGGACCAATGATCCTGCGGGCTTGCGGGTATGACATGTCTCCCTGTCCGATATGTACTCCATCAGCTCCACAGGTTACTGCGAGTTCCGGATCATCATTGATGATGAACCGTGTCGGTGTACCGTCGGTGATTTTACGGAGTTCGTCCGCAGTTCGCCTGATATCGGAAGGCGGTTGTTCTTTCATCCGAAGTTGCAGATATCTGATCCCGGCATCGACAATAACGTTTGCACAATAAGCATACCCTCGGACCGGGTTGGTGAGAATTGCATAGAAACCGAAATCTTCAGCAGAGGTTGTCATTCATTTCCTTTCGGCGAACAGTAAAGTCAAAAATGATTTTTACTGAACGTTACTGCAATATTCAATTTGATTGCGGAGGAGATTTTAACGGTAAGTTGATGATATTGAGATGAATTTTTTATATATTAGGGCTGAAAATGGTACCATGAGAGGATTGGTTAAGTGTGACGGTAGAGAAAACACGATACATAGAGTTTTTCAGGGATGCATACATACTGGTACCCAAAAAGAGTGGCGAACGGTTTCAGACGCTGATCATACCGGCTTCTTCGGTCAAAAAAAAACATCGCATGTTCTGCAATTGCTCCGTGGGAAAGGAACCCGACTGCCAGCATGCGGAACTGCTTTCACATCAGTATGAAACGCTTCAGAATTTACACGGACAGAATGCGGCGGCATCTTTTCAGGCGTCAGTCTACCGGATGCTGTTCAAGGCCCTTGACCGAGCGGGAACGGTCAGCGTCGACCGTCTTTCCCTGAAGACAACAGACCACACTGCCCTGCTTACGGTATCGCTCGGCGACCGAGAACTGCTGCAGTACCATTCCACCAATGATGATCGCGAGCGTTTCATCAGCCGGATTTCTCCGAAGGCGAAATTCAGTCGTGCATGGTTACTTGACAAGTCTGCATCGTTTGTCGAGAGCGAGTATGAGCGTGCCATGAGGGTATCGGGACACCGGACCGTACGAATGCAGGAGGAAAACAGCCTCTGGCATCGACTTGCCTACCACTGTTTCATGGAATTCGGAAACGACGAAATACGATGGGGCGTGTCGTGTGACGGTACCACCGGAACGATACTACTTCAGATGTTCAAAAAAACTGAAATGCTATTCACCGTCAACCTTACCGGAAAAGCCGTCGCCGGAATCATCGATGTACTGATAAAATTAAACTGCGACCTTCCTCTGCTTCGTCTTCCATCCGGTGATGCAGGCCTTGTTTTCAGGATGCGGGCCGACACCCCGGACCGCGTCAGGATACTTCCCTGTGCACGGATTGACGACGATGCGCAAGAACCGTTTCCGGTAACGGCCAAGTTCTGCTATGGAAGTGTCGGATACGATCCGTCACGGGAGCGTTTCTTCAGATTCGGCACTCGCGCGCTGCAAAGAATTGCAACAGGCTGGAATGATGAAAAAACCGTTACAATGAGCGAATTCTCGGATTTCCTCAAAAAAAACCGTGCAACCTTTTCAATCGGAACCCTGCATGATTCGGGACCGCACGAACAGACCGATTTGTTCGGAAGTCGTGAAGCCGACGATCTGCAGTGCATCATTGATCCACCCGTGATCAGGTCATTTGACAGAATTGAGTTGCATCCCCGTTCATCACGGGGAAGTCAGTGGACCATCGAGCTGATTTACTGTTGCGGCGATGTCAAGGTCAATCTCAAACAGCTCCTTGACGCCCGGGCCCGTCAGGATCTGTATCTGTTTACGCCGGAGTGTATCGTCGACATGAAGTGCAAGGGGGTCACCGGTGCACTCGCACAGTGCCGCGGAATCGGCGGGGACGGTGTCGTTACTCTGTCAGGCATGTCGCTCATGCTGCTGAGTGGCGACGTGATGTCGCTGCAGTTCGAAGGCGACGGCAGGCTTATCAAAAAGCTCAAGGGTATGTTTTCGGGGAAGCCCCGCAGGGAACTCTCCGCGATCGAGGGATTCAGGGGGGAGTTGCGTTCATACCAGAATAATGGCGTGAACTGGCTTCACTATCTCTATGATTATTATCTCGGTGGACTGTTGTGCGACGAAATGGGACTCGGAAAAACCATACAGATAATTGCCTGCATTACTTCCATCCGTAAAAGCCAGAAGGATGTTTTCGCTGCGATTATCTGTCCGACGTCGGTTTTAAGCCATTGGCAGCGACTTGTCGAACGGTTTGCCCCCGCACTCACCGTTCAGGATTATACAAAAGAGAGAATGGTACCGCTGCGTACGCAGTGCGACGTGCTGCTCATGTCGTACGGCATCATGCGCAACGACAGCGAAAAATTTGCAAAAACACATTTCGATCTGGTGATTTTCGACGAAATTCAGCAGCTCAAGAACAGGGATACCGCCGGGTACCGGGCGGCATGTCAACTGAGGGGGCGTACGGTGATCGGTCTTACCGGAACGCCGGTGGAAAATTCGGCCGACGACCTGCAGGCGCTCTTCAATATCGTTCTGCCGGGATTGACAATAGACGTTCCGTCGGAAATGGCGCTGCTTTCCGCACTCAGCACGACGGATGAAATGTCGGAGGTCATCAGATTCCGCAACAGGATAAAACCGTTTCTCATGCGGCGTCTCAAGGCCGATGTACTCCGCGAATTACCCGGCAAAACGGAGGAAAACCGGTTCTGCCCGCTCTCGCCGTATCAGCAGGAACTGTATCGCGAAGCGGTGCGCACCAGGGGGAAACCATTGCTCGATGCTCTCCGGGACGAGGATGCGACAGTTCCCTATATGCATATTTTTTCACTCATGAGCTATCTCAAGCAGGTATGCAACACACCGGCACTGGCGGCCGGTCGCTGGGAAGAGTATACCCTTTACGAATCCGGCAAGTGGGAACTTTTCAAGGAGCTGCTTGACGAAAGTCTCGGTTCGGGAGAGAAAGTGGTGGTATTCACCCAGTTTCTGGCAATGGTTGACATTTTCAGTCACTATCTGGGATCCCTGCATGTCGATCATGAGATTCTGACCGGTTCGTCACGTAACAGGGACAAAAGAATCAGACGGTTCAACGACGACCCCGAATGCCGGGTATTCATCGGCAGTCTCAAGGCCGGAGGAGTGGGAATCGATCTGACAGCTGCGTCGGTGGTCATACATTACGACCGGTGGTGGAACGCCGCGCGTGAGGATCAGGCAACCGACCGGGTTCATCGTTTCGGGCAGACGCGTGGAGTCCAGGTATTCAAACTGGTAACCGAAAATACCCTTGAGGAGCGAATCGACCAGATCATCGAACAGAAGAAACTGTTGTCACAGACCACCCTGACCGAAGACGATCCCGATGCGGTTAAACACTTTACCCGGGAAGAACTTATCGAACTGCTTTCTTCGACCTGAACATGGGAAACCCGTCAGGCAACAAGAAACAATTCTCTGCAGGCAACATCCGCGGCAGTAAGTTCTACCACATACCTGCCGGCAGGTACCGGCATTCCCGCCCCGGACATCCGGTCCCATGAGTAATGATTGAGAATTCCCTGAACCCTCAGGTCGGTCGAGAAAATCTGTTTACCGGTGATATCAAATACCGAAAGCCGTGCTCCTGTACCCTGCAGACGGGAGGGGAGGCTGAATTCGAAGTACGTGGTGCGCTGGCGGGGAAGTGAGGTTGTTGTCAGCCGGATTTCACTGCGGTTTTCATGCTCCCGGCGGGTAACCGCAACGATTCCTGTCTGGTTGACGATCTTGCGGATGTCCATTTTTAACTCATCGATTTCGCCGATGTCATACGTGGCGTCACTGAGCGCACCGGCGATACCTGCCGATGCCCTGAGGTATTTGGGCATGTCGTTTACACCGTAGGTTTTTCCCTTGTTGATTTTAAGGATCTTGATCGCCTGTACTTCACAACTGACGGCATCGGTCGACATGATGAGGGTGCTCGGCGATTCGCAGGTCGCCGTGGAATCCATGGTCTTTACATAGGTTGAAAATGACTTCGTTCCGGTACTGCCCATCGAATCACCTTCATTGTTGCAGTAGAACGCACAGCTGACGCTGAGCACCTGTTTTTTTGCTATCACTCCGGTGCAATGGAGGTTGCGCACGCGCTGTGAGAATCCCGGTGTTCCGTGAATGGTGGACACGGGGGAGTTAATATAAGTACCGTAGTGGCTTTTGAATCCCAGTGAAAAACCTTCGGTGTATGCTTCATGGCCGCGGGCACTGAAAACATTGATGAGGAAATCCGCATCGTCGAGAACGGTGACGTACTGGCTTTCCCCCGTTGCAGGATCTTTACCCTTGCCCATGGTCGCTTTGAGAAGCGTGGCCTTGCTGCCCTCGACCTTGAATGCGGCTTCGTCGTACCCTGCCTGCTGAAAGGAATTACCGGTATTCGCTTCGTAAATGGTAATGTCACCGGTAAAGTTGCTGCCGCCGATCGACATTTTGCGCAGTCCCGTCACCATGGCGAGCAGAATTTCGGGAGGAGGGCAAATTGATGGTGCATAGAAATTCGTTTTAATGGCGATTTTGGAGGTTGCTGTCAGTGTATCGGGAAAGATCTCCTTCCAGGCATCGCCGACGGTATCTTTTTCGCTCAGTTTTATTATGGTATCATCGACCATTTTTGCAATGACTTCATTATCGACACTCTTTTTCGCGTAATCCTTGACTGCATCCTTGTTGAAATTGATGGCTACCCTACCGCGCCATTTGTTCAGTGTGGTTTCCGCCGTTACTTTTTTCGTCTCTCCGAGAACATTTGCGACTACGCCGCTTGTTGCCGAAATTGCGGTGACTGCAGCAGAACTTTTAAGAAAGGTACGACGTGATACCGTCATGGTCTCCTCCTGACAGAATTTATGAGGGAAAATTGTTCGCGTTTGTTCGGTTGTGAGTGACTTTTTAAAACTCACTGTACAGGTTTCCTCGCCCGGTTATTCCTGAAGATTTTTCGACTGATGCCGGATGGTACTGTTCATACGAATTGATTACTTTGAATATAGTGTCTTATTATCCGGATCGCATTAAAATTGAGTACAATTTTGATAAATTCGTAGAACTTTCCCAACTTTTCATATGGAATTCGTCACTCATTTAGAATACACTGCTAACTTGTTTCCATTGCATGCGATAGGTATATTGATGGAAGCTTCATACAGATCCTGAATTGTACTATTGAGGAAAATAAAAAATTTCTTTCACATAAAGACAGATATTACGTTAAGTGGAAGGAGCCCCTTATGGTAATGCGTAAGATGGTTTTTACTTGTTTTGCTGTTGCCGTTCTTGTATCCGCACTATCTGCACAGACGGAATTGATCAATAACGGTACGTTTTCGAACGGTTCCACCTCGTGGTATTTCGGAAACTACGGTGGAAGTGCGAGCGGTTCGGTCATCAATAATGAGTACCGCATACTGGTGACGACTGCCGGGAGTGAACACTGGCATGCCCAGTTTACCCAGAGCGGTGTTCCGCTTGTTCAGGGTAAGACCTACATCTTCAGTTTTGATGCCTACAAAGGAACGCAAAACGCCGGAACGCAGACCATGCAGGTAAACATCGGTCAGAGTAACGATCCGTATACTTCGTATTTCGGCAATCAGAACCAGATGGTGACGCTCACCTATACCAAAACGCGGTATACCTTTATTGTTACAATGACGTACGCCAATGACAACAATGCACGGGTTGAATTCAACTGCGGAAAGTCAACAGGCAGTTTTTATCTTGACAATGTGAGTCTGCAGGAACAGCCGCAGAATCAACCGCGACTGAGTGCGGAACCGCTGGCGCTTGATTTCGGGACGGTTTTCGTCGGTTCCTCGGCTGCACGTACCGTTACCGTGCACAATGCAGGAACGGCAACGACAACGGTAAATGCCGTACAGACTTCTTCCGGACAGTTTGCTGTTACTATGACAACGCCGTTTTCTGTTGCTGCGGGAAACAGTGTGACGCTTCCCGTCTCGTTTACTCCCACTGCGGCGGGAAGCATTTCGGGGGATGTCACCGTATACAGCAACGCATCCGATAATCCCGTCATCACCGTCGGGTGTGACGGTGTGGCGATACTTCCGGGACTGTCGGTCACTCCGGCAAGATTTGATTTTACATCACAACCGGGTACTGCCGTTACGGCGACCATGAGACTTGCGAACAGCAGTGAACTTCCGGTCAACTGGAACCTTTTCAGCTCAGGAGGATGGCTGTCCGTGAGTCCCACGGCAGGCTCGGTGGGTGCCGGTTCGGGGATCAACTGTACAGTCAGAGCGAACAGCGCTTCGGAAGGCAATTTCACGGGAACGATCACCATCATCCATTCGGCGGACAACATACCTTCTCCGGTGATTGTTCCGGTAACGTTCTCGGTTCATTCAGGATATCAGCCGACCTCTCCCTACATCCGGGATCCCGAACAGTCGATCGACTTCGTACGTGATCTGGCCGCATTCCGGATGCGGCAGAGGGATAATACCAACGGCGGTTTTTATACCAATATCGACCGGCAGGGTAACTCCACCGGCGCGAATGAAAAAGCACTCTGCGGCCAGTCCCGAATCGCCTATGCATTTGTCCGTGCCTTCATGCTGACCGGAGATGAAACCTATCTTGAATATGCACATCATGCGCTGAAATTCCTGTATCAACACGGATGGAACGACGGCTGGTATTTCGTCACCGATCTGCAGGGCGGCTATGTCAGTCATTGGGGGCATAACGACTGGTGGAGCTTTCAGCAGCACTACGCACTCGTCGGTATAACGGCCATGGTCGAAGCGACCGGCGGAACAATGAACTGGAACGACGGTGTTGAAAATGACCATACCTGGCTCATGCGCGGCATCAATTCCAACTATACAAGGCTCTGGGATTCGAATGAGGCGACGAAGGGATACTTCGAACATGCGAACACCGCGTGGACCAGTAAATGGAACAAGGGTTTCACGCCGACGGTTGACGGGGTAACAACCCACGCGCTCCTGATGTCGCTTATGTATGACTCACTCAACCATGATACCCGCCTCGTCGAACTTGCCGACAATATCGTCGATCACCTGATCGCAAGCATGGCGAACGCCGCCGCCGGTTTTCCGGAAGTATACACATCGGACTGGACAATTGATAACGGCAATACAAGCATGGATATCGGTCACGGGTATAAAACCGCCTGGGTGCTTCTGCGCGCATACCTGATGCATCCGGAACACCCCGAATACCTGACTTCCGCACAGGCTCTCATGCAGGATCTGTGGGTACACGGCTGTTATGATACCCTTCACGGCGCGCCCTACCGGTATGTCAACTGGCAGACAGGCAACGTCACCAGTAAGGACAAGGATTTCTGGATGGTCGAACAGGGATATACGGCGGGGATCATGGGGTATTATACAACCGATGATCAGACGCTTCGCGACCGGTATATGAAAATCGCCGACGGCTCAATCAACTTCTTCATGAACCACATGCTGGATCCGGTGTACGGTGAAAGTTATGCAGTCGTTTCGGAAGACGGTTCTTCAATAGTTGACGGAAGCAAAGGCGGGTTTTTCACCGCAGGGTATCACGCTGTGGAGCTGGGGTACTATGCGTATCTGTACGGTTCGCTCTTTTACCGGGATCAGCCGGTTGAACTTTACTATTACTATTCTGTCGCCCAGACGGAACGTTCCTTCCGGCTGACGCCGATTGCCATCGAGGATGAAAAACTCAAGATTCTTGCGATGACCCTTGACGGACAGCCGTATACGGATTTCAATACCGACACCCGCGAAGTCCACCTTCCTGCCGGTGTCGGCGGAAAGCTGAAGGTTACCTTCGGATTTACTCCTCCGGTTGCCTATACGGTTACTGCAACCGCAGGATCAGGAGGAGCCATTACACCATCCGGTGTACGGAATGTCACCGAAGGCTCGTCACTTACGTTCGCGATTTCTCCGGATACCTATTACCGGATCGCGGATGTCAGAGTTGACGGTTCTTCAGTCGGCACCATACCGTCATATACTTTTTCGAACATCGCCGCAAATCATACGATAAATGCGACATTTGTTGCGCTGCCGGTCTATTCGATTTCGGCAAGTGCGGAAACGGGAGGTTCCATTACGCCTGACGGTGTGACGCAGGTGCATCAGGGAGAATCACAGTCTTATGCGATCCGGGTGAATGCAGGGTACCGTATTGCCGATGTTCTCGTTGACGGGACACCGGTCGGAACGGATACTGCATACACATTCTCGAATGTCACTGCCAACCATACCATCAGCGTCACGTTTGACGAGATTCCCGTATACACCATTACCGCTTCGGCTTCTGCGGGTGGAACCGTTTCGCCATCCGGCAATATAGCAGTCAGTGAAGGCGATGCGCAGACCTTTAATTTCACTCCGTCAAACGGTTATGAAGTGACCGCCGTGACTGTTGACGGTCAGGCTGTCGCCAACAGGGCATCATATACATTCTCGAATGTTACCGCCAATCATACTATTGCCGTGGCGTTCTCGATAAAGCACTATACGATTACCGCAACCTCCGGAGCTGGCGGATCGATTTCACCTTCAGGCACGATAACGGTTGAACACGGAGCGTCACAGACCTTCAACATCGGCGTGAACAGCGGATATGAACTGGTATCGCTGTCGGTTGACGGCAGCAGTGTGACCCGTTCCTCATCCTATACATTCACGTCAGTAACCGCTTCACATACTATATCAGCAACATTCGCCATAATTTCACCGGTAGTGTATCAGATCAATACCGGAAGCGGAAACAATGTCTCTCCGTTCGTAAGCGACCGGTACGGTAACGGCGGTACCATGAGGACAGTCTCAAACAGCATCACGATCAGCGGCATAACCGATCCGGCACCTCAGGGAGTGTACCAGAGCGAGCGGTACGGCAACAGTACCTACACGTTTCCTGAATTGACACCCGGGGTGGAGTACACGGTCAGACTTCACTTCGCGGAACTGTACTGGACGTCAAGCGGAAAACGCAGATTCAATGTGCAGATCAACGGCTCGACGGTATTGTCGAATTTCGATATCTATACTGCAACCGGAGGACGATATCGTGCGGCAGTGCGGGAGTTTACCGTAACGTCAAACGGTTCAGGTCAGATTGTCATCAATTTCCAGACGGTTACCGATAATGCCACCATCGAAGGTATTGAAATACTCGAGACAGTTCCGAATGAACCTCCGCATATTCTCACTCCTGCAGCCGCTTCACCGCAGATGGTCACCGGAACAACCACGGCACTTTCGGTTCTCGGGGGGGATGATATGGATGAATCGACCCTGACGTATACCTGGTCGACAACGGGCAGCGTTCCGGCCGCGGTTTCGTTCAGTGCCAACGGTACGAACAGTGCGAAAAACAGTACCGCAACCTTTACACGTGCCGGACAGTACACGGTGCGGGTAATCGTGAGAGACCAGGGAAACAAGACGGACTCGAGTTTCGTAACGGTCACCGTCAATCAGACGGCGACATCGATGACGGTCTCTCCGGAGTCGACGCCGGTCGATATCAATACAACACGGCAGTTCACGGCATCGGTACTCGATCAGTTCGGTGTCGCCCTTTCGACACAACCGTCGGTTTCATGGACTGTAAACGGCGGCGGTACCATTTCGTCTTCGGGCCTTTTCACTGCGGGTGGCAGTGCCGGCGGCCCGTTTGCCGTTACGGCAACAGCCGGGAACGTGAATGCAACGGCAACGGTTACTGTTACCGAACCGCCGTCGGCAGTGTACCAGATAAACACCGGGAGTTACAACTCGTACAGTCCCTTCAACGGTGACAATTACGGAAGCGGCGGAACCATGCGGTCGATATCGAACGGGATCGACCGGTCGGGTGTCACCGATCCGGCGCCCCAGGGAGTGTACCAGAGTGAACGGTACGGCAACAGTACCTATACGCTTCCCAATCTGACGCCCAATTCAACGTACAGGGTCAGACTCCATTTCGCGGAGACCTACTGGACGTCAAGCGGTAAACGACGGTTCAATGTCGTAATCAACGGTTCGACGGTAATCTCGAATTACGACATCTATGCCGTGACCGGTGCACGGTACAAGGCGGTTGTCCGCGAGTTCACTGCAACGGCGAACGGTTCCGGACAGATCGTCATCAATTTCCAGACGGTAACCGATAATGCAACGATCGAGGGAATTGAGATCCTGCGGTGACCTCACCCCTGGTCCCCCCCTCCACGGGTGGAGAGGGGAGTACGTATGGTAAGGACGCATTGCCAATGCGTCTCTAACGTCAAGGCATAGTGGAAAAACCGTTTGTTTTCGTGTCGTTGGTGACCTCACTCCCTGCCCCCTCTTCCACAGAGCGAGGGGGAATGGAATGTAAAGGTGTATTGTTAAATGCCTCTTGATAGTAAAGTAATAACGGCAGATTGTTAAAGGTTCAGATTTATCGCTATCCCCGGCTCCTCCGTTCATCCCGATACGGCTTTCAACCACACTTCGACGATGCTCAGTGTCCCTCTCTGATGAACGACAAGCAGGATTATTCAGTAGCTGAAGACTCTGTTGCAGCACAATCTACCGGAAATCGAAAAGATCAATGTCTACCACTTCACCTCAGAATCCTGCGGTGAAGTTATTGTTCAACTCAAGATCATATTTTTTTTTGACGCCGATTGCAGGATCATTATCATAACGTAAACTAACTGACGTTCCGAATGTCAGCCATTCAGCCATTTTCAGCTTCAGGGCATTATCCGATATCACACGGTAGTCATCCGGTTTAACAACTGAAACCTGATAATAACCGGTTGTCTGAACGGAGCCCTGCTTCGTGAATTTCCATTTAAAACTCACATAGTTGGTCGATCTCCATAGTGATTTATCATTTTCAACACTGTACACCTCGTGCTCATACATTCCACCCGTACCCAGAAAAAGTTTTATTGACTGATCAGATATGGAGTGCAGCAGGTTGAATCGTGCTCCCGAACCTCCGAGGAGACGGCGTTCAAGATTGATGAATTCGTTGAATTCCCACTGTCCGAACACTTCCCATGAGAGGAATTCATTCAATATCCTGGCACTCCTTATATGGGCAAAGCCCTTATGTGCCATCAAAAATTCTTTCCCTTTTTTCAATTCAGTCTGCTTGCGATTATATGAAGCTGCGATAAAATTGATATACTTTTCCGTATTGTAATCGATACGAGTGGATGGTGTAAAACTCAGATATTCTGAATTTCCCATTGCCATGCTGTAGCCCAGAGAGACAGACCCGGAAAAGCCCTGCTTTTCGTCAGAGCGAATTTTCTCGGTATTTACCTGAGCAACCGCCAGACACGGCAGCAGGAGCAGCAGACATTTCCATCCAATCATTTTTTTTCCTTTCTTTTTTCTGTTTTACTATGGAAACTTGTATAATTCTACTTTGTTAAATTTACTATCAGAAACAATACATCCTGTTTTACGCCCCCTAATCCCCCGTAGGGGGACTTTAATTCAGGTGCCCCCTGCGGGGGGGGGGGGCGGGGGGGACCCAACGGAGGGGGCGAAACAAGCAGATGAACACAGTAACACTTGCCACTGTTTCCAGAGAAACAATGTAGTAATACCTTATATTCGGTTGTTTCTCGACTCTTGAATCGAGTTTCTCATGCCCTCCAAATATACTCACGGTACTATAAAAACCATATCACCGTATCGATCTTCATTATGCCTGATAAGTATCCTTTTGTTGTTTCCCGGCTGTACTCTCTATAGATCGATGCAGGCCAGGAGACTTCTTTCCAGATGTAGATACTCCATTGAAAAAATATCTCTGAGGACCTTTGATTTCGCACCCGTCATAAGCTTCGATAACAGAAAAAACACCTTCAGCTTTGAGAAACCGTCCAAAGATCTCATCCCGCGCTGCTGGATGACATTCGAAACAGACGATTCAACCTGAAAATAAACACACTTTCGTTTACTGCGTTTGTTGAGATTGGCAATCCCAACAGACAGGAGGCGGAAGTTGATTCCATGTTTTTCAAGTCGTATCTCGATAAACAGTTTGTTGCAACTATTGCGCATCGTGAACATACAATCGTCCCCTCGGGAAAAAAGAAAACGGTCAAAATGTATCTATCCGTTCCCGTTTCGACTCCTTTTAAAAAGATTCAGGCTTCTGAAAACATTATTCTTGACGGTATGGTCTGGCTGAAGCTTGCCGTAGCAGGAAAAAATTCCGTGACCATCCCGATTGCCGTTACAATCAAGAAAGAAATACCCTGGAAAAAGGTCAGAAAAGCAGTAGAAAAGAAGAAGGCTGAAATTGTCAGAACCATTCTGACGAATCTCCATGAGGACGCTCCGTCGGTTATTGACAAAGGCAGGGAACTGCTGAAAAAACTGTTCTGATATCGGGATGGATGACGGCGGGTCAGTCTGTCACCCTCCTTTTTTCACTGTAATTATCCTCAATACCGTTCCTTTCCGTCGATACTACCACAGATCCCAGGGACACATAGACGTCCGGTGGAAAGTGAGGAGAGGGTACACCAGCCACCCCGAAATTCCCGGATGAATCCCTGAATTATGGTTGTAATTGCAAAAAATCGCCGTTTTCATGAACTTTTATCGAATAGTTTCTACTAAAAACTTTAAAATTATAATGATGGTACATCTATTGAAATGAAGGGAATGGTATGCGTGTTATTAAGACTGCAGGAATACTGTTTTTACTGATCGGACTTACATGGGCAAAATTTGATCCCTGCAGATTTAATTTCGGGTGCAAACTGGGTACCGGCAATTTTGCGCAAGTCGATATGATAGCTCAGTATACGTGGTCGGGTACCGGTCTCGAAAGTGATGTCGCCGATATGCTGCGGCAGTGTAAGAACAGCAATAAAACGCCGGCTCTATATATGTATGTAATTGCGAAATCTTCGGGACTCGGAGATTGCAACACCGGAGGCGGACTCTGTTCCAACGGGGCGAAATACATTCGGGACAACAAGGAAAAGATCAAGGGCTATTATAAAAATTACGCAACCTCCATTAAAAACACCTTTGGGACCGAAGAACCGGTGATTCTCTTCATGGAGCCGGATTATTTTCAGTACGCTCAGCCCGGGACACAGAACGGAAATCCGCTCTCATTTCAGGAGGCAGGGACATTTATCGGTGAATGCATCGATATCGTCAAGGGTGAACTGCCGAATGCGCTGGTATCTCTTGATCTTTCTCCGTGGATCGAAGATCAGGGAGTCACGACCAGCTGGCTGACATCATTACCACTCAATAAGGTTGATTACATGAATACGTCGGGTGGTATCTCTCAAGCAGGCAGCCCGCTGATAAAGAGTGAAAACCGGCTGTTGTGGAGTAAAGTGCATGATGTCACCGGAAAGTGCATTATTGCGGATGCTGGATACGGTACGGGCGGAGGGGGGACCGGCCACGATGCCAACTGGGATAATGTGTCAAATATCAATAGCCGTATGGCTGAGGGAGTAATTGGCATTATACAGTTCTCTCCCAAGGGCGACTGGGACAACACCATCAAGAGTATCAGCGGTCAGCTCTCGAAACCGGTCTGTTCGTGCGGTCGGAAATTTTCCCTTACCGTGACAACCGGCAAAGGTGGTAATGTCACGAAAGATCCCGAGGCGGAAATGTATGATTCCGGGTCGACGGTAACTCTGACCGCAAAACCGAGCAGCGGGTATAATTTTAAAAGCTGGGGCGGAGACTGTACCGGTACCGGTGCAACCCTCAATGTTACAATGAACTCCGACAAGAAAATCACTGCATCATTCGTCGATCCCAATGCAAAACCCACCTACACCCTTACCACTACCACAAAAGGATCGGGTCTGTTAAAGGTTGATCCCGTGCAGGTAGAGTATGACAGCGGCACTACCGTCATGCTCGAGATTTTCACGGTCAACGGAAGCACCTTTCAGGGTTGGAGTGGTGCACTGTCAGGTACCGTTACCAAGCTTCCGCTGATTATGAACAGTGACAAGAACGTGACCGCCACCTTCAGCGGTGACGATCTTAAACCTGCCGTGAATCTTGTGAATAACGGTGATTTTTCGGGCGGTACCACCGGATGGAACCTCGGATCGTACGACAATGGAAAAGCCAACGGCTCTGTTGAAGAAGGTGCCTACAAACTCTCGATCGAATCGACGGGCGGTGAATCCTGGAACATACAGCTCACACAGGGCGGGATATCCCTTACCAAAGGCGAACAGTACCTGTTGACATTTACAACGTCGGCACAGTCCTCGACGAAAATGATCGCCAACGTCGGTATGGCTGTCGAACCGTATACCAGTTTTTCCGAGGAGCGTGAAATCCCGGTGAACACGGAACCTGTCATACAGAAGGTGTCGTTCATCATGAAAGAGGAGAGCACCTCCGATGCACGCATCGAGTTCAATGCAGGACTCGCAAGCGGGAGTATTAAAATTGACGATATCTCTCTTTCACTCGAGATGGCCATCGGAGTGGAAACTCCCGATCCTTTCAGGCTTGCGCCGGCGAAAAAGGCTCTCTTTTCCGACAACGAACATGCTACCGTTTCCTGGTATGACTACCGCGGGCGTTTGCTCCGTCAGGTTTCGGGCGAGTATGCGGCACTCATACATGACAGGATAGAGCAGTATCACGGGAGCTGTATCGTGGTGATCCGTGCGGGCAACCGGCAGTTCGTGAAGCGTACGACGGTGCTGCTTAAATAGGTGCCATCCGGTGGCGGCAGTGTATTCTGCCGTCCCTGCGAACCTTGGAATTCTCTTGGGAACGGTAACTACAAATCAGAGAATCACCTTCAGCACTCCTCCCCTGAGCCTTACCCACCGGAAACACCGTACACTTCACTTTTTTCGATAAGCTTTACCGGAAATATCAAAAGATATCCTGAAAAGTGAGAAGCCGACTTATAAGAAATACCCTAATTTTTCATGTACGTTCTGGC
>Ga0316575_10000065_pt1 | contig 25931 bp, 22 predicted proteins | sample J5NA_FD_203072 | JGI IMG/M metagenome (GOLD analysis project Ga0316575, IMG submission 203072) | Rhizosphere microbial communities from salt marsh grasses in Alabama, United States - J5-7_050615r2r3 | ecosystem: Host-associated > Plants > Roots > Rhizosphere | place: USA: Alabama | collected...
GACGCCTTCCTTGCCGGGAGGTGTTTGCAGGTATGGATTGTTCTTAACATGTCCGTATATGCTCACCGTATGGCTGACGGACTCCGGTTGAACAATCAGTTTGATACCGTTGGGCAACGATTTTACGACGGGATTGAGATTCGAGGTGGGAATCGACAGGCGTTTCAATGCCTTGCTCGCCCATTCCGGCAATACGATGTTGCGAGTTTGGGGCAGTGTAAACTTCTCCTTGCCCGTGTAATTTCGCGCGGATGCGGGTTTTCCAGAAGCTTCCGGTGTGAGAACGGCAACCACCGCATGGTCCAAATCAAGATAACGGCGTGCCACCCGGTTCACATCATCTGCAGATACGCGGGAGATGGCTTTCAGGTCATCTTCGGGAGACCTGCGTCCTTCTACCCCCAAAGCCTGTGACCAGGCCATGGAGAGTCCGAAAACAGAGTTTTTTTCAAATTCAGCGCTTGCCAGTTCCTGTCGCTTTGCCGCTTCCACCAGGTCCGACCGAACCCCGTCTTTCACATAATGGCGCAAAACAGTGCGGAGGTTTTTTAAAACCTCATCGACACGGCCGTCCTTGGGAAATGCAGCGACTACGTATCCCAAACCCGCCTTGGAAAATGTGTCCAGGTTGAAATCGACATTCAGAACTTTCCCTTCCACACTCAATTGATACAGGTCTCCGCGCTGACTGTTGAGAACATCTTCAAGCACCTGGCTGGCGGCATAATTCGGACTGTCATAGCCGGGCAGACGAAAAGCCATGATGGCCAATCCATAGGGGAGGTCGCTTTTAAGCCGAATAGTTTCAGGCTTTATGGGATTCAAGCGAACGTCCGGCCGTGGGGGAAGCTTCTTAGCAGGAATATTACCGAAATAAGTTTTGATCAGCTTGAGCGCATACTTGGGTTGAACGTCTCCCACGATAATCAGGGTCGCATTGTTGGGAGCGTACCAGGTGTCATAAAATTTTTTGAGCATGGCGCCTGTGGTTTTTTCGAATGAAGCATGAGTGCCCAACGCATCATGGGCATATGGCGTACCTTTAAACATGGCTGCCAGAAGACGGGTGTAGAAGATATATTCGGGACTGGAATAATCCTGGGCCACCTCCTGTTCGATGGCGCCGCGTTCTTTTTGCCAGAGCTTCTCGCTGTCTATCACGCCACTCATGCGAATGGCTTCGATGCGCAGGGCAATATCCAGGTACTGCGACGGGATGCTGAAAAAGTATTGCGTGACGGATTGCTGGGTGTCGGCGTCAAACATGCCGCCCATGGCTGCGGTAATATCGGCGAGCTGACCGGCCGACAAACCCGGATTCCCGCGGAACATCATATGTTCCTGGGCATGTGCCATACCGGGAAACCTACGCGGCGCTTCGTTGGATCCCACTTTGTAATTGACAACGGTAGCCACCACCGGCGCAATGGGATTGCGAACGATAACCACCCGCAGCCCATTGTCCAAAACCGCCCGGGTTACGGTCTTGTCGGTATTTTTATGCGCAGCGGCCTCTGAGAGACCGGGTGTCAATCCCAAAAGGGCGACAACCATCCCAATCCATACAAAATTTAAAATCGCCGGTTTCCAGGTGTTGGCGGATCTCAGCATGATCAATTTCATCCTCATGTCCTCCTTCATTAAAAGGCCCATGAAACAGCCTAAATTTTCCATTACTTATGATTTGATTTAGCCCAAAAAATATGTTGCGAAAGGTCGATCTTTTTTCCATGCGCGGGATACATTCTTAAAATTCAATCGATTCAGGTAAAACATAGACATAACCCTAATGGATTGTAAGGAGAGTTCATCCGATTTTGCTGTAGGAATATGCAGCTATTTTTTGTCGGTATTTGTCCTGCAAAACGGATTTTGAAGATTTTTAGAAGAGAAGTAAATTTATAATAGCTCCCTGTAGATCTCAACAGGATGTTTGACCACGATTTTATCTGCAGATCGGGACATCATATCGGAAATTTGGAGCATGCAGGCCGGACACCCGGTGGCAACAACGGAACATCCGGACGCTTTGATATAGTCCCTTTTTAATTTTCCTATATTCGATGACAGTTTATAATGTTGCAGATTAAAACTCCCTCCCAATCCGCAACACCAGTCCGCTTCAGGCATTTCTTTGAGTCGGTATGCGGGATTTGCATTGATCAGCGCCCTGGGTTCGGCAGCCACGCCCAGTGATTTTTTAAGATGGCAGGGATCATGAAAGGTTACGTCAACGGCAGTGTTCGAGTCCTCGATGCCACCCTTTTCCAGCCCGACCTTTGATACCAGTAACTGACTGATATCCAAGGTTTTTTGAGCGATTTCATCAACCTTGGTTTGGATTGAATCGGATATTTTATCCGCCATCATCGGCCAAATTTTCTTGATCGTCGACGTGCAGGTGGCACACGCCGTAACCATGTAGTCAAACTTTTCGGCATCGAATATTTCTAGATGATAACGAACAAGACGGTTAAAGGTTTTCAGGTCTCCGGAGGAAATGGCCGGTATCCCGCAGCAGCCTTGCTTTTGAGGCATGAAAACACCGACTTCATGATAATTTAATACATCGATTACATCCTGGGCGAGTTGCGGAAAAATTTTATCGATAAGGCATCCGACGAAAAAGAATACTTTCAGGCCGGAACGCCCTTTGTCAGTATTTAACGAAGCTGTTTGTCGGTGAAACGGCACCGTCGCCAAGGGCATGAAATGCCGATCTTTCAGCAGCGGTGAAACGAACCGGGCACAGGAAGTGCCGATAATCTCATTGGCAGGCCTCGTAAAAATTTTCTGGAATTTTAAGCCCCATTCCGCAGCTCTGTCAAAGATTTCAGGACGCGAAAGCATCCCCCTTAAAATCAATTTCCTGGCCGGCGAAAGCCCCATGAAACCGGTGAGAATCGCACGAGCCTTGATGAATATTTCCAAAACGCTCACACCACTGGGGCAGTTGGCCGCACATGACCCGCATAGAAGGCACTTGTTCAGGCGGTCGTAAACCCCCTGAGGATCTTTGAACATTTCCTGCAAAAGCCCGTCTAAAAGCGCCAGCTTCCCCCGGGCCACATCCGCCTCTAAGCCGGTCTCGCGAAAAAGCGGACAGACCGCCTGGCACATGCCGCACCGCATACACACCACAAGCTGGTCTTCCAGTTCCTGCATCAGTTTGGTCAACGCTTTTATTTTCGGCATTTCGTCCTCTTCATTCAATCTTTTGTCATTGAGCACCGCCATTGATGATGAATTGAGAAATTGTCGTATTCATCGGGTATTAGAATAACCGATGATTTTTTCCGGATTAAGGATATTATTGGGATCCATTGCGGCTTTGATACGCCTGGAATAGCGTATTGTCGCCAAGCCGGTCTCTTTCTCAAGAAAGCAGGATTTGGCAATGCCTGTTCCGTGCTCACCGGAAAGCGTTCCTCCCAACGAAAGCGCCTTGTCGAAAATAGTTTCGATGGCGGCTTCCACACGCTCCCATTCTTCTTTGTCCCTGCGATCCGTAAGAATCGTGGGGTGAAGATTGCCGTCACCGGCATGGCCAAACGTGCCGATGGAAATATCACATTGCTTGCTGATATCCTGGATGGCCCGCACCATTTCAGGAATTTTACTCCTGGGGACGGTGGCATCTTCCAGCACCACAGTCGGTTTTAATTTTGCCAGCGCCGAAAGCGCGCTTCTTCGCGCGGCCCAGACCTTGTCTCTCTCGGCCGCATCTTTAGCCACCCGGATAGAGTCTGCCCCGATTTTTCGGCACAAGTATTCCACTTTTCCGGCATCTTCTTCCACTTGGGCCGGATGCCCATCGACTTCTATTAACAGCAAGGCTGCGGCATCTACCGGCAGTCCGGCACGGCTGAAATCCTCGACCGCCCGGATAGTGAAATTGTCCATAAATTCCAGGGTGGCCGGCACAATCCGATGGGCGATGACGGCGGCCACGGTTTCAGAAGCCCTGTCCATATCATTGAAAACGGCAAACATGGCTTTTTGACGGGCTGGCGGTGGAATCAGCTTCAAGGTAATCTCATTGAATACCCCCAGGGTGCCTTCCGAGCCAACCAGCAAGCCGGCCAGATTATAGCCGGTGGCGCATTTTACGGTTTTGGACCCGGTCTTTATTGACTCGCCTTCGGCATTGAAGAATTGAAGTCCCATAACATAATCTCTGGTAACGCCATATTTAAGACCGCGCAATCCACCCGCATTTTCGGCAACATTCCCGCCGAGGGTGGAAACCGCCTGACTTCCCGGATCCGGCGGATAAAAAAGACCTTTGGCCTCAACAGCCGCAGCAAGTTTCGCCGTCACAACACCCGGTTGAACGATAGCATACATATCTTCCGAATTTATTTCCAATATTTTATCGAGCGCATTGGTTAAAAGCACCACCCCTCCGCGAATGGGAATCGTCCCACCGCTTAAATTCGTGCCGGCACCACGCACCGTCAGGGGCAGTTGGTTTTCGTTGCACAGGCGTACAACCCGGCTTAAAGACTCACTGTCTACAGGGCGAAGGGCAAGGGCAGGCACGACCGCTGCCAGCACAGCGGCATCGTATGAATACGTCAATAAGTCAGCCTGATCCGTGAAGACATTTTCCGCCCCGAGCACGGTTTGGAATTCTCTCAGTAACGCCGGGTTGATCATGGTTCCTCCTTGAAGTTGAATGCCGCTGTGGCGGTTCGATGCAGAATCCAGATCTGATTAAGCAAATGCAGGAAAAAGCCGAAACCATCCAAGCGATTATTTTGAAACATTTTCGTATAAATGACGATTTCAGTATACTGTGGATTTAAACAAAGCTCAAGGCGAGCTGATTGTTGTCGCCATGGAATCGGGCGTTGCGGAAGAACCCTGAAAACTTTTTAAAATCACGGGCTATGATTACATGAAATCCAAATCATTTCCCTTGTTGGGGCAACCGGGATCCGGCCGGATGACCTTCAATACATATGGTGACTTCTTCATGGATGGATTTTATCTTTCCCGGTCGCAGAATTTTGTCGGTTTTTCTCAGGTCGACGCTTTTTATGATATAGTTTTCTTGGATATGCTTGTACAGTGAGTTTAAAATATCCTGCGGGGCATCGGGAGACGCCGGATAGGTGATATCTCTCCGAACGGTGACGGTTTCCTCGATTCGGCATTCGACGTTATGATTGGCAGGGGAAATTTCAACCGCGGCATCGGAATCTTCGCTTGTCTGGGGAATCGGCTTGAAAAATTCGCAATAATTGGCACTCGACGGCGATACGGTTTCCAGATACCGCACCCCGTATTTATTGTTTTCAAGGGTGAATATTTTGCATTTTGCAGGCTGACGGGCATTGAGAATGACACGGGTGCAGGACTCACAGGTGGCATCACGCAGCTTTTTTGAAGAGAATCCGCCGGTATTTTTCTCATCCTTTCGGGCTGATAAATAGATGTGAGAGATGCCCTCGACTCCCTTGCCGAGGATTTTCTTTTCCATTGGGATTTACTCCTTTGACATACCCTATTGAATAATATATTGTATGTCAATAGCAAAAACATACAACATGTTGTATTAAAGGAGCGACAATGGTCAAACGAGTCACGATTATGTCTGAAGGTTTTGAATTGGAGGGCCTGTATAACTTCAAGGATGAAAAAAAGGGCGTGGTCGTAACACATCCCCATCCCCTTTATGGCGGAGACATGTATAATCTGGTGGTGGAATCCATGGTGCATATTTACGACATGAAAGGGTATTCGACATTAAAATTCAATTTCAGGGGGGTTGGGGGAAGCCAGGGCACGTATGGCAACGGCGTGGGAGAGCAAGAAGATGTTTTGTCCGCCATTTCCTTTCTTGCGGATATGGGAATAGTATGGATCGATTTGGCGGGATATTCGTTCGGTGCCTGGGTGAACGCACATGCCCTTCGAAAAGACAGCCCGGTAAACCGAATGATCATGGTCTCGCCGCCGGTCGGATCTATGGATTTTGCCTCCGTTTCTGCGATGAATTCCCTTAAGTATGTGGTCACCGGCAACCGGGATGACATTGCCCCTGCAGATGCCGTCAAAAAATTGATAACTTCCTGGAATCCCGATGCCCGTTTGGATATCATCGATGGTGCGGACCATTTTTACGGCGGATATTTGGATCAGTTGGAAGACTGTTTGAGTTCCAATATTTAGTATCTATCCAATAAAAGATGAGAAGAAACGCTCTATCAGCCGATATTTGCCGAAGCCTTGTTTCTCGTCGACAAAGTCTCGGCGCTGCCAGAGAACCAGGTTATTTTCCCACGGGAAAATCGGCCAGGGTCGGAAGGGTTTTAACTCGTATTGTCGAATTTTAGACCATGTTCTCACATAGGATTTGCCCCTCAGCTGCTGTCGCTCACATCCGTGAAGATCTTCCTGAAGAACGAATTTCGGGTTCATAGATTGAATGACTTCTTCCCATCGGCGATGCGGCAGTACCCGCTGACAGACCACCGCAGCGCAATTTATACCGAACAGCTCTTCAACATAGGTTCCCGGAAAAAAATGCGCCTTTTTCCAGAACCGGTCAGGACTTTCCCTATAATAACTTGTTAACAAGGTATTCATGCTATCAGGGTCCATAAATACGTTGTTCATACCGGGCCCAATCTGGTCGGCATAATCAATTCCCACATAATAGCTCAGCTTCAACCCGGCCATAAGACGAAGGTGATTGTCGATTCGATTGATCCATCTCCCACAGCCCAGGCTGACAATGGTTTTGTGGCCGTTGGATTTGAGAAACGTGACAGCCGGTTCATGGCGTTCATGTATCTTAAATGTATTGATGAAAGATATCCTTCTTTGATTCATTTGAAGTCTTACAGGGCTCCCAATTGCACGACCAGCCTGGAAATTTAATGGCTCATTTGCACAAGACCCTGTTTACAAAGCAATCGGATGCTTTGATCAGCACCAAAGGGTGACGGATTCTCATGAAATGTTCGGATTGAGCTGATTTGATCGTTATGAAAGCTGAAGATTAAAAATATAAAAACAGTTGTTAATATCACTGCAGAATTTCAAATCAATACATTTCTCGCCATGAAAAATAAATTATGGTATAGATCACCAAAACTGATTTAATTCCTATTCATAAGTAGCCAAAAAGTATCATGAGGTTTGAAAAAAATAAAATTCTATTATCCATTCCGTTATTATTGGCATTTTTGTTTTTTTGGTCCTGCGGAATTTTTAAAACAACCTACAAGGTCACAAAGGGAACCGTAAAAACCACCTATAAAATTGCAAAAGGTACGGTAACAACAACTTATAACGTCACTAAATTTGCCGGAAAAACCGTATACACAATCGGCAAATACACCTTTATTGTCGTCATGGCACCCTTGAGCTGGCCGCTGATGCATGAAGATATCGATTCCATCGACGACCTGCCGCCAAAGGAAGCGATCCGTCAGGGTCGCGTTAAAACGTCTCCCTATGTGGTCAGGGGCAAACGGTATGTCCCAATGTCTGTAAAAGAGGCTGCCAATTATCGGCAAAAAGGGATTGCCTCCTGGTACGGTTACGAGACGCGTCGTCAAAAAGGGGGGCACATGACGGCAAACGGCGAGGCTTTTAATCCCGATGGTTTGAATGCAGCACATAAATATCTACCCCTGCCAACCTACGTTCGCGTGACCAATCTTGAAAATCATCGGCACATCATTCTCCGGGTCAACGACCGGGGCCCTTTTGTACCGGGTCGTATTATCGACCTTTCCGCCGGTGCCGCCAAAAAGTTGGACTTTTATAAAAAAGGAACGGCAAGGGTTTTGGTGGAGGCCATTCAGCTTAAAGGATAATACGAAGCAGCTTCTCAATCCTTTCCAATTATTGGTGGGAGGCCATCCGGCTTTAAACGTGTGGTTCCAGTCTGAATTTTTTGTCAGTTGTCTATATGATCATTTTTTGTTAATAGGAATTCTGGATTCATCCGGGTTTCACATGGCAACGTGTCGGTTCCTGCGGATAAATATTTAGTGGTGAGCACCATGTTCGTATTTTGCCGTTGCTTTATATGCATCGGGTATCGAAAAATTTTTCGGCTTCTGCCAGCCTTTTTCTTATTGGCCGGCGTTAATTTATTGTCCGGATGTTCATTGTTTATTTCTTCCGCATCGGTGGATATGACCAAAAATCTGTCCCGGGCCATTTCGAATAACGACGATCTCGCCACCGTAAAAGCCGGGGCGCCCGCATACCTGTTGATGGTCGACAGTCTGCTGTATCAGGATCCGGACAATGAATCCCTGCTTCGCGGAGCGGCAAATATCTATACGGCATACACCAATGTCTTTGTTAAAGACAAGGAAAGGGCAGGGAAACTCACCGATAAAGCATTGAATTATGCTTTTCGAGCCCTCTGTGTCCGAAAGCCCGATACCTGCCGAATTCGAACGAAAAGTTTCAAAAACTTTAAAGATGCGCTTTCACAATTGAACAAAAAAGATGTTCCGGATTTGTTTGCTCTGGGGTCCGCGTGGGCCGCATGGATTCAGTCACACCGTGAAGATTGGAATGCCGTGGCGGAGATCTCGAGGGTGGAAGCCATAATGCAGCGCGTTGTCGAACTGGATGAATACTACCAGGATGGCGCGGCGCATCTGTATCTCGGTGTGTTGGCGACATTTATTCCACCGGCATTGGGCGGAAAACCTGAGGTCGGACGACGGCATTTCCAACGCGCCCTGGAGATTTCCAAGAACAAGAATTTAATGGTTAAGGTCATGTACGCCCAGTACTACGCCCGTCTCATGTTCGATCGAAAACTGCATGACCGACTGCTTCACGAGGTGCTTGACGCCCAAACGCATGTTCCGGGATATACCCTATTGAACACCCTTGCTCAGAAGCGGGCGAGGGAGTTGTTAAAAAGCGGGGAAGATTATTTTTAGTGGCTTTCCATAAATAGTCTTTATTCCGCTGGACTTCGTTCTCCGCGGGTTTCCGGTTGCGGCGTACTTTGTGTACGCCTCACTGAAAACCCTTGTGCGGCCTTAACCAGCGAGATAAATCCTCGTTTATGAATTAGACACGATAGTGTTTCCTCCTATACTGGATGGACAATAGTTAAATTCCGTATTGGAACAATTTTGTCAAAAGTTGAAGAATATTTATTTGTTAAACGATCCATGAATTATGTTTTTTCTACATTTATATAGAATGAAGATTTAGTCGAAAATGATTAAAAAGGTGCTTTCATGATAATTAGAATCATAGTGTTTATAGTCGTTTTTTTGTTGGCCGGTCAGGCCCAGGCCATTCGTATTAAGATTGCAACCCTTTCACCGGAAGGATCCGTATGGATGGAAAAAATGCGCCAAGGCGCTGCGGAATTGGCCAAAAAAACAAATAACCGGGTTCTGATAAAGTATTATCCGGGCGGCGTGATGGGGGATGACAAAGCGGTGCTTCGCAAAATCCGTATCGGACAGCTCCAAGGCGGCGCTTTTGTCAGCGGCAGCTTATCCGGGATATATCCCGACAACCAAATTTACAATTTGCCGCTGTTTTTCAGATCATTCAAGGAAATCGATTATGTTCGCAAACACTTGGACCGTCGCATTATGGAAGGATTTGAAAAACAGGGGATGGTCATTTTCGGAATCGCCGAGGGCGGATTCGCCTATGTCATGTCGACGGTTCCCATCCGGACCGTTGAAGAAATGCGCCAACAGAAAGTCTGGATTCCGGATAATGATTCGATGATTCTGGAGACGGTCAAAACATTTCATATTTCGCCGATCCCATTATCCATCGCCGATGTTCGGGCTGGTCTCCAAACCGGCCTTATCAATACCGTGACCACCCCGCCCATAGGTGCGCTGGCACTGCAGTGGCATACGCAGATTAAATATTTGATGGATGAGCCGTTTTTATACATTTACGGGATCCTGGCCATCGATCGCAAAGCATTTGAACGAATCACTCCCGGTGATCAGGAAATTTTTCGAGAAATTATGGGAAATGTATTTAAAGCGCTGGATCGACGCAACCGGGAAGACAACATAAAAGCCATGCAAACATTGCGTAAACAGGGCATTACGTTTATCAAACCGTCTCCCGAAGCCCTTAAGGAATGGTTCAAAGATGCTTCCGAAGTGCCCAAACAGCTGATTAAAAGCCACAGATTATCCCAGGAGATGGTTGATACGTTGACCCATCTAATCAAAGAATATCGTGCAAAGGAGTCCGGCGCCAATGAATGATCTGCCCCGAAAATCCTTTCTGGAGCGTTTTCAGAGGGTCATAGAACATGTAGAAGATTCGATTCTGGTGGGGTTGCTTTTATTGATGATTTTCATGGCGGTTCTCCAAATCCTGCTTCGCGACGTGTTCGCAACGGGTATTGTCTGGAGCGACGTGCTCGTGCGCATCCTGGTGCTGTGGGTTGGGCTCGTGGGAGCGATGGTTGCCAGCCGGCAGGGGAGACATATCAACATTGACATCATGGATCGCTACCTGTCGGAACGTGCAAAAATTGTTGCCAGGTTCGTTGTGGAATTCTTTACCGCTTTGATTTGCTTAATCGCGGCTTATTACGGGCTGCGATTCGTACAAATGGAGTTTTCCATGGGAGGGAGAGCATTTGCAAAGGTTCCGTCATGGCTGTGTGAATCCATCATTCCTTTTGCTTTTATGGTTATGGCCGTACGATATATCCTACTGTCAGTGAATAACTTTAAAAAAATCGTTGAATCCAGATCGTGATCCCGTATATTTTCGCTCTGATATTGGTTCTTCTGACCATCTTCGGCACGCCGCTGTTTGCCGTCATCCTGGCGGTTGCAATGCTTGGATTTCATCATCAAGGTGTTGACCTTTCGGTCATCGCCATCGAAATGTATCGCATTGCAGATACACCGGTGTTGCTGGCGCTGCCTCTGTTTACGTTTGCCGGATATGTACTCGCCGAAAGCCGGACATCACACCGCCTGGTTAATCTCACCAAAGCGTTTATTGGCTGCATGCCGGGCGGCTTGGCCATTGTCGCTTTTATTGCCTGCGCTTTTTTCACCGCTTTCACCGGTGCATCCGGAGTGACCATCGTGGCTTTGGGCGCCCTGCTGTATCCGGCATTGACCGAAGCCGGATACCGGGATAAATTCAGCATCGGTTTGGTAACGTCATCCGGTAGTCTGGGGTTGTTGTTGCCGCCGTCGCTTCCGCTGATTCTTTACGGAATCATCGCACAGCAGATGGACATCGGTAAAAGCGTGTCCATTAATGATTTATTCCTGGCCGGTATTTTTCCGGCGCTTCTTATGGTGTTGATGTTATCATTTTGGAGTCTGTGGGAAAACCGTCGAAATCCCATTCCTTGTGAACCGTTTTCGGTAAAGGAAGCCGCGTCCGCGCTGCGTGAATCGATATGGGAAATACCACTGCCGTTTTTTGTGCTCGGCGGTATTTACGGGGGATATTTTGCCATTTCCGAAGCGGCTGCCGTGACAGCCATGTATGTGGTCATCGTCGAAGTTTTTGTTTATAAAGAGATCAAGATTTCCCAGCTTCCATCCATTATGCGGGAATCGATGATTATGGTGGGTGCGATCCTTTTGATTCTGGGCGTGGCACTGGCGTCCACCAATTTCCTGATCGATGCGGACATCCCGGTGCGCTTGTTTAACCTGATTCAGGCCCATGTTACAAACAAAATCGTTTTTCTAATTTTGTTGAATATCCTCTTGTTGATTCTCGGCGCAATCCTGGATATTTTTTCGGCACTGGTCATTATGATACCCATTATCCTTCCGGTGGCGGTAAATTATGGAATCAACCCGGTTCATCTGGGCATCATTTTCCTGGCCAACATGCAAATCGGCTATTTCACGCCGCCGGTGGGTATGAATTTGTTTATCGCCAGTTTCCGCTTTGATAAATCCATCACCGAGCTCTACCAGGCCGCTTTTCCCTTTATGATCGTGCTGCTGATAGCCTTGCTGATCATTACCTACTGGCCCGCCCTGAGTCTTTTTCTGATACAGTGATAATCCAAAGTGAGCGTTTCAAATATTAAAAGGGGAGTTGTTTTAGTCATTGACGATGAAAAGGGAATGCCATCATCCATTGCAAATCCCAGCATTTTTGACAGTCTTTATTTATGAAAACGCACCCGGTTGTAACTATCCTTCATACAGCACCGCGAGAATGGTCGCCTGTCCTTTCTTTGAAGCAACCAGGTGCGGTGTTGTGGACAGATAGTACGCACTATCTCCGGGGTTGAGGTCAAAGGTTTCTTCTCCAATATTCAGGATAACAACGCCATCCAATACGTAAATAAATTCCTCTCCGTCATGAATGGAAACTTCCTTGTCGGGGTTTTCTTCAAGCTGCACAATCAAAGCTTCCATATGGCGGCCTTTGACTTCAGGCGCGAGACTCTTGTAAATATAGACCTGTTTTTTGCCTTTCTGCGACGTGGACCTCGAGACGATCTTTTGTTCCTTCTTGCGCGTGATAGAGTAGATTCTGTCGCCGGTTCCCGAAATGAGTCGACTGAAAGCGCTGTCAAGGGCCTTGGAGAGCTTGATGACCGTTCCGAGTTGAGGCTGGACTTGATTGGTTTCGATGTTCGACAAGAATTCGACATCGAATCCCGTCATGTGTGAAAGCTCGTCCAGAGAAAGCCCTTTTTGTTCTCTCAACGCCTTGATTCTTTTGCCGATTTCATCGACGCCTTTGCCGGTTGTTTGACAAATATCACCGGTCAGATCTTCAAAAAAATCTACATTGATATGGGGGGTTATCTTTTTGCTTACCATGTTATACTCCCTCTTTAAATTCTTCCTGTCATCCCTTTGGGTATTCTTCCGGTATGCGCGCATTCCGACCGGAGACGCCTTCCGACAATTTTTTCCACCACGCGTCCGATGTGCAGGAGTCTATCCACGTCAAGGCCGGTATCGATGCCCATTTCATCCATCATCACGACCATATCTTCGGTGGATACAAGCCCCACGATTCCGGGATCTTCGTAATAGTATTTTCCGGTGCCGGCAACGGGAATGCCGTCGATGAAGTTGGCGGGCTGGCCGCCGGTTCCACCCATGGTCGATTCGAAATGGGTGATTCCGGCTTGAAGGGCCGCCAGTACATTGGCAAGACCCCAGCCCCGGGTGACATGAAAATGCGCCACGTGTTTAGACGTGTCCGGTATGGCATCGAGAATCATGGAATAGTATTCATAGACTTTGTTCGGCGGGGCAGAACCGTCATGATCGGCATGTTCGATATCATCCGCCCCGATGTCCAACCAGCGCCGGGTGAATTCAACGGCCTTTTTCAATTCCGTCGGACCTTCGATGGGGCATCCCCAGATGGTGCTCACCGTGCCATTGACTTTCATTCCCGCGTCATGGGCTTTTGGGATATATGTTTCGCACATTTTCCAGTAGTCATCCAGCGAGAGCCCGGAGTTGACGCGATGATGGGATTCGCTGGTGGAAACCATAAGCAAAATTCGATCCGGTCCATAGCCTTCCTCACGGGCCTGGATGGCTCGCTCGACAGCTCTTTCGCGGATAGTTATGGCGGTAATTTCCACATCGTCCAACAGATGCCCGACTTTTTTGCTGGACTGGATGCGCTTTAAAAGCATATCGGCGTCCTTGAACTGGGGCATCACTTTCGGCGGTCCGAAATTGGTGACTTCTATACGTTTGAATCCCGCAAGAATAAGTTCTTCCGCCAACCACACTTTTGCGTCAGTTGGAATAAATTTCTCTTCATGCTGAAAACCGTCCCGTACGGTTATATCTCCTAAAACAACTTTTTTCGGATAGTTTAATAGCGCCATATTTCTTCCTTTCTCAAAGTCAAAATCGAAAGTTTCCGAAAGAGGGATTCCCAATGGGTTTCAAGAGACTGATTTCGAATGCCGCGGCCAGCCAGTTCCGGATTTCGGAAAATTTTAAAACCCTGTCGTTCAAAAGACGGGCGCCGCAGTAAAACGGATGTGCTTCTCCGTCATATTTCTGGATCATTTGGCGACTGAATTCTTCTTTCTCCGATTCGGTCATGGGTTGATTCCGGCTGGCTCGTTTTCGTTCTTCAATGGATAGAAGGACGCCAGCAGCGCTTCGGCCGCTCATGACCGAAGTCCTTGCCCGCATGGTGGCGAAGAGAAAATGGGGCCGGTATGCCCTGCCGCACATTCCATAGTTGGCCGCTCCGTTGTCCGGTCCGATGACAAGCTGGATGCGGGGTACCTGAGCGCAGGACACCGCCCTGACCATGTCCGCGCCATATTTGCCGATGCCCATATGTTCCGATTCCGATCCCACCATGTAGCCGGGTGAGCTTTGAATGAACAGAAGGGGGATTTTTTCCTGGCAGCAGCGGACGATCCATTCGGTGGCTTTGCGCGCGGCTTCAAAGAATATGATGCCCACTCCGTTGGCCGCGATAACACCCACCGTTATGCCTTTGAGGCGAATCTTTCCGGTAACGATATTGTCTCCACGTCCGGGGGCGTAATCTTTTTTATACTCTGCAAAGTGGCTGTCATCGGAAATGGTTTCTAGAACCGATCGCACATTGATCCCCTGATGAACATGTGCCGGCAAAACATCGTAAACCGCCCCTTCGGGTACCCGGGGGGGAGATTCGGCATACCGGTGAGAATAAATCTTTTTGGGTGGTTCCAGCATGAGGATTTCTCTGACCTGGGCGATGGCCTCATCCTGACCGCCACAAAAATAATCCGCACCCCCGGATATTTGCGTATGGACTTTTGCACCGCCCAGATCTTCGGCGGAAATAACTTCACCGGTGGCCATTTTTACCAGTGGCGGGCCGCCCAGAAAAGAATATGCCAGCTTATCGATCATCACCGACTGACAGGCCATAAAAACGATATAAGCGCCCCCGGCCGTATTCCCGCCGGTGCTCATGGTAATTTGCTTGAGTCCCATGGCCGACATTCGCGCCATATTGTAAAACATAGATCCAAAATGCTGGTCGTCCGGAAACACGTCGGCCTGCATGGGGAGAAAAGCGCCGCCCGAGTCCGCGATATAAACGCAGTTCAATCCGCAATTTTCTGCGATGGCTTGAGCTCTCATATGTTTTTTTAAGGTTATTGGAAAATAGGTTCCGGCTTTCACGCGGCTGTCATTGGCTAAAATCATGGTCCAATTACTGTGGATTTTTCCGATCCCCGTAACGATACCGGCGCAGGGAACATCCGCAACGCCGGGATAATCCATCCCAAATCCCGCAATGCGGCTGAGTTCATAAAATTCGGTGTCCGGGTCAATGAGTTGTGCGATCAGATCTCTCACCGGCTGTTTTCCCTGCTTCGAGAGTCTCGCAACCGCTTTCTCTCCGCCGGGCCACATGGCCTGGTAAACCCGCTCATCCAGCTTTTCTTCTTCACTTTCCCAGAATGTTCGATTTTCGCCTGTCATGAGATCTCCTCTATTTACCTTTAAATACAGGCTTTCGTTTTTCATTGAAAGCAGATAGAGCTTCGAGACGATCTTCCGTCGGGATGGTGATCCAGTATGCATTCGATTCAATGCCGAGACCCGTATGAAGATCGGTTCCCAGGCCATAATTGATGGCATATTTGGCCTGCTCAACGGCGATGGGACCGGTTTCACAGATCATGGCGGCCATTTTAAAGCAGTCTTCCAGAAGAGATTCCGGTTTACAGACCTGGTTGACAAGGCCGATCTGCAATGCTTCCGGAGCATTCACACGCCTTCCCGTAAAGATAAGTTCCTTTGCTTTGCCGGGATTGATCAACCTCGGGAGCCGCTGGGTGCCGCCTGCACCGGGTATGATGGCAAGACGGGTTTCCGTAAGGCCCATGGAAGCATTTTCGGATGCCATTCGAATGTCGCAGGCAAGGGCGAGCTCTGTTCCGCCGCCCAGGGCGATGCCATTCACAGCCGCAATCACCGGCTTGTTGAGGTATTCGATATCGGTAAAGAGATTTCTGATGGTAAAAATGAATTTTTTTACCTGAAGCTCGCTATAAGTGGTTCTTTCTTTTAAATCCGCGCCGGCGCAAAAAGCTTTCTGACCGGCACCGGTAATGATAACCACTCGAACCTTTTCGTTGAATTTAATCGCTTCAATTTCATCTTTCAACGCATGAAGCAATGTAAAATTGAACGAATTCATCACCCCGGGCCGGTTCAGGGTGAGAACGGCGATACCCTCTCGTTCTTGTGTCAGAAGGACTATGTCTTCAGCCATAGCATCTATCCTTTGTCATAGATCAACAATTTTAACATCCGATATATCGGGAGATGACGATCCGTTGAACTTCAGAAGTTCCTTCTCCGATGTCCAGAAGTTTCTGGTCCCGGTAAAATCTTTCTACGTTGTATTCCTTCATCAGGCCGTATCCTCCGTGGATCTGAACCGCATGATTCACCACTCTTCCCATGAGTTCGGAGCAGTAAAGTTTTGCCATTGCCGCTTCTTTTTCAAAGGGCCTGTTTCGATCTCTGAGCCAGCAGGCCTTATATAATAGATTTCGTCCGCATTCGATTTCAAGGGCGCAATCCGCCAGTTTAAAAGCGACGGCCTGGAATTTGCAGATGGGTTGTCCGAACTGGACCCGGCTTTTGGCATATTTAAGAGCGGTGTCATAGGCCCCTTGTGCGCCTCCGAGACCCATGGCACCGATGGACAGCCTGCCGCCGTCAAGCGTTGCGAGCATCTGATGAAAACCATCTCCCTTGGCGCCCAAAACATTGTCTTCGGATATCCTGACGTCGTCGAAAAAGAGCTCCGCGGTATTCGACGAGCGCCACATCATTTTTTTGTGCATGGGGACGGCTTTAAAACCCGGTGTCCCGTGTTCTACGAGAAAACAGGTATATTCCGGCTTGCCGCTCGGGCGCTTACCGGTGACCGCCTGGACCGTGACGCCCATACTCATTTCGCAGGCGGCATTGGTAATGAAAATCTTGGATCCATTGAGAACCCATTCGTTTCCATCCTTTACAGCGGTTGTCTTACTGCCGCCGGCATCGGAACCTGCAGTGGGTTCCGTCAGTCCAAAACCCCAGAGTCCTTCGCCGGCGCAAAGTTTTGGAAGATACTTTTTCTTTTGTTCTTCCGTTCCGAAATAGTATATGGGACCGATACCCAACGAGTTCCCGGCGGCAACGGTGGCTGCCTGGGATCCATCCACCCTGGAAATCTCTTCAACGGCTATAATATAGGACAGATAGTCCATATCCTGGCCGTCATATTGCTCTGAAACAAACATTCCGAAGAGACCGATTTCCCCCATTTTTTTTGTGAGTTCAGTAGAAAACTCCTCTTTTTCGTCGAGCTCCAAAGCCACTGGAGCAATCTCGCTCTGGGCAAATTTCCGAACTTCTTTTCGGATCATTTCCTGTTCTTTGGTGAGATCAAAATCCAATGCAACCCTCCTGGTTATTTGGAGACTTTAGTAAAACGCCCCTTTTTGCCCGATTTCTGCGTCAGACTCAAACTTTAATCCTAAAAATACTCAATGTATTCTTGCGGTTAAAATTTTCGCCTCCTTAAACTCGAACAATAATGAGCATTTTTCAAAGGGCTTATTTGTTTTTCCAGACCGGGTTCCGTTTTTCGAGAAATGCGTTAATCCCCTCGATGGCGTCTTCGGTGCCGCCAAGGGAAGAAAACAATTCATCCATATAGTCTACGGCCTGGTGATAGGGAATTTCAGACATGGAATAAATACCGGTTTTTCCGATTTGAACTGCCAAAGGGCTTTTTTGGACAAGTTTTTCGGCAAACTTTATGGTTTCTGCTTCGAGATCGTCCGGGGGTACGATTTTGTTTATCAAGCCGAGCTCAAGGGCTTCGGCAGCCGAGATGATATCACCGGTGAGGACCATTTCCAGGGCTTTCTTTCGACCGACATGGCGCACCAGGGGGACGGCAGGACCCAGGCAGATGAGTCCGACATTGATGGCGGTGGTTCCGAACTTGGCATTTTCGGCGGCTATGGCCATATCACATGCAAACACAAGGCCTGCGCCGTTGGCCACAGCAGCGCCTTTGACAGAAGCGATCACCGGCTTTTTCATGCGGGGCAGGGTATGGTAAAATTCATCCATCAAATTCAGAAATTCCCGAAGTTCTCTTTGGTTTTTTCCTTTGAACTCAGGAAGGGAGATGCCGGTCGAAAAATGTTTGCCCGCCGCCCGGATCACGATTACACGAACCTCGTCGTCTTGATCCAGATCCAACAAGGCGTCATTCAATGCTCTGGCAAAAGGAACATTAAATGTGTTCATTGCTTCGGGCCGGTTGAGCGTGATCACGCCGATCATATCCTTTTTTTCGACCAGTACGAGTTCTTTTTCCATGGTATAACCTCCTTCATTATGACTTCGCGGTGGCTTCGATTTTCGGTCAGTGAATCTCACATATAAAAATATCATAACACAAACGGCCGCGACTTGAAATCTCAATCTGGAAGGATGCTCCGTTTGGCCGGAATTATGAACGAGCGCTCGGTCACCAACTTTATTCTATTTTTACCTCTGGTGGAGATCATTGTCAATATCTTTATTAATACCCGATTTACATATGTATTTCTGTTGTAAGGAAATTAATTTTCGGGATTAAAAATGTTGACAGAGAAAAGCCGAAGATGATATAAAATATGAACGAGCGCTCGGTCAGCATTTTCCACCATAAAGTATACAACGAGGAGCGTTTTGGAGTTTATATGGAACAGTACCCTGCGACCAAAGCAATTCCAACACAAATAAAAAATCCTGAACTCGTTCAGCGACGGCATCGCCAGATCATCGACGCTGCGGTGCAACTCTTTATCCATCAGGGATTTCATAAAACCACCACACGGCAGATCGCCCGCTCTGCAAGTATCTCAATCGGTTCGTTATACGAATATGTGGCTTCCAAAGAGGATATTTTGTTTCTGGTGTGTGACGCCATCCACGCAGAGGTTGAACGGGGCGTCACCGAAGCGTTGTCGAGAGCATCGGGTGGGAGACATTCACTGGCTGAAGTGATTCGGGAATATTTTTTGGTGTGTCATAGAATGAGCGATCACATCTTATTGATATACCAAGAGACGCAATCTCTTCCGCCTCAATGGCGTAAAAAGGTTTTAGAAAACGAGGTTCGCATCACCGGCATTTTTATGGAGGTTCTGGAAGCATTGATTTCATCAGGAGATTTGCCGCGTTTAACCGAACGTTCGATGGAGCTTATCGCCCACAATATAACTGTTTTGGGCCACATGTGGACCTTTCGGCGCTGGTTTCTTGCGCGACATTACAGTATTGAAGACTATATCGAACTTCAAACCGAATTCATTCTCGGAATACCCGGGACATGACGCGACAGGGTGGAATGCATCGGGTTGAGGCGAGGCCTGAGATTAAGAGTTTAAACTATCAATTATTTAAGGAGAAGGTATGACAATGGCTGGTGAAGCATACATCCCCAAACATCCTATCCGGGTTGTGACCGCAACCTCTCTTTTTGATGGTCACGATGCATCCATTAACATCATGCGCCGCATACTTCAAGATGCCGGCGTCGAGGTGATTCATATGGGGCACAATCGCTCGGCAAAGGAAATCGTCGATGCGGCCGTACAGGAAGATGTCCAAGGCGTGGCCGTATCGAGTTATCAGGGCGGTCATCTTGAATTTTTTAAGTACATCGTCGATCTTTTGAAAGAAAGAAACGCATCCCACATCAGGGTTTTTGGCGGCGGGGGCGGCGTTATCATACCGGAAGAGATCAAGGAACTGGAGTCATACGGTGTCGCCAAAATTTATTCTCCTGAAGACGGCGCCAGGTTGGGGCTGAGAGGAATGATCGATCATATGATTCAATTGATGGATTTTTCAACCATCGAAAAAAGAGATATCGATGTTGAAAATCTGTCTCCGGAAAATACATTCATGCTGGCCGGGTTGATTACCGCCCTTGAACAAGCCAAAGCCAAAGAAGACGGACACCTTGCAAAACTCAGGTCTCAAGTTCAAAAACAAATCGGCAATCGAAAAATTCCGGTTATCGGCATCACCGGGACCGGCGGTGCGGGTAAATCATCTCTGACCGATGAACTGATATTGAGGTTTCTGAATGATTTTAAAGATCTTAAACTTGGTGTCATCAGCAGCGATCCATCCCGCCGTAAAACCGGCGGCGCGCTTTTGGGCGACAGAATACGGATGAATGCCATCGAAAACCCGAGGGTTTACATGCGGAGCCTTGCCACCCGGGGATCACGGACGGAAATCCCCCATGCGCTGGCCGAAACCATAGATGTGATGAAAGCCGCCGGCTTTGACCTGGTGATTGCCGAAACCGCCGGGATCGGGCAGGGAGATTCGGGCATTATCGAACTTGTCGATGTGTCGATCTATGTAATGACCAGTGAATTCGGGGCCGCCACTCAACTTGAAAAAATCGACATGCTCGATTTTGCGCATCTTGTGGTCGTGAACAAATATGAAAAGCGCGGGGGCGAAGATGCGGTGCGGGATGTTCGGAAGCAGGTACAGCGCAATCGGAAAGCTTGGGGAAAGCCTCTCGCGGATATGCCGGTGTATGGCACCATTGCCGCCAAGTTTAACGATGACGGGGTCACGGCCTTGTATCATGGGATCATCGATGCTTTGTCTGACAAAACAGGCATTGTTTTTGATTCGAACCTTGCAAGACGCGATATAAAGGCATCGACATCCAAAACGATTATCATTCCTCCGGACCGGGTGCGTTATCTATCGGAAATTGCCGATAGCGTCGAAAAATATCATCGCGAAACACAACAGCAGGCGGATGCTGTAAGAAACGTCTGGCATCTGAAGGAAGCTGCAAAAGCCCTGAATGAAGATCATCTTAGAGGCGATACATCGCAGATCTTGAGTCGGCTTAAGATGGAAATCGATCAGGCTGAAAAGGCGATTTATCCGGAGACGACGGCGCTGCTGGATGAATGGGAATATATTGAAGGGATGTATACCAAAGACGAACTGGTATATCAGGTGAGAGACCGCGAAATCAGGGTCCCCCTTTACACGACATCTCTGGCCCATACCAGGATTCCGAAAATAGTCCTTCCCAAGTTCAAGGACCCCGGAGAAATTTATGCCTGGTTGAGAAACGAAAATGTTGCCGGACGATTTCCTTACACCGGCGGCGTGTTTCCGCTGAGAAGAGTCGACGAAGACCCCACCCGAATGTTCGCGGGTGAAGGAGATCCTGCAAGGACCAACCGGCGATTCAAGCTTTTGTCCGCCGGCGCCAAAGCCAAACGCTTGTCGACGGCATTCGATTCGGTTACGCTGTACGGGTGCGATCCGGACATAAGGCCCGATATTTACGGGAAAGTCGGTACTTCCGGCGTCAGCATATGCACCCTCGACGATGTGAAGGTTCTCTATGACGGCTTTAATCTGTGCGCTCCGGATACATCGGTTTCCATGACCATCAACGGTCCGGCGCCCATCATACTTGCCATGTTTCTAAACACCGCCGTCGATCAGCAGCTTGACGCGTTTCGGACGCAAAACGGCAGAGAACCTTCGAAAAAAGAATACAATGAGATTCGATCCAAAACCCTGTCCAATGTTCGCGGTACGGTACAGGCGGATATTTTAAAAGAAGATCAGGGGCAGAACACCTGTATTTTTTCCATCGAATTTGCGTTGAAAATGATGGGAGATATCCAGGAGTACTTCATAGCGAACAACGTACGAAACTTCTATTCGGTCTCCATATCGGGATACCATATTGCCGAAGCCGGCGCCAATCCGATTACCCAGCTGGCCCTTACGTTGGCCAACGGATTTACTTATGTCGAGTATTATTTGTCCCGGGGCATGCCCATTGACAGTTTTGCGCCCAATCTGTCATTTTTCTTTTCCAATGGCATGGACCCTGAATACACGGTTATCGGAAGGGTGGCCAGGCGCATCTGGGCGATTGCCATGAAGCATAAATACGGCGGATCCGCCCGGTCTCAGATGTTGAAATATCATGTGCAGACCTCCGGCCGTTCATTGCACAGCCAGGACATTCAGCTCAACGACATCCGGACGACGCTTCAGGCGCTCTGTGCGATCTACGACAACTGCAACAGCCTGCACACCAATGCCTTTGATGAAGCCATAACAACGCCGAGCCATGAATCGGTGAGACGTGCGTTGGCCATCCAGCTCATTATCAACCGGGAATGGGGCCTTGCCAAAAATGAAAATTTGAACCAAGGCAGCTTTGTGGTCGAAGAATTGACGCGGTTGGTCGAAGAAGCGGTTCTATTGGAATTTAACCGGATTACCGAACGCGGCGGTGTCCTGGGCGCCATGGAGACCGGTTATCAGCGGAGCAAAATTCAGGAAGAATCCTTATATTATGAAAGTTTAAAACATACCGGTGAATTGCCCATCATCGGCGTCAATACCTTTCGAGATCCGGATGCCGATGCGGAGCAATTAAGCGAATACCTTGAATTGTCCAGGGCCACCGAAGCTGAAAAAAAATCGCAGCTGGACCGTCTGGCGGCGTTCAAGAAGCGATATAAAGATGCGTCGAATAACGCATTGGACCGTCTACGGCGCGTTGCCCTGTCCGGTGAAAACATTTTTGCAGAACTGGTGGAGACCGTCAAGGTGTGCACCCTGGGTGAGATCACCCAGACATTGTATGATGTAGGGGGCAAGTATCGACGTAACATGTAAAGTATAAGGAGATAGATATGCAAGAAGCAGTGATTGTGAGCGCCGTGAGAACGCCATTGGGAAGTTTTAACGGTTCTTTGGCCAATACGGGCGCTACGCGGTTGGGTGCCGTTGTTATTGAAGCGGCTATTCAACGGGCCGGTATTCAAAAAGATGACGTGAACGAAGTGATTATGGGGATGGTGCTTCCGTGCGGATATGGACAGAATCCCGCCAGGCAGGCTGCCGTTAAAGCTGCGATGCCGTATTCGGTTGAATGCATTACCGTGAATAAGGTTTGCGGTTCGGCATTAAAAGCGGTCATGCTGGCGGCTCAGGCAATTCAGGTGGGAGATGCCGATGTGGTGGTTGCCGGCGGCATGGAAAACATGAGCATGGCCCCGTATTATCTGGAAAAAGGGCGTTTCGGATATCGTATGGGACCCGGAAAACTCGAAGATCATATGGTTCATGACGGTCTTTGGGATATTGTCAATGATTTTCATATGGGCGTTTCCAATGAACTGTGTTCGGAAAAGTACGATATCAGCCGCCAAGACCAGGATATGTATGCCGCCGAATCATATCGCCGTGCCCTTGACGCCATCCGCAGCGGCCGCTTCAAAGAAGAAATCGTTCCCGTAGAAATCCGCGGGCGAAAAGGCAATCCTGTTATTTTTGACCAGGATGAATGCCCCCGGGAGACGACATACGAAGCCCTTTCGAAAATGAAACCCGCATTTGAAAAGGATGGTAAAGGCACCGCCGGCAACGCGTCCATCATCAGCGACGGCGCAGCAGCGGTGGTGGTAATGTCAAAAGACAAGGCAGAGGCGTTGGGATGCCGGATCATGGCAACCATCGGCGCCCAGGCGGCTTTTGGTATGGATATGAAATACCTTTTGGTGGCGCCAATCTGGGTCATTCCCAAATGTTTGAAAAAAGATGGCATTTCCATCCAGGACGTGGAACTTTTTGAAATTAACGAAGCCTTCAGCGGTTCCACGGCGGCAGTGTTAAAAGAGCTTGGTCTGGATACTGCCAGGGTGAATGTGAACGGCGGCAGCGTAGCGCTGGGCCACCCCATCGGCGCCAGCGGATGCCGGATTCTCGTAACGCTGTTGTATGAAATGGTGCGGCGGGACAACAAGATCGGGGTTGCTTCCCTGTGTCTTGGGGGCGGTGAGGGTGTAGCTATGGTGGTAAAAAGATAACGAGCTCAAAAGGAGACGGATATGAATATCAAATCATTCGGTGTGGTGGGCGCCGGCCAAATGGGAAACGGCATTGCTCAGGTCGCCGCGGCAAGCGGCTTTGAAGTTGTCATGAACGACATCAAGGTGGAATTTGTCGAACATGGTTTTGCATCCATAAAGAAAAATTTAAAAAGAAGCGTCGAAAAAGGCAAAATGACGGATGAAGAAATGGATGTTATCCTGGGTAGGATCAGAACCAGTACGGACATCAAGGATATGGCGCCTGCGGATGTGGTTGTAGAAGCCGCCACTGAGAACGAACCGATCAAGTTACAGATATTCCAGGAGCTGGATCGGATTTGTGAATCCCATGCGATTCTGGCCACCAATACGTCTTCCATTCCCATCGGAAGGATTGCATCCCATACCAACCGTCCGGATAAAATTATCGGGATGCATTTTATGAATCCGGTTCCGGTGATGAAGCTGATAGAAATCATCCGGGGACTGGAGACATCGGATGAGACCTTTAACACCATCTGGGATCTGTCTTTAAAGCTCGGTAAAACGCCAGCCCAGGCAAATGACTTTCCCGGCTTTATTATCAATCGAATTCTCATGCCCATGATCAACGAAGCAGCGTATTGCCTGTATCATGGTGTGGGATCCCGGGAAGACATTGACACGGTGATGAAACTGGGTGCGAATCATCCTATGGGGCCCCTGGCCCTGGCGGATCTCATCGGGCTGGATACCTGTCTTGCGATTATGGACACGCTGTTCGACGGATTTAAAGATTCAAAATATCGCTCCTGTCCGCTGCTCAAAAAATATGTGGAGGCCGGCCGGCTGGGGCGAAAGACGGGAAGAGGGTTCTATGAATACAAATAGAGGGGCGGAGTGTTGTTCTAAACAGCCGCTACATGGATAATCTTTTATTTAAACCGCATGAACTCGCGGCAAGGGGTCGTAAAGAAAGAACAGGAAACTATCTTTTAAATTTCAACAGATTAAATGCATTATTTTAAATTCATTTAACGAGACGATCTCGACATGCGCCGGTTCTTTCTAACGATCCCTAAGCCACTTAAACAGCATCCGATTTAAAAAAAAGATTATCCATTCCGCTCCTCGAGGCGCAGATTCCCAAACGTGGAGGCTGAGATTTGAGGATTTGGAAAAGAAACTCCATGGGGCTCAAATAGATACAAAGTAAGGAGGCGTTATGGCCGCTAAAAAAGCCGGGACTGTTGTTCCGGTGGGGAAGAAGATCAAACAGCAAAGATTGAAAAAAAAGATGTCCCTTGACCGTGTCGCCAATGAAACCGGTTTTTCAATTGAATATTTGAAAAAAGTGGAAAGCGGTAAAAAAATACCGCCGGTGGGCGCGCTGTTGCAGATTGCGCGGGCGCTGGAAATCGATTCCGGTTTTTTCCTGAAAGAACAGGAATCAAATTTGAGAAATCGTATCAAGGCATATACCAAGCGTACCGAAAATTATGCATATACGACCCTTACACCGGGGGCTGAAAACAAACATTTAAAGGCGTTCAAGGTTGGCATCGAACCCATGACGGATCATAAAGGCGTGGGGTATCAGCACGAAGGGGAAGAGTTTGTTTATGTACTGTCCGGAAAGATCGAGGTGATTGTCGGAGATCACGTGAACACGCTCGATGCCGGAGAATCGCTTCACTTTAACTCAGGAATTCGTCACAAGCTGAGGAATATCGGAGACGAAAAAGCAGAGCTTGTGGTTGTCATCTATGGACATTAGAAGCCATCTCAAAAAAGTCTTTTCGTCCGATCCGTCGGAGGCGGACAAGTATCGGCGTTGAGTCCTCGTATCAAGTCCTCGACATACTTGAGTATGCCAGTGGGTTGATTCTCGGCCTCGCCTTGATCTCGGCCGAAAATCCTAATTTTGAAATAGCTTCTTGAGACTGAGAGGGACCTATTTATGTCATTTGCGCTGACGGATGAACAGATCATGATTCAGACCATGGCCCGAGAGTTTTCACGGAAAGAAGTAGCCCAAACCGCT
>Ga0316575_10000066_pt1 | contig 25908 bp, 14 predicted proteins | sample J5NA_FD_203072 | JGI IMG/M metagenome (GOLD analysis project Ga0316575, IMG submission 203072) | Rhizosphere microbial communities from salt marsh grasses in Alabama, United States - J5-7_050615r2r3 | ecosystem: Host-associated > Plants > Roots > Rhizosphere | place: USA: Alabama | collected...
TGGAGCGGGCGGGGTAGAGACGGTATTCTGTGCGCAGGCGCTGCACCACCAGATTTCGCCACCGACCATCAACATTTTTGAACAAGACCCGGAATGCGATCTGGACTACTGCCCGAATGTTGCACGCGATATGAAGATCGATGTCGCGATGAACAATAATTTCGGTTTCGGTGGAACCAACGGCACACTGGTGTTGCGCAAGGTATAGTCTCCTGCCGCGATGCTGGTCAATGGCAAGCCCGGCGTTAAGCTCAGCATACGTGATCGCGGACTGCTCTATGGGGACGGGGTATTCCGCACGATACGGGCGATCCGCGGCAAAGCGCAACACTGGACACTGCACTATCTCAAACTCCGGAACGACTGCAGCGCGCTGGGCATAGCCTGTCCCGATGCCGGGCAGCTATCCGCAGAATTGGATTACCTGCTCACACAACACCACGAGGGTGTGGTAAAACTGGTTGTCACGCGCGGTCAGGGAAACCGTGGTTATGCGCCCCAGTTCGATGCGGAAATCACCCATTTCTGGGATATCTCCCCTTTGCCAGATTATCCTGCCGACCTGGCGACACACGGAATTCGCGCAAAACTGTGCCAGCTCCGCCTGGGTCGACAACCCCGCCTGGCTGGAATAAAGCACCTGAACCGCCTGGAAAACGTGCTGGCCGCCGCGGAATGCAATGATACACGTGTTCTGGACCCGGAAATTGCCGAAGGCCTGATGCAGGATACGGATGGCAATGTGATTGAAGGCACACGCAGCAATCTGTTTGTCGTATCCGGGAGTAAACTGATTACACCCGAGTTGTCGCATAGCGGCGTTGCGGGCGTGCAGCGTGACCGGGTGATCGAATGGTCAGAACAGAACAATATGCCTGTGGAAATTCGCAATATCGGCATGGATGAGGTGAAGCAAGCCGACGAGTTATTCGTGGTAAACAGTGTTATCGGATTGTGGCCGATACGGGAACTCGAACAGAGTCGCTGGAATAATTTTCCAGTAGCAACGCAGATCCTGCAGGCCTGGTCAAACGAGACTGAAATTTGATGAAAAAGCTATTTAATCTGTTTTTGCTGGTGCTGATGCTGGGTATCGCAGGTATCGGCTATTACGCACTCAAGCCATTAACGCTGCCTGCCACCCCGTTCGAATTCACCCTGAAGCAGGGCAGCAGCCTGAAAAGCACTGCGCGGCAATTGCAGCAATCGGGGTTGCTGGATCAAGGCTGGCAGTTTGCCTGGCTTGCTCGCCTGCTCGGCAAATCCGGGCAACTCAAGGCGGGCAATTACGCGCTGGAACATCCCGTGTCGCCGCTTCAGCTGTTGAAAATCATCAGTTCCGGCGAGGTCAGCCTTAGCCAGATCAGCGTGATAGAGGGCTGGACTTTCAAACAGATGCGCGAAGCGCTGAATGCCAATCCGGATATCACCCATGATTCGGCCAGTCTGAGCGACGAACAGATACTGCAACATATTGGTGCGACCGAAACCCATCCGGAGGGGCTGTTTTTTCCGAACACCTACTACTTCGCTGCGGGCAGCAGTGACCTGAAAATACTAAAGCGCGCCTATCAGACCATGCAAAAACACCTGCAACAGCTCTGGCTGGCGCGCGAACCGGATCTGCCGCTTCAGACCCCCTATCAGGCACTGATACTGGCTTCCATCATCGAGAAGGAAACCGGGACGCCCGGCGACCGGAATATGATCGCCGGCGTATTTGTGAACAGGCTAAGGAAAGGCATGTTGCTGCAATCCGATCCGACGGTGATTTACGGCCTGGGCGACAAGTTTGACGGAAACCTGCGCAAGCGCGATTTGCTTGCCGATAACGCTTACAATACCTACAGGCGCAAAGGCCTGACGCCGACGCCGATTTCCCTGCCCGGCGCGGCATCATTGCAGGCAGCGCTGCACCCGGCGAAGACAGACGCGCTTTATTTCGTTGCACGAGGCGACGGCAGTTCGCAATTTTCCAGCAGTTTGAGCAAGCACAACCAGGCAGTCGATCGATACCAGAAATGAGTGTATGCGCCGGCAGACAATCTGACTCCCGGAATAGACTCGATGGTCAAGCCGGAAACTGACAATCCGATTTCAACAAGCACCGAATTTATGAACAAATTCATCACATTTGAAGGCATGGACGGTGCAGGAAAAAGTACCCATATCGCATGGTTTGCCGAAACACTGAGGCAACGCGGCCTCGATGTTGTGGTTACCCGCGAGCCGGGCGGTACCTTGCTGGGCGAGCAATTGCGCGAAATCCTGTTGAACCGGCCGATGAATATCGGTACCGAGGCGTTGCTGATGTTTGCTGCCCGACTGGAACACATCGAACAGGTGATCAGGCCGGGACTGCGCGCAGGAAAGTGGGTGATTTCGGACCGGTTCAGCGATGCCAGCTTTGCATACCAGGGTGGCGGGAGAGGCCTGAGCTGGGAAAAGTTGAGCCAGCTTGAACAATGGGTGCATCCAGACTTGCAGCCCGACCTGACCTTGTTCTTCGACGTCCCGGTCGATATCGCCCGGCAACGCCTGGCCAATAATGTCTCGCTGGACCGCTTCGAGCAGGAACAGGCCGATTTTTTCGAGCGGGTGCGGGAGGGATACCACAAACGCATCCAGCAACACCCGCAAAGATACGCGGTGATTGATGCAGCACAGAACCTGGAAAAAGTTAAGCTTCAACTTGAAAACATTATCTCATTAGTATGATATGAAAGATATTTATCCTTGGCAAAAAAAGGACTGGGCGCGCTTGCAGGCACTGCGCAATGGTCCGGTACACGGGCTGCTGTTCAGGGGCAGCGCGGGCATAGGCAAGCTGGACCTTGCAATCAATTACGCCCGTAGTCTGCTGTGCCAGGAACCTGGTGAATCAAATACTGCTTGCGGAAAATGCCCTTCCTGCCACTGGTTCGAGCAAGGCTCACATCCCGACTTCCGCATCTTGCAGCCGGAATCCATGAGCCTGGATGGCGAGGAAACCGAGTCCGGAAAAAAGCCCAGCAAGCAGATCTCTGTCGCGCAAATTCGCGGTTTGGCAGATTTTTTCGGAATGACCGCGCATCAGGGCGGCAGGCGCGTGATCGTGATACACCCGGCCGAGAGCATGAACCCGAATGCCGCCAATGCGCTGCTTAAAAGCCTGGAAGAACCGCCTCCCGGACTGTTGTTCATCCTGGTGTCGCACAAACCCCAGCAATTGCTGCCGACCATTCTGAGCCGCTGCATTGCGTTCCCGTTGCCGACACCGGATACAGCGAGTGCAGCGCGCTGGCTGGCCGAACAGGGCGTCAAAAATTCCGCCGATGTTCTTGCTGCCTCGGGTTTTGCTCCATTGCTGGCGCTCCAGCTGGATGAACAGCTTGGCGGCGCAGAACGCGCCATGATGCTGCGCGCCGTGCGCCAACCCGCAGTTCTCGATGCGTTTGCGCTGGCGGACGCGCTGCAAAAAACCGAACAGGTCATGGTAGTACAATGGCTGCAGCAATGGAGCTACGATCTGGCTTCGATGAAGCTGGCCGGGCGGCTACGCTATCACCCCGGCGAAGAATCCGTGATCAAAAATCTGGTGGGTCCGGTAGCAGCATTGAACTTGGCACGTCTGCAGAAACACCTGCAATCGGCGAAACGGGAAGCAAGGCACACGCTGAACCCGAAACTGTTTTATGAATCGCTGTTGCTTGCGTATTGCCAACTAATGCTCGAATAATCATGTCGTTCGTCGATTCACACTGTCATATCAATTTTCCGGAGCTCGCCGCGAATATCGGTGATGTGCTGGCGCATATGCGCGACAGCGAAGTGATCAAAGCATTGTGCGTGTCGGTCAACCTGGCGGATTTTCCGCAGGTGCTCGCCCTTGCCGAACTGTACCCGAACATCTATGCCTCGGTGGGCGTGCATCCCGACTACGAAGGCGTCGAGGAGCCCGATGTCGCCCGCCTGGTCGAACTGGCGCAGAATCCGCGGATTATTGCCATCGGCGAAACCGGGCTGGATTATTTTCGCCTGAAGGGCGATCTGGAATGGCAACGCGCAAGATTTCGCACCCATATCCGTGCCGCGCGCGCGATAGACAAACCGCTGATCATTCATACCCGCTCGGCGGCAGACGATACCTTGCGTATCATGAAAGAAGAAAATGCTGCCGAGGCTGGCGGTGTGATGCATTGCTTCACCGAATCCTGGGAAGTTGCCGAAGCTGCAATGGCCATGGGTTTCTACATTTCCTTTTCCGGCATCGTCACTTTCAAGAATGCGGCGCAACTGAAGGAAATAGCCCGGCGTGTACCGCTCGAGCAAATGCTGATCGAAACCGACTCGCCTTATCTTGCGCCTGTCCCGCATCGCGGCAGACTCAACGAGCCCGCCTATGTGAAGCATGTCGCCGCAGAGATCGCGATGCTGCGCGGCATCAGCATTGACGAAGTGGCGCGCCGCACCACCGAGAACTTTGCGCGACTTTTCAAGCTTGAAGATGCATTTCGCTGATTGTTCCGAGTTAAATTATTGACAGGAATTTGAATATCCCTATAATGCGCAACTCGTTTTGCGGGAGTAGCTCAGTTGGTAGAGCGATACCTTGCCAAGGTATAGGTCGAGAGTTCGAGACTCTTCTCCCGCTCCAAATCTGAGGGAAAGCATTCTGGCTTTCCCTCACTCATTTCCAAAGCGTGGTTTTGCACTACGGCGAGATAGCAAAATGGTTATGCAGCGGATTGCAAATCCGCCTATCCCGGTTCGATTCCGGGTCTCGCCTCCAGTATCCGCCCGGGTGGTGAAATTGGTAGACACAACGGACTTAAAATCCGTCGAGGCTTAACCCCTCGTACCGGTTCGATTCCGGTCCCGGGCACCATAAGCGCGGATTTATCCCAATACCAGTCCATTGTTCCCCCGAATTGGCTGTGGCAGGCGAATTAAGTAATATAATTTGTACGGCGATATTCTTTTCAACCACGATACGGATCTGCGCCAGCCGATACAAGCCGCATTGCTGGAACTGATTCCCGGGGGGCATATGCAGTCGGCGCTGGACAAACGGGACATGCTGGGCAGAGCCAACCGGGATACCAAGTGCACCATCCGATCCGCCCGGCGCAATAGCCAACGTTTAGCCTGCCCAGAATTGATCCTGGCGCAACTGGGAACGCTCAAACGCAGAACATGCCAGCTCATGCTGATCGTGTTCTGTGTCTGCCTAGTTCCGGGGCTGGCATTGGCCAAAGGCAGCACTATCCCCGCTGTCAATCTGATTTCACCAGAAGCGGTGCGCGGCGTTCTGTCGAAGTATTTCGTACTTCCCGACAACCTGCTGTTGAATGATAACGATCGTGCCATTTTCATGCGACGCGCACAGCGCGAAATCCCGGAATTGCTCGCGACCGAAGGTTACTTTTCCAGCAAGGTGGTATTGCGCTCTGTCACACCGGCCGGAGTGCTCGAGCTGGAAGTGATTCCCGGGCGTAGAACGGTTGTCACCGAAGTCAGCATCGAATTCCGTGGCGATCTGTCGCTTTCACGGAACGATGCTCGAATAAAACAGTTGCGTGCCGAGTGGTCATTGCGGCCGGGAATGCCTTTCCGGGCTTCGGACTGGGACGAAGCGAAAGCCGGTCTTCTGGCACAGGTGGCAGGTCGGGATTATGCCGCAGCACGCCTGGTCGAAAGCTCCGCCAAGGTCGATCCCGCCAAAGCCAGCGCAACCCTGCATGTCGTCGTGGATTCCGGCCCGCGTTTCCTGTTCGGCGAATTGCAGGTAAGCGGGCTGGAACGCTACAAACCGTCACTGATCAGACGTTACGCATCCTTCAGACCGGGTCAGCCCTACGATCGCAAGCTGTTGCTGGCATTTCAGAACCAGCTGCAGAGCATGCCCCAATTCAGTTCGGTGCTGGTCAATTTCGATGTTATATCAGCCGATAAACAGGCCGGGCCGCTGACGGTTCCGGTCAGGGTAAAGATTGTCGAAGCGCAATCGCGCAAGATATCGCTGGGTATCGGCTATAGCACCAATAACGGGGTGCGCAACCAGATCGGTTACCAGAGCTACAATTTCCTGAACAAGGCCTGGATACTGAACAGTTCCTGGTTATTCGAACAGAACCGTCAGACCCTGTCGGCACTGCTCGGTACCCAGCCCAACCCGCTGGGCTACCGTTTGGCCTGGAATGCCAGCGCCGAAAAAACGCAGATTCAGGGCCTGGAAACACGCACCTACAAGATCGGAGCAACACGCAGCCGCACCCAGTTCGGCATAGAAACCGGCATCGGCCTGAATGGCCAGAGGGAACAGCAAATACCGCTCGGCGGCATTCCGGAATCCGTCAAGGCACTGGTGCTCGACTGGCACTGGAACCGGCGTGTGGTGGACAACCCGCTGTTCCCTATGTCGGGATCGATGACACAGCTGCTGGTGGGCGGAGGAAGCAAGGCAGCGCTGTCCGACCAGAATTTTGTGCGCAGCTATGTTCGCGAGCAGATATGGCTGCCGTTGAGTGGACGCGACGTGGGCACGCTGCGCGTAGAAGGCGGATATACGGCCGCGCCCTCGGCCGTCGGCATACCGCAGGACTATCTGTTCCGCGTCGGCGGCACGCAAACCGTGCGAGGTTTCGCATTCCAGAGCCTGGGCGTTATTGAAGGCAGTGCGGTGGTCGGCGGGCGGGTGATGGCGACCGGCAGCGCCGAATACACGCACTGGTTCGGAAAATTCGGGGCAGCATTGTTCTACGATGTCGGCGGCGCGGCCGACGTGCTGTCCGAGCTGCACTTGTCACAGGGTTACGGCATCGGCGCCCGCTGGCGCAGCCCGGTCGGCCCGCTGGCGCTGGATTTTGCGCGAGGCAAGGGCCAGCCTGGGGTGCGCATGCATTTTTCCATCCAGGTCGCATTCTGATGGGTACCCTGCTGAAAACCGTTGCGCGCCGAAAATGGATGGTGTTACTGCTGTCCGTCTTTCTGGTGATTGCCGGGGCAGGCGCATGGCTGTTTGCCTCCGCATCCGGCCTGCGCTGGCTGGTCAACATGGCCGAGCATCAAAGCGCGGGCAGGTTTGACGCTACCGATGTCAGCGGCACCTTGCTGGACACCATCAACTTGCAGCAGATGGTGCTGCGCGGCAATGGCTGGCGTGTCACCGCGCATGAAATGCAAATTGAATGGCAGCCCGCAGCTTTGCTGCAAGGCGAACTCAGGATTGACGCTTTGCACGCCGGTCGGATCGAAATACTGTCCTTGCCGTCCGGAAAGTCTCCCGCGTTGCCGGAAAACCTGGGCTTGCCCTTCACGGTAAGCGTGCTGGACATGAAGGCAGGCTCGCTAAGCCTGAGCAGCAGGGAAGGCGCCAAACCCGCGTTTGTCGCAAAGGATGTCGAAGCCCGCTACACGGGTGGCGCCAAACTGCACCGCCTGCAGTTGCTGCGCATCCAGCTGCCGTACGGAGTCTTTTCCGGCTCGGGTGAGATATCCACCGCAAAACCCTATGCACTGAATGCACAGGCTGCGCTTGAAACCGAGATGGAACTTGCCGGCCGGAAGCACCCGATGCGTTTCTCCGCCAAAGCCCTTGGTGATTTGCAGCACGTCGCTGTCAGCCTCGACGCCAAGGCTGCTGCTGGAAGTGTGAATGGCTCGGCGCAGATTGAGCCGTTCTCCAAGGTGCCGGTAAGCCGCCTGAAACTCTCATTCAGCGGTATCAATCCCGGGCAACTGTTCAACGGCGCTCCGCCCGCACTCGTCAGCGGAAATGCCGACCTCCATGGCACACAGGATGGTGTTCTGGAGGGATCGCTGCGGTTGCGCAACACCGTAGTCGCTGCGCTGGACCAAAATGGTCTTCCCGTGCGCGGCATCACGGCGCAGGTGCGTCTGTCCGCATCGCGCTGGCAACTGCAGCAGCTTGACGCGCATCTTCTCGATCACGGCCATCTGACCGGAACAATCTCATGGGAGCGGCTTAGCGGCAAGCTGGGCGCACAGCTGAAGGTGCGCGATCTGGACGCTGCCGCTTTTTATACGCATCTTCCGGTCACTTCCTTTCAGGGTGACATTACGCTCGACAATCAGCATGCGATCATGGCACTCCGTGACGGCGAGTCCGATATTCACGGCGAACTTGACCTGCACCGAGACGTAATCAATCTTTCCAGTTTGCGCGTGACCCGGGGAGAGACCGAACTGAGCGGAAATGGACAGCTGGCGCTGGACCGGCGCCGCACCTTCCGTTTCTCCAGCCGGCTGCGCAGGCTGAACCTGTCGCAGCTTGCAGATACATCTGCTACCAATCTGAATGCCCGACTGGAAATTTCCGGTTCCCTCGCCCCGCGAGCCACAGGTACCCTGCAGTTTGATATGACAAACAGCCGATACGGAAAATACGATATCAACGGCCATGGCCGCCTCGAATTTTCCGGTATCGACAGCGCGAAAGGGAACCTCGCCCTGAATATCGGCGACAATCACCTCGATATGGACCTTGTTCACGGTTCACAATCAAGCCGGGTGAAGTTGACGATCGATGCCGCCAATCTGGCGCAAATCGGGAACGGCTGGAACGGCCAGCTGGCCGGAAATGCTGAGTTATCCGGAAGCATTGCAAATCCCAGACTGCAGTTCACCGCTCGCGCGAAAGATCTCTCTTTACCCGGCGGACAGCGCTTCGCAACTCTGGACGGAAGTGGTGATCTGGCTGCATCCTCGATGCAGATGAATCTGGGCATCACTGGATTTCGCGGTAGCGGCACGATAAATGTTCCGCAAGCAAGTCTCGAGTTGAAGGGCAGCAGGGCGCATCACAGCCTGCTGGCATCGGCCCGCATCGAGCAGGAACAGGAAAGGTCCGGGGAAGTGACGCTGAAGATGGATGGCGGTTTGAGCGATCCGTCACAGGGCTGGAAATCCCTGCAATGGCGCGGCAAAATCGATGAACTGTCCGCACAAGGCATGCTGCCGTTCCGCTTGTTGCGGGAGGTGCCGCTGACGCTTGCAAGGAATTCCATCGAACTCGGTACTGCAGATGCGGATTTTGCGGGCGGCCAGATCCAGCTTTCCGGTCTGCAATGGACACCGCAGCATTGGCATACCGCCGGACACTTCAACGGCCTGAACGTCCGCGCGGTAAACATGCAGAGTCTGAAATCCGGTCCCGACCAGCCCGCTTATGCGCAGGCATTCGATACCATACGCATCGGCGGAGCCTGGGATGTGGCGGCCGATGCGCATCTCCATGGGCAATTCGAGGTACATCGCGAAAGCGGTGACTGGGTAGTGAATCCCGAATCAGGAAAACAGCTTGGATTGAGCGACCTGCAACTGTCCGTGAGCGCGGAACAGGACAAGCTGCATTTGCAGCTGATTGCCAAAGGTACTCATCTCGGAGACATCAAGGCCCAGGCCAGCATGCCGATAACGCACAGCCCGACGGGCTGGACGATCCCGTCGGACTCGCCGCTGACCGGACATCTGCATCTGGTCTCGGACGATCTATCCTGGATCGGGCCGATAGTGGACAGCAATCTGCAAAGCGGGGGGCGATTGAAGCTTGATGCCGACCTGATCGGCACGCCCGGAAATCCGCGCCTGAGAGGCGAGGCAGAAGGCAGCTCGCTGAGTCTGGCCTTTTTGAACCAGGGTGTCCGGCTGGAACAGGGCGAATTGAAAGCGCGCTTCGAACCCGATGCGGTGCATGTCGACCGTCTGGTATTTTCGGCACCTTATCAGCCTGCACCTGGCGACAAGCTGTTCTCGGGATACAGCCTGCCGGCCGGCAACGGACGGATCAGCGCTAGCGGCCGCATTGATCTGGTCGGCGACAACAGCGATCTGCTTATCACTGCGGATCACCTGCCGCTGGCACAACGTACCGACCGATGGATACTCGTTTCAGGCAGCGGCCATGCGCGCTATGCCAGCAAGACATTGTTGCTGGATGGCAACATACGGGCGAATGCAGGCCTGATCAACCAGCCGGTCAGCGATCGCCCGGTCCTTTCCGACGATGTTCAGATCATCGGAAAGGAAGCGCCAGGCCGCCCGGGCCCGCCCACCAGGGTGAACGCGACACTGGATCTGGGCGACCATTTTTATATCCGTGCGGCGGGATTCGAAGGCCGCCTCGCCGGCAATCTGGCCATGCACGGCGAACCCGGCGAACTGATGCACGTGACCGGGAGCATCGCGGCGCAGGATGCGGTATTCGACGCCTATGGCCAGCGTTTGCAGGTCGAGCGCGGCATCATCAATTTCCAGGGGCCGCTGGACGATCCGGGCCTGAACATACTCGCGCTGCGCAAGGGGCTGGCCGTCGAAGCGGGAGTCGAGGTCACCGGCACGGTGCGTCACCCGCTGGTGCGGCTGGTATCCACACCCGATGTGCCGGACGCGGAAAAACTATCCTGGATCGTGCTTGGGCGTGTTCCGGATACCAGCGGGGTCGATTCGTCATTGCTGATTGCCGCCGCAGGCAGCATTCTGGGTGGACAATCCAGCAGCCAACTGGGAAAGACACTCGGCATCGACCAGTTTTCACTGAGCCAGCAAACCGGTGCGGATTCACAACAGGTCCAGAAAGTCACGGTCGGCAAGCAACTGTCGTCGCGGGCCCGCATCAGTTATGAACAAAGCCTGAATGAACCGGGCAGCGTTACCATATTCAGCTATACGCTGACCCCGCGTATCACGATCGTTACCCGCACGGGCACCGAAGACGCGTTCGACCTGCTTTATACTTTCCGATTCTATTGAACGCGATGCTCGTCGATTGACAAGGATGAGCCATTCGCCAAAATGGCAGCCGTTGATATCGCTGCAAGACCATCCTTCACACCCTCGATAAGGTTTGTGCTTGCGCTATAATCGCCGCACTCCCGGATCAGGTTCCGAATATTGGCGTGAGCATTTCAATCAATGGAAAAAAGCACCACCTATATATTGCAGGTTCGGCCAAAGATTCCGCCACGTCTGGCGCGCCTGAACGAGCTTGCGAACAATCTCTGGTATAGCTGGGACCGTCCGACACGCGCGTTATTCGCGCGGCTGCATCCCGGATTGTGGAAGGCCACCGGACACAGTCCCAAGGCCTTTCTGAAGCGGGTGGACGAACAGCGTCTGCTGGATGCATCCGTAGACCAGATATTCATCGGCAATCTGAACCGTGTGCTGGCCGCTTTCGATACCTACCATGGCCACCATTTGCCGCCCAGCGGCGCGGACTGGCTGCACACTGATGATCTGGTCGCCTACTTCTGTGCCGAGTTCGGATTTCACGAAAGCTTCCCGATTTATTCGGGCGGCCTTGGCATTCTTGCCGGAGACTACTGCAAAGCCGCCAGCGATCTGCGCCTGCCGTTCATCGGTGTCGGTCTGCTTTATCGCCAGGGTTATTTTCATCAGGCCATAGACAGCGACGGCAACCAGATAGCAACCAACAGCGATTCCCATTTTGCAGATCTGCCCATCGTCCCGTCAAAACTCGCGGACGGGACTGAGGCTGGCACGACGGTTGACCTGCCTGGCCGAACGGTCAATGTCAAGATATGGGAAGCCAGGATAGGGCACCTCACGCTATATCTGCTGGATACCGACCTGCCCAGCAACAGTCCGCATGATCGCGACATCACGCACCGGCTGTATGGCGGCGACAAGGCGATGCGCATGGAACAGGAAATCGTGCTGGGTATCGGCGGCGTGCGCGCGCTGAAAGTGCTGGATTTGAAACCGACTGTCTGGCATATCAACGAAGGCCACGCGGCATTCCTGGTTCTGGAGAGGATACGCCAGCAAATCAGGGACGATGACCTGGACTTTGCCTCCGCACTGGAATCTGTCGCGGTCAACACCGTCTTCACCACCCACACCCCGGTGCCGGCCGGGCATGACCATTTCAGCGACACCATGGTTCAGGCATATTTTGAACACTACTACCCGGAAATCAAACTCAACCGGGACGAATTCATGTCCCTGGGAAGTTCCAGCGATAGCGCCGACTTCAACATGACTGCACTGGCGATACGCGGATCGCGCTATACAAACGGCGTGTCTCGCGTCCATGGCCTGGTTTCCTCGAATATCTGCGGGGACATGTGGCCGGAAATCCAGCCCAACGAAAATCCGATGACCTATATCACCAATGGGGTGCATGCACCGACGTTCCTGGCCTCGGAATGGATAGAGGTGCTTGAACGGCATCTCGGGCTGGAATGGAGCGCGCGCATGAACGACGTGGAATTCTGGGAACGCGTGCGGAATATCCCGGACCACCTGTTCTGGAGCGTGCGCCAGTCGCTCAAGGCAAAAATGCTGAATCTGGTCGCCGAACGCATCAGTGCCCAGCATTTCCGCAATCACGGCTCCGAGGCGCACCTGGACCGCCTGCTCAAATATGTCAATCCGGAAAACCCGAACATCCTGACAATCGGCTTTGCGCGCAGATTCGCAACCTACAAACGGGCAACGATGCTGTTCGGAGACCTCGATTGGCTGCGTGCAATCGTTGACGGTGCCGATCGTCCGGTGGTGTTCATTTTTGCCGGCAAAGCGCATCCGGCTGACATACCCGGCCAGGATCTGATACGGCAGGTCACGAATATCTCAAAGATGCCGGAATTCATCGGCAAGATACTGATGGTGGAAGGTTATGATCTGGAGCTGTCGCGCAAACTGGTCTCGGGCGTGGATGTCTGGCTGAATACTCCGCTTTATCCGCTGGAGGCAAGCGGTACTTCCGGCATGAAGGCGGGAATGAACGGTACGATCAACCTGTCCGTGCTGGATGGCTGGTGGGGTGAAAGCTACGACGGCAGGAACGGCTGGGCGATCAAACCTGTTTCGGAAACGTTGAGTGAGGAGATCCGTACACGGGAAGAGACGCGCACGCTCTATGAGGTGATGCAGGACCAGGTTGTGCCGCTTTACTATGACCACGGCCAGATGGGATTTTCACCCAACTGGGTGAAAATGGCCAAGCACTCGATGGCGACCATCATGCCGCGTTTCAATTCCAAACGTATGGTTGGGGAGTATCTTGCCAAGTGCTACCTGCCTGCGAGCAATCAACACCGTCTGTACCAGCAAAGCCGGCATGAAAACGCGCGCCGCGTCGCCGAATGGAAGGCGCGCATACGCAAGGCCTGGTCCGGTGTTGAATTGTATCGCCTGGATACAGAACGCATGGAAATCGTTTTCGGAGAAAATCTGCGTTTTGAAATCGCGGTCAGGCTGAACGGCCTCAAGCCTGAAGATGTGGTGGTTGAACTGCTGATCGGACTGCTTACAAAACATGAAAAATTGCAGAGCTTGCGCCATTACCGCTTCGAAACTACAGGCACGACGAACGAAGCCGGAGACAATGTGTTCGCGCTGCAAGTGGAGCCCGAGCAATGCGGCAAGCTGGAATACCATATCCGCGCTTACCCCTTCCATGAGATGCTGACCCATCCGTTCGAGATGGGCATGATGCGCTGGTTGTAGGAACGACGACAGCCAATAATCATTCCGCCTGCAAATTGACAGAAGTACAGATGTTGCGGATTATCTCCGTATCCTTGACTACACTCCGCCCAGCAGATTTATATGAGTATTCCCGAAAGAAAAATTGAGATGGCAGAACTGGGTGTCCTGTTTGCGACTTCCGAAATTGCCCCGTTGATCAAGACCGGCGGTCTGGCCGATGTCAGCGGTGCGTTGCCCGCCGCGCTTCGCGAGATCGGGGTAGACGTGCGCGTTCTGGTACCGGGCTATAGCCAGGTCATCGAGCAACTCGCCGAACCCCAGGTGGTCGCAAATTTAGACGATTTGCCGGGATTCCCGATGGCCCGTCTCCTGTCTGTCACGATGGCCAATGATGTTCCGTTGCTGGTGCTGGATTGCCCGGTCCTGTATCAGCGCGAAGGCGGCCCTTACCAATCCCCGGAGGGCCAGGACTGGTCCGACAATGCAATGCGTTTCGGCCTGCTCTCCAAGGTGGCTGCTGTGCTGGGCAGCGGCGCTACACCACTGGACTGGCATCCTGATCTGGTGCATTGCAACGACTGGCAAACCGGACTGGCACCCGCTTACCTGCATTTCGCGCCGGATGGAGCGCCCAGTCTGATCGCGATCCATAACCTTGCATTCCAGGGAAATTTCCCGCCCGAAGCCGTGCAGCTGCTGCATTTGCCGCCATCCAGTTTTGGCATCGAAGGCCTGGAGTTTTACGGAAAAATGTCATTTTTGAAATCGGGCTTGTTCTACGCCGACCACATCACCACTGTCAGCCCGAACTACGCGGCTGAAATCCAGCACGAGGCGCTCGGATTTGGCATGCAGGGCTTGTTGAGCAAGCGCCGCGACAGCCTGACCGGGATACTCAACGGTATCGACACGGAAGAATGGAACCCGGCAAGCGACCCCTACCTGGCCAAGCCATACAGCAGCGCAAACATCACAGGCAAGGCCGCAAACAAGAAAGCGCTGCAGCACAAACTTGCGCTGGATATCGAGCCCGACGTGCCGCTGCTCGGCGTGATCAGCCGCTTCACCGAACAGAAGGGACTGGATGCCCTGCTGGAAATCGTGCCGCTGTTATGCGAATTGCCGGTTCAACTGGCCATGCTCGGCAGCGGCGATCCCGATATGCAGAATGCCGCGCGCGAACTGGCACATCGCTTTCCCGGCAGGATAGGCCTCCATATCGGGTTCAGCGAGGAACTTTCGCACCAGATCGAGGCCGGAGCGGACATGTTCGTGATGCCTTCCCGATTCGAACCATGCGGGTTGAACCAGTTGTACAGCCAGCGTTACGGTACACCCCCCATCGTGCATGCAACCGGTGGCCTGGCGGATTCGGTGGTCGATTGCACGGCTGCCTCGCTCGCGGACGGCACTGCCAGCGGTTTCGTGTTCAATGGCATGACGGCGGTTAACCTGTATGCCACGATATTGCGATCGATCGATGCATATCATGACCGGCACAAGTGGGACACGCTTTGCGCCAACTGCATGCGCAAGGACTTCAGCTGGGAAACCAGTGCGAAGGCTTATCGGGCGGTGTACATGAAGGTGCTGGGACGGTAAGCCGGCTGGCTTGCTGGCATCAATATTGCTGTAATATCAGCTTCATTGCCGACTGCGGTGAACATCCGCAGTCGGACAATTCACCTTGACTGTATTCAACTCATGGCACACATCATGGAACTTAAACAAGCAACCAGAAGCACACCGACAGACAAGCTCACCGAGCTGCCCGCGCTGGGCATGGATCCGGACAGCATCGCACTGGATTTTCGTCGCTATTTCAGCCATACGCTCGGGCGGGACAAAAACTGCAAGTCCATCCATTACCTGTATACCGCGCTGGCCTATACGCAACGCGACCGGCTGATGGAGCGCTGGAAAAACACCCAATATGCCTATGTCGAAAGCGACACCAAGCGGGCTTATTACCTCTCGCTGGAATTCCTGATGGGCAGGGCGCTCGGCAATGCCATGCTGAATCTAGGTATCCATGAAGCCGCGACACGTGCAATGTACGATCTCGGCATAGAACTCGAAGAAATCTCGGATCGCGAACACGATGCCGGGCTTGGCAACGGCGGCCTGGGACGCCTGGCAGCCTGCTTTCTGGACAGCTGTGCGACCCTGCAACTGCCGGTAACGGGCTACGGTATCCGTTACGAATACGGGATGTTCCGACAGCATATCGAAGACGGAAACCAGGTAGAAGAACCCGATCACTGGCTAAGGGACGGCAACCCGTGGGAACTGGAACGCCCTGAATATTCCCGCCGGGTTCGCTATGGCGGTTACACAGAGCACTACCATAACCCGAACGGGGAATTATGTGTGCGTTGGCTGGGTACTCACGATGTGCTTGCGGTGCCCTATGATGTTCCCGTGCCGGGATACCGCAACGGCACCGTGAATACCTTGCGTCTGTGGCATGCCGCCGCAACGGACGAATTCGACCTTGGCGAATTCAATGCGGGCAGCTATACCGAATCGGTCGCAGCGAAGAACGACGCAGAGCACATCACCATGGTGCTCTACCCGAACGATGCCAGCGAAAACGGCAAGGAATTGCGGCTGCGCCAGCAGTACTTCCTGGCCTCGGCGAGCCTCCAGGACATCCTGCGCGACTGGATAGACCGGCATGGCAGTGATTTCACGAACTTCGCGGCCAAGAACCATTTTCAGCTCAACGACACCCATCCCACCTGTGTGGTGCCGGAACTGATGCGGTTGCTGATGGATGAACACGGCTTGTCCTGGAACAGCGCCTGGGAGATCACCGGCAGCACGGTAGCCTATACCAATCACACCCTGTTGCCGGAAGCGCTTGAAAAATGGCCGGTGCGGATGTTCAGGAACCTGTTGCCGCGCCTGCTCGAAATCATCATGGAAATCAATTCCCGCTATCTGGCCCAGGTATCGCTGAAATGGCCTGGCGACAAGAACAGACTGAGACGCATGTCCATCATCGAGGAGGGCGCCGATCCCCAGATCAGGATGGCTTACCTGGCCATCGTCGCGAGTTTTTCGGTCAACGGTGTCGCGGAGCTGCATTCACAGCTGCTGGAACAGACCCTGTTCCGGGATTTTTATGAATTATGGCCCGACCGTTTCAACAACAAAACCAACGGCGTTACGCAGCGCCGCTGGCTCGCATGGGCCAATCCGTCGCTCGGCAAACTGATCACCGAAAAGATCGGCGACGGCTGGGTAACCGATCTGTCCCGGTTGAAACTGCTCGCCCCTTATGCCGACGACCCGGCATTCAGGGTGCAATGGCGCGAGGCGCATCAGACCAACAAGGCGCGTCTTGCCGCACTGGTAAAGCAGGACTGCGGCATCACTTTCGATACCGCCGCGCTGTTCGACGTTCAGGTCAAACGCATCCACGAATACAAACGCCAGCTGTTGAATGTGCTGCACGTCATTCACCTTTATGACCGCATCAAACGCGGCGATACTGCCGACTGGACACCGCGCTGCGTGCTTATCGGCGGCAAGGCGGCTCCAGGCTACGTGATGGCAAAGAACATCATCAAGCTGGTGTGCAATGTCGCGCAGGTCGTCAACAACGATCCCGCTGTCGGCGATCTGCTCAAGGTCGCGTTCATCCCCAACTACCGCGTGACCGCAATGGAGATCATCTGTCCGGGAACCGACCTGTCCGAACAGATTTCCACCGCGGGCAAGGAAGCATCAGGCACCGGGAACATGAAATTCATGATGAACGGTGCGCTCACGATAGGCACCCTGGACGGTGCCAACATCGAGATGCGCGAAGAGGTGGGCGATGATAATTTCTTCCTGTTCGGACTGACTGCAGAAGAGGTTGAAACGCAGCGGATCAACCACAATCCCCACGAGATTATCGGATCGGATGAAGACCTGCGCCGCGTGATGCAGTTGCTGGGCTCGGGACATTTCAACCAGGACGAGCCGCATATCTTCGACCCCATTATCCACTCGCTGACCTCGCACGGCGATTACTGGATGACGACTGCCGACTTCCGCAGCTTCGTCGACGCGCAGCAGCGCGCTGCAGAAGCGTTCCTAGACCAGGAACATTGGACGCGCATGAGCATTCTGAATACCGCCGCCAGCGGCAAATTTTCCAGCGATCGCACCATCCGGGAATACAACGATGAAATCTGGAAATTGACCCCGGTCAACGCATTGTCTGTCGGCTGAGCATTTTCCCGTTCATTCCATGCGGGCATCACGGAATGAATGTTGTGGCTCTCAGCAACCGCATGATGCCCATCCGCCGCATCATATTGGAGCGAATTCCAAGATTCATGCCCGCTTCCAGTGCAAACATGGACTTGTTTGGCAGGTTTTTTTTCTAACGGAATGAATTGACGGGATATCTCGCGTTGGCATAACCATTGCTGATAGTTAATGCATGAACATGAATATCAGCAACGCCTACGATGAAATGCGGGAATCCGGTGGAAATGTCCGGGACATATATCAGACTTTCGCGCATTGGCTGCAATGCACCAATATTGGAAAACTGAACCAGAAGTCCCGTGAAGCCGAACTGCTGTTCAGGCGGGTTGGCATTACCTTCAACGTCTACGGTGAAGATGCGGGTGCAGAGCGCCTGATACCCTTCGACATCGTTCCGCGAATCCTGTCTGCGGCCGAATGGCAAGTGCTTTCTGCCGGAGCGATCCAGCGCGTGCGCGCACTGAACGCTTTCCTGAACGATATTTACCACGGACAGGAGATCATCAAGGCCGGCATCCTGCCAGCCGACTTCCTGGGCAATGGAATGTACCGCCCGGAAATGCAGGGTATCGATGTGCCGGGCGGAATTTATGCGCACATTGCCGGTATCGACATCGTGCGTACCGGCGAAAGCCAGTTCTACGTGCTGGAAGACAACCTGCGCACACCTTCCGGCGTGTCCTACATGATGGAAGACCGCAAGATGATGATGCGGCTGTTTCCTGAGTTGTTCCGCCGCTATTCGGTTGCCCCCGTCGAACATTTTCCCCAGGTGCTGCTGAACAACCTGCGAGCTACCGCACAACCCGGGGTGAGCAAACCGACCGTCGTGCTGCTGACGCCCGGAGCCTACAACAGCGCCTATTTCGAGCACGCATTCCTTGCACATCAAATGGGCATCGAACTGGTTGAGGGCCAGGATCTGTTCGTCAAGGGCAATGCGGTATTCATGCGCACCACCGAAGGCCCCCAGCAGGTGGACGTGATATACCGCCGCATCGACGACGATTTTCTCGATCCGCTGGCATTCCGGGAAGATTCCATGCTGGGTGTGCCGGGGCTGGTTTCGGTATACCGCAACGGCGGCGTGACTTTGGCGAACGCGATCGGCACCGGCGTCGCCGATGACAAGTCCACGTATACCTACGTGCCCGAAATGGTGCACTTCTACCTCGGCGAAGAGCCGATACTTTCCAACGTGCCGACCTACAAGGCATCCATCGCGGCGGATCGCAAGTACATTCTGGCGCACCTGGCGGAACTGGTCGTCAAGGAAGTCCACGGCTCCGGCGGCTACGGCATGCTGGTAGGTCCGTCTGCCGGCAAGGCCCAGATCGAGGAGTTTAGAGCGCGCATAATTGCCGATCCCGGAAATTACATCGCCCAGCCCACGCTGGCACTGTCGACCTGTCCGACGCTGGTGGAGCAGGGCATCGCCCCGCGACATGTCGATCTGCGCCCGTTCGTGCTGTCGGGCAAAACAGTCACGCTGATTCCTGGCGCACTTTGCCGGGTCGCGATGCGCGAAGGTTCCCTGGTCGTCAATTCCTCGCAAGGCGGTGGCACCAAGGACACCTGGATATTGAACGATGCTCAGTAGAACCGCAGATCATCTTTACTGGATGGCCAGGTATATAGAGCGGGCCGAGAATATGGCGCGCGTTCTGGATGTCACCAACTACATGTCGCTTATGCCCAACGCATTCCACAACGAGGCGGGCCAGTGGCGGCCGGCGGTGCTAATCGCCGATACCACAACCGCATTCGAGGAATATTACGGCGAATACAGTGCTGCCAATGTGATCAGGTTCCTGGCTCTGGATGAGCGCAATCCATCGAGTATCGTCAGTGCGCTCAAACGTGCGCGCGAGAACGCCCGTGCCATACGCGCGGCGATATCCACCGAAATGTGGGAAAACATCAACGCGATGTGGATCGAGTTCCACAGCATCGCCAGCGAGAATTCGGTGCTCGACAAGCCTGAGGAGTTTTGCGACTGGGTGAAATCCCGCTCGCACCTGTTTCGCGGGGTCACATACGGAACCATGCTGCGCGACGATGCTTTCAATTTCGTGCGTCTCGGCACTTTTATGGAGCGCGCTGACAATACTGCCAGGCTGCTCGATGTAAAGTATCACCTGCTGCTTCCTTCGGCTGCCGAAGTGGGCGGGGCGATGGATTACTACGAATGGAGCGCAATATTGCGCTCGGTCAGCGCGCTGGGGTCCTACCAGAAAATATTCAGCGATGCGATCGAATCATGGCGCGTGGCCGAGCTGCTGGTGCTGCGCCACGACATGCCGCGCTCCCTGCATGCCTGTCTAGATGAAGTGACACCGATACTCGAACAACTGTGTTCGACCCGCGGCTGGGAATGCCTGAGGCTCGCCGGCGAACTTCATGCGAGCCTGCATTACGGGCGCATGGAAAACATCTTCCAGCAGGGCTTGCACGAATTCCTGCAGGAATTTATTGAACGCAACTACGCGCTCGGCAGCGAAATCCAGCACACATTTCTTAACGTGCCAGATAGTACAGTCTGATATGATTCTCCATCCCGAATACCTTGTCCGCGCGCTTTCACCCGGCCAGGTAGACCGGCAATTGCAATTACGTTTTTAACGGAGCCGGTCAAGTTATAATCAATTGAGCATTCAATGAATTCACTTATTCACCCCAGGCACGGGGACAAGGCTAACTCTGCATGGTTCGATGAATTCCTCGTCAGGTTGCTGGAAGACCGGGACCGCACCGGTCTGACCGAAATGATCCGGGAAGTCGATGCGCTGATGATCACGGTCGAGCCCGGCTGCTCGGTTGCCTATGTCAGCGAGCTGGCACTGATGACCCCCTACAATTACCTGGTCACGCTGGAATCGGAAAGCCACTGGACGCATGTGCTGCGCATCGGCATGAATTCTCCGGATATATTGGTACGCGAGGTGCGCAACCCCGACCTGCGCGGCATTTTCCGCAGCCTTAACGAGGTTTACCCGATCGGCGCGCACAAACCCAACTCGCGCTATATGGGCGAAATATTCCGCGTAACCAACCTGCACGAAGTGGTCGAATTGCAAAAGTCGCGGGAGGTGCGCTTTTTCAACCAGGACCAGATCCGCAAGCTGGAATTGCCCGGCAACATCGCGATCGTCAAACCGTCTTCCTATACCCACAACATCGTCGGTTACTGGGAGCGTACATCCGAAGATATCCGCATTTATTCGCTGGGAAACAGCGTGATCCGCGACGACGTCAACCGCGGCTATCTCGAGGCCAAGGAAACACAGGCCAGGCTCGGGCTGGACAAGCTGATCCAGCCCATCGACCACCTTGCCACACGGGTGTTCAGCCAGAACCGGGAAGTGGCGATTCTTGAATACCTGACCCTGTCCAGCTATTTCTATTGGGGCTCCTACGACATCGCCAACCAGAATTCGTCCACCAACGTCACCAAGAGCATCCATTACGAGGATGAAAGCATCAGCCCCGCAAAGGTGTTCACTGCAGCCAATCATCCACATTTCGTCAACCATCTGGTTGGCCTGCCTTCACCCACCGAAAACTTCGTGCGGAACTACGGCCCGCGCCTGCACCACATCGCGCTGTCGGTGATGGATGGCGAGATAAAGGGCCAGGCCAACATCGACTATGTGGTGGACGCGATCAAGTCCAAGGGCAAGGATTTCCTGCTGGATGTGATCGGCTCGCGCGAAGAAGGATTGAAGCAGATTTTCTCAAGCGCATCGGAACACTCATCGTTGATCATCGAATACGTGCAGCGCTTCGGTGATTTTGACGGCTTTTTCACCAAGCAGAACGTGGCTGATCTGACCCATGCCGCCGGAGTAGAGGAAAACCTGCAGCTGTTGCAGGCGGAGAGCGATTCCTGAAATGACCATACGCGTTGCAATCAGTCACAAAACCACCTACCACTATGACCATCCGGTTCAACTGACGCCGCATATATTCCGGCTGCGCCCGGCGGTGCATTCGCGCACGCCGATTTCAGCCTATTCGCTCAAAATCCTGCCGGAAGAACATTTCATGAACTGGCAGCAGGATCCGGTCGGAAACTATCTGGCGCGGGTGGTATTTCCAAATAAAAGCGAAATGCTATCGGTAGAGGTCGATTTGATTGCCGAAATGACGGTCATCAACCCTTTTGATTTCTTCCTGGAAGAATACGCAGAAAAATATCCTTTCAAATATCCCGAACAACTGTTCAAGGAACTCGCCCCTTATCTGGAAACTGTCGAACGCGGTCCGCTGCTGCAGGAATTTCTTGATCAAACCGACCTGAACCCGCAGGGCATCGTCGATTTTCTGGTCGCGATCAACCAGCGTGTGCATCGCGCCGTCAATTATTCCGTGCGCATGGAACCAGGCGTGCAGACCTGCGAGCATACACTGGCGAACAAGCTCGGCTCCTGCCGCGACTCCGGCTGGTTGCTGGTGCAGATCCTGCGCCACCTCGGGCTGGCGGCGCGCTTCGTGTCGGGATACCTGGTGCAACTGGTGGCCGATGTCAAATCGCTCGACGGGCCTTCCGGCACCGACAAGGATTTCACCGACCTGCATGCATGGGCTGAAGTCTATATCCCCGGTGCCGGGTGGATCGGCCTCGATCCGACCTCGGGATTGTTTGCCGGAGAAGGGCACATACCGCTCGCCTGCGCCGCCGATTACGCGAGTGCCGCGCCTGTCACGGGCGGATTCAGCGGCAACGCCAATACCACGTTTTCCTTCAGCAACAGCGTGACGCGCATCCATGAGGACCCGCGTGTAACCAAACCTTATTCCGACCAGCAGTGGACTGACATCAATGCACTCGGTGAAAAGGTGGACAAGCTGCTGAAGGACAATGACGTACGCCTCACCATGGGGGGCGAGCCAACCTTTGTTTCCATCGACGAGATGGATGCGCCGGAATGGAACACGGATGCCGATGGCGAACAGAAGCGCAAACTTGCCGGAGAACTGATGCGACGGCTGCGCGACAGTTTTGCTCCCGGCGGGCTGCTGTATCTGGGCCAGGGTAAATGGTATCCGGGTGAACCGCTGCCGCGCTGGCAACTCGCCGCATTCTGGCGCAAGGACGGCAAGCCGGTCTGGAAAAATCCCGCCCTGCAGGCGGACGAGGGCAGGGATTACGGGTTCAGGCGCGAACATGCCGAGCGCTTCATCCGCGAACTGGCGAAACGACTTGGGCTGAAAGGGAAGTATATCCTTCCGGGCTACGAAGACCCGCTCCATTATTTATTGCGGGAAGGCCTGCTGCCGAACAATCTCGACCCGCTCAAGGTGGACTTGAAAGATGAACTCGAGCGCAAGCGGCTCCGCAAGGTGCTGAGCGAAGATCTCGGCGAGCCGGTCGGATACGTGTTGCCGCTGCACTGGAGCCACAAAATCGATACCTGGAGCAGCAGCAACTGGGAATTCCGCCGCGGCGAAATGTTCCTGGTGCCGGGCGATTCGGCGATGGGTCTGCGACTGCCGCTGGACAGCCTGCCATGGGTGGCCTACGAGGATCGCGACCATGAACACGAGCGCAGCCTGTTCGAAACCGTGGAACCCCTGGGCGACATCGACTCCGAGGTCAGCCGCAGGTACAGCCAGATCAGCAAAAAATCGCCGAGCAAAAAAACGGCGCATCCAACCGAAATGGAAGCCGCCGATGACGAAGACACACCGACCAACCCCAAATACACGCCGCATACCGCGCTGACAGTGGAAAGCCGCTACGGCCGTCTGCATGTGTTCCTGCCGCCGACTCACGCGCTGGAGCATTACCTCGACATAATCGCGTCCATCGAGGCAACCGCAAATGAATTGAAATTGCCCGTCATCATCGAAGGCTACCAGCCGCCGCACGACCTGCGTCTTCACCGCTTGCCCGTCACGCCCGATCCGGGCGTGATCGAGGTCAACATCCATCCCGCAGCGAGCTGGAAAGAACTGGTGCATAACACCACCACACTGTATGAGCTGGCCAGACTGACGCGGCTGGGCACGGAGAAATTCATGCTGGACGGACGCCACACCGGCACCGGCGGTGGCAACCACGTCACGCTGGGCGGTATAACGCCTGCCGACAGCCCGATCCTGCGCCGCCCCGATCTGCTGCGCAGCCTGGTCACCTACTGGCAGCACCATCCGGCGCTCTCCTATCTGTTCTCCGGCCTGTTCATCGGGCCAACCAGTCAGGCGCCGCGGGTGGACGAGGCGCGCAACGACAACCTGTACGAACTGGAAATCGCGTTCCAGCAGATGCCTGAAGGCGATGTGACCAGCCCCTGGCTGGTGGACAGACTGTTGCGCAACCTGCTGGTCGACATGACGGGCAATACCCACCGCAGCGAATTCTGCATCGACAAGCTCTATGCACCCGGATCGGAAACCGGCCGCCTGGGCCTGCTGGAACTGCGCGCGTTCGAAATGCCGCCGCACGCCCGGATGAGCCTGATGCAGATGCTGTTGTTGCGTTCGCTGGTTGCCTGGTTCTGGAAAACGCCGTACAAAAAGCCGCTGGTACGCTGGGGCACACAGCTCCACGACCGTTTCATGCTGCCGCATTTCATCGCCGCCGACATAAACGACGTTGCGCGAGACCTGCAGGACGCGGGTTTCGATTTCAAACCCGAGTGGATTGCCCCGTTCCTGGAATTCCGCTTCCCGCACATGGGGACACTAGAGGTCGGAGACCTGCAACTCGAACTGCACCAGGCCATCGAACCGTGGCATGTGCTGGGCGAGGAAATTACCAGTGCCGGCATGGCACGCTATGTGGACTCCTCCGTGGAACGCCTGCAGGTAAAACTGAGCGGCGCGACAGGTGAGCGCTATGCGCTCACCTGCAACGGGCGGCGCGTGCCATTGCGCACAACCACAACCCCTGGCGAAATGATCGCTGGCGTCAGGTACCGCGCCTGGAATCCGCCTTCCGCGCTTCATCCGACGATAGGGGTGCAAGCACCGTTGATTTTCGACATCATTGACACGTGGAGCGGCCGCGCAGTCGGCGGGTGCACCTACCATGTCGTCCATCCCGGCGGGCGCAGTTACGATACGCTGCCGGTCAACGCCTACGAGGCAGAAGCGCGCCGCGTAAGCCGTTTCTGGAATCACGGACACATGCCCGAACAAAAATCTGCCGAATGGCCGCCCGAAACACCCAACCTGGATTTCCCGTACACACTGGATCTGCGCTGGCAGGCCCGAAAGAAACCCCTTGCAGAGTAACAATCGGGGCGTAGTGCGCCAGTGCCATGCCTGGTATCGTCCCGGATATCCAGTCGATCCGAAAACAATCAGTTGCAAATAATTACATCAGCGTCGCCCGGGTTAATTCATAATCGAATCGGCTGATTGATGAATGGAAGAAAATTACGTTGACCGCAACACGATATCTTCAGGTTACAACCCTATGCCTGACCGTTGTTTGCATGACAGGGTGTGCCGCAAACAAAAATATGCTGCGATTCGAACAAGCGCACATGAACGGGCCGATCAGAACTCTGGTGATGGAATCGCCGGTTTCGATCGACAAGGGAAGGCTGCAGGCAGTATTCACGCCGGATAAAATCAAACCCGGTTCGCCGGAATCGCAGACACTGATTAGCCAGGGAGAGCAACATGCACGGGAATACGCTCTGGCTTCAATGAACGACGCGCTGCTCAAGCAGCCCATGCTGGACATCATCAATCCATCCTCAGGACAGAGCACGATCACCAGCGATATCGGCGAAATGAATTTTGATAGTCCGATAACGCAGGAACAGGCTGATCGGCTTAGAGCTGCGACAGGCGCGGATGCGCTATTCAGGTTTGGCATCAGCGATTACGGCCTGACCCCGAAATCCTGGCGGGACGGCTATATCACCTTTGAAATAACTTCGACACTGGCAATTGCGGGCGCCATCGCCTATACCGGTTCTGCCGCGGCAAGGGCAGCGGCAGGCGCTTATCTGGTCCAGGAAGGAATAGAGGAGTCGGCAGAATCCTATGCGGGGTTCTGGGCTCTGGATGTTGTCAGCCGGCCGGTCAGAATCGAGGCACAGTTTGTCCGTCTGAACCCGGTCACAACGGTCTGGGAAGACAGTGACACGGGGTTGGCTGACGTCAAGTTATCCCGCCTGACGCGAAAGGTCGGTTCAGCAGAGCAGAACAATCAACTGGATCAGTCTA
>Ga0316575_10000067_pt1 | contig 25471 bp, 25 predicted proteins | sample J5NA_FD_203072 | JGI IMG/M metagenome (GOLD analysis project Ga0316575, IMG submission 203072) | Rhizosphere microbial communities from salt marsh grasses in Alabama, United States - J5-7_050615r2r3 | ecosystem: Host-associated > Plants > Roots > Rhizosphere | place: USA: Alabama | collected...
GGGCGATCGAGGACGAACTCAGAAAACGGAATATCGAAATTCCATTCCCGCAACGGGATTTGCATATCCGCTCGGGAACGCTGGCGGTCAGGATGGACAAGACCGGCTGAAACAGCGAAGCGGCCCGTGTCCGTTGCGGGCACGCACATCAATGAAGTTTGACCTGGGGATCGATGCCCTTGCGCAGGAAATGCAGCAGCGAGATCAGCAATGCGCGCGGCCACCCATACAGCGCAGCCTGGTGCATCTTGTACAGCATCAGATAGACAAAGCGGGCGATAAAACCCGATATCATCATGCTTCCGACCAGCCCGCCCATCAGGCTGCCGACGGTGCTGTATCTGCCCATCGCAACCAGCGAGCCATAGTCCCGGTATCGATAATCCAGCGGCGGCTTGCCGTGAAGACGGCGCACCAGCGTTCTGGACAATGTCGTTGCCTGCTGATGAGCAGCCTGCGCACGCGGCGGTACATTGTTGCCCGACTCGTCCATCGGACAGGCCGCGCAGTCTCCGATCGCGAATATATTTTCATCGCGCGTGCACTGCAGGTTGCGTTTGACCACCAGCTGGTTGATGCGGTTGGTTTCCAGCCCGGCGATATCCTTCAGGAACTCCGGTGCCTTGATGCCGGCCGCCCAGACCTTGATCGCAGCCGGGATGGTCACGCCTGCCGCGGAAACGATGCCCCATGCATTGACTTCAACGACACGCTGGTTGACATGGACGGTTACGCCCAGATGGTCCAGTTCGCGCACGGCCGCATCGGACAGCCGCGTCGGCAGCGCCGGGAGTATGCGCGGCCCGGCCTCGATCACGTGCAGTCTGATATCTTCCGCGGGATCGATCGTATCCAGCCCGTATGCAGACACCAGGCGAGTCACGTGGTGCAGTTGTGCGGCCAGTTCCACCCCGGTAGCGCCGGCACCGACGATCGCGACATCCAGCTGTCCCGGTTCTATCGGCTTGCCCTGGGTGTGCGCCTTGAGCATGCAGTTAAGCAGTTTCTGCTGGAAGCGCTCCGCCTGCTCGGTGCTGTCGAGGAACAAACAATGCTGCTGCACGCCGGGAATGCCAAAATCATTGCTCAGACTGCCCACAGCAAAAACCAGCGTGTCGAAACTGAAGCGGCGCTCGGGAATGATCTCCTCCCCCTGATCGTTCAGCGTTGGCGCAAGCAGTACCTCCCTGCGCTCGCGGTCCAGGCCGATCACGCGGCCGAGACGGTAGCGGAAATGATTCCAGCGCGCCTGTGCCAGGTATTCCAGTTCGTCCTCGGCAGAATCCAGCGTTCCGGCTGCAATCTCGTGCAGCAGCGGTTTCCAGATATGGGTGCGGCTGGAGTCGATCAGAGTGATATCGGCAAGATGTTTCCTGCCAAGCCGGTTGCCCAGCCTGGTCGCCAGTTCGAGACCGGACGCACCGCCGCCGACGATGATGATGTGATGAGCCATATCGCGAGTAAGCTCTCCGCTTTATGAGCAGTCGCCAGATTATACGCTTGTGCAGGCAGGCTGATTAAAGTCGGGTAATCGGAACAATGCGCCGGCCCAAGTTAAATCGTTGGCTTAAATCGATGGCTTAAATCAATGGTATTTATTGCGACTTATTGCTACGATTTCCCGGCACCGCAGCAACTTCAGCGAAACACTGCCCGCTGTGCAAAGCATGAAACCTGGTCAAGCGCTGCAAAGCGGCATGCTGTATTTGTCCGGACAAACTCAATTCGGTCAATCGGGAGGAAAAGGACATGAAGAAAATTTTTGTCGCATCCACGATCTTGTTGGGCTTGTGTGCGATTCTTGGCCTGACGAGCATGACGGCATCGGCGGCTGAAAAGGCCGAGCTTAAAGGCGCAGGCCATTTCATCGTTCCCGGATGGTTCAAGCACTCATTCCTGGACATGCCCGACGATGTCGCCGAAGCGTCACGGAGCGGCAAACGGCTGTTGCTCTATTTTGGTCAGAATGGCTGCCCATACTGCGCCGAACTGTTCAATACCAATTTCAGCCAGCCACACATCGTGGCATACACGCGTCGGCACTTTGAAGCCATCGATATGAATATCTGGGGCGATCGGGAGGTAACCGATTTTTCCGGCAAACAGATGACGGAAAAACAGCTCGCCGAGAAACTCCAGGTCTGGTTCACGCCCACCATACTGCTGATCGACGAAAAGGGCGAAATCGTGTTGCGCATCAACGGCTATTACCCGCCCCACCAGTTTCTCGCCGCGCTGAAGTACGTCGGTGAAAAGCAGGAAGGGAAAATGACGTTCCCCGAATACTACGCCAGGCTGGACCCGCCACCTTCGAAAGGCGTGCTTAATCCGGAACCTTTCTTTGCGCAACCTCCCTATAACCTGAACAGGATCGCCGCAGCCAAACCGCTGGCGGTATTTTTCGAACAGAAGGATTGTTCCGGTTGCGACCGGATGCACAGCCACATACTGCACGACCCCGAGACACTGAAGCTGATCCGGAATTTCAACGTGGTTCAGCTGGATCGCTGGGCCCATACCCCGGTGATCACCCCGGACGGGCGCCGAACCACGGCGCGCGACTGGGCGAACGAACTCAAAATCGGATACGTACCCAGTGTGGTTGTGTTCGATGCCGGAAAAGAGGTGATCCGGATAGAGGCCTTTTTGAAAAGCTTTCATTTCCAGTCGGTGCTGGACTATGTCTCGTCCGGCTCTTACAGAACACAGCCCAGCCTGCAGCGCTACATCCGCGCGCGCGCCGACGCGCTGCGCGAACGGGGCATCGCCGTGGATATCTGGGAATGATCGTTATGGATCGGCCGGAGGATTGATTCCGTACGGGCGCTTGCGTTGCCCACGCCAGCACGGTCAGTCCTGAACTGACCGCTCCTCAGCGCGAAGCTCGTCCAGCTTCGCGATAAACCGCTCCAGATCCTGCGCCAGCGGCGCGACCAGCCGCATCGGCTCACCGGTCAGCGGATGCGCGAACGCGATGCTGTAAGCATGCAGGAACATCCTTTTCAATCCCTGTTTCGCCAGCGCCTTGTTGCTCGCAAAGTCGCCGTATTTGTCGTCGCCGGCGATCGGGAAGCCAAGATGCGCGAGATGCACGCGGATCTGGTGGGTTCGGCCGGTCTTCAGCTGCGCCTCCAGCAACGAGAATGCCGGCAGGTTCTTTTGCGGCGGCCAGTTTTTCTGCAATGCAAACACGGTGTGCGATGCCTGCCCGTCTTCCCTGACCGTCACGCGCTTCTCGCCCTGCGGCGTGTCGTACTTGTGCAGCGGCAGTTTGACGTGCTGCCTCACGTTCTTCCATTCACCCAGCACCAGCGCGAAATAGCGCTTGTCGCTGTTGCCCTCGCGCATGATCTCGTGCATCGCGGTCAGCGCGGAACGCTTCTTCGCGAGCAGCAGCACGCCGGAAGTCTCGCGGTCCAGCCGGTGCACCAGTTCCAGGAATTTCGCCTGGGGACGGGCGCGGCGCATCTGCTCGATCACCCCGAAGCTGACCCCGCTGCCGCCGTGCACCGCGACGCCGGCAGGCTTGTTCACCGCCACCAGCGCATCATCCTCGTAAATGATCGGGAATTCCACCGCAGGGATGTGCGTTTGCTCGATCTCGTGTTTTTCCGCGACGCGAATCGGCGGAATGCGCAGCAGATCGCCCAGCTTCAGCCTGTAGGTCTGGTCGATGCGCTTTTTGTTGACCCGCACCTCCCCGCGCAGAATGCGGTAGACATGGCTTTTCGGCACGCCTTTCAGATGCTTGAACAGGAAGTTGTCGATGCGCTGGGACTCGCCGCTTTCGTCGATTTCCACAAAACTCACAGAGTCTTTGCTTAAACCATTCATTTTGCTTATACTTCGTCGCTCGCGTGATTTGGAATGGGTAACTTTGGGATGCAACTGCATCCTGAGCCTCAGAAACTGGCCGCCAAAGAACATTTGGCTCAAGCGACGGCGCATTGCGCCGCCACCCTTCCAGCCGCAGCCCGGTTAACATCACTCACCGGAACCAGCAGTGATAGTAATAGATTTGCGCGCTCAAAGCACCTGTGGATTTTACGTGCTGCAGCCCCGGCAATATTGATCGGGGCTGCAACACCCCAAGGGGACTTTTGCAGCGGTCGGACTGGCGAGTGCAGCGATGCACCCGCAGCCACCGATGCCGAAATCCCCGAGAACAATTGATGAAGACTGGCTACCGATAGAGAACCGAATTGACCAACCGATCGCACTTTACAAGACTGATTGCACGATTGCTCGGTGTTTGCTCGTCCGTAACGCTTAACCGCGTATAGCCTGGTCTCGCCCGTGTCAGAGCGCGGGAGAAAATATAATGAAACGCATGTTATTCAATGCGACGCAGCCGGAAGAGCTACGTGTCGCCATTGTCGACGGTCAGAAACTCATAGACCTGGACATTGAAACCGCCGGCAAGGAACAACGCAAAAGCAACATCTACAAAGCCGTCATCACCCGCCTGGAACCCAGCCTCGAAGCCTGCTTCGTCGAATACGGCGGTTCCCGCCACGGTTTTCTGCCATTCAAGGAAGTCGCCCCCCAGTATTACCAGTCCGGCAGCGGCAACCGCCCCTCGATCAAGGAAGCCCTGCGCGAAGGCCAGGAATTGCTGGTGCAGGTGGAAAAGGACGAACGCGGCAACAAGGGCGCGGCGCTGACCACCTATATCAGCCTGGCCGGCCGCTACATCGTGCTGATGCCGAACAACCCGAACGGCGGCGGCGTATCGCGCCGCATCGAGGGCGAGGATCGCGACGAACTGCGCCAGGTACTGTCGCAGGTCGATGTTCCGCAGGGCATGAGCATCATCGCCCGCACTGCCGGCATCGGCCGCAACGAGGAAGAATTGCAGTGGGACCTCGATTACCTGAAACAATTGTGGGATGCGATCGAGGGTGCTGCCGAATCGGAAAAGGCGCCTTCGCTGATCTATCTTGAAAGCAGCCTGGTGGTGCGCGCAATCCGCGACTACTTCAACCCCGAAATCAGCGAAATCCTGATCGATACCGAAGAAGTCTACCAGCAGGCGCTCGCGTTCATGAGCACGGTGATGCCGGGCAATGTGAACCGCATCAAGCGCTATGTCGACGACGTGCCGCTGTTCTCGCGCTTCCAGATCGAGCACCAGATCGAATCCGCGCATGCTCGCGAAGTGCGCCTGCCGTCCGGCGGCGTGATCGTGATCGACCATACCGAAGCGCTGACTTCGATCGACATCAACTCGGCGCGCGCGACCAAAGGTACGGACATCGAAGCCACCGCGTTCAACACCAACCTCGAGGCGGCGGAAGAAATTGCGCGCCAGCTGCGCCTGCGCGACCTGGGCGGTCTGATCGTGATCGACTTCATCGACATGGAAAGCAACCGCAACCAGCGCGATGTCGAAGATCGCCTGCGCGACTCGCTGCGTTACGACCGCGCACGCGTGCAGACCGCAAAGATTTCGCGCTTCGGTCTGCTCGAATTGTCACGCCAGCGCCTCGCACCGAGCCTCGGCGAAGGCAACTACATCCCCTGCCCGCGCTGCAGCGGCATCGGCCACATCCGCGGCATCGAGTCTTCGGCCTTGCACATCCTGCGCATCATCCAGGAAGAGGCGATGAAGGAAAGCAGCGCGGCGATACACGTGCAGGTGCCGGTGGATGTCGCGACCTTCCTGCTCAACGAGAAGCGCGCCGACATATTCCGCATCGAATCGCGCCTGAAGGTCGGCATCACGCTGATCCCCAACCCGCATATGGAAACACCCAACTACAGCATCAACCGGCTGCGCCAGGACGACATGACCAGCGAAGCATTGCAGGCAAGCTACAAGCTGGTGGAAAAACCTGACGAGGAAAGACCGCTGAGCGCCGCACAGGAACAGCAAAAAGCCACCCGCGCCAAGGCCGTGGTGCAGGGCGTCACCCCGATCAAGGCAGCACCGATGAAAGCGAAAGCAGCAAAAACATCGTTGTTCGGGAAATTATTCTCCTGGTTGACATCGGCTGGCGAGGAAGAACAGCCGCAGGCCAGGACTGCCCCTAACAGGCAGCGCAACGCGAAGCGTCCGGAACGCGGAGAACGCGGCGATGGAAACGGCGGCAAGCGCCGCGATCGCGGCCGCGGCGAACGCGGCGAAGCAGCGAATCGCAACCGCAATGAACCGCGCAGTGGCCAGAAGCCGGCGGATGCAAAAACCCAGGAACAGCGTCAGCCCAGGCCGCAGCGTCCCCAGCGTGCAGCTGGCGAAGGTTCAGCCAAGGGCATGCCCGGCGCAGCGCAGGCCAACAGGACAGGCGAAGAAAAGCCGGTGCTGGAAAGCCAGGTTGCCGCACTGGAACAAACAGAAGCCATCACGCCGCCACGGGAAGGCGGACGCCGCCGCGGACGCCGCGGCGGTCGCAAGGAACGCGAGCAACGGGAAGCAGCAGCGAATAGCCAAGCCCAGCGGCCCGGGGAGCCGGTCGCTACCGCGCCCGCCAAGCCGACGGAATATATCGCCTACCCGGACGGATTCGTTCGGCCCAGCGAATACATCGCGATGCCGGAAGTCTATAAGCCCAGTGTCCCTGCCGAGTTAGCGCCAACACTACCTGCAGTGGTTGAAGCGAACCTGCCCCAGGTTGTTCCGGAAAACCTGCCCGCTACCGTGTCTACGGCACCAGTTGCAGCGCGGCCCCATGTTGAGGCTCCTGCCCCTTCCCCTGTCCAGACTTCGGCCCCTGTCCAGACTTCGGAATTGGCCGCGGCTTCGGGACTGATCCAGATCGAGACCGATCCGATCAAGCTGGGAACCATACCGGAATTTCCTGCCGCTGCTGCGGAACGAAACGCGCCGCGCCGTCGTCCGCGCCAGCGTGAAGTCTATGTCGAGAATGAACCGCTGGAGCAGATCGAGACGCAGCACACTCAGCAGGGATAACCCGGCCTGCAATAAACAAAGCCGCACGATGAAAGTCGTGCGGCTTTTTCATTTCACGAAGCCTATTCGGAAAAATAGTGCTGGCGTATCTCTTGCAGCAAACCCTGCGCCGCATCTTCGACCATGTCCAGCACGCGCTCGAAACCGTCCGCGCCGCCGTAATACGGGTCGGGCACATCGCGCTCGCGGTGATGGCGCGCATATTCGAGAAACAGCCGCGCCCGGGTTTCGCTGCCGGGCGGCGTGATGCGCTGCAGGATGGAGAGGTTGGCAGAGTCCATTGCGAGCACGTAATCGAAACGGCGAAAATCCTCCTGTTCGACCTGGCGGCCTCGCAGCCGGCTCATGTCATAGCCGCGCTGCTGTGCCGCGTGCTGCGCGCGCGCATCGGGTTTGTCGCCGATGTGGTAATCGTGCGTGCCGGCCGAGTCGATCATGATCTGTCCGGACATTCCGGCGCTCTCGACATAGTGGCGGAACACCGCTTCAGCGGTGGGCGATCTGCAGATGTTGCCCATGCAGACAAAGACTACGGCTATTCTTTTCGTCATATCAATCGACCATGATGGGTGTTTGGGAATGCTCGACATAAATCAGCTTGTCGGTTGAAAATCCCAGCTCTTTGGCACGCCCGACCAATTCTGCCAGTATTTTCGGATCAAGCTGCGGACTGCGCGCGAGTATCCACAGATAATTGCGGTTCGGTCCGGCCACCAGCGCGTATCGATATTGCGGATCGAGCACCAGCACGTTGTAGGCACCGTAGATCGGCCCGAAGAAAGATACCTCCAGGCTGCCCACATCCGGACTGCCCTGGAACCGCGCGACGCCTTCTGCCTGTTTCCACTTGTTGTTTTTTGCATCGAAACCGCGGTTGATCACCCCGATTCGGCCATCCGGAAGCTTGTGGTAGTCCGCCGTAACATCGCTCAGGCCGCGTTCGAAGCGGTGATCCAGCCGCGCGATCTCGTTCCAGTGGCCCAGGTATTTCTGTACGTCAAATCCGGTCACCGGTTGCAGTCCTTCCGGCACCCCGGAACATCCGGAAAGCAGCAGCAACGCGGACGCCCATCTCCATCTGATCTTCATATCCTCAAGTCCTCAATTTGCCAAACATTGCGACACCGCAAGTCGATGCCATTATTACGGAGCTATTGTAACCGCTCACCGTCGGGCACTATTACTTGACTGTTTCACTCGGATTTATTATCATCACACCCAGTCACCATTTAACTATCAGTCATTAATTGAAACAGGAGAAATGCAAATGGAAATACCGAAGCGCGACGGAGACGGCTACCTCGAGAGCATGGATGATTGGACACCGGAGATCGCGAAAGCGATGGCAGAAGCAGACAATTACGAATTGAACGACGAGAAGTGGGCACAGATCATGAAAGCCCGCGAGTTCTACGAAGAATTCGGCTCCGTGCCGCCGATACGCAAATTCGCCAAATATATCGAGCAGGACCAGAAGGAAGTTTTCGACCTGTGGATGACCGGCCCGATGAAGCCCATTACCAAATACGGCGGCCTGCCGAAACCGACCGGCTGCGTCTGACCCGCTATCCTGCAACAAACAAACGGCAGCGCCTCCTTCGCGGGGCGCTGCGTCATTTCCGATGAACAGACTTGAACAACTGAATTTCGACAATACCTTTGCGAGCCTGCCCGACAGCTTCCACAGCCGGCTGTCTCCGACGCCGCTGCCGGATCCTTATCTGGTCAGCTTCAACACCAATGCGGCGCAACTGATCGATCTCGACAGCGCGGAAGCAGCGCGCCCCGATTTTGCCGAACACTTCACAGGCAACCGCCTGCTGCCCGGTGCCGAGCCGCTTTCAATGCTGTACGCGGGTCACCAGTTCGGCCACTTCGTGCCGCAGCTTGGCGACGGTCGCGCGATCCTGCTCGGCGAAGTGCGCAATCGTTCCGGCGAACTCTGGGATGTGCAGCTCAAGGGCGCCGGCGTCACGCCCTACTCACGCGACGGCGACGGCCGCGCAGTGCTGCGCTCCAGCATCCGCGAATACCTGTGTTCGGAAGCGATGCACGGACTGGGCATCCCGACCAGCCGCGCGCTGTGCATCACCGGCAGCGATGAAGAGGTGTACCGCGAGCGCATCGAAACCGCAGCGGTGCTGACAAGGCTTGCACCGTCGCATGTGCGCTTCGGCTCGTTCGAAGTGTTTTTCTCGCGCGGCCAGCATGACCAGATCGCCACGCTGGCCGACTATGTCATCGCCCGACACTTCCCGCACCTTGCCGGCGATAATGACAAATACCAGCTGTTCCTTAACGAAGTCACGCAGCGCACCGCGAAACTGATGGCACAGTGGCAGGCAGTCGGCTTCTCGCACGGTGTGATGAATACCGACAACATGTCGATACTCGGACTGACCTTCGACTACGGCCCGTTCGGCTTCATGGAAGGCTACGATCCAGGCTACATCTGCAACCACTCCGATCCGCGCGGCCGCTACGCCTACGACCAGCAGCCACAGATCGGACTGTGGAACCTCGCCTGCCTCGCGCAGGCGCTGTCGCCGTTGATCGAGAAACAGCAGGCGCACGAGGTGCTGGACGGATACGCACCGGCCTACCACCGGCATTACGCCGAATTGATGGGTGCCAAACTGGGCCTGGAAAAAATTCTCGACGAAGACATACAGCTGATCGGCTCGCTGCTGCAGATCATGCACGACAGCCGAACAGACTACACAAACCTGTTTCGCGGTCTCGGAAATTTCGATTCAGCGCCCGATGCGGCCAACGAAACTTTGCGCGACCAGTTCATCGACCGCGCCGCATTCGATGCGTGGTCCTCAGCCTACCGAGTGCGGCTGAAACAGGAATCCTGCAACGATCGCGAACGCAAGGCGCGCATGGACGCGGTGAATCCGAAATACATCCTGCGCAACTACCTCGCGCAGAATGCGATCGAACGGGCAGAAAAGCAGCGCGATTTCTCGGAGATCGACCGGCTGCTGGCGCTGCTGGCCAGACCGTTCGACGAACAGACGGAAATGGAAAGTTATGCTGCCGCGCCACCGGACTGGGCGCGGCAGATTGAAGTCAGCTGTTCATCCTGACGAACAGCCGAATCGGGGCGGATCAGCCTTTCTTGCGTATTCCGTCCAGGCTGAATGCCCCGCCGCCCGCCGCAGAAAGATACAGGAACACGAAGCAGAACATCACCGCCAGTTCGCCGTGGTTCATGATGGGCAGGAGCCCGCCCGGCGCATGCGCCATGAAATACGCAAACGCCATCTCGCCCGACAGGACGAACGCAACCGGCCGCGTAAACAGCCCGAGCAGAACCAGCGAACCGCCGACCAGTTCGAGCGTACCGGCCAGACCGATCAGCGAGAACAGATGCAGGCCGTCGAACATCGTATTGTGCGGAAAACCCAAAAGCTTGGACGAGCCATGCTGCAAAAAGAGGAAACCGACGATGATGCGCAAGATACCCAGCAGCCGCGGGGTCCATGTTTTGCAAGTAGCTTCGGAAAAAATCATGATTATTCGCTCCTCTAAACGTTTCGATCAACGGATGGAACCAGCTTCTGCCGGAACGGCAGTCCTGCACCAGGCAGTCATAATCCAGTATACAAAATTGCGTATCGTTTGCCGCAATGCATGCGGCTGTTCCGCTCCAGGCAACACAATCGGGCAGCGCCGTACCTAGGCTTTTTCCGTCGTGGACTTGCGCTGGAATAATGCAGCGACCGGTTTCCTGGTTTTCGCGACCGGGTGCTGCTCCGGCTGCTTCGGAATTGGGGCGGTGGTGCTGGGTTCGTATGGCTTGTCGAACCACGGATCGTGGCTGGGTTTCTTCGGTGCGGCCGGGCGCGCGTGGCTGCGCTCGGCATGATCGCCGCGCGGCGAACGGCCGCGATCCGAGCGATCACCCCGAGGCGCATGGCCCTGATGTTCGCGCGGCGCCCTTTCTGACCGGCCGCTGTTCCGGGAAGCATGCGGCACATCCGCTTTTTCTTTCGGAATCTCTTTCTTGATCAGCTTCTCGATTTCGTTCAGGTATTTCTCTTCTTCCGGCGACACCAGCGAGATCGCCTTGCCGAAAGCGCCCGCGCGGCCGGTGCGGCCGATGCGGTGCACGTAATCTTCAGGCGCGCTGGGTATCTCGTAGTTGATCACCATCGGCAGCTGGTCGATATCCAGGCCGCGCGCGGCAACATCGGTGCCGATCAGCACGGTGACGGCCCCGCTCTTGAACGCATCGAGCGCCTTGATGCGCTCCAGCTGGGTCTTGTCGCCATGGATCGCATCGGCCGCAACGCCTTCTTTCTGCAACTGCTTCGCGAGCCGGCTGGCCGTCAGCTTGGTCTTGGTGAACACCAGCACCTGCGACGCATCGCTGCCGCGCAACAGCTGAGCGAGCAGCACGTGCTTGTCCGCCTGTTCGACCAGATAGACTTTTTGCGTGACGTTCTCGGCGGTGGCATTGCTGCGCGCGACCTCGATCAGCTTGGGCCGGGTCAAAAACTCCGCCGACAGTTTCTTGATCTCACCCGAGAATGTGGCCGAGAACATCAGGTTCTGCCGCTGTTTCGGCAACAACGCCAGGATGCGCTTCAGGTCGGGCATGAAGCCCATGTCCAGCATGCGATCCGCTTCGTCCAGCACCAGCATCTGCACCTGATTCAACTGCACCGACTTCATCTCGACGTGGTCCAGCAGGCGGCCCGGCGTCGCGACCAGAATCTCCACACCGCGCTTCAGGGTCGGCGTCTGCGTCCTGATATCCACACCGCCGAACACCACCAGCGAACGCAACTTGGTATGTTTCGCGTACGCCTTCACGCTCTCTTCCACCTGGATCGCCAGCTCGCGTGTCGGCACCAGGATCAGCGCGCGCACCGGATGGCGCGCGGGCGAAGTGCTGGAACTGGCGTGCGGCAACAACTTCTGCAACAGCGGCAGCGCGAATGCGGCGGTCTTGCCGGTGCCGGTCTGCGCACCCGCCATCAGGTCGCTGCCTTCGAGCACCAAAGGGATGGCCTGAGCCTGAACAGGAGTGGGAGTGGTGTAGCCGGATTCGGTCAGCGCGTTGAGAATTTCCGGGGCCAACTTTAAATCTGCAAAACTAATCGTCGTCAATTTTCTGATCTCTTCATAAGGGACGGGAAATAAGCTCCGCCAGGCTTCTAGACCGGCATTATACGCCTCTGGTTCAAATACACGGCCGGAATAGCCCAACCATATGTTTTAAATTGATTTTTACCAAAAATCCCGCTTCCGGACACCGGACGGGATTTCAGCGCCTGCGCAGCGGATCGAGCAGCGACGACAGGCCGTTATGGTCGAGCTCCTGCATCAGCGCCAGCAATTGCCCGAGCTCGCCGGGCGGAAAACCCTTGCGCGCGAACCAGTTCAGATAATTTCCGGGCAGGTCGGCAATCTTCCGGCCCTTGTATTTGCCGTAGGGCATTTCGCGGACGAGCAGCAGCTCCAGGTGCTGGCGATCCATCCGGTCAGTTGCCCGTATTCGCCGAGATGCCGGCCAGGTCAGACGAGAATCGCACTCGTCACTTCATAGCCTTTTCGAAGCGCGCGTCCCAACCCGTTCCTTTGGTCGCCTTGATCAGATGTTTGAGTATTGTGTGCCGGGAGGGTGTCTTGCTGCGCTTGATGCCGAAGGTGTCCGCTTTGAAGAGATTCCGGTCTATGCCCGTCACGCGATAGCTGCCCAGATAAACGACCGAGCCTGGCTTTACATCGACGGTAATCGATTTGAGGAACTTCTGTTTGTCTATGCCCTGATAATTGAAATAGAACGCATCCTGGCCGGACATGAAGCCCATCAGGTAATATTTTCCCGGCGTAAGATTTTCAAAAAAGAAGTTGCCGTTGGTGTAGGCATGGCTCTGCGGCGGCGACTTGAACGGCGGCGCATAAATTTCCCCGACCTTGTTCAGCATCACGCTGGTTATATTGCCTTCGGGCATGGTGATATTGCCATAGGCCACCGATGCTTCCGGGCCGGATACCGGTTTGATTGCGGGAGCGCCGCAGCCGCTGATTAACGTCATAAATAACGCGGCAATGATCAACTTGATGGCTGTGTGCATAATTTAATTTTCCTGATGCTGCGTTTTATCGATCCGGACACCAGTGGTGACCGGCTTGGCGTAACGTATCATCCGGCGGCCGGACTCTGCAAGGGACTAGTGATCAGGTTCAGCCGGCATCGATGTGCGTCGTCCCCGGCTGGGGCGGCGCTATCCCGTTCTCGATGCGTTCGTATTCTGCGATCACCTGCGCACCCAGCAGCAGCAGCGTGGCGGCCAGTTCCATGCTGAGCATCACGATGATGGCCGTGGTCAGCGAGCCATAGACCACGCTCACCTGCGACAGCGTGCCCAGATACCAGCCCAGCGCATGGCGGATGATTTCCCACAGCAGCGCGGCCGTCGCGCCGCCGATCAACGCGTGGCTGGCGGACAGCCTGCCCACCGGCATGAAATAGTAGATCGACGAAATGAGCAGGACCTCGCCGACCACGCCGGCAACGTAGATCAGCCAGCGCGAGAAACCGCTCAGCGACCAGCTGTGCCCGAGGATAACGATATGCTCGCCGCCGATCGCCATCAGGTCGACGATCAGGAACGTGCCGACGAACAGCGCGGCGCCGATGAAAAAGATATAGCCGAACGGCAGCAGCAGCGAAACGAGGATGTGCCGATGGCGCTGCTCCACGCGGTGCAAAAAGATCACCGAGATCGCGTTCTCCAGCACCTTGAAACCGAGCGAGCTGAAAAACAGCATCGTGATGAACAGCACCCAGCCGATCACCTCGCGATGAGCGAGAAATGCCTGCAGCTCCGCAACCACCGCATTGTTTTCTCCCGGCACCACGTAGGCCAATGCGGTATTGATCGTCGCGAGCAGCACGTCCTGGTCGATGAACTGCGACAGCGCAATCACCATCAGGATCAGCAGCGGCACGATGGAAAGCAGCGCGTAATACGCGACCGCGCCGGCGAGCAGCAATCCCTGGTTCGCGCGAAATGCCTTCAGCACCATGAGCGTGAAGGCGAGCGGGTTTTTCAGGACAATGGCCGTTCTTGGATCGATGAGCTTCATGGACTACAGGCCGGATTGATTGTTTCGATTGTTTCCAGTATCTCAAAACAATTCGAGTATTGCATCCGTTTTGCCGGGAAGTTGCTGTTCAGCTGCGGGGATTGTGTCGACAATGAATGCAGCGGGGAATTCTCAAAGACGATGCAGATCGCCCGGAATATCGATGTCGGCCAGAACGCCGGGATCGTCGACTGCGATCTCGGTCACGCTGGCGCTGTCCCGTTCCACCAGGCGCCGCGCGCCGTTGTCGCCCTGCAGTTCCAGCAGCTGTTCGTAGTAGCCGAAGGCGAATCCGACCGGATGGCCGCGCCTGCCGGCATGGTTCGGTGCGGCCAGCGTTGCACCTTGCGACAATGCGTCGCGCACGCCTGAAATCGCGCCCACCGGAACGGCAGGCATGTCGGCCAGGCCGATCAGCCAGCCGGTTGCAGCATGGTTGGCGCGCACGCCGCAGACCAGGCTGGCGGCCATGCCCTGTGCGGCATTCGCACATTCGATCCAGTCTATCTGCGCCGACCTGGTTTCACCCAGCGCGGTTTCGATCGCGGTACAGAATCTTTCCGCACCCGGCCTGACGACTACCGTGATCTGTTCGAACGTTTCCAGCCAGGGCAGCAGGCTGTGCGCGGCAAGCGGCAACATCGCGCCGCGCCGCGCCAGCGGATGCAGCAGCTTGTCCGAACCGAAACGGCGCGATGCGCCGGCAGCCAGCACGATTGCGGCGATATCGTCCGCAACCGCCACGGCTCAGGCAGACGACTGCGGATTGAACGGCATGCGCCGCATGCGTTTTCCGGTCAGCTTGAACACCGCGTTGGCCACCGCCGGCGCGATCGGCGGCAGGCCCGGTTCGCCGATGCCGGAGGGCGCCTCGTGGCTTTCGACGAAATGCACCTCGACCTGCGGCATTTCGGAATAGCGCAGCGGCGGATAATCGTTGAAGTTGGATTGCATCACACGGCCCTTGTTCAGCGTGATCTCGCCATGCAGCGCGGCGGAAAGCCCGTACACGATCGCGCTCTCGATCTGCTGATGCACGCCGTCCGGATTGACAACCATGCCGCAATCGACCGCAGCGACCACGCGATGCACGCGGATCTTGCCGTTCTCCAGCGACACTTCGGCGACCTCCGCCACATAGCTGTTGAACGACTTGTGCACTGCGGCGCCGTAGGCATGGCCGGCGCGCAATTTCTTTTTGCCCCAGCCGGCTTTTTCCGCGGCCAGTTTCAGCACGCCGCGGCAACGCGAGTCGGCCGGCAGCAATTCCATCCGGTACGCGACCGGGTCCTTGTTCGCGAGATGTGCGAGTTCATCCATCATCGTTTCGACCACGAACGCGGTATGCGAGTGGCCGACCGAACGCCACCACTGCACCGGCACCTCGTTGCTGGTGGTATGCAGATCGACCTGCAAATTCGGTATCCGGTACGGCACATCCGCCGCGCCCTCGACCGAGGTCGCATCGATGCCGTTGTGCACCATGAAGGCCTCGAACGATGTGCCGGCCACGATGGACTGGCCGACGATGGTATGCGCCCACGCCACCGGCTTGCCGTTCTTCGCAATGCCCGCCTCGATGCGGTCTGCCCACATCGGCCGGTAATTGCCGCCCTGGGTATCGTCCTCGCGCGTCCACACCACCTTGATCGGCTGCTTGATCGCGACCGCCGCCTGCACCGCTTCCTTCACGAAGTCCGAGCGCGGATTCGCGCGCCGGCCGAAACCGCCGCCGAGGAAGGTGGTATGGATCTCGACCTGCTCCGGTTTCAGTCCCGCGATCGATGCCGCCATGTTGCGGTCCATGGTCTGCGCCTGGGTGCCGGTCCAGATCGTGCAGTGATCCGGCTTCAGGTCCACCACCACGTTCAGCGGCTCCATTGCCGCATGCGCGAGATACGGCACCTGATATTCCGCGCTGACCGTCTTGTGTGCTTCCTTCAAACCCTTGGCGGGATCGCCGTCCTTGCGCGCGACCGTGCCCGGCGTTTTTGCGAGTTCAAGATATTCGGCAAACATCTTCTGGCTGGACAGCGCCGCACCCGGCCCTTCGTCCCAGTCGATCTCGAGCATGTCGCGCGCGGTCTTCGCGGGCCAGTAGCCGGACGCGGCAACCGCGATCCCGGTCGGTACCTGGTAGACGCCCTGCACCCCGGCGACCTTGCTCGCCTCGGTCGCATCGAAATGTTTCACCTTGCCGCCGAACACCGGACTGCGCGCAATCACCACGGTCAGCATGTCGGGCAGATAGACGTCCAGGCCGAACTGCGCAGTGCCGTCGGTCTTGGCCGGCGTGTCGAGTCGTTTCATCGGCTTGCCGATGATCCTGAAATCCTTGGCCTGCTTCAGCACGACATGCTCCGGCAAAGGCAATTTGTTTGCCGCATCGGCCAGCGCGCCGTAGCTCGCGCGTTTGCCGCTGCCAGCATGGATCACTTCGCTGTTCGCGGCATGGCATTCGCTTTCCGGCACACTCCATTGCTGTGCCGCGGCGCGGATCAGCATCATCCTGCCGCTCGCGCCGACGCGCCTGAGCTGGTCCCACGACGACGGGACGCTGGAGCTTCCGCCGGTCATCTGCATGCCGAAAGCGGTGTGGTTGTACACCGCGGCCACCGGTGCCGACACCACGCTGATGCGGCTCCAGTCGGCTTCCAGTTCCTCGGCGATCAGCATCGGCATCGAGGTGTAGACGCCCTGCCCCATCTCGGACTTGTTCACCACGATGGTGATGCTGTTGTCCGGCGCGATGTGGATGAACGCATTGGGCGGATAGACCGGTTTCGGCGGCGCTTCTGCCGCGTAGGCGCGGCCGCCCTGGGCCGGCAGGTAAAAGCTGATCACCAAGCCGCCAGCCAATGCGGCGGAGTCCTTGAAGAACTTGCGGCGCGCCGGATTCCGAACATCCGGATTCCGAACATCCGGATTTTGGACAGCCGGATTGGTTTTGCGGGTTTCGATTTCGGTTTTCATGCGGCACCTCCCTTCATGCCTGCTGCTTTCTGAATCGCCGCGCGGATGCGGTTGTAGGTACCGCAGCGGCACAGGATGCCGTCCATCGCATCGCTGATCTGCGCTTCGCTCGGATGCGGATTCTCCTTGAGCAGCGCGGCGGCCGACATGATCTGGCCGGACTGGCAGTATCCGCATTGCGGCACGTCCACCTCCTGCCACGCGGATTGCACCGTCTTGCCGAGCGCGGATTCGGCCAGGCCTTCGATCGTGGTGACCTGCTTGCCGCTGGCCATCGACACCGGCGTCACGCACGAGCGCACCGCGCGTCCGTCCAGATGCACGGTGCACGCGCCGCACTGCGCGATGCCGCAACCGTACTTGGTGCCGGTCAATTTAAGGTTGTCGCGCAGCACCCACAGCAACGGCGTGCCGGGGTCGGCGTCCACTTTGGTTTTGGTTCCGTTGATATATAAAGTGATCATGAGCACACCTCCTGCCTGTTGGTTTGTCTTTGTTTGTTGTTCCGGATGGATCCGGCCGATAGCTCCGGCTGGTTACGAATCGAAATCAGATGCGCGAGTATGGACACCGCAATTTCCGGCGGTGTGCGGCTGCCGATGCGCAGCCCCACCGGGCCGTGCAGCCGGTCGATCTCCTGCGAAGTCAGGTCGAACAGCGCGAGCCGCTCGCGGCGTTTTTCGTTGTTGGCTTTTGAACCGAGCGCGCCGACATAGAACGCCGGCGACTTCAGCGCCTCCAGCAGCGCCATGTCGTCCAGCTTGGGGTCGTGGGTCAGCGCGATGATCGCGGTCGCGCGGTCCGGCTGCAGCGCGATCACCGCGTCGTCCGGCATTTCGCCGCTGAGCAGGGTGTCGGGCACATCCCAGGTTGCGCGCATTTCGGCGCGCGGATCGCAGACATGCACCTCGTAGTCCAGCGCCTGTGCCATGCGTGCAAGATAGGCGGAAGACTGGCCGGCGCCGATGATCAGCATGCGCCAGCGCGGGCCGTGCACCGTGACCAAAGTCGATCCGTCGAAGGAAATGTTGTCGGTGCGGCCGGCATCGTCGAGTTCGACCTGCCGCGTAGCGAAGTGCAATGTCCGCCTGACCAGCCGGTGCGCCTGGACCAGCTGCAGCAGCTGCGCGACCCAGTCGCGGTTCTGAACAGGTTCAACGACCACGCGGATCACGCCGCCGCACGGCAGCCTGAATCGTCTCGCTTCTTCCTTGGTAACGCCGAAGGTCAGCACCTCGCAGCGATCGTTCGGCAATTCGCCGCGCTTTGCGCGCAGCACCAGGTCATCCTCTATGCAGCCGCCGGATACCGAGCCGACTGCCTGGCCGTCGCCGCGCAGCGCGAGCATCGCGCCGGGGGGACGCGGGCTGGAGCCGAAGGTCTCCACCACCGTGACCAGCCACAGAGACTGGCCGGTTGCCTGCCATTCATGCAGGGTTTTCAGTACAGAAAGATCAACGCTATCCATGCATCCCTCCTCGTACCGGACCACAAACCTCGTGCGGGCGATTATTCTCCCAGAGATTTGCTCAAGTTTCCACTAGGTTGAAGTAGCAATTTGTAACCGCGCGAGCTTCCTCCTGTTTATTGCAGATTTGGCATCAACCGCGGCCCGGATTCGCAGTGATCGCTAAACTTTTCCGGCTGCCGCGAATCAAAGTTACGTCCCGAACAAGGGAATAACCACGAAAGGAAAGGAGGATAACGTCATGCTTGATGTCAACAAAGCCACCACTTCCCCCAACGATCCCGAAGGCCACATGTTCGGCCTGGAACACTGGTCGCCGCTGGTCGCAAAGCACAAGGCGGAAGCCGAGGGGATAGATCTTTCCGAGGAACACTGGGCGATCATCAACTACCTGCGCGATCGCTACCGCCAGCACGGCGACGCAAAAAACGCGCGCGAGATACTGAACGAGCTGGAATTGAATTTCACCGATGGGCGCGGGCGCGGCATGCTGTACGAACTGTTCCCCGGCGGCCCGGTCAGCCAGGCCAGCCGCATCGCCGGCCTGCCTGTGCCGCCCCATTCCAGCGACCCGTCGTTCGGCAGCGTCGAATAGCCGGGCGTACCGGCCCCGGTTAAGGCGAAACGATCAGGCCGGTGCCGTCGCCTTTTTCTTTATGGTCTTGATTGTCCTGGCCGGTTTCTTCTTGACCGGCCGTTTTTTTGCCGGCTTCCTGTCGACCGCTGCAGCTTTCTCCGCTTTTGCAAGCTCGGCAGCCTTGGCCGCCTTCTCGGCCGCCGCGACCCTGGCCTCGATCCGTTTGGTCACGATCTCGCCGCTAGCCGCCGCAAAGTTCAGCACGATGCCGGGCGAGGCCCACGGTCCGCTGACCCGCACCGGAACAGTCACGCCGCGCAGTTCGTAAAGCTCGCCGGCGCTGCGCCGCTTCAGCACCGAACTGACCGTCGCGGCGAGCCGGTAATCGATGCGGCCGGTGTCGGGCGCATAATCGCCGTCGCCCGCGAGACGGAACAGCGGCGAGCGCATGTCGAAACTGTTGCCGCGCGCGCTGCCGTCCGCGATGTTGAACACCGCATCCAGGTTCGAGAAATCGGTGCTCTCGCTGAGCCGGGTTTCATGCATGCGCGGCTGATTGGTGGTGCCCAGATCGTCGTTGCCGCTGACCAGCGCGCTGCGCAGGTCGATGCCTTCCAGCGAACCGCGCGACAGCGCGAGCGACACCGTGCCGTTCAGCGACCTGCGCAGCGCGCCGATGCTGCCGCCTTCCGCGCCGAGGTCCGCGACCAGGTTGCCCCTGCCCTCCAGCTTGCCGGCGTTCGCGGTATTCGCGAGCAGCGCCTTCATCTGGAAGCCGCTCAGATTCTGTTTGAGCGCGAATTGCGGTTTGCCCTGCGCGGTCGCGCTGATGCTGCCGCTCAGCGTGCCGCCGTACATCCTCGCAGTCAGCGGAGAAATCGTCAGCGCGGACTGCTCGATCTTGATGTTAGCCGCCACCCCGGTTGCGCGGAACTTCGCGGTGCTGATCTCGCCGGCATGCAGCGTGCCGTGCAGCTTGGCGTCCTTGATGAAGCCCAGGTCGACCGGCGTCGCATCGTTCTGGAAGCGCTTGTTCCAGTCAGACGAGATATAGCGTTCCAGCGGAACACGGTCGACCGCCACATCAAACGTGTACGCGGGTTCCTTGAAATCCTGCAGCGCGACCTTGCCGCTGATCGCGCTGTCGTCGATCTTTCCGTTGAAGTCGAGGTTCGCATTGCCTTCGGCAAGATCGGCCTGCAGGCTGCCGGTTGCGGACGCGGCGAGCCCTGCCGCCAGCATCGGATCGGTGGCCGACAGGTTCAGCGCGATCGCATTGAGCTTCAGCCTGGTCCCGGATGAATAATCGAGACTGGCCGGGCTGGTTATCTTGCCCTGCAGCGTGCGCCCGTCGCCCTTGAACGCGAAATCGGCCCTGGCTTGCGCCGTGCTTGACACGCCGCTGGCGGAAGCGAATGCCGGAACCTGCAGCGCGGTGGTCCACTGCTCGTCGAACTGCGACACCGTCGCGTCGAGCGCGAGATCGCTGCCGCTCAGTACCCCCTTCGCGGATTGCAGCTTGGGCAGATCCAGCTTCGCGTCTATGCTGCGCTGCCCGTAATTGCCGGTTGCCGAGACGGCAATGTTCTCGGCCTGCATCGATTGCTGCGCGGGATACAGGTTGATTCCGCCCTTGAAACTCATGTCGATGTTGCTGAAGCCGACCGCGGTGCCGCCCAGCGTCCCCTCGATGTCGGCAAACTCGTAGCGTCCCGCCTTGCGGTCGTAATAGAAGCGGCTCTTCAGGTCGATCACCGAGTCGCTGCGCGCGACTTCGGAATTGAGGTGGAAGCTCGCCTGCAGCTTGCCCGGCACCGAGTCGGCCAGCCGTCCGGTTTCGATCTGCACATCCTGCAGCGCGACCCGCTGCCAGCGCATCTCGTCCTGCCAGTTCAGCGCGGAATGGGTCACGCGGATGCCGTCGATGTCGAACGTGAACGGCGCCAGTTTTTCATCGCGGATCTGCAGGTCGTCGTAATTGGTCGTGCCGTTCTTGTAGCGGATCAGGTTCACCTTCGCGCCGTCGACCTCGACATGGTCGAACACCAGCTGCTTCTTCAGCAGCGGCAGCCACGCGACATACAGCCGGGCATCGTTCACCGACGCGAATTCGCGCGCGCTGTTGCGCTGGCTCAGCAGCATCTTGCCGGTATCCAGGCCCAGCTTGGGGAAAAACGTGACCTTGATGTCGCCCTGCAGCACCAGCTCGCGCTGGGTGTGGTTCTTCACGTACTGGACGATCTGCGTCTTGAAACTGTTCGCGTTGAACGACAGGATGAACACCACGACGATCGCCGGAACGATCATCAGCACGGCCAGCAGCGCTGCGATCGCATAGCGGTAATGCTGCTTCGCGAGCGACTCGGCAAACGGCAGCTTGAACAGCCCCAAAGCCCCCACCAGCATGCCGATCACGCCATACAAACCGAGCAGCGCGTACTTGAAAGACTTCATTCCTGGTTCCTGACGGATACACCCGATTAGGTGCGGGGCGGATTGTAACCTTGTGCCGTAAAACTGGGGGTCGCAGCCGACGAAGGATGCATTGCAGCAGACAAGCGTGCTTTATCGGGGTAGCTGGAGGGATAAGTCCGATCCGGCCGGTCAGGCCTGCACCGGTTTCAGCTCGGCGTCGTGTTCGAATTTCGAGTTGACCCACAGCATCAGGTCGGAAAGTGCGGCGTCCTCGGTAAGCGCATGCCGCTGTTCGAGGTGAAACTGCGTCACGCCCGACTGCCCCGGCGTCTTGAGCACGCGCGGCTTTTCGTACCACAGACAGCTTGCCTGGAAGCCATGGCCTTCATGCTGCGTGATGAAAATCCGAAACACGCGCGTATCGACTTTGACCTCGTACGTTTTTGTCCACTTGATATCACTCACCATGGTTCTCCCTGGAGTAAAGGGCTGGCGTTAAAACACCGGCCCGCAGAAATGCATAATAGTATGAGCAAGAGCGAATGTCTTCACTTAGCCGGATCGACCAGCCCCGCATCGTCGCGCAGCCCGACCCGGTTCACTTCGCGGCTGACCGGCCAGGCCTGCATCGATGCCGGGTCATGCGGACGGATCAGCGGCAGCAGCGTGTCGGCGTCATGCAGTTGCGGGGATAGCCAGGCGCTCCATTGATCCCGGCCCAGTATCACCGGCATGCGGTCGTGGATCGTTTCCATCAACGCGTTCGCCGCGGTGGTGATGATGCAGCAGGTGGTGATGCCCTCGCCTTCCCCGTGCCAGGTCTCCCACAGCCCGGCAAACGCCATCGGCTTGCCGGACTTCAGGCTGACATACCACGGCTGCTTCACACCCTGTTCCGATTTCCATTCGTAGAACCCGGTTGCCGGAATGATGCAGCGGCGCTGCCTGAACGCAGACCGGAACGACGGCTTTTCCGCGACCGTCTCGCCGCGCGCATTGGCGAGCTTGTGGCCGATGGAAGCCTCCTTCGCCCACGACGGGATCAGCCCCCACTTCATCAGGCCAGGGTGCCGATGCCCTTCCTTGTCCGCCGTGATGGAACAGATGCGCGTGGAGGGTGCGATGTTCCAGGATGGCGAAAACTCGATATCGCCGGACAAATCGAAGTGCTCCGCAAGCGCCCGGTAGGTCCCTGCCAGCACAAAACGTCCGCACATGTCAGCAATCGTCCTTCATTAAGATTTAGGGCATCAGGATTTCTGGTCAGGTTTCGGGGTGGCAATGTGCACCGCAGAAGGAACACCGAACTGGGTAACGACATGGCGATAATCGATCGTCCATTTTTTGTAATCAAAGAACGGATCGAGCTGGACAGGACGGCATCCCCCGACCAGATTTGCATTCATGGAATAGATTCCCGACCAGAGCGCCGAAACGATATGCGATGAAAATGTCAGGCCCGGGGCAAGGCCCACCAGGCAGAGCTTGCCGCCCGGCATCAATATCCGGTGCGCCTCGGCGATTGCCTCGCGGATATCATTCTCGGACAGCAGGTCCATCACATAGGTCGATACGACGCGGTCGACGCTGTGGTCGGGCACATCAAAATGCAACGCGCCATCCGACAGAACCGCCTTTGCCCGGTCGCGGTATGGCGCAAGCCGCTGCTGCGCAAGATCGATCATGGTCTGGCTCAGGTCGATACCCAGATACGTCGCGGATGCAGGGAGGTGCTTCTCCAGCAGCCGGAGCGCAAAGCGGCCGGTGCCGCAACCCAGTTCGAAAACCGCATTCGCCTGCCCAAATGACGCATGGGCGATCAGGTCGTCCAGCGCCGCATCTTCATAGAATGACTGCGCATCCTGCTTTTTTCCGAAGCGGTCGTAGAAGGCCCGGGCCTGGTCGTGCGTCAGGGCCATCTTCAAACTTTTTTCCCGAGCCACTCCGCATAGCTGATGCGCGGCACATCGAAGCGGTCGGTGGTGCGGCAATAGACCGAAGGCGAACCCATCCGGCCGATCGGCTCAAAATTCTTGACGTACATGCGCGGGCCCATCAGCTTGTCGGCCACATGGAACATCACCACCTCGCCGACGATCAGCGTGTTCTTGTTGAGCTGCTGCGTGCTGTGCAGCTTGCATTCCATGCTGGCCTGCGACTCTGCGACCCGCGGCGGCTTGACCTTGACCGATGGCGCAGGATGCAGATTGGTCGCGGCCATCTCGCTCTCCCCGAATGGAAAGTCCGCCGCAGACACATTCATCGCGTCGAACAGTTCCTCGGTCACCATGTTCACGACGAACTCGCCGCTGTCCAGGATATTCTTCGCGGTGTCTTTCATCTCGCCGGCATCGTTCACGCCGACGCTGACGATCAGGTAGATCGGGTTGCCGCTGACCGCATTGAAAAAGCTGAACGGCGCGAGATTGATCACGCCGTCGGCATTCTGGGTGGTGACCCACGCGATCGGGCGCGGCACCACCAGGTTGGTCAGCAGCTTGTAGTTGTCGGGGGCGGAATGCTGGTCTGGGTCGATTTGCATGGCATTTCTTTCTCTATATTGGGATTTTCTTGTTGCTTGCGCGGTCAAGTATAAGTCAATTTTATTGTGATGCCGCCCGTTGAGCCTGAACTCCTTGATTGCATGGTTGTCACGCTCCCGGAGTATGAAGCCCGATCTCGCGTTAAAATGACCGTCATCCCGGCCTGATGCCGGATTTTCCCAATCCAGAATTAACGGGCCCACCGCATGAACGAAGAACGCTTTGTCGACATCGAATCAAAAATCGCCTTCCAGGAAGACCTGATCGAGGAACTGAACAAGACCATCTACCAGCAGCAGCAAAGGCTGGAACGGCTCGAAGCGTTTTGCGAAGCGCTCGCAGGACAAATCGTGTCGCTGTCCGAAGCGAGGAACGAGGGAATGCCCGCGAACGAACGGCCGCCGCACTATTGAATATCGCGGCTACGTCCCGACCTACGCATTTAAATTTACGGATTGAACAACACCAGATGCTGAGCAAACTGAATATTTTCTTATCCGAATTCATCCCGCACGCCGAAGTCGACAGCCACCCGGAACGCTCGCTGCAACTGGCTACGGCCGTGCTGCTGATCGAAGTCATGCGCTCGGATGCCGAAAGCACGGACGAAGAACAGGCCACGATCCTGAGAATCCTGAAGGAACGGTTCCGCCTGTCCGATGCGGAAGTGGCACAACTATCCAAACGGGGACTACAAACGGCAAAGGCCGCCAATGATTTTCACCAGTTTACTTCCCTGATCAACCGGGAACTGGGACGATACGAAAAGGTCCGCATCATCGAATACATGTGGCAGGTTGCCTATGCCGACAAGAAAATCAGCGCGCATGAAAACCATTTGATGCGCAAGGTGGCTGCCCTGCTCTACATTCCGCATGACGACTACATCGCCGCCAAGATGCGCGCCAAGCCTGCCGAACCGGCATAAAGCGCTGAACTAACGCAACAACCCCGAGGCAGCTTCTGCCGCAAGCGGCCTGATGGCCGTACCCAATCATCCAGCCGGCTTCTTGTAACCCGATAGTGTTTCATCCCCCCAATGCCAGGCTTTTTCCGGTTGCTTGCCCGACAGGCCGAACCATTCCACCGTCATTTCCGGAAGACTCAGGATCGCACACGTATGGTTGAACAGGGTGCTGCCGGGGTTGATCACCAGCGTGTCAGCGAGTTGCTCGCAAAATACCTGATGGGTGTGCCCTACCAGCAACACATCATGCTGGAATCCCTGCAGTTGCTTTGACCAGCGGGCCTTTTCTGCCTCAATGAGATTGCCGTCGATATCCAGCAACCTTATGCCGCCCTTTACCGAATCGGGCGGACTGGCATGCACCATGTACAGGCGCTTGCCTTCGATCGTCAGTTGCAACACCCGGGGCAGCGAGCCGAACCAGCGACTGGCCGGTGTCTCTTTGTCGGACGCATGCTTATCGAGATACCAGACTTCATGATTGCCGAGCACCGCCTCGCAATCGTGATCG
>Ga0316575_10000068_pt1 | contig 25393 bp, 18 predicted proteins | sample J5NA_FD_203072 | JGI IMG/M metagenome (GOLD analysis project Ga0316575, IMG submission 203072) | Rhizosphere microbial communities from salt marsh grasses in Alabama, United States - J5-7_050615r2r3 | ecosystem: Host-associated > Plants > Roots > Rhizosphere | place: USA: Alabama | collected...
ACCCGGCTAAAAATCGTCTGCTGGAAGTCATTCCCCATGAAAAGACCAGCGCGGAGACCCTGGAAAAATCACTTCTGGCAGCCAGGCTCCATGGCAAAACCGCCATTGTCGTCAAAGATGCGCCCGGCTTTGCGGTTAACCGCTTTTTTGTTCCATTTTTAAATGAAGCCGCCCGCATGCTGGAAGAAGGCTTGGCCAACATTGCCACTCTTGAAGAAGCCGCAAAGCAGGCGTTTAAGATCCCCATGGGTCCGTTTGAGCTCATGAATGTCACCGGCATCCCCATCGCCGTGCATGCCTCTACCACCCTGGGTAATGAACTCGGACCGTTTTATGCCACGGCTGATATCTTAAAAGCACAGAAGGATAAAAATGAAAATTGGGATCTGAGCGGCGATGTCGATGAAGCCAAAATTCCGGCCGCCAAAGATCGCTACTATGGCGTTTGCCTCGGCGTTGCGGCTGCCCTGGTAGACGAAGGGGTTGCCTCAATTGAAGACACGGACCGGGGTGCAAAAATCGGTCTGCGCTGGTCAATGGGGCCCTTTGAAATCATGAATAAGATCGGCATCGAAAAAACCTATAGCGCCGTGGACGCCGTTACCCAGAAATACCCTGATTTCAAGATGCCTGCAATTCTTGAAAAGCAAAATAAAATCGGCAAGCCCTTTATCTTCAATTTTGTAGATCTGGAAACAAAAGACAATATTGCTTACATCACCATCAATCGACCCGAAGCCATGAACGCTTTAAACGAAATTGTGGTGGCCCAGCTCACCCAGCGATTTGATGAAGCTGAAAAAAAACCGGATGTTAAGGCGATCGTATTTCAGGGCGCCGGCAAAGCATTTGTGGCCGGAGCGGATATCAAATATTTTGTTGATAAAATAAAAGCGGATAAGATTGCGGATATTGTTGAGTTTACCCGCAAGGGCCATGAACTGCTCCTTAAAATCGAAAACGCTGACAAGCTGACCATTGCCCTGCTCGACGGTCTGTCTTTAGGCGGTGGCAGTGAACTGGCCCTGGCCTGCCAGGCGGTTGTGGCGACGCCTGCTGGGTCCATGGGTTTTACCGAAACCGGCATCGGCATTTTCCCCGGACTGGGGGGGATGCTGCGCTTGGCCCGCTTTACCGGACCCGAGCTTGCCAAATATTACACCTTTACGGGTGTGCCCATCAGCGCTGAAGATGCCCAGATAATGGGTATCGTTACCCGTCTGGTCGCACCGACCGAAGTGGAAACCGCGATAGCCCAACTGGTATCAGAAGGAAAACCGGACAAATACCAGCCGGCTGAACTCCCTGAAAGATTTAAAACACTGGCTCAGATCTGCAGCAGCGAAAATGCAAGCCGGTTGCTGGCCGGACAACTGCCCGAGGGAGTGCCGGATGAAATCGCAGCCAAAACCGCTAAGTTCATCGGTTACAAAGCACCGCTGGCACTCAAAATCGCCAATGAAATCATTGATGAACAGGTCGGAAAATCTATGACCGAGGCGGTGGAAATTGAACTCGCGCGCCTTAACGATATTTTCAGCACGGCGGATGCCCTGGAAGGTCTTTCATCATTGGGCCGCAGGAAACCGGTATATAAAGGAGCGTGATCGGCATGATACGCCAGGAGGAATTGGCCCATCAGGGGTGGCAAAGACAGGCCACCTATGATGAACCCCGGCTATCCGAAATGGCTGACATGTATAAGGACATCGGTCTGGAGGTCCATCTGGAGCCTTTCCATGCCGATGAAGAACCGGGCTGCACCGCTTGTATGGCCAGCACGCCGGAACTTTATAAAACGATCTATACCCGCAAAAAGCCTCAGAGAGAATAGCTGCTGGCGCCTGGCTGCTGGTCACTGGCTCAAAAAAAGCCAGAATCCAGAAGCGAGCGGCCAAAAGCCAGTAACCAGCCTTGCTTCTGGCTCCTTGCATCTGGTCTCTGGCTCTTATTTTCGAACAACCAGCTGCCAGTAGCAAGCAGCCGGAGGCCAGTGGCCAGTAACCAGCAGCCAGCTCCTTACCAATTCGGAGACGCTACAACGAGAATAACCAGTTCCACGTCACCATTATTCAGCAGACGATGAGGTGATCCGGTCGGAATCCAGGTGGCATCGCCCGGGCCGACCTGTCTGCTTTCATTATCCACGCCCATTTCACCGGAACCGCTCAATACGAAATAGATTTCCTCCATGGGATCCAAATGCGTTTCGATTTCCTTGCCGGGTGCCAGCGTTGCGATTGCCAGGAAGCCAATTTCCTTCAAGATTCGGCGATCCAGAATCATCTGGGCAATCGCACCGCCATGGGCCCGATAGGTGGTCTCCATAACCGCTTCGTCTCTTAAGTTTCGAACGATCATAAGATTTTCCTTCCATTTTTGAGATCGGTTCTGCTATCCCATATTTTCGCTTGACAGAAACTACAATGTAGCTTTAATGTAGCTAAACATAAGATTCAACAAGAAAATGGTCTCAATCCATTTAATTGACACAATTTCAAAAAATAGTTAAATATTCACAAGAAATTTGGAATCGAAATAGGCTTTTGAAGCTCGGATTACATTCTGATAATCTTGAACCCATCTCAAAAATCTCTAAGAGGATAATTCAATGCACAAATTACTTACCGAAAACCCAGGTCAAAAAATGCTGCTTCTGGGCAATGAAGCCATTGCCAGGGGGGCGATCGAAGCGGGTGTTGCGGTCGCCAGCACCTATCCCGGCACACCCTCTTCTGAAATTTCCCTGCAATTTTTCCAGATTTCCCGGGAAAGCGATCTTTATTTTGAATACAGCACCAATGAAAAGGTTGCCACTGAAGTGGCGGCGGCAGCTGCCAATTCCGGCCTGCGCAGCATGTGCGTGATGAAACATGTGGGTGTCAATGTAGCGGCCGACGCGCTGATGACGCTGGCCTATGTCGGGGTTAAAGGCGGAATGGTCATCCTGACAGCCGATGACCCCTATATGTTTTCCAGCCAGAATGAGCAGGATAACCGTTTTTATGCCAAACTTTCCGGGCTGCCCATGGTGGAACCCTCTTCGGTTGAAGAAGCCAAAGAAATGGTGAGCTATGCTTTTGAGATTTCCGAAAAGCTGCACGAACCGGTCCTGTTTCGCACAACCACCCGCATCAACCACTCCAGCGCAATTGTCACCCTGGGAGAAATAAAAGCCCCCAAAACCAAAGGCGACTTTATCAAAGACCCCTTCAATCTGGTCACGGTTCCGGCTGTTTCCAGAAAATTACATGTTAAGCTGCTGGAAAATATCGAAAAGGCTTTGGGATTTTCAGAAGATTCACCCTTTAATTTCATTAAAGGGGATGGAAAATGGGGCATCGTTTGCAACGGTGTCAGCTACAATTACGCATCGGATGGCATCAAAGAATTAAATATCGCAGATCGCGTCAGGATACTTCGACTGGGCTTTTCGCACCCCATGCCCCCAAAAACAATTAAGTCTTTTTTGAAAGCATGTGACAAAGTGCTGGTTATCGAGGAAGGTGAACCCTATATGGAGGAACAGGTCAAAGCCTTTGCTCAGGAAGAAGGCTTAACCCTGCCGATCCGCGGAAAAGCCAAAGACCTGTTCACCCGCCTTTACGAGTTCGACCCCGCCCAGGTGAGAGAAAATATCGCCAAGTTTTTCGAAGTGCCCTATACCCCCACCGCCAAAACAGATATCTCCGATGTGCCGGAGGTGCCACAAAGACCGCCCAACCTGTGCGCCGGCTGCTCCCATCGCGCCACCTATTATGCCGTTAAAAAAGCGGCCGAAGGCCTCGGCACCATTTATCCCACCGACATCGGCTGTTATACCCTCGGTGTGCTGCCGCCGCTTTCGACAGCGGATTTTCTCCTGTGCATGGGCTCCTCGGTCGGCACGGGATGCGGCTTTTCAACTGCCACCGATAAAAAAGTCATTTCCTTTATCGGCGATTCGACTTTTTTCCACTCCGGCATTCCCGGTCTGGTCAACGCTGTTTTTAATAACCATAATTTCACCCTCGTTATCCTGGACAACAGCACCACCGCCATGACCGGTCATCAACCCAATCCGGGAGTTGACATGGGAGATTTTAACCTGACCGGTTATGGCCAGGTATCGATTGAAAAATTGGTTCGGGCCATCGGCGTGCCGCATGTGGCAGTGATCAAGCCCTATCGGGTGAACAAGAGTATCGCGGCCTTAAAGGAAGCCATCGATTTTAAGGGCGTATCCGTAATCATTTCCAAAGAAGCCTGCACCCTTTACGCCCAGAGTCTTAAAAAACTGAGAGGCAAACCTTTTTATATCAGCGAAAAATGCAAAAATCACAGAGATTGTGTCAATGAGCTGGCCTGCCCGGCTTTCTATACCGAAGGCGAAAAGGTTTACATCAATGCGGACCTTTGTACGGGCTGCGCTGTTTGCGCCCAAATTTGCCCGGAAAAAGCAATCGTGCCGGTCCGCTCTAAAGAAAAAAGCAAAGCATCATGATGACTGGTGTCACCATGAAAGCTGGAGTATTGGAGTAATGGAGTAATGGAGTAATGGGCAAAAAGCTGAATTGGAGATCTTTCACTGGATCAGCCTTCCAGCACTCCAACACTCCAGTACTCCAATACTCCAGGTGTTACATTGAAAACGAATCTGAAAAAACCAGTTGCCATAAGTTCTAATTTGACTAACTGAAAATATAGGAATCTATTTATGCAAACAAAAAGACTGATTATCGTAGCCGTCGGGGGACAGGGAAATCTGCTGGCATCCAAAGTGCTGGGCGAGGCAGCCCTGCTGGCCGACATCCCCGTGCGCATGAGCGAAATCCACGGAATGGCCCAAAGGGGCGGCGTGGTTGAATCCGCAGTGGTTTTTGGCGATGCCGACAGCACCATTATTTCAGATGCTGAGGCGGATGTGCTGCTGGGCTTCGAGCCTTCGGAAACGCTGCGGGCGTTAAACAAATGCAATGCCGATACCGTGGTAATCACGAATACGGCCCCGCTGCCGCCGTTTACGGTGGCCATCGGCAAAGGAACTTATCCGGATATACAGGAACTTCAGGAGTTGATCCGCAATAAAACCGCCAGGCTGATCGCTTTCGATGCCCAGACACTGGCAAAACAAGCCGGCAATATTATGTCTTTGAATATGGTGTTGCTCGGTTCGTTGATTCAAACCGGAATTATGCCGGTATCGGCCGACAACGTCAAAGAAGCCATTCGGACATCCACCAAAAAGGCCTTTGTCGATATTAATATCAAGGCCTTTGAACTGGGCTTTGAAGCCGCCGCCAAGGCCGCATGATTCTATGGCGGTGATGCTTTGGCGACGGATGACGTCCCGGCTTCTGAGGTCAAACCGGCCTTTAAAATAAAATCGCAGCTTACAGCTATTACAACCCATTCGTTACTCAAAAAGGAGGAAGACCATGCCCTGGAACGATAAGTTTGAATGCATGCCGGTGGAAGAACTCAAAAAGTTTCAGTTGAAGAAACTGAAAGAAACCGTGGCCTGGGTATCTGAGAAGGTGCCGTTCTATAAAAATAAATTCAAAGAAATGGGCATCAAAGCCGGCGATCTTAAAAGTCTGCAAGACATTGCCAAACTCCCGTTTACCGTCAAAAATGATCTCAGGGACAATTATCCCTTCGGCCTGTGCGCCGTGCCTTTAGAAGAAGTCGTCAGAATCCATGCGTCTTCGGGCACGACCGGCAAACCGATTACCGGACCATACACCGCCGAGGATTTGGATCAATGGATCGAATGCATGGCCCGCAACCTCTGGGCGGCCGGTATCCGCAAGGAAGACATGGTCCAAAACGCTTACGGACACGGTCTTTTTACCGGCGGCCTCGGGTTCCATCAGGGAGCGACGGCCATCGGCTGCACATTGGTACCAACCGGCGCCGGAATGACCGAACGGCAGATTACCATCATGCAGGATTTTAAGTCAGATGTTCTGTTCTGCACCCCATCATACGCGTTGACGATTGCTGAGCGCGCCGAAGAAATGCATGTTGATATCAGAAAACTCCCCTTGCGGGTCGGCGTGTTCGGTGCCGAACCCTGGACAGAGGGCATGCGCCAGGAGATCGAAGAACGTATGGGGATAAAGGCCCAGGAAGCATATGGATTAACCGAGTTGTGTGGACCCGGTGTGGCCTATGACGCCGCTGATCAAAACGGGCTTTATATCAATGAAGATTTTTTTCTGGCGGAAGTCGTAGATCCACAGACATTGGAACCCCTGCCGGAAGGAGAAAAGGGAGAGTTGATTTTTACCTCGCTGCAGCGACGCGCCATGCCGATGATTCGCTATCGCACCAAAGACATTACACGCCTGTGGCGCGAGCCAGGATATGAGGGACGGACCTTTATGCGGATGGACAAAATCTACGGCCGTTCGGACGACATGCTCATTATCAGCGGTGTGAATGTCTTTCCCTCACAAATTGAAGCACTCCTGCTGGAAATTGAAGAAGTCGAACCGCAATATCGAATGGTGGTGAGCAAGAAGGGGTACCTGGACCATCTCAGCGTTCAGGTAGAAGGCAAAAAAGAAATTTATGAGGCCGGCAAAGATCGAAGACATGAAATCGAAGGAAAAATCGCAGGTCATATCAAAGGCATGATGGGAATCGGCGTTGGTGTGGAGCTGGTCGATCCGAAAAGCATTGCCCGCAGCGAGGGTAAAGCCGTGCGCGTCATTGATGAACGCCCCAAGCAGGAAAGGTAGTCTTTTGATGTAAATACGAAATCAGAAATCCGAAATAAATTCGAATATCAAATGACCAAAATTCAAAAAGCTGTTTTGGACATTTGTATTTAATGTTTTGATCATTGTTTCGTATTTCGAAATTCGATATTCGGATCTTTTCTCTAAAGCCTCCTTAACGATGGCTAAGTATAAGAACTTTATGATAACTCACTTCGGTAACAGCAACATTAACGGGGAGGTAAAATATGAACGCTTCGTCCAATTTTAATCCCCAATCATTTGCAGTGGTAGGGGCCGGCCCGGTGGGATGCATTGTCGCCTGCTTTCTGGCCAAAGGCGGTTATGAAGTCACCCTTTGTGATGTCATCCCGGACTTGCTGGCGCCGGCGTTGGACCCTGGAATTATTCTTGAAGGCGCAGAAAATATCCAGCACAAAGTGACCCGAACATGCACCCAGGTTGACGAGCTGGCGGACTACGATCCGGACGTGATATTCATCACCGTCAAAGCCCATGCGCTGCCGCTGATTGCTTCGGCCGTTGAAGGCTTTCACAAAGAAGGCATGGCGATTGTCAGCTGGCAAAATGGAATTGATACGGAGCTGGAGCTGGCAAAAATACTGGGCAAGACGCATGTGATGCGCGCCGTTGTCAATTACGGGTGTGGGTTGGCGGGACCGGCACACGTCAAAATCCCCTTTCACCATCCGCCGCATTACATTCAGGAACTGGATCCGCAATCCCGTACTTCTGCGATTGCCATTGCCGATGTCCTGAGCAAATGTGACCTGACAACAGAGCACACCGATAACATTATATCGATGGTCTGGCGCAAAAGCGTAATGAATGCCTGTATGAATCCGGTGTGCGCCGTTACCGGGCTGACGATGTCGCGCGCGATGAACGATCCGATCGTTTTTCAGATTGTCGATGCCCTGGTAAAAGAATGCATCCGGGTTGCCCGGGCCAATGAAATTGATCTGGGGTGGGATTTTTATACCCATGCAATGGAGTATATGGGAAATGCCGGCGACCATAAACCGTCCATGTTGATGGATATCGAGGCCAATCGGCGGACCGAAATTGATTTTATCAACGGCAAATTTGTAGAATACGGCACCCGTACAGGAACCCTGACCCCCTATAACCACACTCTGAGCGCCCTGGTAAAAGGATTGGAGTCAAAATAGCAAAATGCTTGCATCATTTTGTTATTCGTTATGTTAATATAAATTTAGCGAACGAGATCGCGATTCGTTTTTATCATGAAATCAAAACCGGTTTACGCAGGTGTCGATGTTGGGGCATCACGCACAAAAGTTGCCATCCTCGACAACGCTAAAAACCTGATCGGACATGCGGTCAAAAAATCAGGCACTGACTTTGCGGCCACCGCCGACACCTGCCTTACTGCGGCCTTAAAAATGGCCGGCGCAGAAAAGCGCAGCATTGAGAACACCATCGCAAGCGGATACGGCCGTAAAAACGTATCCTTTGCACGGGATACGAAAACAGAAATCGGGTGCCATGCCAAGGGGTGTTTTTACTACTTTCCCATTGCGACCACCATTATTGACATCGGCGGGCAGGACAACAAAATCATTAAACTCGATCCGTCCGGCAAACGCACCGGATTTAAAATGAATCGCAAATGTGCCGCCGGCACAGGCGCTTTTCTGGAAGAAATGGCCATGCGTCTGGATGTTTCGCTCGACGAAATGGACGGGCTGGCCAGTCAATCCGAAAATATGGTCAAATTGGGGAGCTTCTGCACCGTTTTTTCGGCCACCGAGGTTCTGGAAAACATCCGCCAGGGCAAGAATCTGCCCGACATCGTCAAGGGAGTCTTTTATTCGATGATAAAACGCGTTTTAGAGATGGATGCCTTGACGGAGAAAGTCGTTATGACCGGCGGTGTGGTGGCTCACAACCCGTTTATGGTCAAAATGACCGAAGAAATGATTGACAGAAAAATTCTCGTGCCGGATTATCCCCAGCTAACCGGGGCCATTGGTGCGGCCCTTTACGCAATCGAAGCTGAAAATTAATACGCGTAGTCGTAAAATAATTAAACAAATTTAAAAGAATGAACCCAAAAAACTCGAAACACGAAATCCGAAATTCGAAACAATATCAAAATACTAAATTCTAATTTCTCAAACAGCCGGTTTTGAAATTTGGCCATTTGATCTTCGGATTTGTTTCGGGTTTCGAAATTCGATTTTCGGATTTATTTTATGGTATATCTGGTCACTTGTTCCCGCAGTTAGATAGAAACCATGCCACTGGGATAGCGACCAGCGTTAAAGGAAAGTACGGGGATGTGGGGACATGTTATGTCCGATGAAAAAAAACCTGTCAGAAAAAAATTAAAAGCTGCGTCTGAAACCAGCCGCTTTATGGCGGATTATTATCACGAATTGGACGCGGCTTCAAAAAAGGGCGATCCCAAGATTGCCTGGTGCACCAGTGTGGGACCGGCGGAAATTCTCAGGGCCCTGGGGTTCCTGGTATACTTTCCGGAAACCCATGCTGCCATGCTGGGCGCCACGCGCATGTCCACCGAATTGATTCCCGAAGCCAATGCATTAGGCTATTCTCCGGATATCTGCTCCTACCTAACCGCTGATATCGGTGCTTTCGTAAAGGGGGTGACCCCTTTAAGCAAGGTCTACAGGGGAATCGAAGACATTCCCAGGCCGGATGTGCTGGTTTTCAACACAAATCAATGCCGGGATGTGCAGGACTGGTTTTCCTGGTACGGCAAAAAGTTCGATGCTCCCGTGCTGGGGATCTATACGCATCGAAATGTCGGCAAAATAACCGCAGCCCATGTCGCTTCAATCGATAAACAGATGCAAGACCTCATTGGACCATTGGAGAAGATATCCGGCCGGCAGTTTAGCCTTGATGAATTAAAACAGGTTGTCGCTCTATCCAGGGCGTGCTCTGAACTGTGGCGAGAAGTGCTTGAAACCGCAGCCGCCAGGCCGTCTCCGCTCACCTTCTTTGACGGCACCACGCTGATGGGCCCAGCGGTGGTGGGCAGAGGAACACAAAAGGCGGTTGATGTCTATAAAATTTTACTGACCGAATTAAAGGAGCGTATCAAAAATAAGGAAGGCGCTATCGAAGATGAGCGTTTCAGGCTTTACTGGGAGGGCATGCCGGTTTGGGGTCGATTGCGAGCCCACTCGGAACTGTTCTCGGGTTTGAAGGCGAACGTATTGGCATCAACCTACTGCAACAGCTGGATCTTTTCAGCCCTGGATGAAAACGATCCGTTTAACAGCATGGCCAGAGCATACACGGAGCTGTTTATCGTACGTTCCGATGATGAAAAAGAAACTTACATCAAAAAGATGCTTGAATTGTTCAAGGTGGACGGCATTGTATATCACGACGCCAAAACCTGTCCCAATAATACCAATTGCCGATACGGCATGCCGCAACGCCTGGAACAGCAGACCGGTGTGCCCAGTTTAATCCTTAACGCCGATCTCAATGATATGCGGATGATTTCAGATGAGCAGACCAAAACAAATGTTGAGGCTTTTATCGAACAACTAGAAGAAAATTAATTCCCATGGAGGTGCAAGAATGGGGTATTGGCTGAATTTGGGTCAGATTCAAAAAATCAACGCAAAAAAATTTCCGAATACCGTTGCTTTAAAAGATGCGCAACGGTCATTTACCTACCCGCAAATGAATAGCCGCATCAACAAGCTGGCCAACAGCCTGGTATCTCTGGGGTTGCAAAAAGGCGATAAGATTGCGGTGTTGCTTGAAAATTGCATTGAAATCTGCGAGTTGTTCCTGGCCACGGCCAAAACCGGTATCATTATCGTGCCGATTAATTTTCGCCTGGTGTCCCGCGAAGTGGAATACATCGTTAACAACTCTGACGCCAAAGCCATGGTGGTTCATGACCAGTTTGCCGGCGTCGTTGAGCCGATCCGCTCCAATCTGAAGAATATTGAAGCACAAAATTATGTTATCGTCGGAAAACCGCAGGACGGCTATCGGTCCTATGAAGAATTCATCGATGCTTCACCGGACAGCGAACCGCAAATCGAAGTTGTTCCCCGTGATACCTGGATACTGATCTACACCTCGGGAACCACCGGAAAGCCTAAAGGCGTAATCCGTTCCCACGAGTCCCACATTGCTTATTATCTGCACAACGCCGTGGACTTTGATTTCAACGAACATGATGTCTGTTTAAATGTCATGCCCCTGTGTCATATCAATTCTATCTATTTTACCTTCACATTCCTGTATATCGGCGGATCAGCTTATATCCACCCGGCCCTAAACTTTAAGCCCGAAGAAATCCTTGAAATCATCGAAAAGCATAAAATCAGTTTTGTTTCTCTGATACCCACCCACTATAATTTAATCCTCAATGCGCCCGAAGAAGCCAAAAACCGTGATGTCAGCTCTATTCGCAAGCTGCTGTGCTCTTCGGCACCCGGCAGAAAAAGCATGAAACAGGCGGTTATGAATTTTTTCCCGGGAGTAAAGCTTTATGAAGCTTACGGTTCGACCGAGGGCGGTATGGTTACCATCCTGAAGCCTGAATATCAAATGACAAAACTGGGCTCCATTGGATTCGAATGCATCGGAACGGATTTTATTAGAATTTTGGATATTGATGGAAACCAGGTGCCCGTAGGAGAAATCGGTGAGTTATACTCGCGGGGTCCGATGTTGTTTGACGAATACTACAAATTGCCCGAGCAAACAGCTGAATCGTTTAAAGACGGATTTTTTTCAGCAGGTGACATGGCCCGACAGGACGAAGACGGCTTCTATTATCTGGTGGACCGCAAAAAAAATATGATCATCACCGGTGGGGAAAATGTCTATCCCAGTGAAGTGGAAGAAGTTGTCGGTAACCTTGACGGCGTATTCGATTGCGCGGTGGTGGGGCTGCCCGATGAGAAATGGGGAGAAAGAGTTGCCGCAGTGATCATCCGCAAACCGGGTTTTGATGACAGCAATTTGAACGAGCAGAAGGTCATCCAGAGCTGCAAAGGCAAAATGGCGGGTTACAAGTGCCCCAAACAGGTTATCTTTATCGCTGAAAATGAGATGCCCCGCACCGGAACCGGAAAAATACTACACCGCATTTTAAGAGAACATTTCGGCTAATTTTCTAACAAGAAAGTCTATCTCCCCGCCCTCGATTGATCGGCCTGATTCCTAGAATCGGTAAAACCAGTTGATATCATATCATCAATTTATTCCTGTGAGCGAGCGCTCATTCATATAGCCCTGGAACATGAAATCCTCATCAAGTAATAATAATCTCATCAAATACCAAGAACCGGTTCTAAAAATATTTTTTTCATAATTTTTTCTATAGTTTATATATAATATAAGCTTGTATTGGCGAATCACTTGACAAGCAAAAATAAGACATGCTATTTTATTGATTGAGCGCTCGTTCAGACAACACACCAGTCTGCTGTAATAAATAAATACATTATAATATCAAACGGTTAAAATGGAAGAACTGAACCGAACGAAAGATATCCCCACTCAGGTTAAAGATCCGGAGCTGGTGGATCGCAGACGACGGCAAATTACCGATGCGGCCGTACATTTGTTTATCGATAAGGGATTCCACAAAACCACAACCCGCCAGATTGCCAGTGCAGCCGGGTTTTCCATCGGCTCTCTGTATGAATATTTCGCGTCAAAGGAAGATATATTGTACATGGTATGCGAATCGATCCACGCAGAGGTGGAACGCGGTGTCACCGCCGCCATGTCCCAGACAGCCGGGGGTAGAGATGCACTGGCAAAAATCATCTATGAATACTTTATGGTATGCCATCGGATGAGTGATTTTATCCTTTTGATCTACCAGGAAACCCAGTCCCTGCCATCCCAGTGGCAAAAACGGGTACTGGAAAATGAGCTTCGCATCACCGGCCTTTTTGTGGAAGCACTTGCCGGCATCGCCAATTCCGACAACCAAATAAAGTTAACTGAAAACAATCTTGAACTGGCAGCCCACAATATTGTTATTTTGGGACATATGTGGACTTTCCGGCGCTGGTATTTAGGCCATCACTACAGTATTGAAGATTATATTCAGCTGCAAACCGACATCATTTTGGGAATGTTTGGCGGTAGAAAAAAATAATCGTAAGCGCTGTAATCAACACCACTATGTTTTCGAGTTATGTTCGGCTGTAGAAGGTAAGCAAGATTTTTAATCGACTTTAAGGAGGTAAAATGACAACAGAAGTCGAGGTTTACAAACCCAAGAACCATATACGGGTTGTCACGGCGACGTCTCTTTTCGACGGCCATGATGCCGCCATCAATATCATGCGCAGGATTCTCCAGGACACCGGCATAGAAGTGATTCATTTGGGACATAATCGGTCGGTTCAGGAGATCGTGAAAGCTGCCATTGAGGAGGATGCCCAGGGAATCGCGGTATCCAGTTACCAGGGCGGTCATATCGAATTTTTCAAATATATGGTTGATCTTTTAAATGAAAAGGGGGCGCCGCATATCAAAGTTTTTGGCGGCGGGGGCGGCGTGATTGTGCCGGAAGAAATCGCCGAACTCCAAGCTTACGGCGTGACCAAGATTTACTCACCGGAAGATGGCTCCAAATTGGGGTTGCAGGGCATGATCAACCACATGGTAAAAACCATTGATTTCTCAACGGTCGAGAAAGGTCCGTTTGTATTTGATGACCTGACACCGGATAATAGATTACGGGTTGCCAATCTGATATCGGTCATCGAACACGCCAAGGCCCTGGAAAATGGCGATCTGGCAGCCCTGAGAGCCGAATTGGCTAAAAAAATCGGGAATCGAATAGCACCGGTAATCGGTATAACCGGTACCGGCGGTGCCGGTAAATCGTCATTGACCGATGAACTGGTTTTACGGATGCTGCATGATATTAAAGATATCCATATTGCCATCATCAGCTGTGATCCAACTCGCCGCAAGACCGGTGGCGCGCTTCTAGGGGACCGAATTCGCATGAATGCGATCGACAACTCCCGGGTCTATTTACGTTCACTGGCAACACGCACGTCCCAAACAGAAATTCCCGAGGTTTTGAGAGAAACGATTGAGGCCGCAAAGGCAGCCGGCTTCGACTTGATTATCGCTGAAACAGCCGGAATCGGACAGGGAGACTCCCGTATTACCGATCTGGTTGACTTATCCATGTATGTCATGACCAGTGAATTCGGCGCGGCCTCTCAGCTTGAAAAAATTGATATGCTGGATTTTGCCGATCTGGTGGCGATAAATAAATTCGAAAAACGCGGCGCCGAAGATGCGGTGCGCGATGTTCGCAAACAGGTCCAGCGCAATCGCAAAGCTTTCGATCAATCGCCGGATGAAATGCCGGTATTTGGAACCATCGCATCCAAATTTAATGATGATGGTGTGACAGCGCTCTATCATGCCGTCATGGACGCGGTTGCTGAAAAAACCGGTGTTCAATTTAAGACCAGTCTGCCTAGGCCAGACACCAGGACATCAACCTCCAAGACCATCATTATTCCGCCGGAGCGCACGCGGTATCTAAGTGAAATCACCGATATCATTAGAGGTTACCACCAGGAAACGAATGAGCAGGCAGAGGCAGTCAGAAAGGTCTGGCATCTTAAAGAAGCCGCCAGCACGTTAACCGCTGAAGATCTGAAAGGAGATGCGACCCAACTTCTTGAGAGGCTCAAAATACAAATAAATGCAGCCCAAACGGCTCTTCACCCAGAAACGGCAAAGACGCTTGGGGAGTGGGAAGACATCCAGGCAGCTTATCGTAAGGATGAACTGGTCTATCCGGTCCGTGATCGTGAAATCAAGACCCCCTTGTTTTTCGAGTCATTATCTCATTCCCGTATATCCAAAATTGAACTGCCCAAATTCAAAGATCCGGGGGAAATCTATCGCTGGTTGCGCGAAGAAAATGTTCCCGGACGATTTCCTTATACGGCCGGTGTGTTCCCTTTAAAGCGAGTGGACGAGGATCCGACCCGCATGTTTGCCGGTGAAGGCGACCCGGCCCGCACCAATCGGCGTTTCAAAATGCTTTCAGCGGACTATGAAGCCAAACGGCTTTCAACAGCCTTTGATTCGGTTACCCTGTATGGGTGCGACCCGGATGTTCGCCCGGACATATATGGAAAAGTCGGCACCTCGGGGGTGAGCATCTGCACCCTGGACGATGTCAAAATGCTCTATGACGGTTTCGACCTGTGCGCACCCAGCACCTCAGTTTCGATGACCATCAACGGCCCGGCACCCATTATTCTCGCGATGTTTCTGAATTCAGCAATCGATCAGCAGATCGACAAGTACACGGCTGAGAAAGGTAAGGCGCCTTCTGAGGCAGAATATCAGAAAATTCGATCCAGTGTTCTCTCTAATGTACGCGGTACCGTTCAAGCCGACATTCTTAAAGAGGACCAGGGGCAAAATACCTGTATTTTTTCAATTGATTTTGCCTTAAAAATGATGGGTGATATTCAACAATACTTCATTGAAAAAAAGATTCGCAACTTCTATTCCGTATCGATATCCGGTTATCATATTGCCGAAGCCGGCGCCAATCCAATCACTCAACTCGCCTTTACTCTGGCAAATGGATTCACCTACGTGGAGTATTACCTTTCCAGAGGAATGCCCATCGACAGTTTTGCACCGAATCTTTCCTTTTTCTTCTCTAACGGGCTGGATCCGGAATACAATGTGATTGGGCGCGTGGCCCGGCGGATCTGGGCCATCGCCATGCGAGATAAGTACGGCGGATCAGAGCGCTCGCAGATGCTGAAATATCATATTCAAACCTCCGGCCGATCACTGCACAGCCAGGACATCCAGTTCAATGACATCCGCACCACCCTTCAAGCCTTGTGCGCGATATACGATAACTGCAACAGCCTGCATACCAACGCCTTCGATGAGGCCATCACGACCCCCAGTTCTGAATCGGTCAGACGCGCGCTGGCAATTCAGTTGATTATTAACCGCGAATGGGGACTTGCCAAAAATGAAAATATGAACCAGGGAAGTTTCATATTCGAAGAATTGACGCGTCTGGTGGAAGAAGCGGTTTTGATGGAATTTGACCGCATCACCGAACGCGGCGGTGTTCTGGGATCCATGGAAACCGGTTACCAGCGTAGCAAAATTCAGGAGGAATCGATTTATTATGAGATTTTGAAGCATACCGGGAAAATGCCAATCATCGGAGTCAACGCCTTTCGGGACCCTCACGCTGATGGAGAACAACTCAGTGAAGCTATCGAACTGGCACGTGCCACTGAAGAAGAAAAACAATCTCAACTCACGCGTCTGGCCAGTTTTAAAAAGCGACACGAAAAGGAGGCCCCTGCGGCCTTGGAGCGCCTGCAGAAAGTAGCACTTTCGGATGAGAACATTTTTGCTGAACTGATGAATACCGTGCGGGTTTGCAGCCTGGGGCAAATTACCCAGGCGCTTTATGATGTGGGCGGTCAATACCGACGCGGCATGTAGGCTTTTTAGGTTTAAACGAACATATCAAAAAAAGCAGAACCGCAGAACACCGAACAAGGAATCATGAATGTCGAAGGAAATAACTTCAGCATTTCCGCCTCCGGCGGATTCGATATTCGATATTCAAAATAAAAAGGTACTTTTATGGGTACAAAAAATAGTTTTTCCTCCATTGATGTTATCCGCGAACAACTGACCCGACATCGATACATATCGGATCAATCTTTGGCGACCGTTCTTTATCTTTCATACCACCTCAGCAAGCCGATATTTCTGGAAGGTGAGCCCGGCGTTGGAAAAACAGAAGTCGCCCTGGTCCTGGCGAACATTCTCTCCACGGAACTGATCCGGCTACAATGCTACGAAGGCCTGGATGCCAATTCCGCCCTGTATGAATGGAATTATCCCAAACAACTGCTGCGCATAAAAATGGACGAGCAATGCGGCCTGTCACCGGAAGAAATGGGCCAGGTGATTTACAGTGAGCCCTATCTGATCAAAAGACCGTTGCTGGAAGCCATCCAGAGTTCGCGGGGCAACACACCGGTGCTGTTGATCGACGAACTGGATCGTGCCGATGAGGAATTTGAAGCATTTCTGCTGGAAATCCTCTCCGATTTTCAGGTATCGATCCCGGAAATCGGCACGTTGAAAGCCACTCAGAAACCCATGGTCGTGATTACATCCAACCGAACCCGCGACATCCACGACGCCCTCAAACGGCGCTGTTTTTATCACTGGATCGATTATCCGGACCTGGACAAGGAAATGGAAATCATCCACGCGCGGGTACCGAACCTGGAAGAATCGCTTATCCATCAAATTGCGATTTTCATGCAAAATATCCGCAAAGAGGACCTGATGAAAAGGCCGGGGGTATCCGAAACCCTTGACTGGGCCGAAGCCCTTCTTAAACTTCACCGCGGCGTCCTGGATGAAGAAACGGTCGAACAGACGCTGGGATGCATTCTAAAATACCGCGAAGATATTCAAAATTTCAAATCCAATATCTGGCCGAATCCGGAAAAAAGAACCAGTCTTTTAACCTCATACTCCGACTGACAGGTTCTTAATTACCGATTACTGATTATATCTTCTTTGCTGTTTGTCTCTTGCTCAGCCAGTTGCAAGAAGCCAGCAGCCAGGAGCCTGACAAGTGAAACTTAGGTTTTTGAGAAATGAAACCAAATATCACTACCGGCACCACCGCCGAACGTTCAGACAACGGATTGATCGAAAATATCGTTCGATTTTCGCATCTGTTGCGTGATAACGATATCGCTGTTTCCCTGCCGGCTGTATTAGATACACTCGCGGGTTTGCCGCTTATTGACATCTCCAACCTTCAAACGTTTCACTGTTTACTTCGCAGCAATTTTATCAGCTGTAAAGAAGATCTCGCCAGGTTCGATCACTTATTCTATGCTTACTGGTTGCCCAGACAACGGACCACGCTTCAGATTCCAGCAGAAGGCATTGCAGAAAGTGAGACCGGACAGGATATCCTCAGCGCCGCTAAAGAAAAGATGGTCGAACTTCAGGACGGCGGAGATGCTGAATCAAAAACCAGCAAACAATGGGCGTTGCGTTACAGCCCGCAGGCCCTTGCACAAACAGACCAAATGCAGGAACTCAGTTTTGACGGCAGCCGGGACATGTACGAAACGATCAACAGATTGCTTCAACCATTGGCCAACCGGATCAGCCGCCGGTTTCAATATACCCTGCGAGGAAAAGAAGTCAGCCTGCGAAAAATGCTGAGAAAAAACATGCAATTCGGCGGAGAATTGATCCTGCTTGATTTTAGAAAGAAGAAATTAAAAAAACGCCGGGTTATCTTTTTTTGTGATGTCAGCGGTTCAATGGATATCTATACGCTGATGATCCTGCAATTCATCCATGCGCTTAGACGAATTGATCGACAGACCGAAATCTTCTTTTTTTCAACAGATCTTTCCAGAGCAACGCATCAATTCGGGCCGGCAGATTTTAGCGCTGCCGTGACGCAAATTCCGGCAGCTATTTCTGATTGGGGCGGGGGGACACGTATCGGTCATTGCCTCAAGCTGTTTAATGAAACCTTCGGGAAAAGGAAGCTTTCCCACAAAGATATTGTTATGATTTTCAGTGATGGCTGGGACAGAGGAGAAATCGATTTACTCGATACCCAGATGGCTTTCCTGAATCGCAAAGCCTATAAAATTATATGGTTAAATCCGCTGATGGGAACACGGGATTACGAGCCGATCTGCCGCGGGATGAGCGCTGCCCTGCCCTACGTGGATTACTTCCTGCCGATGGGCAATCTCAAGGATCTTCGTTCGATCAGCCAGACGCTCAAAAAAATGATGGTTTAATTCGTGTTGCGGGTTGCGGGTTCCGAATTTGAGTTTAAATGGCAAAGCCGGCTCCGGGCAGGCGCGGTGGCCGACCCTTACTTCATAATTCGACATTCCTGACTTTAGATCCCGCTTTTAGCGGGATTCGATATTCGATATTCTTTTTTTGTCTGCCCTACCCTTTCTTATTCTTTGCTTCCAAAGCATCCAGAATCTTTTCGGGCGTAACCGGCAGCTCCATAAAGTCAACACCGATGGCGTCATAAATGGCGTTTACAATCGCCGGTGCCGGTGACAGCTGGGTGCCTTCGCCGGCCTCTTTGGCCCCGTAAGGCCCGATGGGATCATCCGTCTCGACTTCGATGGCCTCAATTTCCGGCATCTCCAAAAAAGTTGGAAAGCCGTAGTCCAAAAACGAAGGATTCATCATCTGCCCTTTTTGAACAATCGCATCTTCATAAAGGGCCTGGCCCATGCCGCCGACCACTGAACCTTCTAACTGCCCCTCAACCAGCATCGGGTTGATGGGTCGGCCGCAGTCATGAGCGGTGACCATCCGCACCAGTTTTACCCGACCGGTAATGAGATCCACTTCGACTTCAGCCGCCTGGGTCATAAAAGAATAGTTGGGCGCGAAATTACCATCCTGCTTAAACAGGGTGGTCGGTTCATCGGCCGGCGCCATCCAGGACCCTCTTCCCACGATGGGCATGGGCAGATCCGCATATTGATAGGCCTTCAGGGCTTCCAAGAAGGTCATTCCTTTTTCCGGAGTACCTTTCACAAAAATCTTGCGGTCTTTGGCGACTAAATCGGCAACGTTGGCCTCGAGTTTATCGGCCAAAAAGTTGAAGAGTTTTTGTTTGGCGGACAGCGCGGCCAGCCGTGCGGCATTGCCAGCCCTGACGGTCACACCGCTGCCGAAGGTCCCCGGGTCCAGCGGTGTGATGCCGGTGTCGGCTGCCGTAATGCGAATGTCCTCAAGGGGCACACCCAGTTCTTCGGCCACAATCTGACTGATAACAGTTTCCGCCCCCTGGCCGATATCCGCAGCGCCGGACAGAACATTGACCGCCCCGTCCCGGCCCACCTGCACCACCGCACCGGAACTGATATGGCTCATATTGCTGACCCCGCTGGGAAACGAAGCGCCGGCCAAGCCCACGCCCCTGCCATGGGGTAATTTTCCGCGCTTTTCTGACCATCCGATGGCGTCGGCCGCCTTTTTAACCGATTCTGAAAATCCGCAGGTATTGATGACGAATCCGGCCGAATGCGGCTCCCCGGCATGGATGCTGTTTTTTATACGAACCTCGGCCGGATCGAGCCCGAGTCGTGCGGACATCAGATCCAATTGGCGTTCAACGGCAAAACGCGCCTGGGGAATACCGTGTCCGCGCATGGCTCCACCCACCGGTTTGTTGGTATAGACATGATAGCCCTCATAAAACAGATTGGGAACCTTGTAAGGAATCATCAGAAAAAAGCAGGAAAGGGCCATCATCGTCGGTGCGGTGCTGTTATAGGCGCCACCATCGGCGTAAGATTGAAATTGTTGCGCCAGGATGGTCCCGTCCTTTTTTAGACCGGTTTTTACGGTAATATACATGGGATGTCTTTGGCGGGTGGAGATAAAGACCTCTTCACGCTCGTAGACGAATTTTACGGGTTTTCCCAGTTGCATCGCAAACCAGGCCGCACAAAAATCTTTCGCAAACATGTCAATCTTCTGCCCGAAACCACCGCCGACTTTGGGTTTGATAACCCTTACCTTGCTTTCCGGAATCTGAAGGGTATTGGATAAATTGCGCCTTAAAAAAAATGGTATCTGGGTTGCACTCCAGACAGTGAGCTCCCCATTTAGCGGGTCGAATTGGGCCAAGGCGGCGTGCGGCTCAAGGGGAGCGTGATTAACGGCCTGAGAAAAGAATGTGTCTTCAAAAATAGCATCGGATTCGGCAAAGGCCTTTTTGACATCACCGAATTCTTTCTTGATGGCAAAAGAGGTGTTGTTTTTTATGCCTTCGTGAATGACCGGTGCGCCTTCCTTTTTGGCTTCAAAGGGATCAAATACCGCCGGAAGCTCCTCATAATCCACCTCGATCAGGTCCAGGGCCTCTTCGGCGATCTCTGGATCAATGGCACAGACCGCGGCGACATCATCACCAATATAGCGCACCTTACCTTTGGCCAGGGCATATTCATCTTTGGCCATAGGGACAATCCCATACTGACGATCGGGGATATCATTGCCGGTGACAACGCCTTTTACACCGGACAGCTTGGCAGCTTTGGAGGTGTCAATATTCAATATTTTCGCGTGAGGCAACGGACTTCGCAACACCCTCCCGTAAAGCATTCCGGGAAGGATGAGGTCATCGGTAAACAGGGCGCTTCCCTTGGTTTTCTGGGCGGCATCCATCATTGGTAATCTGGTGCCAACAACGTTGAAATCTTTTCCCATTTATACCTCCTTGCCGGATGAGGTTGTCACACTCATGACCGCTTCAACTATTTTTTTATACCCGGTACAGCGGCAAAGATTCCCGGCCATCTTGTGCTTGATTTCATCTTCGGTGGCATGCGGTTCTTCGTCGAGGATTGCTTTAGCGGTTAAGATCATGCCCGGGGTGCAAAAACCGCATTGCAGCGCCCCTTTTTGCACAAACGCTTCTTGCAGGGGATGAAGGTCACCGCCTTCCGCCAGCCCTTCAATGGTCAGAATCTGTTTGCCCCTGGCATCGACGGCAAGCATTAAACAGGACAGACAGGCCTCACCGTCAAGAAGCACCGTACACGCCCCGCAGGCCCCCAGATCACATCCGCGTTTGGTTCCCATTAAGCCCAGTTTGTCTCTTAAGACCTCCAGCAGGGTGTAGTTGGGCGAAACAAGCAACTCGTAAGTATCACCATTAATATTCAGTTCGATGGCCTCTTTCATTCGCTTGCCCTCCTCTTTGCTTCATTCACCGCGTTTTGCAGCAGCAATCCCATCATCCGTCTTTTGTGAGACGGCGCATAAACAGACGTTTTTACCGGTTTGGCCGACTTGGCCGCTAGATCCGAGGCGGCCTTCACATTCTCCGCGCTCAATTCCTTACCGTTTAAAAAATCTTCAGCTTGTTTGCCTCTCACAGGCTTGCGATCAACAGCCGTAAACGCCACCCGGTACCGTTTTTCATTTTCTGATGCCCATAAAGCGGTGCCAACGATAGGAAAGTCAATGCTCTCGCGATTAGCAAACTTGATATAGCTGGAAATTCCATCGGCTGCCGCTTTGGGGATAATGATTTCCTTTAAGATCTCCGCAGGCGCTTTAACCAGAGGGATTTTGCCATCTCCTGAAAAGAAGTCTTCGATCGGCATTTCTTTTGACCCGTCGGGGCCCTCCAGCGCGATTCTGGCATTGAGGACCATCAGCGCAGGTGCCATGTCACCACAGTAGGCTGAATAACAGATCTCCTTCTTGTTGACCACATGACAGATCTCGCCGCCGGCCTTGTAACAGGTCGGGCGCGTGCTTCGCCACCATTTGGATTGATTAAAATACATACATCGATTTTGCTGACAGATGTTACCCGCCAGGGTCCCCATGACCTGGTGATGATAGGAGCCGACCGCAGAAGCCGCCTGGGCCAGACCAGGAAAATTTTCCACGATAAGAGATTCGACGTGCAGCCTTTTCAGGGAGGTTAACGCACCGATACGGGTATCTCCATCGCCCTGCCGGATATAGTCCAGGTCCGCTATTCGTTTTATATTGACGAGAATCGGCGGGCACTCAACCCGGTGCTTCATATTCACCAGCAGATCGGTTCCGCCCGCAAGGATTTTAGCAGCCGGCTCTTTTTGTAGAATGGCGACGGCCGCTTTAAGATCTTCTGGCTCAAAATATTCAAATTTTGGTAATCTCACAACTGCCCCCCTTCGAAATGAATATTGAAGATTTACGGGATTCAATCAATTTTAAATATAATTAAAATGATAGAGCGAAGCGATTTCCACCAATAGTCAATTTTCAATCTTCAATGGTCAATTTATTTGTATATGGTTTCATATTATGAAATAATGTTTCATTAAATATTATGTGTATTAAGATCTCACACTTGCTGTCAAGTGCAAATTTATTGGTAAAATCCTTGAAAATTGGGATTTATGAATTTTCATATTGACCTTATAAAAAATCATGGTATAAATTTCATCTATTAAAATATGAATTCATAATATGAAACAAAATAAGGGCAAAAAATCAATCTATAAAGTACAGGCGCTGGAGCGGGCTCTCGATATTTTAGATTGCTTCAGCTTCCAGGACAGAGCTTTGAGCCTGACAGAGGTGGTCAATCGTACCGGTCTCAATAAAACAACCGTCAAACGCCTGATTTCCAACCTTACCACCCGCGCCTATCTCCAGCAAGACCCCCAGTCAAAAAAATATCAGCTGGGAATGCGTCTTTTTGAACTGGGGGGTATTGTATTTTCTTCATTTTCCTTGCGCCAGGCAGCTTCTTTTCCGATGACCCGGCTGCAAAGCGAGTCCGGTGCCACCGTCCTTCTGGGGGTCAATATGGAAGATCAGTTGGTTTATGTCGACAAACGCGAGGGGCAAGGAATGATTCGGGTTTCATCGGAAGTCGGCTGGCGACGGCCGCTGAACTACGGCATGCTGGGCATGGTTTTAATGTCAAGCCTCGACCCTCAGGATGTAGAGCGCATATTGGAGAAATATCCGTTAAAGCCATATACCCCGTTCTCGATTACCGATACCGATGCGTTCAGCCTGCGCCTGGAGAAGATTCGCGACCGGGGTTACGTTATTGAAAAAGAAGAAGCGGTCGAAAGCGTCATCGGCATTGCTGCTCCCATCCGGGATTATTCACGCCAGGTCGTTGCCGCCCTGGGGATCGCAATGCCCACCGGTTTACGCAACCAGGCCGATGATCTGAATCATATCATCGACCTGGTCAAAAATGCCTGTGAAGCGATTTCGTCTGATCTGGGCTATTTAAAGATCTAACCGTTCAGGGTTCAAGCTTCAGAGGTTTCTATTTGGTGCGAACCCTTGAACCCAGAACCCTGAAGCTTTGAACCTATAGTGAACAAAAGCCTAAATCGTAAGGTTTAAATAATGAAAACTTTAGAATCTCTGACACTGGGACAGGTGCTGGAAAAAGCGGCGGTCGAATCACCCGATAAGATCGCGATTATAGACGCAGACGCGCGCATAACGTATTCGCAACTCAACGCCATGGCTGAAGCGCTGGCAGTCAGTCTTTGCGAAATGGGTTTTAAAAAGGGTGATCGGGTCGCTATCTACATGAAAAACTCCCTTGAGCTCGTCACGGCTTTTTATGCCCTGCAAAAGATCGGGGCCATCGCTGTTTGGCTAAATGCGATTTATCGCATGTCCGAAGCGCTATTCATCCTGAAAAATTCAGAAGCCAGAGGACTTTTTATTTTCAGCCAATGGGACGGTTACGATTACCTTAATGAAATTTTAAAAATCCAACCAGAATTGCCCGACCTTGAAAAAATTATAGTTGCCGGAAACGGACAAAGCGAGGATGTCGCCGCTTATGCTCAATTAATCGATACCGGCAAAGGCAAGTCGTTACCGGCAGTTTCCATCGATCCAAAGGAAGATCTGTGCATGTTTCTGTATACCTCCGGCACCACCGGGAAGCCCAAAGGAGCGATGATCACCCATTATGCGGCTGTGCGGGCCGGTTGGGAATATTCAGTGGGCATCCAGGCCGCGCCGGAGGATACTTTTATCGGCATTTTGCCAATGAGCCATTCCTATGGTTGCGGATCAATTCTGATACAGCCCATCGTGCTGCAGTCTACACTGGTTCTAATGGATAAATTCGACGTCGAGAACGCCTTCAGGCTGATTGAACGCGAAAAGGTTACTTTGCAATTAGGTGCACCGCCGCACTATATCCTGGAATTAAACCACAAAAACCGTTCCAATTACGATCTCAGTTCCTTGCGGGCCGGTTTGATTGCCGGAATGATTGCGCCGGAGGGACTCATCACCCGGGTGGAAAAGGAAATGGGAGTATACCTGACCTCATTCTGGGGGGCATCGGAGGTAGGTCCGGGTCTGGGAACCATGTGCCCCTATCCTTCAACCCTGGATATTCGCGAAAAATATATCGGCAAACCGATCGCAGATACGCAAATGCGTGTGGTTGATCCGGTAACTCATGACGAACTGCCGGATGGTCAAATCGGGGAGCTTTCCCTGCGCGGATGGCATGCCATGAAAGGATACTGGAAAAATCCTGAAGAGACCCGAAAACAGATGAAGGATGGCTGGATTTTCATGGGTGATCTGGCATCCCGCGAAAATGACGGCTATTATAAAATTTACGGGCGCACCAAAGATTTAATCAACCGCGGCGGCTATAAAATTTATCCTTATGAACTGGAGTCATTGATCATTGAGCATCCCCATGTGGAACAGGTGTGTGTGGTCGCCACCCCCAACCCGGTCCTGGGCGAATCCATCTGTGTTTGTCTGATTCCAATACCGGAGGAATCACCCACATTAAAAGAGATCCGGAAATTCATCAAAGACAAAATTGCACCGCACAAACTGCCCGATGAGCTTTGCATCATGTCTGAGTTTCCGAAACTTTCCGGGGGCGTTAAGATTCAAAAATTCGGCAAGGGCGGCTTAACGGAACTGGCTCAAAAAGACGAGAATCGCGAACGGATTCGGAGGCAATAAAGAAAGCGGAGGCCCACTATGATTGATTCAAACTTTCTTTATTTAAGTCCAGAACAACACAAAATGCTTAGAGAAAAGGTATTCAA
>Ga0316575_10000069_pt1 | contig 25035 bp, 27 predicted proteins | sample J5NA_FD_203072 | JGI IMG/M metagenome (GOLD analysis project Ga0316575, IMG submission 203072) | Rhizosphere microbial communities from salt marsh grasses in Alabama, United States - J5-7_050615r2r3 | ecosystem: Host-associated > Plants > Roots > Rhizosphere | place: USA: Alabama | collected...
GTGATGTTTGAAGGAGGCCTGGCATTTTCATTTAACCAGTACCTCATTGCCGATGATGATCCCTTATTGTTCCACACCGGTCCGCGCAAAATGTTTGCCTTGGTGCATGAAGCCGTCGCCAGTGTACTGCCGGTTGAATCGCTGCGTTATATCGGTTTTTCGCATGTCGAGGCGGACGAATGCGGCTCGCTCAATGACTGGTTGGCCGCCGCACCGCAATCCGCCCCACTCTGCAGCCAGGTTGCGGGTCTGGTATCGATTAGCGATATTGCTGATCGTGGCCCGCGCACCATCGCGGATGGGGAAATCCTTGAACTGGGACGTCATCGCGTACGCTGGCAGGACACCCCGCATCTACCACACGGCTGGGAGGCCGGCTGTTTGACAGAGGAAAGCACCAAGACCCTGATGTGCGGCGATCTGTTCACACAGGGCGGCGGCGCCGACCTGCCGGCAGTGACCGAATCCGACATCCTCGGGCCCAGTGAAGCGTTTCGCGCACAAATGGATTACTTCTCGCACACGAAAAACGCGCGTGAGATGCTCGAGCGCCTGGCCGCTACGGAACCCACTACCATGGCCTGCATGCATGGCAGCGCCTGGCAGGGTAATGGCGCCCAATTGCTGCGCTCGCTTGCCGATGAATTGTCTGCTTAAGCGCTATTCTCATAAACACAACGCGAGGACACCCGATCATGACAAATTCCACGACAGACAAACTACGCCTCTTCGCCTTTGGCAGCGGTTGGGGCGTCCCGTTCAACACGGCGGCACCGTTTCCGCTCAAGCTCGACACCTGGCTGCGCATGGCGCAAATCCCCTTCGAGTTTGTGATTGCCAATGACCCAAGCAAGGGTCCAAAGGGCAAGTCGCCCTGGATAGAATACGCTACGCTGCGCATGGGGGACTCGAGTCTCATCATCGAGCACCTGAAGGAGCGCTTCGGCATCGATCTGGATGCGCACCTGGATCCGCAACAGCGTGCGCTAGCATTATCGGTACAGCGTATGCTCGAAGAACACTTCCACCAGTGCTTCGAGCATCAGTTGTTCCTCGGTCGGGGCGCCGGAAAACGCTTGCAGGAATTCGCCGCTACCATGCCCATCCCCCTGCGCTGGCTGGTGCCCACCGTGCTCAAGCGCACGTTCACCAAGCAGTTGCATGCGCGCGGCATGGGACGCCACGCGGAGGAGGTGATCATTGCGCAGGGCAAAGCCGATCTCGACGCCTTGTCCGAATTGCTGGGCGAGCAGGCGTACTTTCTGGGCGACAGACCATCGTCGATTGACGCCTGTGTCTTCGGATTTCTCGGTGTCACGCTGTATGTCGCGGGAGACAACCAGTTGTATCAATACGCGGCCTCCATCGAAAACCTGATGCGTTATTGCGAGCGGATGCGGGCGCGTTATTATCCCGAAACGTTGAGCACGCTTGCGCCACGCTTCCCGATCGATTCCGAGGCTGCCAGCCCGGACGCGCGCCCTGCATCGATCCGCGCAGTCGTCGCTTGATCCTGCCTGAAGATCGGGCTTGTCCCTGTCTTTGAGCCTGAACTCTGGGAGGTGATGAAGCAGGAAAACCACGCCGGCGCAACGCTCGTCAAGCCGGCCCAGGACACTTTCCTGGGCGGCTACGCTGGGTGTTTCCGGAGCCCGCAGGCCATACCGGGAATTATTGCCTGTAATCAGCAATGGCCTGCCCCCGAGTTAGGGCATAATCAGGCAAAATCCAATCCCTGAGGCATCGCGTGCACACGACTCTGATATCGTATTTCCCGCTCATCATCCTGTTCATAATTTACTCGGTGATATGCGTGATGCATGCGGCTTTCGTCAAGCTGTCCGGGATGATCCTGCACAGTTTGGTGGTGAGATGGAAGCATGCATTCATATTCGCGCTGGCAGTCACTGTCATGCTGCTGATCATGCTTTTCGGGGCCGTTGTGGCGGGCATTTCCGTCCCGCCGGCCATGTCCATGGTTGTCGGCTTTGTGCTTTCCACCGCGTTCGGCAGTTGGTACTTCAGCACCCGGGCCATGACGAAACAGGGCCAACCGCTGGGCTGGAAAGGCGGACTGAGGCTAAGCGCGCTGGCGTTCCTGCTCCTCGCTGTTACCGGTGCCGTGATGAAGGGAATTATTCATGTGCTGGCAATGGCGGCGCATACCTGACAGCAACGCAATCCTGGAATTCGGGTGCACTGCAGCAGGGAGACAGATAGGCTAATATTTAAAAGTGCATTTGCCACTTATTCATCTGAAGGAGAGCCAGCGATGACCAACATAGCCAGGTTGCGCTACTTCATCCAGTCCTTCACCAGGGTTGTCGAACTGCACGGCAACGATGAGGAGCGCATCTTTGCGGATGGCGGGGATCTGCTGGCAGAGCTGATCGCCCATGATGACTGGCTGCCTGATGAGTTTGCCCGGCCGGATCCGGAACGGTATCAGCAGTACCTGCTTTATTGCGAGCCGATGGAGCGCTTCTCGGTCGTCAGCTTTGTGTGGGGGCCAGGCCAGACCACGCCGGTGCACGACCACACGGTGTGGGGCATGGTCGGCATCCTGCGCGGTGCGGAGACCTGCGAGGAATTCGAAGTGGATTCCGCAGGCCACCTGCGTGCAACGGGATCGCACCGGCTTCACTGCGGCAGCATAGACCTGGTTTCGCCGCGCATCGGGGATGTACACCGGGTGTCAAACGCGCTTGCCGATCGCGCGTCGGTCAGCATACATGTCTACGGTGCGAATATCGGCGCGGTGAAACGCCATGTCTATGAACCGGATACCGGCCGCACCAGAACATTTATCTCCGGATATTCAGGAAACGTGATGCCGAATATCTGGGATCGCTCGGCTGAACTGGCGACCTCGGTCTGATGTTGCTGCCCCTCAATGCATTTGCGAGCAAAACATTTCGATGGACAGACAATGAAAGCGCGCTGTCTAACATCAGGCAATATAGCCAATCTGCAATTCCGTGGAGGTATCTAACAAACACTGGTCCAAACCTCAGCGAAAGGAGATCTGATCATGAACACCGTCCGTCTGCACCGCGTGTTACGGGCTAACCCGGAAAAAGTCTATCGGGCTTTTCTCGAAGCCGACGCAATCGCCAAGTGGCTTCCTCCCTATGGTTTCACCTGCAGGGTTGAGCATATGGATGCCAGCGTCGGCGGCACCTACAGGATGTCCTTCACGAATTTCTCGACCGGCAACGGACATTCCTTTGGCGGCGGTGTCGCGACGATGCGGGAATATCTGCGTGCCGGGCTGGTCGACGAAATCCACCTGGCCATTTCTCCCATCCTGCTGGGCAGCGGGGAACACCTGTTTACCGGTATCGACATGCTTGCACTCGGCTATGACTGCGTCGAACATGTACCCACACAAAAGGCGACCCATGTCGTTCTGATAAAAAACGCATGAATGCGGTTGCGCCATATCCCAGCGAACTGGTAATTCATCAATCATGAATTCGTTTCGTCTTTCCCTTTGCTGTGCCGCCATTGTTGCCGGGCTTGCCGCGATCCCTGCCCGACCCGCATATGCCGATGATGCCAATGGCTACGGCAGCCGCCTCAAGATTCTCAGGGAAATGATCGCGAACAAGCGGGAAAACGATGCGCTCAAGGTCAGCGAAGAGGATCTGGGCGCGCATAGCCAGAACGTGGTTCAGGACAGTTATGCCGGACGCGACATGATTCTTTACGTGCCGTCGCGACTTCCGCGGCCGGGACAGCGCGGCATGGTTGTTGCGTTGCACGGGGGCGGAGGCAATGCCGGGTTCATCAAGGACCACCTTAAAATGGATGGGGTCGCAGAAAAGTACGGATTTATCGTCGCGTACCTGAACGGATCGGATGCATCGGCCAGGCTGCCGGGCAGCATGAAGGCATGGAACGCCGGAAACGGCTGCTGCGGCGAACCCTACAAGACCGGCGTGAATGATGTCGGCTATATCACCGGCGCGGTGCATTATCTTGCCGGGAAATACGGCATCAATCCGAAGCGCATCTACGGTATCGGCCATTCGAACGGCGCAATGATGACGGAAACGCTGATCTGCGAAACCGATCTGTATCAATCTGCAATTTCGCTGGCCGGCAGCCTGATGGCGGAGGTTGATTCCTGTCCCGGCGCGCACGGCAAAACGATACTTGCGATCCACGGCATGGACGATGCGAATGTTCCGCCGGGCGGCGGCAAGGGAACCAGGGGGGTGACCAATATTGCGTTCAAATCGGAGGCTATCTCCAGATCGATATTCGAAAAATCCGGCGGGAAATACATCATCCAGATGCTGCCGGGCACCGACCATAATCTTGAACACATCAGTGCAACGATACACAAGACCGAGGGTATCAGCCTGGCCGAAAAGGCTGCGCGTTTCTTCGGACTCGCTCCGGCGAAGTGATCCCGCACGCCGCTATCCTGTCCGCATCAACCCGACGCGGCGGCTTTGGAACCCTCAGAAGGTTTCGAGCACCACGAACGCGATTATCATGTTGCGCTCGTCGCTGACGGAAAGATGATGTCCGGTGATGCCTAGCTGCGCCAGATGGTCGCTCAGCACATCATCGAATTCAAGCGCCGGTTTGCCGAACCGGTCATGGGCGATCCCGATGCGGTGCAGACTGACCGGGGCGCGCAATCCGCTGCCGACCGCCTTGGCGAAGGCTTCCTTGGCTGCGAAACGCTTCGCGATGAAACGCGCGGGATCGGCTTCGCTGCGAAATTCCTTCAATTCACCCTCGCTCAGCATGCGCCCGGCAAGTCGCTCGCCATAGCGCGCAAACAATATCTCGAATCGCGCAAGCTCGACCAGGTCCGTGCCGATCCCGAAGATCACAGTTGTCCCGCCAGCAGCGCTTTCATTTTCCTGATTGCCGCCTCCAGACCGATGAACAGCGCCTCGGAGATGATCGCATGGCCGATGTTCAGTTCGACCAGACCGGGAATGGCGACGACGGGCTGGACATTGTGGTAGTTCAGGCCGTGCCCAGCATTCACCTGCAGCCCCTGCAATTGGGCATGCTCCGCCGCGCAGCGGATGCGCTCCAGTTCGTTCTCCTGCTCCGCCACATTGTGCGCATCGGCATATTTTCCGGTGTGCAATTCAACTACCGGCGCGCCGGTGCGCCGCGCCGCGTCGATCTGCTTTGCGTCCGGGTCAATGAACAGCGACACGCGGATTCCGGCATCGGAACAGCGCGAGCAGACAGCCTTGATATTGTCGAAATAGCGCACCACATCCAGCCCGCCTTCCGTAGTCAGTTCTTCGCGGCGTTCCGGCACCAGACACAGGTCGTGCGGCTTGATGCGCACCGCAATATCGATCATTTCGTCGGTGGCCGCGCTTTCCAGGTTCATGCGCGTCTGCAGCATGTCGCGCAGCACTTCCACGTCGCGGTCCTGTATGTGGCGGCGGTCTTCGCGCAGGTGCAGCGTGATCGCGTCAACGCCGGCGGATTCGGCGAGCAGCGCGGCACGCACCACATTCGGATAGGGTGCGCCGCGCACCTGACGGAGCGTGGCAACATGGTCGATGTTCAATCCCAGTTTGATCATAATTTCTGCAACTCCTTAATCAGCTCCCGGGTATGCAGTATCTTGCCGCCGAGATGATGGTTGAGCAATATGCGCATCAGCTGTTTGCTCTGCTGCGCGGTGGCCGGATCGCCGTATTCGTCTGCCGCCATGTCCAGCAGCGTCTTGCCGAGCACCGGAAACCCCGCGCTGCCGTTCGCGTCATCCGGTCCGCTGTCATCCGGCAACGGACCGCGTTCCACCGCGTAACGATAGCAGAGTTCCGGCTGTATCGGCTTGGCACTGCCGGCTTCGCAATCCAGCAGCAGCGCATAACCGAGTTCCTGAAGCAGGTGCTTTTCGAAACAGCGCAGCGTCGCGGCATGGTCGGCTTCGTTTGCCAGGCGGTACAGCGTGGCGCGGTAGTAATCGAACAGCTGATCGTGCGGGTCGTCGCGCGCCAGCAGGTTGAGCAGCAGCTCGTTCAGGTAGAACCCGCACATCAGCGCCGTGCCCTGCAGATAGGGTTGCCCGCCCTGCCATTCCGCGCTGTGCAGAGTACGCACTTCTCCCTTCCCGAACCAGCTCAGCAGCAACGGCTGGAAATTCATTAGCACCCCGCGCAAAGCAGAACGCGGGCGCCTCGCTCCGCGCGCCACGATCGCCAGCCTCCCGTGCCTTCGGCTGAATACATCGAGTATCAGGCTGGTTTCGCGAAACGGGTAACTGTGCAGCACGAATGCCGGCTCGTCCTGATGTCTGTTGCGGTCTGCTGCGGTCATGCGCAATTCCGGATCATTCGTAACCCGACATCATTCGTGGCCCGATATTATTCATAGCCAAGGCTGCGCAGCACCCGTTCATCATCCGCCCAGCCGCTGCGCAATTTGATGAACACCTCGAGAAACACCTTGCCATCGAACAGTTTTTCCATGTCCAGCCGTGCCTGGGTCGCGATCTCTTTCAGCTTTTCGCCCTTTTTGCCGATCAGCATCGCCTTGTGCGCTTCACGGTCGACCAGGATTGCGGCGTGGATGCGGCGCAACCTGGGCTGATGCTGGGGGCCTTCCAGCTTGAATTGCTCGATCACCACGCTGGTAGAGTAAGGCAGCTCGTCGCCGGTGAATCGGAATATCTTTTCACGCAATATTTCCGCCGCCAAAAATCGTTCGCTGCGGTCGGTAATGTCGTCCTTGTCATAGATCAGTTCGCCCTCGGGCAGATGGCTGCGTATCGCGTCCCGCAGTTCTTCCAGCTTGCTGCCCAGCTTCGCGCTGACCGGTACGATCGCGGCAAACCTGAAATCCTGTGCGACACGCTCGGCGAAAGAGAACAATTGCCCCTTGTCCGCCACCTCGTCGATCTTGTTGATAACCAGCAATACCGGGCGGTTATCCGGCAGCAACTTGAGCACTTGCTGGTCGCGCTCGTCGTAACGCAGCGCCTCCAGCACGTACAGCACCACCTGCACGTCGCGCAGGCTGCTGGTGACCACGCGGTTCATGCCGCGGTTCAGCGCATTGAGATGCTTCGTCTGGAACCCGGGTGTGTCGACGAACACGAACTGGCTGTGTTCGTCGGAGTAAATGCCGTGGATGCGGTGGCGCGTGGTCTGCGCCTTGCGCGAGGTGATGCTGATCTTCTGGCCGATCAGGTGATTGAGCAATGTGGATTTGCCGACATTGGGCCGGCCGACGATCGCGATAAAGCCGCTGCGGAATCCTTCAGGTTGCTGTTGTGTTGTCATGTTGCGTCCGGCAGTTGTTGGTAGGCGGCCTGGGCAGCCTGCTGTTCCGCATTGCGCCGGCTGGTGCCGCTTCCGCGGGTGGTTATCTTCAATGTCGGGATCGCGCATTCGACATGAAACGATTGCTCGTGGGCCTCGCCCTGCATTGCAATGATGGTGTAGGTTGGCAACGGCAGCCGTTTGCCCTGCAGATACTCCTGCAGCAGCGTTTTGGCGTCCTTGCCCTGCGTCTGGACGTCGATCGTTTCGAGATAGGGGACATACAGATTCAACACGGCCTGTTCTGCCTCGTTGAAGCCTGAGTCCAGCAAGACCGCGCCGAACAGCGCTTCAAGCGCATCGGCAAGTATCGACGGGCGGCGAAAACCGCCGCTTTTCAATTCGCCCTCGCCCAGCCTTAAATGGCTGCCGAGATCGAGCTGTTGCGCGAGCAGGGCAAGCGTCTCTTCCCTGACCAGGCTGGAACGCAGCCGCGAAAGCTCGCCTTCGCTCAACTTGGGATAATTGCAGTACAGGTATTTGGCAATCACGCAGCCGAGCACGCTGTCGCCCAGAAATTCCATGCGTTCGTTGTGTTCGGGCGAATAGCTTCGATGGGTCAGTGCGCGCTGCAGCAGCTGCGGCTGCCTGAACACATGGCCGAATTTCTTGCTCAGCGCATCGCTGGGCACGGCGTGCTGCGCGCTCCGAGTGGCCTTATTTGCCGTCACTGCTGGGGTTGAATTCGAGAAGCAGGCTGATGTTGCCTGCCACCGGGATTTTGACGGTGTAGCTGGCACTCAGCACCGGTGTCGCGCCATCGCTGGAAATCACGATATCGCCCGAATTGATCGCGGTGATGTCGTCAACCGCGGAGTGCCGTTCAAACGATTTCTTGATGTCGAGCGGCGAGGCATTCTGCAAGTTCGGATCATGGGCGATCTCGACGAAGGTATTCTTGATGGTGGCATCCTGTATGTAGGCGGGGATCAGCCTGAACCCGAAAATGGCGCATACCACCACCACGAAGGCGGTGAATACAAATCCGCCGAAACTCATACCGCGTTGATTGACTGGCATTGCTGTATTCATCATATCTCCCTGATCAGTTGATCGTTATTCCGACGCGCTTCAAATCGGAAAAATTCATCCAGATAAAAAATGCCTTGCCGACAATTTCGCTGTCCGGCACGAAACCCCAGTAGCGGCTGTCCCGGCTGTTGTCGCGATTGTCGCCCATCATGAAGTATTCCCCCTTCGGCACCTTGCAGCGCACCAGGTCGGTATCATAAGTACAATTCTCGCGACCGCTGAAATCGGCCACGGCATTGAGCCGAACTGTCGGCATTTCCGGATTAATCAGCAATGCATGCTTGCGATCGCCCAGGGTCTCGATGTGCTTTTCGGTATGCACGAAGTTCAGCCCGGCTTCGACGTAATTATATTCCCCATCCGGCTGCTGCGGCTGCACCACGCCATTGATCGTCAGCACCTTGTTGCGGTATTCGACAACATCGCCAGGAACCCCGATCACGCGCTTGATGTAATCCAGCGAAGGATCTTCAGGGTAGCGGAACACCATCACGTCGCCGCGCTGCGGATTATTGATCGGGATGATTTTCTTGTCGATGACAGGCAGCCGTATACCGTAGGTGAATTTGTTGACCAGAATGAAGTCGCCGACATGCAGGGTCGGGATCATCGATCCGGACGGAATCTTGAATGGTTCGATCAGGAAGGAACGGATGAAAAAAACCACCAGGATCACCGGGAAAAAACTCTTGGCATACTCGACCCACCACGGCTCAGGAACTCCGCTGCCGCGCCTGGCGGCCAACGCGAATCGGTCCAGCAGCCAGATGCAGCCGGTGACCACCAGCAACACGAACATAATCAGTGCGAAATCCATTGCTTCTCCTTAAAACCAAAAACCTCACCAGAAAACTGTTTTCCCGGTGCAGACCGTGTCTTCCAGGTCAATCATCCACCCGCAGGATCGCAAGGAAGGCTTCCTGAGGGATTTCCACGCTGCCAACCTGCTTCATGCGCTTTTTCCCGGCCTTTTGCTTTTCCAGCAGCTTCTTCTTGCGCGAAATGTCGCCGCCGTAGCACTTTGCCAATACGTTCTTGCGCATCGCCTTCACGTTCTCGCGCGCAATGATGTTTGCTCCGATCGTCGCCTGTATCGCGACATCATACATCTGCCGTGGTATGAGTTCGCGCATCTTGGCTGCCACTTCCCTGCCGCGGTACTGACTGTTGGCGCGATGCACGATCACCGACAGCGCATCCACTTTCTCGCCGTTGATCATCATATCCACCTTGACCACATCGGCCGCCCGGTATTCCTTGAACTCGTAATCCATCGACGCATAGCCGCGCGATACCGATTTCAGTTTGTCGAAAAAATCCAGCACGATTTCCGCCATCGGCATTTCATAAACCAGATGCACCTGCTTGCCGTGATAGCTCATGTTGATCTGGATCCCGCGCTTCTGGGTGCACAGCGTCATCACCGAGCCGACATATTCCTGCGGCATGTACAGATTGACAGTCACGATAGGCTCGCGTATCTCCTCGATCTTGGACGGGTCGGGCATCCTGGACGGATTGTCTACGATCAGCACCTTTCCGTCACGCTGCACAACCTCGTAGATCACCGTCGGCGCTGTGGTGATCAGATCCATGTCGAACTCGCGCTCCAGCCGCTCTTGCACTATCTCCATATGCAACAGGCCGAGGAAGCCGCAGCGGAAACCGAAACCCAGCGCCTGCGACACTTCAGGTTCAAAGCGCAGCGCAGCATCGTTCAGCTTGAGCTTTTCAAGCGAGTCGCGCAGCGCTTCGTACTGGTTTGACTCCACCGGAAACAGCCCGGCGAACACTTGTGGCTGCACTTCCTTGAAACCGGGCAGTGCCTGTTGCGCCGGCCTGGCCTGATGCGTGATGGTATCGCCCACCTTGGCCGATTTCAGTTCCTTGATGCCGGCTATGATGAAGCCCACCTGTCCGGCGCTCAAGGTCGGGCGCGATTGCGACTTGGGCGTGAATACGCCGATATTTTCGGTCAGATGCTGGGCGCCGGTGGCCATAAACAGGATTTTTTCCTTGGGTTTGATCGTGCCATTTATCAACCGCACCAGCATTACCACGCCGACGTAGTTGTCGAACCAGGAATCGATAATCAGCGCCTGCAGCGGCGCATCCGGATCACCCTTCGGAGGGGGGACCCGGGCGATCAGCGCTTCCAGCACATCCCGTACGCCCTCGCCGGTTTTGGCTGAACAGCGCACCGCTTCATGCGCATCGATTCCGATCACTTCCTCGATTTCCTCGATCGCGTTGTCAGGATTGGCAGAGGGCAGGTCGATCTTGTTCAGCACCGGCACCACTTCTACTCCAAGGTCGAGGGCGGTATAGCAATTCGCCACGGTCTGCGCCTCGACGCCCTGCGATGCATCCACCACCAGCAGCGCACCCTCGCAAGCCGACAATGAGCGCGACACCTCATAGGAGAAATCCACATGCCCGGGGGTATCGATCAAGTTGAGGTTATAGACCTGGCCGTCCTGCGCCATGTAGCTAAGCGTTGCGGTCTGCGCCTTGATGGTGATGCCGCGCTCGCGCTCGATATCCATCGAATCGAGCACCTGCGCCTCCATCTCGCGGTCGGACAGACCGCCGCAAAGATGGATAATGCGGTCAGCCAGAGTGGATTTGCCGTGGTCGATGTGCGCAATGATGGAAAAATTACGGATTTGCTGCATAGAGTCCAAAATTAAAGCCCCGCCAGAACCGGCGATTTCGGGAACCGCCCGGTATTTCAAAGGCATGGATTCTAGCCGATTTGGGCGGTGTATGCCGGACCGGGTTACTTCTCGTCCAGTCTGATTGCAACATAGCTCGCGCTATCGCCTCTGCGCACCAGCAATGCGACATTGTGTCCCTTGGGAACCTGTTTGAGAATTGCGTTCAACTGGGACAGGGAACGGATCTGCATATTGCCGACCGCCAGCAGCACGTCGCCCGGCTGCAAACCGGCGCCAAGCGCAGACGACCCGGTCACATTCTCGACCAGCAATCCGCCGCTGACCTGCAGTTCCTGAAGTTGATCGGCACTCAATTCGCTGACGGCGATACCCATGCGCGGAATCGCTTCTCCCGAGCTTTTGGAAGGTTTCCGGGCTGCATGCACCATTTTGCTTTCATCCGGCATTTCCCCGACCTCGATGGCAATCCGCCTGACCTTGCCTTTGCGCCACAGCTTTAGGGGAACTTTGGTGCCAGGCTTGACTGCTGCCACGATGCGCGGCAGATCAGCCGAGCTAATTACCTGCTTGCCGCCGAATTCGAGAATCACATCGCTTGCCTGTATGCCCGCCTTGTCGGCCGGACCGCCCTTTTCAACGTTGCTGACCAGCGCACCATTGGGACTGCTCAAACCGAATGAATCAGCCAGTTCGCGGTTCAGTTCCTGTATCGTCACGCCGATACGCCCGCGCGTTACCTTGCCGCTGCTGCGCAACTGGTCCGCAACCTGCATTGCAACATCGATCGGGATCGCAAAGGACAGTCCCATAGAACCGCCGGAACGCGTGTAGATTTGCGAGTTGATGCCGACCACTTCCTCGTTCATGTTGAACAACGGCCCCCCCGAATTGCCGGGGTTGATGGCTACATCCGTCTGGATGAACGGCACCAGGTTTTCCTGGGGCAGGGATCGGCCTTTGGCACTGACGATGCCGGCCGTGACGCTGTTGTCAAAACCAAAGGGCGAGCCGATCGCGACCACCCATTCACCGACCCTGAGCCTGTTCGGATCGCCGACTTTCACGGTTTGCAGGCCTTTCGCATCGATTTTCAGCAATGCAACATCGGTACGTCCGTCAGACCCGATTATCCGGGCGTTGAACTCGCGCTTGTCGGTCAGACGCACCGTAATCTTGTCGGCATGATCCACCACATGCGCGTTGGTCATGATGTAGCCTTCGGAACTGATGATAAAACCCGAACCTAGCGATCGCGACTCCTGCTCGCGTGGAATCTGGGGTGCGAAGTGGCGAAAAAATTCGTATAAAGGGTCGTTTTCGGGAATATTGGGAAAACCCTGGGCGCCCTGGATGATCTGCGTCGTGCTGATATTCACGACTGCTGCACCCTGCTTTTCCACCAGGTCGGTGAAATCCGGCAATTCTTTGCTGTGAGCCAGTGTACTGCCGACAATTCCGAAGACCAGCATCACGCCGGAAAGCAGCAACGATATGTTCGCAAATTTTTTCAGCATATATCCCCCCCCCAAACAGACTCAAGACGCAAAACTCAAGCCCTCCTTGAACCTTGCATCCTATTCCTCGCCGTACTGCCGGGCGATAACGGCGCCAGACCGATTTTCGTCCCGGAACGATGATATCCATTTGGCAATTGCGAAGCCGGCAATCAGGCCAATCATTGCGCCGGCAGCGGCATATCCGTCACGCAGTCCGGGAAGTTCCGCCCAGTAGCTGCCAAGCATGGCACCCGTTGCCAGCATCAGCAGCGGCATCAGATATACCAGTCCGATTCCGCGCAATATCGAGCCATCGGCTATCGATATGATAACCTCATCCCCGATATCTGCATTGATTGGATTTTCCACCTGGAACAGGCGGGGTTTGCTGCAAAACACCCCTGACATCTTGCTCGCTCCGCAACCTTTTCCGCTGCAAAGTTCGCAACTACTTGCCTGGCTGGCCTGTACAAACGCGTGCTGGCCTTCGATCCGAACAATAACGGCGCGCGTCTCCAGCATGTTACTTGCCGTTGTAACGAACCGAATCGAGCACCTGTATCACCGTGCGCGGCGGTACTTCACCAACTACGGTGATCAACTCCTTGTCCATCACCTTGTGATACAGATTGACAGCACCCCGGCTGGACAAACCATCCTCATCATCCTCGTCCCTGTCATTGGGTTCGATAAATATGGAAATTGAACTCAGGCCGTCAGAGAATACCATTTGAGTGACCGGGGCGTGCCTGCCGTGCATTAGCCGCTCGATCTCCAGCGTCTTTTTGAATCCCGACGGCAGCATGTCGGCGACCCAGCCGCTGTTGATCGGCTTGATGTCCGCGTTGGCCGGCGGCGCATCTTTCAGCTTTGCCGCAGCCTTATCGCATTCCTTGATCCATGAACGATCGATTTTCCCGCCGATTTGCAGCTGGGTAAATGCGTATTGCTCTTCTACCTTGTTATTGTCTCCCAGAACGGCTGCCTTCAGCAGCAAACCCGAATCGGTATGCACCCATATTTCGTGAGCATAACGAAGATTGTCGATGGGTTTGAACAGGATGACCTGGGTGTTGTAACCCGCGACCCGCGCAACACCAAGCAATTTGGCCTTGTAATTTGCCTTCAAAGCGGCAAGTTGTTCCGGCAACAGGGACGGGAAGTTTCCATGCCCGTAATTGCTGCCCAACTGAACCATTTTGTGGTTGACGAAGCCCCAGATCCTGCCATCATGGCTGATGATTTCGCGCTGGGGGCCATCAAGGCTTTCCAGCTTTTCATATTCGCCGTCCGGCTGATTGACGTGAACAATGCTGGTTGTCTCGACACGATTGTCATATTGATAGACAAATACGCCGCTGTAATCGGTCTGGTGCCTGGCAAAGGCGACGACCTCCAGCCAGTCAAGATTTGCCGGCAATTCTTCTGCATGACTGTTGGCAACAACAGCAAGCAATAACCCACAGAATAAAACCGGCAGCCTGACCACTATCTTTTTCCCGAGCTGGTTTTCATCTGTTTTACTGGGCAGCGCCGTTGCTGTAAGAGACTGTTCGGATATATGAAGCGCCGCCATTCAAATCCGCGCTTGGTGAAAATTCCTGGTGCGCCGCCAGATAATCATTGGCGTCTGGTTTGATCTGCATGCTGGCAGGACGGAATGCTGTCTGCTGCATTGCCAGTTGCGGCGCCACTTCCGGGCTGATCTGCAGAGACATCCAGGCTACCACTCCGACCGCCGACAGGGATGCGGCAGCCGACAGCGCGAATGTACGCATCCTTTGTTTTACCGCACGTACTCGGGGCGCAAATACGACAGGCTCGTCTTCCATACGCTCACGGATTTTGTTGCTCATACCGCAATGTATGTGTTCGGGCTGGCGCAGCACATCACCGATCAGGTGATACATATCCCAGTCATTGTCCACGTCAGATCCGCGTTTGATCTGGTCGAGCAGGGTTTCAGCTTCATCCTCGAACAATTCGCCGTCCATCAGCACAGATATCTTCTGTTTCATACTCACCACCTCTTGCCTTTGCTGGTTTCTAACAACGGGCGCAGATTCTCCGCCACCGCCTCGCGCGCCCTGAAAATTCTGGATCTTACCGTACCGATCGGACAATCCATTACGATTGCAATCTCCTCGTAACTCAAGCCTTCGATTTCGCGCAGGGTCAGCGCACTGCGCAAATCCTCGGGTAATTGCTGCAATGAAGCTTGCACGACACCGACAACCTGCTTGCTCATAAGTTCATTTTCCGGGGTATTTACTTCCCTCAACAGACTCGCTTCCTCAAACGACTCGGAATCTTCCGCATCAAATGGCGTACTGGTCGGTGCACGGCGCTTGTTGGCCAGCAGGTGGTTCTTTGCCGTGTTGATGCCGATCCGGTATAGCCAGGTATAAAACGCACTTTCACCGCGAAAACCGGGCAACGCCCGGTAAGCCTTTATAAAAGCATCCTGTGTAACGTCCTCGGCCTCCGCCGGATCACGCACAAAACGCGATATCAGCCGCCCCAGTTTGCGCTGATACTTGGTCACCAGCAAATCGAAGGCGTGCTTGTCCCCACGCTGAACGCGTTCGACCAACTGCTGATCGACATCTCGATCTGTCATCCCCGACTTTTCCAATTATTATTCTTGCTGCGCAACATGATATATGGAGCAAGTATAACCGCTACTACCCCTGGTCGTCAGCTATCGGCAAACCGTCGCGATGCACAACGGCGATAATACCGCCGCACCGGTTCGAATATCCGGGCTACCGCAATGCCGGCTGTCTGATATAGTCCTGAACGAAATCCATGCACAGGAAATTAAATTGCCTCAATTTGACACACTGATAATCGGTAGCGGTTTGGCCGGACTGACCCTGGCCATCAAACTGGCCGAACACCAGAAAGTAGGGCTGATCACAAAAAAAACACTGTTTGACGGGGCGAGCGGATGGGCGCAAGGCGGCATCGCTGCGGTAATGTCCTCAGAAGACTCGCTGGAAGCCCACATCCAGGACACCCTGATCGCCGGCGCAGGACTGTGCGATGAAGCCGCAACCCGCTACGTCGTCGAGCATGGCAGGAAATCGATAGACTGGCTGATATCCCAGGGTGTCCCTTTCAGCAAGGATCCGTCCAGCGATACCGGCTACCACCTCACCCGGGAAGGCGGGCACAGCCGCAGACGTATTATGCATGCCGCAGATGCAACCGGACATGCCGTACAGGCAACGCTCGCCGCGCGCGTGCAGGAGCACCCGAACATCACGGTACTGGAAAACTGCATGTCGGTCGACCTGATCACCGGCAGGAAACTGGGACATCAGGACAACCGCTGCCACGGTGTTTATGTGCTCGACTGCCTGCGCGATGAAGTGCTGACCATCAGTTCGCAAAACACCATTATGGCTACAGGCGGAGCCGGCAAGGTTTATCTCTACACCACCAATCCCGATACCGCGACCGGTGACGGGATTGCAATGGCATGGCGCGCCGGCTGCCGGATCGCCAATATGGAGTTCATCCAGTTCCACCCGACTTGCCTGTATCACCCTCACGCAAAATCCTTCCTGATCAGCGAGGCGGTGCGAGGCGAGGGGGGCATCCTGAAGCTGCCCGATGGAACGCGCTTCATGCCGCATCATGACGAGCGCGCTGAACTTGCCCCGCGCGATGTGGTCGCCAGGGCAATCGATTTCGAAATGAAAAAGCACGGACTGGATTGCGTCTATCTGGACATCTCGCACCAGTCGGTCGAGTTTCTCCAGGAACATTTTCCGACCATTTACGAGCGCTGCATGTCGCTGGGCATCAATATCAGCAAGGAGCCGATTCCGGTGGTCCCCGCTGCGCATTACACCTGCGGCGGGATCGTCACCGACCTGCATGCGCGAACCGATATCGACAACCTCTATGCGGTCGGAGAAACCGCTTACAGCGGTTTGCATGGCGCCAACCGGCTGGCCAGCAATTCGCTGCTGGAATGCCTGGTTTTCGCGGACGCCGCTGTTCGCGACATCCTCGGCACGCCGGGCCAGCCACCCATTCCCCTTCCTGCTTGGGATGAAAGCCGCGTCACGGACGCTGACGAGCAAATTGTCATTTCGCATAACTGGGCCGAACTGCGCCACTTCATGTGGGACTACGTAGGGATTGTGCGCACCACCAAACGCCTGCAACGCGCCCAGCACCGCATCCAGCTACTGCAGGATGAAATCAGCGAATATTACGCAAATTTTCATATCAGTTCGGACTTGCTGGAATTGCGCAATCTGGTGCAGAACGCCGAGTTGATCGTGCGAAGCGCCTTGTCGCGTCATGAAAGCCGCGGACTGCATTTCAGCAAGGATTATCCGGGCTTGCTGGACCACCCCCAGCCGACTGTACTTACTCCGAACGTCTTTTCCAGGCGGGGAGAATAGGCATGTGCAAGGGAACGCTCCATAACCAAGGATGTTCGGCTTCATACGAACTTCAGGTGTACGCATAATTCCCGAAACACCCCAGGGCGCATCGAATCGGGGAAAACAACACGGGAAATCGTCCTGTGTCGCCCTTGCGGCCGCACCCTGAACAACACGAAATACGGGCTGACCACGGTCTGTTTTGCTATCTGGCCGAAAAAACCGGGGCCGCTGCGGGTAACCACCGAGATTTCATGCAGGTTGAGGGAAATCTCGTGCCAAGAACCTGGCAACAGCAACAACACATCGCGCAACAAATAATATGCCAGGCTAAGGGCCACCAGCAACAATAGCAGGAGCCTGGCCGGCACTGGCATCACTGTTGCCACCACCACAGATGCCGCTGCAAGGTGCAACAGCAGCAGCAACACTGCAAAGCGCAAAGAAGGCCTGACCGGAAACTGCAGAACGATTGCGCCGGACATTTTCTGTAGCCGGTTTGTGTGTATCAGGGGCGATTCAGAAGAAAAAATACCAGGTCACGCCAAACAGCACCAGCAACGCAATGACCGTCATCAGCAAGTTCCAGCCATTCAGCTGGTTTAAAGTATCCTCGGGAGGCTGGCTGCCGGACGGTCGGTTTTTTGGCAGCGGCTTGGTGGCAACCCTGACGGCGCCTGCCTGGTTGATCGACTTCGCACTCGGTCGGGGGATATTCAGCGTCTTCGACAGCTCGTCAACATCCTCGCTGGAGGCGGTCAGAGCTGCCAGGCGCATGGTCGCGACCGATGAATCGAATGCTTTGGACAATCTTATATTTGACTCGGATTTGATGCCCTCGGTATCACCGCCCCCCTTCCGGGTAATTTCAACCGTGTCCGGCAGCTTGCTTTTGCTTGCCACGGGCGGTATCGATAAATCCACCTTGTGTATCGAATGCGGCATGGTATCCCTGCAGGTGCGCAAATCGGCAGCGAAATCCTTGGCATTCTGGTAACGGTCCTCCACCCCCTTGGCGAGCGCCTTGGCAACAATGAAGTTGACCATTTCCGGCACATCCGGATTGATTGTGTTCGGCGGAGGCGTTACTGCATTCAGTGTCTGGTACATGATCGCGTTGACGTTTTCGCCGTCAAAAGGCGCTTGCCCCGTCAGCATTTCGTAAAGCATCACGCCCAGGGAAAAAATATCCGAACGCGGATCTATCGTCTTCCCCATGACCTGCTCGGGAGACATGTATTTCGGCGAACCAAGCACCATGCCTGTTTGTGTACGCACGGAAGAAGATTCCATGCGTGCAATGCCGAAATCGGTGATTTTCACATGGCCGTCGCGTATCACCATAATATTGGATGGCTTGACATCGCGATGCACGATTTCATGCTCGTGTGCATAAGCCAGGCCTTGCGCGACCTGGGCGACGATATTCAACACCTGGTCAATCGGCAACAAAGGACCCTCGTTCATGATATCGCGAAGCTCGCGGCCTTCCAGCAGTTCCATCGCGATATAGGCAACATCGCCGCTCTTGCCCACATCGTAAATTGTCACGATGTTTGGATGATTCAGACGGCCAGCTGCCCTGGCTTCCTGGTAGAAGCGCCCTTCGTATTCATCTTTCTCATCCATAGCCAGGCTGAGGTTGATGGTCTTGATCGCAACCACGCGATCAATCAGCGGATCCCGGGCCTTGTAAACCACTCCCATGGCCCCTTGGCCAAGTTCGCCAAGCACCTCATAGCGCCCCAGGTTGCTAATCAAAATTGTCACCCAAATGAGTCATTGTCGTCATGCCAGATCTTGTCATCCCGCTACCCAGGTATGGTTACACTAATTGCAACGGTTGGGTTTGATATGTACGCTCTTGCCGACACCGAGCTTGACGCCCTGCGTAAATATACCCTTGCTTGGATTGCTCAATATCAGCGAATGCCTTCCCGGTTGAACAAGTATCGTCAACGGCTTTTTATCGATCCGCCCTTTGCTGATACCGTCGACGAACACTTCGGTTCCCTCCATGCAAGTGATAACAATATACGATTTCTTGCTGCCACTTGATGTGGTGTATGGCGCGCCGGGTTCGTTATTGGCCTGATTATCCGCAACTCTGGTTTTTTCTTCCGGCCTGGCCTTGGTGTTGACCCGAGTTTGGCTCTTGGTAGCGGCTTTGGCATTTTTGCTCCCGGCCTTTTTCCCGGTCTTAGCTTTTGAATCCGTCGGAGAGTGCGCTGCTGCGGCCTCTTTGGGCTTGACTATGGAATCTGCCGGAGCAGACGTAACAGTCGAATCCGCCGCACCGGGTACAGGCGCATTTTCTGCCAGCACCGCTGCGCTCGGCCTTGCAGCGACTCCACGGTAAAAGGGCCAGCTTGCCAGCAGCGCAATAATCAGCAGCAATGGAACTGCGACAGCTGCTGCATATATTCCTCGCTGCCGGGTGTCAGCTTCACGGAATCGCGCAATCGCCAGATCGAACCACGCATGCATACGCGTCGTTGCCAGATTCCAGGCCGTTCTGACCCGTCCCAGCGCACTTACCCATTTGTTTTCTTCCGGCACGGCAACCGGCGTGAGGGCCGCTCCGCGGCGTGTCGTCTTGTCGCCCGGATAACCGATTGCATACACTTCGTGTTCCCGCACATGTTTGTCTGTCCGCGAACCCTGATAGTGGAACATCCCGGCATACTGTGGCGAAAGGCGGGATACCGCATCGTAATATGAACGCGACACGAGAATCTGGGCAACATCGGCAAATCCCATTACGCGCTGTGCAACGTTGATACCGTCCCCGACAATATTTGGCTGACCGTTGATATCCCTGACCAGGCGAACCGGACCCAGGTTGATTCCCATACGCACCAGCAGTGGATGATCCACGTCAGGCGCTTCATTTAGCAGGCTCTGGCGCAAACTGAGGGCTGCTTTCAATGCGTCCTCAACATCACCGAGAAAATTGATCGCCGCGCCGTCGCCAGTATCAAGTATGATCCGGTCCGTCATCGGTACATCACGGATCGCCTCGGAAAGATAGCTGTTGAATCTATCCTTGAGTGAGATTTGTCCAGCGACGGACTTCTTGGAATATTCGACAATATCCAAGAACAGCACACTGCACATTATGGTCTTGTTACCGCGTTCTTCCATTCAAATTTCCCGTGTCCATACAGTTGCAGTTTCCTTACTCCAGCCTTGCAGCGCGCACGATGTAATCATGCGGATTCTAGTTGCAGTCAGTGTTTTACACCAGATTTACTTTTTTTCGCATCCGCCGGTACGGCGCGTCTGACACGTCCAGTTGCGCGGGCAGAATCCCGGACTGGTTTCTTTGTCGGCGATCGATCGGATTGGCGCAATGCCGGCAACTTCCGCTGTGGCAATTCAGCTTTGCCCGAGTCGATACCAACCCATTCCAGCACCTGCCCCACCTCGCCCTCGCCCAGTTCGGCAGTCATGCCCCGCTTCAGACGCGGCGGCAGGTTGATTATACCGAAGCGTATGCGCATCAACCGGCTTACCGGGAGACCCAGCGCATCGAAAGTGCGGCGCACCACTCGGTTGCGACCTTCCTTGAGCATCACGCGATACCAGTGGTTGAAACCCTCGCCCCCCTGATCTTCAAGTTTCTCAAACTTTACCTGGCCATCTTCCAGTTCAACGCCCTTTCTGAGTACCATATCCATCTGCGCTTCCGTCATCTTCCCCTGTACCCGGACCGCATATTCGCGCTCCACTTCAAAACGCGGATGCATCAGCCGGTTGGCCAGCTCTCCGGAAGTGGTAAATATCAGGAGGCCGCTGGTATTGAAATCCAGACGACCGACCGCAATCCATTTTTGCCCGCGCAGTTTGGGCAGCTTGTCGAACACACTGCTGCGTTTCCCGGGATCGTTGCGGCTGACAATCTCGCCTTCCGGCTTGTGGTAAAGCAGCACTCGAGCCGCGTGTTCGCGCTCGCCAACGCGCATGGTACGGCGCTCGGCTTTTACCAGGTCTCCTTCGAACACCCGCATACCCAGGGTTGCGGTTTCGCCGTTGACGCTGACCTGCCCTTTTGCGATCCATTCTTCCATCATTCTGCGTGAGCCGAATCCGGCGCCCGCCAGCACTTTCTGCAACTTCTCGCCCAGGGATTTTTCTTCGGATATGCTGTCATCGCCTGCCGTGCCGCTTTCCGGGTCCGGCCGGGGCGGCGCCTTGTGGTCCTGTTTCATGCCTCTACCTCGCGCCGTTCCAGCATGGCTTGCGCCAGGGTCCCGCTATCCACTTGCTCCAGTTCACCACCCACCGGCAGACCGCGCGCAATGCGCGACACCTTGATACCCTGTGATCGCAGCAATGTTGCCAGATAATGAGCAGTGGCGTCGCCTTCCACCGTGAAGTTGGTCGCCAGAATCACTTCGCACTCCTGCTCCTTTGCGCGCCTGACGAGACGCTCAGCATGCAATTCATTCGCCCCTATCCCATCGAGCGGCGACAGCCTTCCCATCAGCACGAAATATTGCCCTCGATAACACTGCGTCTGCTCCATCATCAGCAGGTCGGCAGGCATCTCGACCACGCACAACAGCCCGGCATCGCGTTTGGGGGACGCGCAAAGGCTGCACACTTCCTGCTCGGAAAAGTTGTTGCACTTGCTGCAGTGCTGGATGTTGCTGACCGCCATTTCCATCGCCTGCGCCAGATGAAGTGCGCCGGCACGGTCACGCTGCAGCAAATGATAGGCCATACGCTGCGCCGACTTCGGTCCCACGCCGGGCAGACACCGCAAAGCGGCAATCAATTCTTCGAGATGCGAAGGCGTCACCAGGGAAGAGGACATCAGAACGGCAGCTTCATCCCGGGCGGCAGGCCCATGCCGGCGGTAAATGCGTTCATGCGCTGCTGGGTGGTCATTTCAACCTGTTTAAGCGCGTCGTTGACAGCCAGCACGATCAAGTCTTCCAGCATGTCCTTGTCATCCGTCAGCACGCTGTCGTCGAGCACAACCCGGCGCACAACATGTCCGCAGGTCATGGTGACCCTGACCATGCCGGAACCGGCCTGGCCTTCTACTTCCACCGTGGCCAGCTCGGCCTGAGCCTTTTGCATGTTTTGCTGCATCACCTGGGCCTGCTTCATCATGCCGCCCAATCCGCCTTTCATCATTTCCTGTTCTCCTTGACTCGTTGTATCGGTTTGATTGAATCTTCGATCAGAACTGCATCCAGTTTGGCCTGTGCATCGTGCACGAAGCTATCATGAGCTATTGAGTCGCTCGCCAGCTGCTGATTGAGTTGTTTGCTTTGCTGCTCCAGAATCGCAGGCGTTGCCGAATCCGCTTTGCCCAATACAATATTCAGCTTTACCGGCCTGGCAAAATAATCCGACAGCGCTGCCTGCAATTTTTCTGTTGCCAATCTGTTGCTTTGCAAATGCTTGTGTTCCTGGGACAGGCGCAGGGTAATTTGCCGGTCCGAGAAACTTTCCATGATGCAGTGCTTTGCCAGCTGCTGCGCCATTCCCTGCACATTCAGCTGGTCCAGTATCACGCCCCAGTCCGGCTGTTTGTCTGATGTAATTTCTTCCTCTGCAGACCGGGCAGCAGAATCAGGCGCAGCCGGAGCGGTAGGCGCGGCATGTGCAGAACGACTGCCTGCAGCAGGTTCAGCGCCCGGCCGCACCTTGGCCAAGGGCATATCCGCAGATGGGCGCGCGAAATCCCTGGCCGGCGCAAATGCCAGCATGCGCAGCAATGCCATGGTAAATCCTGCGTAGTCGTCAGGCGCCAGATCGATTTCGTCGCGCCCATGGATTGCGATCTGGTAAAACAATTGCACTTCTTCGGAAGTGAAAGCCTTAGCCAGTTCCTGTTGTCGTGCCCGCTCCGGCTCATCATCGTCGATTGCATCCGGCACGGTTTGCATCACGGCAATACGATGCAGCAGCGTAGCCAGCTCCTGCAATGCTGTATCGAACGCAATGCTGCGCGTAGCCATGTTGTCGGCGATTGCCAGCAGTGCGCCACCATCCTGTTCCCGCAGCGCCGTCAGCAAATCAAGCAGGTAGCCCTGATCTATCGCCCCCAGCATGGTATGCACGGCCGACTCCTCGACCTTGCCGGCGGAATAGGCGATAGCCTGGTCCATCAGGCTCAACGCATCACGCATGCTGCCTTGCGCGGCGCGCGCGATCAGCGCGAGCGCCCCTTTTTCGTATGTGATCTGCTCCTGTTCGAGCACATACTGCAGGTGTCCGACAATCAAGGCGGGCGGCAATTGCTTCAGGTTGAATTGCAGGCAGCGCGACAACACGGTAACCGGTATTTTTTGCGGATCAGTGGTGGCCAGTATGAATTTCACATGTGCTGGCGGCTCTTCCAGTGTCTTCAGCATTGCGTTAAAGGCTGACTTGGACAGCATATGCACTTCGTCGATGATATATACCTTGAAGCGACCGCTGCTGGGAGCGTACAGGGCGCTTTCCAGCAATTCACGCATATTGTCGACCTGCGTGTTCGAAGCAGCATCCAGTTCAATCAGGTCGACGAAGCGCCCGCTATCGATTTCCCTGCAGGCGCTGCATTCGCCGCATGGGGTGGCGGTGATTCCGGTAACGCAATTCAGGGACTTCGCAAAGATTCGCGCAATGGTGGTCTTGCCGACTCCGCGCGTACCGGTAAACAGATAGGCATGATGAAGGCGGTTTTGCGTGAGCGCATTGCTCAATGCGCGCACCACATGCTCCTGTCCCGCCAGCTGGGCGAAGCTTCTGGGGCGCCATTTACGAGCTAAAACCGTGGATGAAGACAAGACTGTGCCAACTTAATAAGGCGGATGGAAAACATCCGGAAATACCGGAAACGACTCTGAAACTGAACGATACATCATCGTGCATTTGCCCCAATAAGGAGGCGAGCCTTACCCCCGGCACTTGCATAAGTAGCTGTGGCTGCTTCCTTCCGGACCTGACCAGGTTCGCTACGCTGCAATGCGGGGAGACCCGCCAATTCGTAAATTTTGTAATACGGACGACGGTTCATGATAGTCGAAATTGCCGGCAAAATCCATGCCAAATCGGCTCTGAGGCCTTCCCGAACCCAGATATATCCGGCAGAAACAGCACGCACCCGGTTTCTTTTGCGTTTTCGATTATGCCCAGGTGGCAATACTTCAAATCGGTAGCCAGCCTCATGCCGGACGGCGTTCCTCAGCTTAATGCCAATGCCCCTGCAATCAGTAACGACAACCCCAGTATCAGTGTGAACCAGATGAAATCGCGATCATGCCTCAAGCGGCGCAACAGTCCGGGCGAGCGCGGCGAGCGAGAGAGCTGCTTCCGGTCGCGCGGGGTTGGCGCTTGCAGGCGCGCCATCGCCTGATCGGAATCGAATCGCCGCGACAGAGTCAGGCGGCTGTCGGTTTCCACGACAGCAGACATGCGGCGCTGGGCCGGCTTTTTGGCAGATGATGGCTTGAGCGCTATCGTTTTATTGGCCGTGTCAGCAAATGATTCATCTTCGGAGATATCGACGGTTCGTTGCAGTGTGATCGTTGACGGGGCCAGTTCCTGCAGGCAGTGGCGCAAATCATCGACCATTTCCCATGCGCTCGCGTAACGGGCAGACGGTTTCTTCTCCATCGCGCGCTTGACCACCAGATCAAGCAGCGGAGGTACTTGCGAATTGATCTGGCTTGGCGGGGGCGGCTCAAAATTAGCCACGTTATGCATTACCTGGGTCAGGGTGTCACCCTTGAACAGTTTGACACCAGTCAGCATTTCGTAGAGCACGATCCCGAGCGAAAAGATATCCGTGCGTTGATCGAGCTTGCTACCGCCAATTTGCTCAGGTGACATGTATTTTGGCGTTCCCAGCCGCATACCCAGTTGCGTCTTGATATCCGACACCTTCAGACGGGCGATGCCAAAATCCATGATCTTTACCCGCCCGCGCGGCAATAGCATGACGTTGCTGGGTTTGATGTCGCGATGGATAACGCCGCTGTCGTGAGCAAATGCCAGCCCTTCGGCCACCTGCTCGGCTATTGCAACAGCTTCGCTGATCGGAATCGATGACTGTGCCATGCGTTCGCTCAATTCGCTGCCGTTGAGCAGTTCCATCGCCATGTAGGCCAGC
>Ga0316575_10000070_pt1 | contig 24912 bp, 27 predicted proteins | sample J5NA_FD_203072 | JGI IMG/M metagenome (GOLD analysis project Ga0316575, IMG submission 203072) | Rhizosphere microbial communities from salt marsh grasses in Alabama, United States - J5-7_050615r2r3 | ecosystem: Host-associated > Plants > Roots > Rhizosphere | place: USA: Alabama | collected...
CGGGTTTCGGGTTGCGAGGTGCAGGTTAAAGATTCATGTAACCTGAATCCCGAAACCTTTATTACGGCGCACCTTGCAATGCAAGCTAAAATTCATAACTTGGGTTTGAATAAAATGATGGAAAAATTTCGCAACCGTTTGATCATCCGTCCAATGCATTCCTTGACTTGTCGTTTTTTATGATGATATAGGCCATTATAAGAATAATCGATACGGCTTTACGGGTTATCGAAACCTTCTGTAGAAAGGAGAAATCGAAATTATGGATTCTGAAAGTCTGTTGAAAGATAAAATTGTATTGGCGGTGGATGATGAGACTGACGTGACCGACACCGTCGCAGAGGTTTTGGACATGTGCCTGGTACGGAAAGCCAATGATTATGAAACCGCCCGTCAGCTTTTGATGAGTTACACTTTTGATATTGTCATTCTGGATATTATGGGCGTAAATGGTTTCGAACTATTAAAGACCTCTGTCAAACGGGGGTTCCCTACCGTAATGCTGACCGCCTATGCGTTGACGCCGGAGGCACTGGAAAAATCGATTAAACTGGGTGCGGTTTCTTTCCTGCCAAAAGAAAAAATGAGCGACCTGGACGAGTTTTTGGCTGATGTCGTCCTGAAAGGCGGGCAACCGGTCTGGGGCAAGCTTTTTGATAAACTCGGCGAATTTTTTAATAAACGTTTTGGACCGGACTGGAAACAGCGCAATCAATTTTTCGAGGACTTCGAGAAATCCATAAAGTCGGAAAAATAGACCGGATTCGGATTGCCGCCTGATTTATTTTGAAACTGGAGGTTGCCCAATTTGCCTGTGACCAAACTGTTGCCCCTTTCTGAGGCGATTGACCGCTTTGTGCCGGATGACAGCTCCATTGCCATGGGCCTCGCCCAGGAAACCCTTATTCCGTTTGCTGCCGGGCATGAACTCATCCGTCAGAAAAAAAAGCGTCTTACGCTAATCGGTCCGATCTCGGATATCTTGTTCGATCAAATCATTGGTGCGCGTTGTGTCCGTAAAATCCGGGCGGCCTGGGTGGGCAATGTTATCACCGGGTCCTGTTATAATTTTCGCCGGGGGGTTGAAAATGGCACCCTGGCAATGGAAGACCACTCCAATTTAACCCTGGCCATGGCCCTGCGGGCCGGCGCCATGGGGGTTTCTTTTATGCCTGCCCGCACCGCGCTGGGCAGCGATCTTTTCAAAACCAACGCCAGCCTGAAAACTATGACCTGCCCGTTCAGCGGCGATATCCTGACCGCTGTGGGCGCGATCAAACCGGATGTTGCCATTGTTCATTTACAACGGGCGGATAAATTCGGAAATGCCCATTCCTGGGGCAACCTGGGACTCACCCGTGATGCCTGCCTGGCCAGCCGGCACATCATCATTACGGCTGAAGAGATTGTTGAACCAGACGTCATCAGCCGTGATCCGAACCGGGTGATTACACCTGGGTTTCGAGTCAGTGCTGTGGCGCATGTCCCCTGGGGCGGCCATCCCTCGCCGGTGCCCGGCTATTACAACCGGGACCATCAAGCCTTTATCGACTACCGAAACCAGAGCAAAACTGCAGATGATTATGCAAAATGGAAAAAATATTGGGTGGAAGAGGTCCACAGCTCGCGGGACTACGTAAAATTGCTGGGAGATAAACGAACAGCGGAGCTGGCGATTAAGCATCATGACCTGTCGGAGCAGGTGGATTATGGGTACTGAAGACAGAAGACAGATGACAGAGGTCAGATGACAGATGTCAGATTTCAGAAGTCAGAAAACAGAGGACAGAGAACAGCACTCAGATGACATGGGATAGGCCTTGTTTAAAAGGGATCGTCATTAAGTGTTCTGTTCTCTGTCTTCTGAAATAAGACATATGAAACCTTAGATGTTTTAAATTATTAAAATTCTATGTAAACAATACAGGTGCCGAATATGTCTTATACCTTACCAGAGTTGATGGTGACGGCGGCTGCCCGTGAAATAGACGATGGTGAAGTCGTATTTGTGGGGATGCGTTTACCGTTGCTGGGTTTTTTGCTGGCCAAAAGCACCCATGCAAAAAATGCCGTGGGTGTCTATGAGTTGGGCATTGTGCGCGATACCCTTGCACCCGAACCGATCCTGACCATGGGGGATTTGCCGAATCTTTATCGGGCTCAATGGCTGGCGGATACGGCTGACATGATGGGTTTGCTCCAGCAGGGAAGGGTGGATGTCAGTTTCATCGGCGGCGCCCAGGTGGACCGCTTCGGCAATCTCAATACCAGTTACATCGGCGGAGCGCAGAATGTCGCAACGCGCCTGCCGGGCAGCGGTGGTGCCTGCGATCTATCCAGCCTGGCGAAAAGGCACATTATCATCATGACGCATGAAAAGCGCCGTTTTGTGCCGCAGGTGGATTATATTACTTCACCCGGCTTCGGTGACGGCTCCGGATGGCGGCAAAAAGTCGGGCTGCCCCGAGGCGGACCGGCGACGGTGATCACCACGATGGGTATTCTGAAATTTGATTCCAAGACAAGAGAAATGATTCTGGTATCTGTGCACCCGGGCGTCAGCGCTGATGCGGTAAAGGCCAATACCGGGTGGCCGCTGAAGGTTGATGGCGAGCTGGCTCAAACACCGGAGCCGACCGAGGAGGAGCTTACTATGTTAAAACGATTTGATCCGGAGGGGTACTGGACCGGAGACTAGAAGATGAAACTTTCCAAGCAACAGATAAAAGAAGCACTGACCAAATGGAATGCGGCCTGGGATAATCACGATCTGGATGGTGTCATGGCGCTTTTTCATGAAGACATCCTGTTTGAGAACTGGACCGGTGGTAAAGCCAAGGGAAAAGATGCGTTGCGCAAGGCCTGGGCACCCTGGTTTAAAAATCATGGCGGGTTTCGATTCATCCCTGAAGACACCTTTATCGATGAGGCTGAACAAAAGGTTCTTTATCGCTGGCAGCTCCGATGGCCGTCATGTGAAGAATGCTATGAAGGCCGGCCTGAAACTCGAAGGGGGGTCGATATACTCCATTTTAAAAACGGAAAAATCATAAAAAAGCTGACCTATTCCAAAACCACCGTTGAGATTGACGGCAAAAGGCATCGACTTTGCATTGCGAGGCCTTGAGCATTAGAATTTGCCGTCCTCGGGCCACGAAAAATGAATTACAGAACTTGATTAGTATCGGTATTTATTGAGTTTACATGCAGAGATCTCTGTAAACGACCGCTGTGTGTGAGCTGAGAAAAATTATCCGTCTAAACGGGCTCAATATTTTTGCTTGACAAAAAATGACATAGCTGTGATATAGCTATAAAATGATCTTTGGCAAATGAATGAAATTTATAAATTAAAAGCATACAGCCAAAAAAAAGGAGGTACCATTCAATGCATCTAAAACGATTTTTTTTCTATGGAACGCTGCTACTCGCTATTTTCGGTTTGCTCATCAGTCCGGCACTTGCCAAAGGACCCTCCCTTGAAAAATGGAAACCCGCCTTTGATCCATCAGGTGCCAAATATAAGTTTATCGTTTCAAATGTCTCTCACCCGGTTTTAAAAGGTGTCTATACCGGTTTTGCCATTCGTGACGAATTGTGGAAACGCACAAACGGCCAGATGTACCTGGATTACAAACCCTTTTCCATGCTGGGGGGCGAAGTCGAAGTTCTCAACCAGCTGCAAATGGGTGCGATTCAGGGCATGGCGGTCAGCTCGGTGGCATCGACCAACCTGGGCCCGCGTTTTGGTGTGGTCAATCTGCCCTTTTTGATCGATTCTTTCGAGAAGCTCGACAAGTTCGTCAACAGCGGCAAGCTTTTTGATCATTTCCTGATGGCCATGGATCACCAGGGGATTATGGGAGTCGACATCTGCAGCTATGGAAATTACGGCTGGGCCACGACCGTGCCGGTTAGAACCATTGCCGATGCGAAAAAGGTAAAATTTCGGATCGCTGAAGCTGCGGTGAACAAACTGACCTATCAGGCATGGGGATTCAACCCTGTGGTGATGCCCTGGCCGGATGTGCCGGTAGCCTTAAAACAGGGGGTGATTACCGGCTTGGATCATACCCTGACCGTATGCAGCATTACCAAGAAATTCGAGGTGGCCAAATATTTTACCGAGATCAATTACGCCCAGGGTCTTTTTATCTGGATTTTTAACAAGGCCTGGTTTAATAGCCTCCCCGCAGATCTTCAGAAGACACTCGTGCAAACGGTAAAAGATGTGTGTGCCGAGGCGCGCGTGGCTGCCAAAAAGCAGGAAATGGAGCAGCGCAAAGCCGCTGCGGAAAATTACGGTGTTGAATTTTTTCAACTGCCCGACAAAGAAATGGCAACCCTCAAAGAAGAGGCCGATTCGGTGCACAAAGAATTTGCGCCTGAAATTAACAAGCTATACGATAGTGATAAGTACCGCCCCCAGGACTACCTGCTTGAAGTGCAAAAATACATGGGCTATACGAAATAGGTTGATTATTTTTTTACCAGGCAATAATAAAGGGGCTTCGGTATGACCGAAGCCCCTTTTACTAATTTCAGGACGATAAGGGTGGATCCCATGTTTGGAAAGATTCTGCATTTCCTGGACAAGGTCTTGAGCTTTTTTGAAGAATGGACCCTCTTTATCAGTGTGATTGTCGCTTTAATAGCGCTTTTTTTCAATGTTGTTTTGCGTTACGGCTTCAACTATTCACTGGCATGGTCTGAAGAATTGGTGCGCGAAGTCATCATCTATACGACCTTTATCGGTTGCAGCTCCGCCGTCAAAATGCGGTCGCTGATTAAAATTGATGCCTCGGTCCAGATTTTTCCCAAGCTAAAATTTCCCTTAACTTTCTTCAGCAATTTTGTGGTCATGATTTTTTCTATCATGATGATTTACTATGGCTGGCTGATGGCGGCCCTTCAGGTTCGAACTCATCAAAAGACCATTATCATGCAAATTCCATATGTCTATCTTTATGCGATTCTGCCGTTAATGGGCGCCATGATGCTGATCCGGGTCATTCAGGTATTTTACGAGGATATCCAGCAGCAGCTGGCCAAAAAGGCGCAGGATTAATCTTTTGCTTTAAGTTGAGATAAGGAGAATCGGATTATGGAAACCAGCCACATCGTCATCCTGGCGATTCTTTTGGGATGCATGGCGACCTATGTGCCTGTGTACATGTGTCTGTTTTTTACCGCTGTTTTGGGCTTTGTCTTTTTTACGGATCTGCCCGTTCTCCTTCTGGCCCAGTCTCTTTTCCGCAGTATGGACAACTTTGCCCTGGTGGTGGTTCTTTTCTTTATCCTGTGCGGCAATATCATGACGGCCGGCACCATTGTGGAGAAGCTGATAAAGATGGCAAACGCACTTGTCAGCTGGCTCCCGGGCGGCCTGGGGATGGCCGGGGTGCTGGCCTGCGGGCTCTTTGGCGCCATCTCAGGCTCAACTGTGGCCACTGTCGTAGCGCTGGGCGGCTTTATGATCCCGGCGCTTATGGATAACGGATATCCGCAAAAGTATACTCTGGGCCTCATGACCACCTCACCCAACCTGGGCGTGATCATTCCGCCCAGTATCGGCATGATTCTCTACAGTATGATCAGCAATGTATCTCTTGAAGGTTTATTTCTGACCGGATTTTTGCCGGGGGTTATGATTATTTTCGGCGCCTGCGTTTATACGTATTTTGTTTTCCGTAAGAAAGAAGAAATCGTGCGCAAGCCGATTCCAGGCCCGGCACAGCTTTGGGCTGTTTTTAAAGAGTGTTTCTGGTCCCTGATGCTGCCGGTCATCATTTTCGGCGGCATATTTTCGGGTGCCTTTACCGCCAATGAAGCCGCCGTGGTTGCCTGTGTGTATGCCTTTATCGTTGAGCTGTTCATCCACCGATCCATGAAATTTTCGGATGTCAAAAAAGTCACCGTCAGCTCTGCGGTGACGTCTGCGACTCTGTTGATCATTGTTGCCGGTGCGACCTGTTTCGGGCGTTTGCTGACCCTGGAAAATATTCCGGGAAAAATTACCGAAGCCGTACTGGCGGCTATTCAATCGCCTTTCATGTTCCTGCTGGCCATGAACATCCTGCTGCTATTTATCGGCATGTTCATGGACATTATATCGGCAACCATGATCCTGGGTCCGGTATTTTTACCGATGCTGGATGCCTTTAATATCAGCTGGATGCATTTCGGTTTAATCATGACGGTGAATCTGGCCATCGGGTACTGTACACCGCCCATGGGCGTCAGCCTTTACATCACCGGTGCAATTGCCAATAAGGACATCATATATATTACCAAATCGGTGATTCCGTTTATCGTCATTCAGCTGATTGTGCTTTTTATTATAACTTACATACCGGATGCTGTATTGTGGCTACCGAGAGCGATGGGTTTTTTACAATAGAAATATCACAGGGCGGCATTCGATTGCAGGAGGCGCGCTAAATGTCAGGTGATGGATCTTTACTCAAGGGCAAGCATATTCTGGCCGTGGATGATGAAGAGGATATCCTGGAAAGCATCGCGGATATTCTGGATGAATCGGTTATCGATTCGGCCCGGGACTATGAGAGTGCTTCTCAAAAAATAAAAAAAGGGCAATATGATCTGGTGATTTTAGATATTATGGGGGTCAACGGGCTGAAACTATTAGAAGAGTCCGTTGACAGAGGCATGCCGACGGTAATGCTGACCGCTCATGCCGTCAACCCGGAGACCCTCATGGAGTCGATTCAAAAAGGGGCGATTTCCTACCTGCCCAAAGAAAAACTCTCCGAACTCGATGATCTGTTGAATGCCATACTGGGTGCCTATGAACAGGGAGAGCCGCCCTGGAAACTGCTTTTTGGAAAACTGGGGGATTATTTCGACAGGCGCTTTGGCCCCGATTGGAAAGAAAAGGATCCGGAATTCTGGTCGGATTTCAGTCGAACCTATTCGATTGGAAAAGGGATACAGGAGCGCTTGAAACGCGATAAGCGAATCCTCGACAAGGGGATTTAAGTTATTTTTTGATTGCGGCAAACCTCAAAAATGAATGCCGCTGATTTATTCATTCTTCCCCATCTGCCCGTCTATACCCGACCGGATGATCCTTTCAGTGCAGCTGAATCTGCTGAAGGCGTCATAACGAAAATATGCATTATCGATCTGCTTTTTGGCGCTTTCTTTCTTGACACACCCGGCGCATTCCTTTATATTCCACTACTTATACCTAAAACGTATACTGTATACGAAATTATCATTTTGCCACAATAAAATTAGTGTTAGGAGGGGAAAAATGGAATTTAGTTTGCCTGAAGAACTCGAAATTCTAAGAAATATGGTGCGCGACTTTGCAGCAGAAAAAATTGCGCCCTTTGCCGATGAATGGGATGAAAAGCATTATTTCCCTTACGAGGAGGCCATCAAACCAATGGGCGAGCTCGGCTTGTTCGGCAGCGTTATCTCTGAGGCTTATGGTGGATCCGAGATGGGCTGGCTGGCAGCCATGATCATCACCGAAGAAATTGCCCGGGCATCGAGTTCTCTGCGGGTTCAGATCAATATGCAGACCTTAGGATGTGCCTTCACCATTCAAACATATGGCAGCGAAGAATTAAAGCAAAAATATATCCCCAAGCTGGTCAGCGCTGAATACATGGGTGCATTTGCCATGACTGAGCCGGATGCCGGCTCTGATGTCATGGCCATAAAATCGCGGGCCGAAGATAAAGGCGATCACTGGCTTTTGAACGGGTCCAAGACCTGGATCTCCAATGCAGACGTAGCCGACGCCATCATTTATTATGCCTACACCGATCGAGATGCAGGCTCAAAAGGCATGTCGGCATTTGTCGTGGAGGTTAAAAATTTCAACGATGTGCGTACCACCGCCCTGGATAAAATGGGGTCCCGCTCGTCACCCACCGGAGAAATTTATCTGAGCGATACCAAAGTGCCCAAAGAGAACATTCTCGGCAAACCCGGTGACGGTGCCAGAATTATGTTTGGCTCCTTGAATCAAACCCGGCTTTCGGCGGCTGCCGGCGCGGTGGGTGTGGCCCAGGCCTGCCTGGACGAGGCCCTCAAGTATGCAACCGAGCGCAAGCAGTTCGGCAAGCCCATCGGCGAATTTCAGATGAACCAGGATCTCATCGCCCAGATGTCCGCCGAAATTGAAGCCGCCCGGCTGTTGGTTTACAAGGCTGCCTGGGCCAAGGACCAGGGCAGATTAAACAACGGTCTGGATGTGGCCCAGGCAAAATATTTAGCGGGCGAGGTGGTGACCAAATGCGCCAATTATGCCATGCGGATACTCGGCGCCTACGGCTATTCCACCGAATATTCCGTGGCGCGCTATTTTCGTGATGCCCCGACCTATACCATGGTGGAAGGATCTGCCAATATCTGCAAATGGATTATAGCGTTGGATCAGCTGGGCATTCGCAAAGCAAATAGGTAGGCTGTTATATTCGGTCAATTTAAATTGATTTTTTTCTATTCGGGCGGGAGCTGCCTGCTTTTAACAACAAATGAGCTAAAATGTCTAAAATGAGCTAAAATGCCTAAAATTGGAGATAAGGATGGTGTTCTCCTTAACTTTAGGCATTTTAGGCACTTTTAACTTTAGGCATTCTGCACGGTTTTCTCCAGCCTTGACAAATTCACTTATTTTAAAAAGAATTAAAGTTGTATGAAAGGAGAAAAAGATGGACATCGTTGTTTTGGTGAAACAGGTGCCGGATACCGAAGCGCTGGTTCAGATTGCAGATGATGGGGTTTCCATTAAAACCCAGGATATCAAATGGACCATGAATCCATATGATGAACTGGCGGTGGAAGAGGCACTGCAAATCAAAGAGGCTCAGGGAGGAACGGTAACCATCCTCACCCTGGGGCCGGATAAAGCGATTGAGGCGATCCGGACCGCTCTGGCCATGGGCGCCGACCAGGGGGTGCATATCAATGACCCGGCTGCCCAAGGCAGCGATTCACTGGCCACGGCAAAATTACTGGCAGCCGCTTTAAAAGACATCCCTTATGATTTAATCATTGCCGGGCATCGGGCAGTGGATGAGGATAACTATCAGGTGGCCTCAGCGGTCGCAGAACTGTTGGGCATTCCCCAGGTTTCAATGGTCAATAAAGCCGAAATTGCTGAAGGTAAGATCACCTGCCATCGGACGGTTGAAGGCGGCACAGTTGTCGTGGAAGCATCACTGCCGGCTCTGTTTACGACTCAGCGCGGGCTTAATGAGCCGCGTTACGCTTCTCTGCCCGGCATCATGAAAGCCAAGAAAAAACCCGTGGATGTTAAAACAGTTGCCGATCTGGGTGTCGATGCCGCAATGGTGGGCGCCGCCAACCGCAAAGTCAAGATAAAAGCGCTTAATTTACCTCCTGAACGGCAGGCGGTCAAAATGATTGAAGGCGAAGCCACTGCAGATAAAGCCGCAGCGCTGGTAAAAATTTTACATGAAGAGACAAAAATAATATAGGGGAGAACTAAAATGGCACAGGGTGTATTTGCAATAACAGAACAAAGAGACGGGGAACTTCGAAAAGTGAGTCTTGAAGCTGTGAGCGAGGGCCGGCGGGTGGCGGACGGTTTAGGAGCCGATCTGACGGCGGTGGTTCTGGGCACCGGTATAGAAGGCCTTGCGGAAGAACTCAAAAAATACGGTCCCGATAAGATATGGGTGGTCGACGATCCGGCACTGGCTGATTATACCACCGATGCTTACACCAATATACTGTCTGGCTTAATTCAGACCGCTGATCCGGCGGTTATTATTCTCGGCGCCTCCGCCCAGGGCAAAGATCTTGCCGGGCGCCTGGCCGCCAGGCTGGACGCCGGCGTCGCCATGGATTGCACCGCGATAAAATTGGATAACGGCAGTTTAACTTATACCCGACCGATGTTTGGCGGAAAAATCGTTGCAGATGTCGCAATCGAGGGGGCGCTTCAAATTGTTGCCATTCGACCCAATGTAATGGATATTACCGAAGCCGCCAAGGACAGCGCGATTGAGAAGCCGGCCGCTGAGGTCGGGGAGGTCAAGACCGCAGTGATCCAAAAGACAATGGATACCGGTGATAAAATTGAACTCACCGAGGCTGATATCATTGTCTCCGGCGGGCGCGGCACGGGTGGCGATTATGCGGTAATTGAAGCGCTGGCCGCAGAACTGGGCGCCGCCGTCGGTGCCTCGCGGTCGGCTGTGGACGAGGGCTGGCGGCCGCACAGCGATCAGGTGGGCCAGACCGGCAAAACCGTATCGCCGACGCTGTATGTCGCCTGCGGAATCTCCGGTGCGATTCAGCATCTTGCCGGTATGTCGACTTCCAAATATATTGTCGCGATTAACAAAGATGCGGAAGCCCCGATTTTTTCGAAGGCTGATTTCGGTATTGCCGGCGACCTGTTTGATGTGGTTCCCGCGCTTACCGAAGAAGTTAAGAAAGTAAAAGGATAGACACCGAATTTTCAATCGGCTCACAAACGAAATCGAATTTAGATGTGTGCATTTCGGATCAGCCCTGCCATCGGCGGGGCTGATTGTTTTTGGGCTCTAACCCGTCTGAATCTCAACCACGAAGATCACGAAATGCACAAAGAACACAAATTTATGAAAGACGCTATCATCTTTTGGAAACTTCGTGTACTTCGTGGTAAATAATCAACTTGTTAAAATATCTTTCTTGAATTGAAAGAAAGGGCATTGCAATGGCAAATGAGATCGTAGAAAAAACAAAAAAGACGGCCGAACTTTATTTTAAAGATGTTGAAGGTGAAAAGCCATATGATCTCTGGCGTTCTTTTGACAGAGACCTGGCCAAAGACCTATCACTTTTTATTACCGGCCAGATGTATGCACGCGAAAAAATTCCGCATCAAACCCGCCAGTTAATCACGGTGGCGGCGCTTACCGTGCTTTCCCGGCTGGATGAACTCCGGCTGCACATTCATGCCGCGTTGAATGTGGGATGTCGTCCGCGGGAAATTGCCGAAGTCATATTTCAAACCGCTGTTTATGGCGGTATGCCGGCCACCAATCAGGCTTTAAAAACCTTAAAGTCGGTCCTGGAGGAAAAAGGGCGCTGGCCGCTTAACGATTAGAAACACACTCATTGCAATCTGATGCGTGATAATCAACACTTAATGACTTAATGAAAAATGTGATTATTTTTGGATTTAATAGCAACCCGTATCGCAGCAAAACACAGGGCATCTGTTTTGCAATTGCCGAATCCCACAAGCATTGTAAATATGGGCGACGGGGTGTCAATCGGAAATGGGATGTATACCGTAAATCGCCGGTTTCTTGCTTGACACGTGAGCCGTATTTTTTCTATCTATCTGGCATAATGTCATTTCTTATCGTTGCTCAGGTTTAAAACCGAATCAATCAGATTTTATCACAGGGAGGCTCAGATGAGTTTAAAATTAAAACAGATCGTCGTATCAATTGAAAACGCTCCCGGCCGGTTGCACGAAGTTACCGAGGCGCTTGGCAACGCCGAAATTAATCTGCGCGCGCTCAACCTGGTTGATACCGGCGCTTTTGGGCAGCTAAGGTTGCTGGTTTCTGATGTGGTGACAGCCCGCAAGATTCTTATGGAAATGCAGATTCCGGCTTATGTCAATGAAGTCGTGGCCGCCGAAATCAAGGATAAACCCGGCAGCCTGGCAGAGTTGCTCAAACCGCTGACTGAAGCTGGTGTCACCGTCATATTTATGTATGCTTTTATCACCTTTGCAAAGGGAAATGCCATTATGATCTTTCGGTTCAGCGATAATGATAAGGCCATAGACGTGTTGAAGTCCAATGGCACATATTTGCTGGATTCAGAAGCATTCGGAATCCTTGCATCCAAAAATAACAATTCTTAAACTGATGTCAGGCAAACCCAAAAACCTTTCCCAAAAATCCAGCTTGAAAGTGAAGCGGGGAGAGCAAACGAAAATCCAGAAGGACCGGTATCGCGTTCTGATAGAGGATGTGGCTGATGGGTTCTACGAGGTTGATTTAAAAGGGAATTTCAAATTTTTTAATGATGCGCTCTGCCGAATTTTCGGATATTCACGCCAAAAAATACAAAACTGCAACTTTCAGACATTCATGGATGATGCCAATGCCGCCATCGCATATGACGCCTTTAATAAGATATATCGTACCGGCAAGGGTGTGGTTGATATCGGCTGGGAGATCATTCGCAAGGACGGAGAAAAGCGCCATCTGGAAATTTCCGCCAATCTGATAAGAGATAACGGCGGCAATCCCATCGGTTTCAGAGGGATTGCCAGGGATGTTACCGATAAAGTTATCGCTCAACTCGCATTGAGTGAGTCTGAGACCTGTGCGTTGGAGCTGTCAGAGCAAAGCCGACGTGCGGAGCAGCGCTATCGGGCGTTTTTAAAATTTTTGCCCATACCGGTGTTTGTCTTTAACCTGGATAATACGGTATCCTATCTGAATCCGGCTTTTGAGGAAGTATTTGGCTGGCATTTTGAAGAATTGGAAGGCCAAAAAATACCGTTCGTGCCTGAAAATTATAAGGAGGAGACGATTGAGGGCATCCGGCGGCTGCACAAAGACAAGGTTATTCGTGGGTTTGAGACCAGGCGGCTGACCAAAAGCGGCCGGCTTTTGGATATCATTGTCGATGGTGCGATTTTCTATGATGAAAAAGGCCGGCCGGCCGGTCAGGTCGTCACCCTGCGCGATGTCACCCAGGAAAAACGAAACACCAGAGTCAACCAGGCGCTTTTCCGGATCGCCAGGGCCATGTATCAATACCGGGGCCTGGATCAGCGCCTGGCCTTAATCACCAGAGAAGTTCAGGACCTGCTTCAGGTTGAAGGCGCTATGGTTATCTTGCTGGACGAAGCCAATCAGGAATTCTTTTTTCGCGAGGCCGTATTTGATAAAAGCGAAACCGGGACCAACTTTAAAGAAATTCGCTACCCGGCGGACAAAGGCATTGCCGGCCTGGTATACCGCACCGGAAAGCCTCAGATTGTAAAGGATGCTTACAAGAACCCTTATTTCGTCCGTAAGATCGACCGGCAGGCCAAATATCGTACTCGAGACATGGCGGATGTGCCACTGGAAATTGAAGGACGAATGATCGGCGTGCTGTGTGCGGTCAACAAAAAGGAGGGTGAGTTTGATCAGTCCGATATTGAGCTGTTGACGACGATCGGGAATCTGGTTGCACTGCCAATTGAAAATGCCGGCATTAACGAAGAACTCAAACGGTCTTACGAAGATGTCAAAAGCCTCAACCGCACCAAAGACCGTGTAATTCATCATCTGTCTCATGAATTAAAAACCCCGATCTCAATTTTATCCGCATCTTTGAATCTCCTCAAAAAACGACTTTCAGATATGGCTGATCAGCGCTGGGACCAGATTTTTGAGCGGGCTCAAAGAAATTTGCAGCGTTTGCTCGAGATGCAATATCAGCTGGAAGATATCCTGCGCGAAAAGGATTATAAAACCCATCACATGCTATCGGCCCTGCTGGATGCGTCGGTGGATGAACTGGAGGTACTGATTTCACTGGGTTTGGGAGAAAAGGATATTATCGAAAAAATCCGGCAGCACATTGATGACACCTATGGGCCCCGGAAATCCAAATCAGAGGTGATTGAGCTGGGGCTGTTCGTAAAGGACAAAATAAAAGCCCTGCGTCCCAAGTTTGCGCATCGAAAGTGCCGGTTGAGAACCTATGTATCGGAGACCGCAGCTATCTATATTCCCCCGGACGTTTTGGGAAAGGTTGTGGAAGGTCTGGTTCGCAACGCTGTTGAAAATACGCCCGATGGCGGAAAGATATCTTTAAGGGTGCGCAAGGGTGAAATTGGTCCTGAATTTGAAGTCAAAGACAGCGGTATCGGTATCAGTGAGGAAAATCTACGGTTAATCTTTGAAAATTATTTTACATCCTATGATACCATGCAGTATTCTACCCGTCAGCCCTATGATTTTAAAGCGGGCGGTAAAGGATTTGATTTGCTGCGCATGAAAATATTTTCAGAAAGGTATAACTTCAGAATTAAGATGACATCCCGACCCTGTCATCTAATCGACACAGAAGGAATTGAATGTCCGGGCAATGTCGACGATTGCGTGCCGGATGCGGATATGAAAGATTGCCAGAATACCGGCGGAACAACGGTGACGGTTCAATTCTACCCGGCGGAACGATTTACCAAAAGATAGTTTTGCAATAAGTTATACAGTCAAGACGCGGCGCAGACCTTCTGGACATTGGGATTGAACCGATAATCATTCATTTAAAGGAACTATACAGGCCCGTACCATGAGCGAACAAAACGAACATAAAGATGATATTCAGCCGGCTGGAGAAAAGGCCGAACAATTTTTCAGAGAAATTGAAATCGAATTCCTGGTCCATGAGCTCAAAGACCCCATCGCCATTATTGAAACCGGTCTGCGGACCCTGTTGGAGCGCCAGGATAAGTTCGGGGCTTTATCTGCCCGCCAGGAAAGCACTTTAAAGCGCACCTTAAGAAATTCAAAAAAAGCCAGGGAGCTGCTTCATAACTTGCTGGAGATTGGACGCTCAGAATCCGGATGCTTTATCAGCGAGCGCTTTCAACCGGCAGAATCGGCTTTTCAAGCTTTAAAAGATGCGCTCGAGACCCATGCCTGGAATGTATTTGAAAAATTTGGCACCTATGACAATCAAACGCAAGCGCTTGAGTTTCTGGCAGCCAGTGGTATTTCTTTTGCTGTGGCATCAGCGGTAGAAGGCCTGGAGATGTTTCAAGATGAAGTTAAATTTCGCCAGATTATCGGCAATTTGATTAAAAATGCACTTCATCACTGCAAAGAGAGGGTGGACATCCGGCTGGAACTGGATGGAAATGATCTGGTCATAGCCGTCACCGATGATGGGCCCGGCATCGATCCGGAAAATCATGAAATGGTATTTCGACGCTATGCCCAGGTAAAAGAGTGCTCCATTGTGCCGCGCAAGGGCCACGGCCTCGGCCTGGCCGGCGCCAACATTATTTCCCGCTGTCTGGGGGGCAGCCTCGAGCTGGAAAGTGAAAAAGGCAAGGGCGCCACCTTTCGATTAAGAATCCCCTTAAAACTCGTAAGCGATTAAATATCAAACGGCAATTATCGGAGATAATTATGGATGCTGTCAAAGCTGTGGTCATGGAAAAGAAAGGTAATGCCATTGGGCTGACGGTAAAAGAATTTCCGGAACCCGTACTGGAACCGGGCGCCGTTCTGCTCAAAACGCTGTACAGCGAGGTCTGCGGAACCGATGTTCACCTGCTCAGGGGGCAGCTGGCCGGCGTGCCGTATCCGATCATTCCGGGGCATATCAACGTCGGTGTGATCGAAAAAATAAACGGAACGGTTCGCGACCTTGAGGGCCGTTCTTTTCAAATCGGGGACAAGGTGGTTTTCTTAGATGTGCACGAAACTTGCCATAGCTGCTGGTATTGTTTAGTGGCCAAGGCCAGCACCCGCTGCCCCAGCCGCAAGGTTTACGGTGTTACCTATTCTGCCGATGAAGGGCTTCTGGGAGGCTGGAGTGAAAAGATTTACCTCAAACCGGGCGTCAAAATTCTGCGGCTGCCAGCTGATCTAACAGCCAAGGATTTCATCGCCGGAGGTTGCGGTGCACCTACTGCCCTGCATGCGGTAGAGCGCGCCACAATAAGGCTCAACGATTCGGTGGTGGTTCAAGGCAGCGGTCCAGTCGGTCTTTTTGCAGCTGTATTTGCGATGCTGAGCGGAGCCGGTCAAGTGGTTGTTGTCGATCCGTCAACGGTCCGGCTCGCCACAGCAAAAAATGTGGGGGTGGATCATACGATTGCCGAAGAGACTTCCGCCGGACGTATAGACGCTGTCTTAGCGCTCACCGGAGGCAGGGGCGCCGATGTCACTATCGAAGCCTCCGGTAATCCGAAGGCTGTGCCGGAAGGACTCGCGATGACCCGAGACAACGGCACATATTGCATTGTCGGGCAGTATACAGACGCGGGTGATGTCAACATCAATCCCCATCTGCATATCAATAAAAAGCACCTGGACATTCGAGGGGTCTGGGGCATCGATTACAGCCATTTTTATAAAAGCGTCCAGTTGATGGCCCTGCACAAAAAGCGGTTCAATTGGCACCGGCTGATTTCGAGGTTTTATCCACTCGAAGACGTCGCTGCCGCCATCGAAGATGTCGAGGCCTTACAAGTGTTCAAGGCGGCAATTGCTTCCGGCGGTTAATTTTTTTTTGATCATTCAAAAATAATTTACAATTAAAAAAAAATTATCCATACAGCACTTCAGCAACATCCTTGAGACCTAACTTCTCTAGATGTTGCTTTTTAGGCTTCCCGGAGTGAATGTCCCAATCCATTTCCTTGTACCAGTCTCTAACCAAAAGGTCGATATCGCAGTGTCTTCCAGCAAGCGGCCCCTTTTCGGGCGGCGGCGTTTTATATACACGATCGGGAACATGAAATTCGAGTGGGTTTAAGCCTTCCCGGATATTAAATGCCTGCTGGACATTCGCAATGCGCTCGCCGATTAATATTAATTCATCGAAATCGATATCCCATCCAGTTACACAACTGATAAACTCGTGGGTCGCATTTACCGGAATCGTTATATGGCCGAACAGGCAGAACCCCGCACTTGTTGCTGCGTTTGTCAGGCTCATGATACGCTTTTGCTCGCCGCCTCTTTTTTCAAAGGAATCTAAATCGTAAGGCGGCATTCCAAGGTCCGGGTGTCGGAATTCACCCTCTCCGGAAGCACGGGTATGGCGCGAGGGTGCTGGAGCAGCCTTATACGTCGCCCCCAGCCCGAGACGAATTTGGGACCGAGGATCGTGCATTGGAGGTTCCTGGCCCTTGATATGGATGGCGTACTGATCTGCGCCGTTTCCTATTTTTTCAGCGGCCAGTTTGACGCCATCGGCCAATATATCTCCAAAGCCTTTTCTTTTTGCCATCTTTTCAGCAATGGCTATGATGGCTCGATGATTTCCCCAGGTGAGTTCAATACCATCCGTATCTTTGCCACGAATAATTCCATTTTCAAAACATTCGATCGCAAAAGCAATGGTGCAACCGGTTGATATGGTATCCAACCCTTGACGATTACAAATATCGTTGGCCAGAATAATAGATTCAATATCGCTATTCAGACACATGCTGCCAAATGCCCCAATCGTCTCATATTCGGGTTTGTGGACACCTGCAGCATATTTGTACTCTCCTATGCTTTGCTTCATGATTCCGCCGCAGTGCATGGGGCAGTTCCAGCATCCATATCGTTTTTCTTGCCTTTTAATAACGTTTTCACCCGAAATTTCCTCCAGGTCAGGCATGTCAAGGATACTTCCGGCCCAATTCTTAATCGGAAGCCGCCCGTTCATGACCGAGCCGGGAATCATCGCGCTGGTTCCAATATCATGGAAGAATGAAAACCAGGGGTTTTCTTTCATTTCGAGTAAGTATTTTTTGCGTAACTGATCCAGGTTTTCTTTCTCAACGACGGGCACCTTTTTTTTCCCTCGAACCGCCAATGCTTTAAGACCTTTCGAACCCATGACGGCTCCAATTCCTGAGCGCCCCGCGGCTCTGCCCTTATTCGTAATAATGGCTGATATTAAGGATATTTTTTCTCCAGCAGGGCCAATACAGGCAACTCGAAGGTCTTTGCCATGCTCGCCTTTCAATAAATCCTCAGTGTCGTGTGTGTCCTTGCCCCAGATAAATTGCGCGTCCCTGAGCTCGGCTTTCCCCTCATCGATCAAAAGATATACGGGCTTTTCTGATGCGCCGTTGAAGAAAACAGCGTCGTATCCGGAAAACTTTAGGTATGGACCGAAATCTCCTCCAGAATTAGCATCACCCCAGGTATCTGTCAGCGGAGACTTGGCGACAACGGTGAATCTTCCGCAAAAAGGAACCGTCGTTCCGGTTACAGGGCCCGTTATAAAGCCGAGAATATTCCCAGGCCCTAACGGGTCAACCCCCCGCAGTTGGCGGTTGAAAAGAATATGTGCACCCATTCCATAGCCTCCGAGAAAATGACGACAAATTTCCTCATCAAGCGGTTCTTCCATAATTTCGGATGTTGTCAGATTCACAAATAAAATCCTTCCCATGTATCCGCCGGTCATCGTCACCTCCTATGTAAAGCTGATTTTATTATTTCCGTGCCAGATAAAGTCTGTAAAGAAAAATATTAAGCGAGATGTTTTCCAACAAGACGCTCTCTATCGGTTTAAAGGAAAGGAATGGGCTTGCCAGTTCGATACGCCAGAGCTGAGCAGGTGGCAATCAAGTTGCCCTTTTCATCGGTTACTTTAATGTCGTAGCTGGCCGTCTTTTTGGTCTGACTGACCCTTCTGGCCACCGCCCGCAGACAAGCACCCGCTTCAGGACTGGAAACGTAAGTCACGTTCACATTTAACGCTACTGCAATAGTGCCATCAGTCTGGCTGGCAGTTTCGAAAGCCCCGTCAACTAGCGCAAATAAGGCGCCGCCATGGGCGCGCTCATAGATGTTGCTCATATAGGCCGGATCATAAATCATTTCCACAGCTGAATAACCCAGATCCAATTCCACCAAACGGATGTTCATTGCTTTTGAAAAAGGTTCATTCGCTACTGCATTGTAAATCGCATTTTTTACCTTCTGATCCATCTTCGGTCTCCAATATTGAATTAACTGTTGTTCTAAACAAAGTCAAAAAAATGCGCACAAAGCGCCATATACGTATTAGCGGGATCAGTGTTTTCGTGCAAGGCTTTTCAATACGTTATTATGCCAATAAACTCCGTAACTTCATTACTCCACCATCGGTCCAAATTTATTTCCTTGAATAACAGATCCTGGCAACTTAAACTTAAACTTATGGACGACGATCAATTTCGACAACTGCTGGATTGGTTTGATTTTTCCTGGTCCGGGTATCGCAAAGTCAGAAAAGGCGTTAAAAAGCGTATATCGCGGCATATGCAGGAATTAAAATGTAAAAATATCAATGCCTATCTGAATCTGCTGAATAAAAGTACTGAGTTGCGGCAAGAATGCGAAAGACGGATGGCCGTTTCGATCAGCCGGTTTTTTCGGGATCGACAACTCTGGCAGGGTCTGGAAGACGATCTCTTGCCCCGCATGATTGAAAGCAAAATGAAGGTGTTGCGGGTATGGTCAGCGGGCTGTGCTCGTGGAGAAGAGGTGTATAGCTTCAAGATCGTCTGGGACCGCCTGAATAAGAAATATGAGCAATTGCCTGAAATTGAGATTGTGGCAACGGATATACATCCGCGTTATATTGAAAAGGCCAGGACCGGGGTATATTCCCAAAGCAGTTTAAAGGAAGTTCACCCGGAAATACGGGACCATTATTTTGATATTGGAAAGAGCGGCAATCGTTTCGAAATAAAGGCAGCTTTTCAAAGAGACATTGAATGGAAGATTCAGGACATTTTCAGCGATCCGCCCGGTTCCGCATTTGATATTATCTTTTTAAGAAACAATCTATTAACCTACTTCAAGGCACATTTGAAATCGGAAGGCCTGAGAAGCGTTACCGCGGCCCTTGCGCCAGCGGGATGGCTGATTGTGGGTTCCCACGAAAAACTGCCTTCAGCGGTTTCAAATCTGCGGCGACACAATTCCATACCGTGGGCTTACCGGCAAGATCTTTAAAGTTTATTTTAGCTTAAATTATTTTTTTTGTTCGGTCTTTTTCTTTTTTTTGCGCGGTCTTTTGACTCCATAGGACTTGCGAAATAACTTTCCCCGTTTCGTGCGTCTATCACCTTTGCCCATTTAGCAGTATCCCTCCCTTAACATAATATTTCAAACAAGCTCCTTATAAGGCTTTAATATCTGCGCTTTTCATAACCCATTACGCCTGCTTTATCAAGCGACAGAATACATTCGCAAATGCTGCCTCCCGGTCTTTGGGTAGCAGACTCATTTTAGTTTTGCAACCGGATTCAAAAAGCTGCAAGGTACTAATGCGGCACACTTGCCGCAGACATGGGTGGTCTGGGGTAAATCCGAGAAATAATTCAGGATGTCCTGATTTTCATTCAGACGCGTCCAGCACGTTCTTCGTTCAAACCCATTCTCAGCCAATGCGTCCACCGGACAGGCTTCGATGCATTTTCCGCATTTCTTGCCGGCTTTTAACAGGCAGGCTTCGTCCGTATCAATCAGCGGGTGATCCCCCAAATCGGCCTCCGTTACCAGGCTTCCGAGGCGACCGGCACAGCCTGCCGGTGTGATCAGCAAACAATGGGTGCCAAAGCGCCCTAAATTCGCCAGATGAGCCAGATGCTTATGTGACCAGCGCGCCATTAATACGTCTTCATCGTAATTGTGGGTGGCCGGCGTTAAGCCGGATTTAAAACCTTCGGCAGCGAGTAATTTTTCCATTTCCCGGCTCAAGCGGTTGATTAAATCGTTGGTTTGAACATAAGCCAGACCCCAGTTGCGGCAGGGTCGGTCGCCTTTTTTATTTTCTTTTACGAGCTCCTGTTTAAACGGGATAAAGAAGACAACCAGTGATTTGGCGGACGGCAATAAATCATGGGGGTGCATGTGCTCATTAAATGCCACCTTTGGCAAAATATCGAAGCGCGCATCAATGGCTGCACTAACCAGCAGCGGCGTCTGCCAGAAGCCGTCAGTGCCGATACGGTCCGGCTCGGCTGCAACATATTTTTCCGCAAAATTTCGTAAATCCTGGATGTTAAAATCGATCATCATTTACCACCTCTTTTTATTTAGATTGTCATTCTTTGCGGCTTAGCAACCCTTCGTGAGCAATACTAAAATGGATTGACTCCTTGATGGCGGTATAGAAACCTGTTTTAAAACCGGATCGACAGACACGTCAAGCCCCCGTCCATTTTTTGCATTTCACTTACATCCAGTTCGATAATCGGCATGCCCAGGCTTTTTAGTTTTGTTCTGGTACCCGGGTATTCCCTGGGCATTAAGAGATGATCGTTTATCCAGAGAGTGTTGGCAGAATATTGCGCCTCCTCGTCCACAATGATTTTATCGTAGGCCTTAAGCGCCTGGTGGCTTGCAAAATCTTGTGTAACCAGTATGCTGTTTTTAGCGACATGATTCACGCTGGATTTCAAGTGTAAACCGGCGGCGACTTGAATGGCAGTCCAGGTCTTTCCATATTTTTCCAGTATCCCGCCCAATTGTTTAGCGCCTTCCGGGTTGGTTCGTTCCGAGATCCCGATAAAAAAGTGGTTGCCGATCATCAGAACATCACCGCCATCCAGCGTGCCGGGTGCTTGAATGTGTTCAATCTCGCGATATTGCCTCAGAACTTCAGCAATCGATTCTTCTTCGCCCCGTCTTGAAACGGCACCGGGTCTGGTAATGACGGCAACCTCCGAAATAACCACGGCGGTATCCTCCACAAAATGGGCGTCCGGATAATCCGGCTGCGGGTCGAGTTCAATGACTTCGAGCCCGATTGAATTGAGGGTCTCTTGATAAACAGCATGCTGATTTAAAATCAGCTCATAACTCGGCGCACCCAGATCTGATGTCGTTATTCCCCGGTCAAAAGTTTTGCCCGGTCTTCGCGTAATTGCATATTTGAATATTGCTGTCATAAAAAATAATCTGTTTTAATCTATCCGAATCTATATTACGCCGATTAGCCGTAAACCGTCTCGAAAAAGAATGAGTGAGAAAAAAAGCAAAAGGGCACCCAGGGTTCGCATGGCCCAAATATAAACAGCGCCCTGCAAAAACGATCGTGATCGTTCAACCACTAAAGCCAATAGGATTTTCGACCCCACCAGAAAAATTAAAAAACTGCCGACAAATGAAACGGTTGACAGGAAATTTTGATTAAGACTCTTAAAAATGATAGGTGCACCGACCGTCGTATAGAAGATATAGGGGTGGGGATTTAAGGCATTGGTGATCACCCCTTTTCTGAAGGAGCTTGAGCTGGCTGGAGATAAATTTAATTCCACCCCTCTGGTTTTCAGGCTTTCATAGCCTAAATAAAGAATAAACACGCCTCCGAAAATCGAGATGCAACCCAATACGGGTTGAAAACCAGCCAGCCGGCTTAGTATCAGCAGTGATATCAGAATGATAGGCACGTCAGTGATCAGGGGCGCGATGGACACTTTTATGCCGGCCATAATATCGTGCCTCAGGGTCTCTGATATCACCAGGACCTGGAGCGGTCCGGGGGAAAATCCCGCCGCCAGACCCAGCAGCGTACCGGCACTTAAAAATTCGAACATTTTTTTGGCCATCGCCGGACGGTTTGCAGGATTTCTCTGACATAGGCACATTCACATTTTGCCGGACAGGGATCAAGTTGATCTTCGTGCAGGCAATATTCCTGGCATTCTTTTGTGCCAAAAAGTCGTTCCGAAAAAGCCGGCCCATGGTAAAGATCTTTGAAATTGCCGGCAGGAATGCCGAGGGTAGTGCCACATTCTAAATGATTGAATAGAAACAATCCCAGACTTAGGTCTTCAAAGCTGACCTGGTAACCAATCATTTCGGTGGAGGGGTCTTCCAGAAAATCGTTGCGCGAGTGCCATTGCTGGCCGCACAACGTGCATTTTTTAAATGCATTCATGATTTACTGACTTTCGAAATAAATTCGTTATGCGTTACGACTTTCGCATATGCAGAACCCAAAGCTGCCATAAACGACGCGTGAACATCTTGGGCCAATATCTTTTTCTTCCCAAAATCAAGATTGCGCGTTGTGCAGGCGTCGTGTACAACCGTACACCCGAAACCAAAATCGGCAGCTGCCCGGGTCGTTGCATCGATGCACATATGACTCATGGCGCCACAGATCACAATGTTTTCAACGCCGGTGCTTTTAAGCGCATCCAAGAGCGGTGTTTCACGAAAACTGTTTGGATAGTGCTTCTCTATCACCGGATCATCCGGACGGGGCTTAACAGCAGAGTGAATCTCTGCCCCCTTTGTGTCCGGCAGAAAAAAAGTTGCGCCTTCATAATTTGAAATGTGCTGGATGTGAAACGTCGGCCACCGTTTGTCACGGAAAAAAGCAAGCAACTCGCCCGCCTTCTCGCCGGCAGCGTCCATCCCGACCAATTCCATGCGGCCGCCCGCAAAATAATCATTTTGAATATCAACCAGTATCAGTCCGGTGCTCATTTTCTTTCCTCTCAGTCAATGAATTTAATAGTTTAAAGCGTGACTAAAGTGCCTATAGTGATCTAAAGTGACTAAAGTTAAAGAATTCTGTCTATTTTATGATAGCTCACGCAAAGACGCCAAGGCGCAGAGCATTTTAAGTTAAAAAACCTTTGCCGTCTTCGCGGCTTAGCGTGAGACCCATGCATTATCTCTTCAGCCTTTTTCCATAGAACTGATGAATGAGTCCGCCTCTTTAATGGAAGCCTCCATTTCCTTTATCAGTTGGGCGACACGGTTTCAATTGAGGCCAGCTCGCTTTGTAAAGAGGCGATTGCCTGAGCATTTAAATTATGCCAGAGCCTCTTTTAAGGCAGCGCGGGACAGCAAACGCGTTGAGTCCAGCACGGGCAGGGGACAATCGTCCGGATCAACCAGCAATGGAATTTCCGTGCACCCCAAAACCGCCGCATCACACCCGCGGCTTTTTAATTTTTCAATAACTTCATTGAAATAGTGGCGTGATTTCTCGGTGAAGACACCGTTTACAAGTTCTTTAAAGATAATTTCATCGATGCGCTCACGATCATCTTCTTCCGGTATCTGGCTGGCAATATCAAATTTTTGTAATGTAACAGGGTATACCGGGCCCGTTACGAGGTATTTTGTGCCTAAAATCGCCAGTTGTTTAAAACCGTCTTCTATCGCCTTTTTGGCCACTGCCTCTGCGATGTGGAGCCAGGGTATGGGTGATTTCTCTTTTACAAACTCAAACGCTTCATGGATAGTGTTGTCCGGGCAAATCGCAAATTCGGCACCGATCTGAGATACCTTTTGAGCTGACGAAATCATGAGAGCCGCAACGTTTTGCCAATCTCCCGCGCGAATGGCGACCATGTATTCTGCTAACGGATACGTGTGCATGCTGACCTCCGGATGCATATGCTCACCCATTATAGGCGGCGCTTCGCCACAAATGGTGCGATAGCACAGGGCAGCGCCCTCGGCGCTGCAGCCCACAATTCCAATATGCTTTGGCATGTTAAAATTCCTTTCAAATTTTTGTGAGATTTTGATTATACGGTGAATAACACGATCGCAATAAAGGCAAATATCATCCCGATTCCTTCTTTCAAGGTGACGGGCTCTTTCAAAATGAAATAAGCCAAACCGATGGTGATCACCGGATTCAGGGCCACAAGGGTGGCAATAACGGAAACCTTGCCCTTCGGCATGGCCAAAAGGTAAAACAGGGCTCCCAGCATGCCCAGCAGCCCGGTAACAAAAGCCAGCGACACCCCTTTGGGATGGATATCCGGTTTAAAATTCAGGGAAACTAAGATAATGAGCGCAAAAAGGGTGCTGCCCAATCCTTCAAAAAGCGAAGCGCTCAGCGGATTAATGTATCGGGTGGTAATCTTCGGGATAAAGCCCCAGATGCCCCAACAGATCATTGTCATACTTGCCGGTAACAGCCATTCTTTCATTTCGCGATTTTCCGTTTACCTGACCGGTAATTGTTCCTATGTTATGGTCTTGCGAGCACGCTGCCATAAAAGATAATTTGAACTTTTCATTAACGTTTATGCAGGACTAAGGTATTAAAATAATTGGGGTAGGTTTAGCAAGCTTTTTTAGAACCCATCTCAAAAATGTCTTTTGGCCCAATATCTTTGTTGGTGCCTCGCTTTAAATCCTCGACATACAACAGTATGCCTCCGGTTTAAAGCTCGGCCCCGCCGCAATCTTGAAC
>Ga0316575_10000071_pt1 | contig 24774 bp, 29 predicted proteins | sample J5NA_FD_203072 | JGI IMG/M metagenome (GOLD analysis project Ga0316575, IMG submission 203072) | Rhizosphere microbial communities from salt marsh grasses in Alabama, United States - J5-7_050615r2r3 | ecosystem: Host-associated > Plants > Roots > Rhizosphere | place: USA: Alabama | collected...
TTCGACTGGCTCCTCGGCAACGACGCGTGGAAGGCTCGCGTCACCGCCGCGAAGAAGGCCGGCCGCAGCGACGTCCCCGAGATCGCCGGGCTCCAGGAGATCTTCGAGGAGATCTCCCCGATCTCCGACTTCGGCGAGACCATGTCGCTCAGCTTCTCCGACCCGTACTTCGAGGAGCCGCGCCATTCTCCCGAGGAGTGCAAGGAGAAGGACTTCACCTACTCCGCGCAGCTCTTCGTGACGGCGCTCTTCGAGAACCGCACCACGGGCGAGGAGAAGCAGCAGACCGTCTTCATGGGCGACTTCCCGCTCATGACCCCCCGCGGGACCTTCATCGTCAACGGCACCGAGCGCGTCGTGGTTTCCCAGCTCGTCCGCTCCCCGGGCGTGTACTTCGAGTCGACGCCCGATAAGACGTCCGACAAGGACATCCTGACGGCCAAGATCATCCCGTCGCGCGGCGCCTGGCTCGAGTTCGAGATCGACAAGCGCGACGCCGTCGGTGTGCGCGTCGACCGCAAGCGCAAGCAGCCCGTCACGCTCTTCCTCAAGGCGCTCGGCATGACCACCGAGCAGATCGAGAAGGAGTTCGCCGACTTCCCGTCCGTGCTCGAGACGCTCGCCAAGGACGCGATCTCCACCAAGGACGAGGCGCTCGTCGACCTGTACCGGAAGCTCCGCCCCGGCGAGCCGCCGACGGTCGAGGCCGGCCAGAACCTCCTCGACAACTTCTACTTCAACCCCAAGCGCTACGACCTCGCGAAGGTCGGCCGCTACAAGCTCAACAAGAAGCTCGGTCTGGACAAGAAGCTCTCCGAGTCCGTGCTCAGCCTCGACGACATCATCTCCACGGTGAAGTACATCGCGGCCGCGCACGCGCACCACACCACCCTCCAGGGCAAGGCCCGCGAGGTGCGCGTGGAGACGGACGACATCGACCACTTCGGCAACCGCCGCATCCGCGCGGTCGGCGAGCTCATCCAGAACCAGATCCGCACCGGACTCAGCCGCATGGAGCGGGTCGTGCGCGAGCGCATGACGACCCAGGACGTCGACGCCATCACGCCGCAGTCGCTCATCAACACGCGTCCGGTGGTCGCGGCGATTCGCGAGTTCTTCGGCACCAGCCAGCTCTCGCAGTTCATGGACCAGAACAACCCGCTCGCGGGGCTGACGCACAAGCGCCGCCTCTCCGCGCTCGGCCCGGGCGGCCTCAGCCGCGACCGCGCCGGCATGGAGGTTCGCGACGTCCACCCGTCGCACTACGGCCGCATGTGCCCCATCGAGACGCCGGAAGGCCCGAACATCGGCCTCATCGGGTCGCTGGCCTCGTTCGGCCGCATCAACCCGCTCGGCTTCGTCGAGACGCCGTACCGCAAGGTCATCGATGGCAAGGTGACCAACAAGGTCGACTACCTGACGGCCGACGACGAGGACCACTTCGTCATCGCGCAGGCGAATGCCGCCGTCGGGGACGACGGCACGTTCGTCGACGAGCGCGTGCTCGTCCGGGCGCGCGACGGCGAGGTCGAGTTCGTCACCGCCAAGGCCGTCGACTACCAGGACGTCAGCCCGCGCCAGATGGTGTCGGTCGCGACCGCCCTCATCCCGTTCCTCGAGCACGACGACGCCAACCGCGCCCTCATGGGCGCGAACATGCAGCGCCAGGCCGTGCCGCTCGTTCGCGCCGAGGCGCCGCTTGTCGGCACCGGCATGGAGCGCCGCGCGGCCGTCGACGCCGGGGACGTGGTCCTCGCGACTAAGCCCGGCGTCGTCACCGAGGTCAGCTCCGACCTGGTCGTCGTGGCGAACGACGACGGGACGAGCTCCTCGTACCGGATCGCGAAGTTCGAGCGCTCCAACCAGGGCACCTCGTACAACCAGCGCGTGCTGGTCGACGAGGACGACAAGGTGGTCGAGGGATCCGTCCTCGCCGACGGCCCCGCGACCGACGAGGGCGACCTCGCGCTCGGCCGCAACCTCCTGGTCGCATTCATGTGCTGGGAGGGCCACAACTACGAGGACGCCATCATCCTCAGCCAGCGACTCGTCCAGGAGGACACGCTCTCCTCGATCCACATCGAGGAGCACGAGGTCGACGCCCGCGACACCAAGCTCGGCCCCGAGGAGATCACCCGGGATATCCCGAACGCCTCCGAGGAGGCCCTCGCCGACCTCGACGAGCGCGGCATCGTCCGCATCGGCGCCGAGGTCCGCGCGGGCGACATCCTCGTCGGCAAGGTCACGCCGAAGGGCGAGACCGAGCTCACCCCGGAGGAGCGCCTCCTGCGCGCGATCTTCGGCGAGAAGGCCCGCGAGGTCCGCGACACGTCCCTCAAGGTGCCCCACGGCGAGCAGGGAACCGTCATCGGCGTCCGCGTCTTCTCCGACGAGGACGGCGACGACCTGCCCGCCGGAGTCAACCAGCTCGTCCGCGTGTACATCGCGCAGCGCCGCAAGATCCAGGAGGGCGACAAGCTCGCCGGCCGTCACGGGAACAAGGGCGTCATCTCGACGATCCTCCCGGTCGAGGACATGCCGTTCCTCGAAGACGGCACCCCGGTGGACGTCATCCTCAATCCCCTCGGCGTGCCCGGTCGTATGAACGTCGGCCAGGTACTCGAGGCGCACACCGGGTGGGTCGCCCACCACGGATGGGACGCCTCGGACGCCAAGGGCGACTGGACCACGAAGCTCCCGGCGGGCGCGATCAAGTCCGAGCCGGGCGCTCCGGTCGCGACGCCGGTTTTCGACGGCCTCCAGGAGGAGGTCCTCGACGGGCTGCGGTCGTCGGTCCTGCCGAACCGGGACGGCGACCAGCTCGTCGGCCCCGACGGCAAGGCCCGCCTGTTCGACGGCCGCACGGGCGAACCGTTCCCCGAGCCGATCGCGGTGGGCTACAAGTACATCCTGAAGCTCCACCACCTGGTCGACGACAAGATCCACGCGCGCTCGACCGGCCCGTACTCGATGATCACCCAGCAGCCCCTCGGCGGTAAGGCCCAGTTCGGCGGCCAGCGCTTCGGGGAGATGGAGGTCTGGGCGCTCGAGGCCTACGGCGCGGCGTACGCGCTCCAGGAGCTCCTGACCATCAAGTCCGACGACGTCACCGGCCGCGTGAAGGTGTACGAGGCCATCGTCAAGGGCCAGAACATCCCCGAGCCGGGGCTCCCCGAGAGTTTCCGCGTGCTCATGAAGGAGATGCAGTCCCTGTGTCTCAACGTCGAGGTCCTCAACTCCGAGGGCCAGGTCGTGGAGATGAAGGAGACCGACGAGGACGCCTACCAGGCGGCCGAGTCGCTCGGCATCTCGCTGTCCAGCCGTCCCGATGCCTCGAGCATCGACGAGATTTAAGGGGAGACATGCTCGACGTCAACGAGTTCGGCGAACTGCGCATCGGCCTCGCGACCGCGGACGACATCCGCCACTGGTCGCACGGCGAGGTGAAGAAGCCCGAGACGATCAACTACCGCACCCTCAAGCCGGAGAAGGACGGGCTCTTCTGCGAGAAGATCTTCGGCCCGACCCGCGACTGGGAGTGCGGCTGCGGCAAGTACAAGCGCGTCCGCTACCGCGGCATCATCTGCGAGCGCTGCGGCGTCGAGGTCACCCGCTCCAAGGTGCGCCGCGAGCGCATGGGCCACATCGAGCTCGCCGCCCCGGTCACGCACATCTGGTACTTCAAGGGCGTGCCGTCGCGGCTGGGCTACCTGCTCGACCTCGCGCCGAAGGACCTCGAGAAGGTCATCTACTTCGCGGCCTACATGGTCACCGAGGTGGACGTCGACGGCCGCCACGAGGACCTGCCGTCGCTCCGCAACGAGTTGGAAGCGGAAAAGAAGCAGATCGCGAATCAGCGCGATCTTGAGATCGAGGAGCGCGCCAAGAAGCTCGAGGCCGACCTCGCCGAGCTCGAGGCGGAAGGTGCCAAGTCCGACGCCAAGCGCAAGGTCAAGGACGGCGCCGAGCGCGAGATGGCCGGGATCCGCAAGCGAGCGGACCAGGAGATGGACCGGCTGACCAGTGTCTTCGAGCGCTTCCAGAACCTCAAAGTCCAGGATCTCGAGGGCGACGAGCTGCTCTACCGCGAGCTCAGCCGCCGCTACGGCAGCTACTTCAAGGGTTCGATGGGCGCCGAGGCGATCCAGAAGCGCCTCGAGTCCTTCGACCTCGAGGCCGAGGCGGAGAAGCTCCGCGAGATCATCGCCACCGGCAAGGGCCAGCGCAAGACCCGCGCGCTCAAGCGCCTCAAGGTCGTCAACGCGTTCCTCACCACGACGAACTCCGCGACCGCGATGGTCCTCGACTGCGTGCCCGTCATCCCGCCGGACCTCCGCCCCATGGTCCAGCTCGACGGCGGACGCTTCGCGACCTCCGACCTCAACGACCTCTACCGCCGCGTCATCAACCGGAACAACCGCCTCAAGCGGCTCCTGGACCTCGGTGCGCCGGAGATCATCGTCAATAACGAGAAGCGCATGCTCCAGGAGGCCGTCGACGCGCTGTTCGACAACGGTCGCCGCGGACGCCCCGTCACGGGCCCGGGCAACCGCCCGCTCAAGTCCATCTCGGACATGCTCAAGGGCAAGCAGGGGCGCTTCCGCCAGAACCTGCTCGGCAAGCGCGTCGACTACTCCGGCCGTTCGGTCATCGTCGTCGGCCCGACCCTCAAGCTCCACCAGTGCGGCCTGCCCAAGCAGATGGCGCTCGAGCTGTTCAAGCCGTTCGTCATGAAGCGGCTCGTCGAGCTGAAGTTCGCGCAGAACATCAAGAGCGCCAAGCGCATGGTCGAGCGTTCGCGCCCCGAGGTGTGGGACGTGCTCGAGGAGGTCATCACCGAGCACCCGGTGCTGCTCAACCGCGCCCCGACCCTGCACCGTCTGGGCATCCAGGCGTTCGAGCCGCAGCTCGTCGAGGGCAAGGCGATCCATCTGCACCCGCTCGTGTGCGCGGCGTTCAACGCGGACTTCGACGGCGACCAGATGGCCGTGCACCTGCCGCTCAGCGCGGAGGCGCAGGCCGAGGCCCGCATCCTCATGCTGTCCTCGAACAACATCCTCAAGCCGTCCGACGGCCGCCCCGTGACCATGCCCTCGCAGGACATGATCATCGGCCTGTACCACCTGACGCTGCACAAGCCGGGCGCCAAGGGCGAGGGCCGCGTGTTCGGGTCCGAATCGGAAGCCCTCATGGCCTTCGACGTCGGCGACATCGAACTCGGCGCGGAGATCTCGCTGCGCATCGACGGCGGCACGGTTCCGCCGGCGGGATGGGAGGCGCCCGACGGTTGGGAGCCCGGGCAGGACTTCCGCCTGACGACGACGCTGGGGCGTTCGCTCTTCAACGACCAGCTCCCGGTCAGCTTCCCGTTCGTCAACCGCGACGTCGACAAGAAGGTGCTGGCGGACATCGTCAACACGCTCGCCGAGCGCTACGAGAAGGTGGAGGTCTCCGCCTCGCTCGACGCGCTCAAGTCGGCCGGCTTCTACTGGGCAACCCGTTCGGGCGTCACGATCGCCATCGGCGACGTCGCGACCCCGAAGAACAAGCAGGACATCCTCGATCGCTACGAGAAGCAGGCGGCGAAGGTCCAGGACCAGTTCGACACCGGTCTCATCACGGACGACGAGCGTCGCCAGGAGCTCATCGAGATCTGGACCCAGGCGACCAACGAGGTCGACAAGGCCATGCGCGAGTCCTTCCCCGAGCACAACACCGTCCACACGATGGTCGGCTCGGGGGCCCGCGGTAACTGGATGCAGGTTCGCCAGATCGCCGGTATGCGCGGCCTCGTGGCGAACCCGAAGGGCGAGATCATCCCTCGCCCCATCAAGTCCAACTACCGCGAGGGCCTCTCCGTCCTCGAGTACTTCATCGCGACCCACGGCGCCCGCAAGGGCCTCGCGGACACGGCGCTGCGTACGGCGGACTCCGGGTACCTCACCCGGCGACTCGTCGACGTCTCCCAGGACGTTATCGTGCGCGAGGCGGACTGCGGCACCGATCGCGGCCTCACCATGCCGATCGTCGCGACGGATCCGTCGGGCAACGTCGTCAAGCACGAGCGCGTCGAGACCTCGGTCTTCGCGCGCACGCTCGCCGTCGACATCAAGGACGCCAAGGGCAAGGTGATCGGCACCGCCGGCCAGGACCTGGGCGACGTGCTCATCGACGCGTTCATCGAAGCCGGCGTCACCGAGGTCAAGGTGCGCTCGGTCCTCACGTGCGAGTCGCTCGTCGGCACGTGCGCGATGTGCTACGGCCGCTCGCTCGCGACCCGCGAGCTCGTGGACATCGGCGAGGCGGTCGGCATCATCGCCGCCCAGTCGATCGGCGAGCCCGGCACCCAGCTCACGATGCGTACCTTCCACACCGGAGGCGTCGCGTCGGCGGACGACATCACGCAGGGTCTTCCCCGCGTCCAGGAGCTCTTCGAGGCTCGTACCCCCAAGGGCGAGGCTCCGATCTCCGAGGTCGAAGGCACGCTCACGGTCGACGACTCCGAGGCGACCCGTCGCCTGGTGGTCACGCCGGCGGGCGGCGACGAGCCCATCGAGTACCCGGTGACCAAGCGCGCCCGTCTGCTCGTGCAGGACGGCGAGACCGTCGCCGTCGGCCAGCAGCTGGTCGCAGGCGCCGTGGACCCGAAGAACGTGCTCCGCATCCTCGGCCCCCGTGCGACGCAGAAGCACCTCGTCGACGAGGTCCAGGACGTGTACCGCTCGCAGGGCGTCGAGATCCACGACAAGCACATCGAGGTGATCGTGCGCCAGATGCTCCGGCGCGTGACGATCCTCGACTCCGGCGACACCCAGCTGCTCCCCGGCGAGCTCGTCGAGCGCGGCCGCTTCGAGACGGCCAACCGCGACGCGGTCACGGCGGGCGGCAAGCCCGCCTCGGCCCGCCCGGAGCTCATGGGCATCACGAAGGCGTCGCTCGCGACGGAGTCGTGGCTCAGCGCGGCGTCCTTCCAAGAGACGACGCGGGTGCTCACCGAGGCCGCCATGGGCGGTCGCAGCGACTCGCTCCTCGGGCTCAAGGAGAACGTGATCATCGGGAAGCTCATCCCGGCGGGAACGGGCCTCCAGCGCTACGGCAACGTCAAGATCGAGCCGACGGAGGAGGCGAAGGCCAACCTCTTCCCGACGTTCGGGTACGACGACTGGGACTCCCAGTACTACGGCGAGGGCACGGGGCAGGCGGTCCGCCTCGAGGAATTCGAGATCCCGCGAGGCGACTAGTCTTCCGGGCTCCGCTCGGAGGCGTCGCCGCGTTGACGGGCGGGCGGGCCTACGGTACCGTGGTGGGCTGTGCCCGCGCCGTCGGGCCTCCCTTGGTGCGCCTTTCGGCGTACGCGATCCAAGGTACGACACGCCCGGGCGCGGGGGTCGGACCACGACCATACGCAACAGTGACCCGAACGACGGAGAGATAGTGCCTACGATTCAGCAGTTGGTCCGCAAGGGCCGCCAGCCGAAGGTGTCGAAGACCAAGGCGCCGGCGCTCAAGGCGAGCCCGCAGCGCCGCGGTGTATGCACGCGCGTGTACACGACCACGCCGAAGAAGCCGAACTCGGCCCTCCGCAAGGTTGCGCGCGTCCGGCTCTCCAGCGGTATCGAGGTCACGGCTTACATCCCCGGTGAGGGTCACAACCTGCAGGAGCACTCGATCGTGCTCGTGCGCGGAGGCCGCGTCAAGGACCTCCCCGGCGTTCGCTACAAGATCGTTCGCGGCTCGCTCGACGCCCAGGGCGTCAAGAATCGCCGCCAGGCCCGCAGCCGCTACGGCGCGAAGATGGAGAAGAAGTAATGCCTCGTAAGGGACCGGCCCCCAAGCGGCCCGTCATCAACGACCCGGTCTTCGGCGCCCCCGTCGTCACGCAGCTGATCAACAAGGTGCTCAAGGACGGCAAGAAGTCCGTCGCCGAGTCCATCGTCTACGGCGCCCTCAACGGCGTCGGCGAGAAGACCGGCCAGGAGCCCGTCTCCGTCCTCAAGCGCGCGCTCGACAACGTGCGCCCGTCGCTCGAGGTCAAGTCCCGCCGCGTCGGTGGCGCGACCTACCAGGTGCCGGTGGACGTGCGCCCGTCGCGCGCCAACACCCTCGCGCTCCGCTGGCTCGTGGACTTCGCGTACAACCGCCGCGAGCACACCATGACCGAGCGCCTCACGAACGAGATCCTCGACGCGTCCAACGGCCTCGGCGCCGCGGTCAAGCGTCGCGAGGACGTGCACAAGATGGCCGAGTCCAACCGGGCGTTCGCCCACTACCGCTGGTAAGCGGAAACCGAAAGACGTAAGGGGAAACCGCCGTGGCACAGGACGTGCTCACCGACCTGACCAAGGTCCGCAACATCGGCATCATGGCGCACATCGATGCAGGCAAGACCACCACGACCGAGCGCATCCTGTACTACACGGGCATGAACTACAAGATCGGCGAGGTCCACGACGGCGCCGCGACGACGGACTGGATGGAGCAGGAGCAGGAGCGCGGCATCACCATCACGTCCGCCGCGGTCACGTGCTTCTGGAACAAGAACCAGATCAACATCATCGACACCCCTGGCCACGTCGACTTCACCGTCGAGGTGGAGCGCTCGCTGCGCGTCCTCGACGGCGCGGTCGCCGTTTTCGACGGCAAGGAGGGCGTCGAGCCCCAGTCGGAGACGGTGTGGCGCCAGGCGGACAAGTACCGCGTGCCGCGCATCTGCTTCGTCAACAAGATGGACAAGCTCGGCGCCGACTTCTACTTCACCGTCGACACGATCATCGAGCGCCTCAAGGCGAAGCCGCTGGTCATCCAGCTGCCGATCGGCGCGGAGAGCTCGTTCGTCGGCGTCGTCGACCTGGTCGAGATGCGCGCGCTCGTGTGGCACGGCGAGACCGACCTCGGGGCGGCCTACGAGGTCGAGGAGATCCCGGAGGACCTGAAGGAGAAGGCTGCGGAGTACCGCCAGCACCTCCTCGAGACGGTCGCGGAGTCCGACGAGCACCTGCTCGAGAAGTTCTTCGGCGGCGAGGAGCTGACGGTCGCGGAGATCAAGGGCGCGATCCGCAAGCTCACGATCGCGAGCGAGGTCTACCCGGTGCTCTGCGGCTCGGCGTACAAGAACAAGGGCGTCCAGCCCATGCTCGACGCCGTCGTCGACTACCTCCCGTCTCCCGTCGACGTCCCGTCGATCGCCGGCCACGCCGTCGGCGACGAGGAGAAGGAGATGGAGCGCCACTCCGACGCGAGCGAGCCGTTCAGCGCGCTCGCGTTCAAGGTCGTCGCGCACCCGTTCTTCGGCAAGCTCACGTACATCCGCGTGTACTCCGGCACGATCGTCTCCGGGTCCCCCGTCCTCAACGCGACGAAGGACAACAAGGAGCGCATCGGCAAGATCTTCCAGATGCACTCCAACAAGGAGAACCCGGTCGACAGCGTGACCGCGGGCCACATCTACGCGGTGATCGGCCTCAAGAACACGACGACGGGCGACACGCTGTGCGACCCGAACCACGCGATCGTGCTCGAGTCGATGACCTTCCCGGACCCGGTCCTCGAGGTCGCCATCGAGCCGAAGACCAAGGGCGACCAGGAGAAGCTGGGCATCGCGATCCAGAAGCTCGCCGAGGAGGACCCGACCTTCCGCGTGAAGCTCGACGCCGACACCGGCCAGACGATCATCGCCGGCATGGGCGAGCTGCACCTCGACATCCTCGTCGACCGTATGAAGCGGGAGTTCAAGGTCGAGGCGAACGTCGGCAAGCCGCAGGTCGCGTACCGCGAGACCATCCGCTCCACGATCGAGAAGGTCGAGTACACCCACAAAAAGCAGACGGGCGGATCCGGCCAGTTCGCGAAGGTCATCGTCACGCTCGAGCCGCTCGACGCGGACGCCGAGGTCACGTACGAATTCGTCAACGCCGTCACCGGCGGTCGCATCCCGCGGGAGTACATCCCGTCGGTCGACGCCGGCATCCAGGCCGCCATGGAGCTGGGCGTTCTCGCCGGCTTCCCCATGGTCGGAGTCAAGGCGACGCTGCTCGACGGTCAGTACCACGAGGTCGACTCGTCGGAGATGGCGTTCAAGATTGCCGGATCGATGGTGTTCAAGGAGGCCGCCCGCAAGGCGAATCCTGTGCTCCTCGAGCCGGTCATGGCCGTCGAGGTCCGTACGCCCGAGGAGTACATGGGCGACGTCATCGGCGACCTCAACTCGCGCCGCGGGCAGATCAGCCACATGGGTGACGCCCACGGCATCAAGGTTGTCGACGCCCTTGTCCCGCTGTCGGAGATGTTCGGGTACGTCGGTGACCTGCGGTCGAAGACCCAGGGCCGCGCCGTGTACACCATGCAGTTCGACAGCTACGCCGAAGTTCCCCGGAACGTTTCCGAGGAGATCATTGCCAAGACCCGGGGCGAGTAGTCCCAACGGTCACAACCAAGAAGAATTCGACCACTCGTTACCCGAGTCTCATTTCAGGAGGAAGGACCCATGGCTAAGGCCAAGTTCGAGCGGAACAAGCCGCACGTCAACATCGGCACCATCGGTCACGTCGACCACGGTAAGACGACGCTGACCGCAGCCATCTCGAAGGTGCTGCACGACAAGTACCCGGACCTCAACCCCTTCACGCCGTTCGACGAGATCGACAAGGCGCCGGAGGAGAAGGAGCGCGGTATCACCATCAACATCGCGCACATCGAGTACCAGACGGAGAAGCGCCACTACGCTCACGTCGACGCTCCCGGTCACGCCGACTACATCAAGAACATGATCACCGGTGCCGCACAGATGGACGGCGCGATCCTCGTGGTCGCGGCGACCGACGGCCCGATGGCCCAGACCCGCGAGCACGTCCTGCTCGCCCGTCAGGTCGGCGTCCCCTACCTCCTTGTCGCCCTGAACAAGGCCGACATGGTGGACGACGAGGAGATCCTCGAGCTCGTCGAGGTCGAGGTTCGCGACCTCCTCAGCGCGCAGGGCTTCGACGGCGACAACGCCCCCGTGATCAAGGTCTCGGCGCTCAAGGCGCTCGAGGGCGACGAGAAGTGGGTGGCCACCGTCCAGGAGCTGATGGACGCGGTGGACGAGAACGTCCCCGAGCCCGTCCGCGACCTCGACAAGCCGTTCCTCATGCCGATCGAGGACGTCTTCACGATCACCGGTCGTGGAACCGTCGTCACCGGCAAGGTGGAGCGCGGCAAGCTCAAGATCAACTCCGAGGTCGAGATTCTCGGCATCCGTGAGCCGCAGAAGACCACGGTGACCGGCATCGAGACCTTCCACAAGTCCATGGACGAGTGCCAGGCCGGCGACAACACCGGTCTGCTGCTGCGCGGTACGAAGCGCGAGGACGTTGAGCGCGGTCAGGTCGTGGTTGCCCCCGGCACCACGACGCCGCACACCAACTTCGAGGGCAAGGTCTACATCCTCAACAAGGACGAGGGTGGACGCCACAACCCCTTCTACTCGAACTACCGCCCGCAGTTCTACATCCGCACCACGGACGTCACCGGCGTCATCACGCTGCCCGAGGGCACCGAGATGGTCATGCCGGGCGACACGACGGAGATGACGGTTGAGCTCATCCAGCCCATCGCCCTCGAAGAGGGACAGGGCTTCGCGATCCGTGAGGGTGGCCGCACCGTCGGCTCCGGCACGGTGACCAAGATCATCAAGTAGTACCCCTATTCGAGAAGGTGGGGGCCCGCCCCGGCGGGCCCCCGCCGACCCGGGGGCCGGATTGGCGCTCGCCGCGTCGATCTGGCACACTGTCGGGGTTGCCCATCGAGGGCGACCTTCGATTGCACCCCGAACCCCACACGACCGAAGCCCGGTCGCGTGCCGCGAGAAGCGACACGCCCGAGCGCGGGGGTCGCTGCGGGAGTCACGAGTCGTACGAGAGAAAAGGCAGAACCACGCCATGGCGGGACAGAAGATCCGCATCCGGCTGAAGAGCTATGACCACGAGGTCATCGACTCCTCGGCCCGCAAGATCGTGGAAACAGTCACGCGCGCCGGCGCCACGGTTGTTGGCCCCGTCCCGCTTCCGACGGAGAAGAACGTCTTCGTGGTGATCCGCTCTCCCCACAAGTACAAGGACAGCCGCGAGCACTTCGAGATGCGCACGCACAAGCGCCTCATCGACATCGTCGACCCGACCCCCAAGGCGGTCGACTCCCTCATGCGGCTCGACCTGCCCGCAGACGTCAACATCGAGATCAAGCTCTAGAACGCCCAGGGAACCGCATCATGACAACCTCCACCGCCCAGCGCGACGTCACGGCGCTGCTCGGGAAGAAGCTCGGCATGACCCAGGTGTGGGACGCCGAGGGCCGAGTCGTGCCCGTCACCGTCGTCCAGGTTGACACCAACGTGGTCACCCAGGTGCGCACGGACGAGAAGGACGGCTACAGCGCCATCCAGCTCGGCTTCGGCGCCATCGACCCCCGCAAGGTCACTAAGCCGCTCAAGGGCCACTTCGAGAAGGCCGGGGTCACGCCCCGCCGCCACGTCGCCGAGGTCCGCACCGCGAACGCGGCGTCGTTCGAACTCGGCCAGGAGTTGACCGCGGAGACGTTCACCGCGGGCCAGCTCGTCGACGTCACCGGGACCACCAAAGGCAAGGGCTTCGCCGGCGTGATGAAGCGTCACGGCTTCCGCGGCGTCAGCTCCTCTCACGGCTCGCACCGCAACCACCGCAAGCCCGGATCGATCGGCTCGTCGGCCACGCCGTCGCGCGTGTTCAAGGGACTCCGGATGGCGGGCCGCATGGGCAACGCGCGCCGCACCATCCAGAACGTCACCGTCCACGCCGTCGACGTCGAGAAGGGCTTCGTGCTCGTCAAGGGCGCCGTGCCCGGCAACAAGGGCGGCATCGTCCTCATCCGTTCTGCCGCGAAGGGGGCCTGACATGGCATCCGCGATCACGATCGACGTGATGGACGCGACCGGTAAGAAGTCCGGCACCGCCGACCTCCCCGCCGAGTTCTTCGACGTCGACGCGAACATTCCCCTCATCCACCAGGTCGTCGTCGCCCAGCGCGCTGCGGCCCGGCAGGGGACCGCCGCGACGAAGACCCGCGGCATGGTGGCGGGCGGCGGAAAGAAGCCGTACCGCCAGAAGGGCACCGGACGCGCCCGCCAGGGCTCGACTCGCGCCCCGCAGTTCGCGGGAGGCGGCACGGTCCACGGACCGCAGCCGCGCGATTACGCGCAGAAGACCCCCAAGAAGATGAAGGCCGCCGCGCTTCGCGGGGCCCTCTCGGACCGGGCCCGCGCCGAGCGCGTGCACGTCGTCTCGGCGTTCACTCCCACCGACACCCCGTCGACCAAGGCGGCCAAGTTCGCGCTCGACGCCGCGACCGGGGGCCGCTCGGCGCTCGTCGTGATCGAGCGCGCGGACACCGCGTCGGCGCTGTCGTTGCGCAACCTCCCGGACGTCCACGTCCTGTGGGTCGACCAGCTCAACACGTACGACGTCCTGATTCACGACGACGTCGTCTTCACCGACGGGGCGCTCAAGGCGTTCCTCGCCGGCCCGGCGACCGGGGCGTCGGCCAAGGCCGTCGCGACGGAGTCTGAAGCGGCTCAGTCCGAGGCCGCAGTCGAGACGGAGGACGCCAAGTGACCGCGACGCAGAAGAACCCGCGCGACATCCTCATCAAGCCGGTGGTCTCCGAGAAGAGCTACTCGCTGATGGACCTCGGCAAGTACACCTTCGAGGTCGACCCGCGCTCGAACAAGACGGAGATCAAGATCGCCGTGGAGCAGGTCTTCGGCGTGAAGGTCGCGTCCGTCAACACCATCAACCGTCAGGGCAAGACGCGTCGCACGCGTTTCGGCCTGGGCAAGCGCAAGGACGTCAAGCGCGCGATCGTCACCCTGGTGGCGGGCGAGCAGATTGACGTCTTCGGCGGGCCGGTCGGCTAGAAGGGGCATCGACAATGGCAATCCGCAAGTACAAGCCCACGACGCCGGGCCGCCGCGGCGCGTCCGTCGCCGACTTCGCCGAGATCACCCGGACCACCCCGGAGAAGTCGCTCGTGCGCCCCCTTCACAAGAAGGGCGGCCGCAACAACACGGGCCGCGTCACGACGCGCCACCAGGGCGGCGGCCACAAGCGCGCCTACCGCGTGATCGACTTCCGCCGCCACGATAAGGACGGTGTCCCCGCGACGGTCGCGCACATCGAGTACGACCCGAACCGCACGGCGCGCATCGCGCTCCTGCACTTCGCCGACGGCACCAAGCGCTACATCGTCGCGCCGGTGGGCCTCAAGCAGGGCGACTCCGTCGAGGCGGGCGCCTCGGCCGACATCAAGCCCGGCAACAACCTGCCGCTGCGCAACATCCCCGTCGGTACCGTCGTGCACGCGATCGAACTCCGCCCCGGCGGCGGCGCGAAGATCGCCCGCTCGGCCGGCGCCTCCGTCCAACTGGTCGCGAAGGACGCCGGCATGGCGCAGTTGCGCATGCCGTCCGGAGAGATCCGCAACGTCGACGCGCGCTGCCGCGCGACCGTCGGCGAGGTCGGTAACGCCGAGCAGTCGAACATCAACTGGGGCAAGGCCGGCCGCAATCGCTGGAAGGGCAAGCGCCCGAGCGTCCGCGGCGTCGTCATGAACCCCGTCGACCACCCGCACGGCGGTGGCGAGGGCAAGACGTCCGGCGGTCGTCACCCGGTGAGCCCGTGGGGCAAGCCGGAGGGGCGCACGCGCCACCCGAAGAAGGAATCCAACAAGCTCATCGTCCGCCGTCGTCGCACCGGCAAGAACAAGCGCTAAGGAGCCTCGGACATGCCACGTAGTTTGAAGAAGGGGCCCTTCGTCGACGGCCACCTCCAGAAGAAGGTGGACGGCCAGAACGAGGCCGGGACCAAGAACGTCATCAAGACGTGGTCGCGTCGCAGCGTGATCACGCCCGACTTCCTGGGCCACACCTTCGCGGTGCACGACGGGCGTAAGCACATTCCCGTGTTCGTCACCGAGGCGATGGTCGGCCACAAGCTGGGCGAGTTCGCGCCGACCCGCACGTTCAAGGGCCACGTCAAGGACGACCGTAAGGGGCGCCGCGGCTAACGCGGCGGAGGAAGGCACATCATGGAAGCCATAGCGCAGGCGCGACACGTACGTGTCACGGCGCAGAAGGCGCGTCGCGTCGTCGACCTCGCCCGGGGCGGGGTCGCCACGGACGTCATCGCGTCGCTGAAGTTCCAGCCCCAGGCGGTCGCGGAACCGGTTCGCAAGCTCATCCAGTCCGCCGTCGCGAACGCGCGGTTCAAGGCCGACGAGAATGGCGAGCGCTTCGACGACACCGATCTGCTCATCAAGGAGATCTACGTCGACGAGGGCCCGACGATGAAGCGGATCCGCCCGCGCGCCCAGGGCCGCGCGGCGCGCATCCTCAAGCGCACGTGCCACATCACGGTCGTCGTCGCGACGCCGGACGCCGTTATCCAGGAAGGGGCCAAGTAATGGGCCAGAAGGTCAACCCGCACGGGTACCGCCTGGGCATCACGACCGACCACCGGTCGCGGTGGTTCGCCGACTCCACCAAGTCCGGCGAGCGCTACCGCGACTACGTGTCGGAGGACGTGAAGATCCGCAAGCTCATGGCCACCGGCCTCGAGCGCGCGGGCGTGTCGAAGGTGGAGATCGAGCGTACGCGCGAGCGCGTCCGCGTCGACCTGCACACGGCGCGTCCGGGCATCGTCATCGGCCGCCGCGGCGCCGAGGCGGACAAGCTTCGTGCCAACCTCGAGAAGCTCACGGGCAAGCAGGTCCAGCTGAACATCCTCGAGGTGAAGAACGCCGAGATGGACGCCCAGCTGGTCGCCCAGGGCATCGCGGAGCAGCTCGCGTCGCGCGTCTCCTTCCGTCGCGCCATGCGCAAGGGCATGCAGTCGGCGCAGCGCGCCGGCGCCAAGGGCATCCGCGTGCAGTGCTCCGGCCGCCTCGGCGGCGCGGAGATGTCGCGCTCCGAGTTCTACCGCGAGGGTCGCGTCCCGCTGCACACGCTGCGCGCCAACATCGACTACGGCTTCTTCGAGGCCAAGACGACGTTCGGACAGATCGGCGTCAAGGTCTGGATCTACAAGGGCGACATGACGGAGAAGGAGTGGGCGGCCGAGCAGGCCAAGGCTCCGCGTCCGCAGCGCGGAGGCCGCGGCGACCGCGGAGGCCGCGGCGACGGCCCGCGTTCCTCCGGCCCGTCCCGCCAGCAGGCTCCCGCCGAGGCCCCGGCGGCCGAGGCGCCTGCCGCGGAGGCTCCCGCCCCCGACGCCACGACGGAAACGACGGAGGCCTGACCATGTTGATCCCCCGTCGCGTCAAGCACCGCAAGCAGCACCACCCGAGGCGTACGGGTGCCGCCACCGGAGGCACCCAGGTGTCGTTCGGAGACTTCGGCATCCAGGCGCTCGAGCCGGCGTACGTCACGAACCGGCAGATCGAGGCAGCCCGTATCGCCATGACCCGTCACGTCAAGCGTGGCGGAAAGGTGTGGATCAACATCTACCCCGACCGCCCGCTCACCAAGAAGCCCGCCGAGACCCGTATGGGTTCCGGGAAGGGCTCGCCTGAGTGGTGGGTCGCGAACGTGAAGCCCGGCCGCGTCCTGTTCGAGCTCGCCGGTGTTCCGGAGGAGCTCGCCCGCGAGGCGATGAGCCGAGCGCAGCACAAGCTCCCCATGAAGACCCGATTCGTGTCGCGGGAAGGCGGTGACCAGTAATGGCCGTCGGAAGCAAGGACCTCGCCCCCGAGGAACTCGACGGGATGGAGGACTCGCGCCTCGTCGAGGAGCTCAAGAAGGCGAAGGAAGAGCTCTTCAACCTTCGTTTCCAGTCCGCCACCGGGCAGCTGGAAAGCCACGGCCGCCTCAAGGCCGTCAAGCGCGACATCGCCCGTATCTACACGATCTTGCGCGAGCGCGAGCTCGGCATCCGGACCGCGCCGTCGGCGGAAGCGAAGTAGGGAAGAAGACATGGCTCACGAGCACAGCACGGCGACCGCCGACCACCGCGCGTACCGCAAGACGCGTCGCGGTTACGTCACCTCGGACAAGATGGACAAGACCATCACGGTCGAGGTGGAGGACCGCGTCAAGCACCCCCTCTACGGCAAGGTCATGCGCCGTAGCACCAAGATCAAGGCGCACGACGAGGCGAACACCGCCGGAATCGGCGACCTCGTCCTCATCATGGAAACCCGCCCGTTGTCAGCCACCAAGCGCTGGCGACTGGTGGAGATCATCGAAAAGGCCCGCTAACCGTTCGGACAGGCTCGCCCCGCGAGAACCCCTCGACAGGAGTACGACATGATTCAGCAGGAGTCGCGACTGCGCGTCGCCGACAACACGGGTGCCAAGGAGATCTTGTGCATCCGGGTGCTCGGCGGCTCCAAGCGACGCTATGCCGGTATTGGCGACGTCATCGTCGCCACCGTCAAGGACGCGATCCCCGGCGGAGGCGTGAAGAAGGGTGAGGTCGTCAAGGCCGTCATCGTGAGGACCGTGAAGGCCTCCCGACGCCCCGACGGGTCGTACATCCGATTCGACGAGAACGCCGCGGTCATCCTTCGCGGCAAGGACACCGACCCGCGCGGCACGCGCATCTTCGGCCCCGTCGGCCGCGAGTTGCGCGACCGCAAGTTCATGAAGATCATCTCGCTGGCTCCGGAGGTCATCTGATGGCGAAGATCAAGAAGGGCGACCAGGTGGTCGTCATCGCCGGCCGCGACCGGGGTAAGGAGGGCCGCGTTCTCGAGGTCCTCACCGACCGCGACCAGGTGATCGTCGAAGGCATCCAGCGCGTGCAGCGGCACGTCAAGCCGAACACGCGCAAGGTGAACCCCGAGGGCGGCATCATCACCATCGAGGCGCCCCTGCACGTGTCGAACGTGATGCTTATCGACCCGCAGACCAAGAAGGGCACCCGTGTGGGCTACCGCACGGAAGAGGTAGAGCGTGACGGACGCAAGCGCACGGTGCGCGTGCGGATCGCCAAGCGCTCGGGCAAGGACGTCTGATGGCTACGGCAACGGCACCCCGACTCAAGACCCGGTACCGCGACGAGATCATCGCCGCGCTCCGTGACGAGTTCAAGCACGGCAACGTCAACGAGGTCGCCGGCCTGACGAAGGTCGTCGTCAACATGGGCGTCGGCGAGGCCGCGAAGGACTCGAAGATCATCGACGGGGCGATCGCGGACCTGACCGCCATCACCGGGCAGAAGCCGCAGGTGACGAAGGCGAAGAAGTCCATCGCCCAGTTCAAGTTGCGCGAGGGCCAGCAGATCGGCGCCCACGTCACGCTGCGGGGCGACCGCATGTGGGAGTTCCTCGACCGGCTCCTGTCGATCGCGCTTCCCCGCATCCGCGACTTCCGCGGGCTCAGCCCCCGGCAGTTCGACGGGCACGGCAACTACACGTTCGGTCTCACGGAGCAGTCGGTGTTCCACGAGATCAACCAGGACAAGATCGACCGGGTGCGCGGCATGGACATCACCATCGTCACCACCGCCACGACCGACGAGGAAGGCCGGGCGCTGCTCAAGCACCTCGGCTTCCCGTTCAAGGAGAAGTAATGGCCAAGACCGCCCTCAAGAACAAGGCTGACCGCAAGCCGAAGTTCCCCGTACGCGGATACACGCGGTGCCAGAAGTGCGGCCGCCCGCGCGCGGTCTACCGCAAGTTCGGGCTGTGCCGCGTGTGCTTCCGCGAGATGGCGCACGCCGGCGAGCTCCCCGGCATCACGAAGAGCAGTTGGTAACCACTACGCCGAAGGTCCCCACCGGGAAACCACGACGAGGAAGAACAGACCACTCATGACGATGACAGACCCGATTGCCGACATGCTGACGCGGCTCCGGAACGCCAACGCGGCGTACCACGAGACCGTGTCCATGCCCCACTCGAAGCTCAAGGCGAACGTCGCCAAGATCCTCGAGGCCGAGGGGTACATCCTCGGCTCGAGCGTGGCGGACGCCGAGGTGGGCAAGACGCTCACCCTGACGCTGAAGTACGGCCCGAACCGCGAGCGCTCGCTCGCGGGCGTTCGGCGCGTTTCCAAGCCGGGTCTTCGCGTGTACGCGAAGTCCACGAACCTGCCGCGCGTCCTCGGCGGTCTCGGCGTGGCCATCCTGTCCACCTCCTCGGGGCTCCTGACGGACCGCGAGGCCGAGAAGAAGGGCGTGGGCGGGGAAGTCCTCGCCTTCGTCTGGTAACGGGAGGTCTCGACATGTCTCGCATCGGCAAGGCCCCCGTGGCCATCCCCGCCGGCGTCGACGTCACCATCGCTGGCGACGTCGTCACGGTCAAGGGCCCCAAGGGCACGCTCAGCCACACCGTGGCCGCGCCTATCACCGTCGAGAAGACCGACGGCCAGGTCGAGGTCAAGCGCCCGGACGACGAGCGCCTCTCGAAGTCGCTCCACGGCCTCACCCGCACGCTCATCGCCAACATGGTGACGGGCGTGACCGAGGGCTACGAGAAGAAGCTCGAGATCGTCGGCACGGGTTACCGCGTCGCGCAGAAGGGCTCGGACCTCGAGTTCTCGCTCGGTTTCTCGCACCCGGTCCTGGTCAAGGCGCCCTCCGGCATCACGTTCAGCTCGGAGAGCCCCACCAAGGTGACGATCCAGGGCATCGACAAGCAGCAGGTCGGCGAGGTCGCGGCGAACGTCCGCAAGATCCGCCCCCCGGAGCCCTACAAGGGCAAGGGTGTGCGCTACGAAGGCGAGAAGGTCCGCCGCAAGGCAGGAAAGGCGGGGAAGAAGTAGGCCATGTCTCTCATCATCAAGGGCAAGGACCGCGCGGCCCAGCGCAAGCGTCGTCACGTCCGACTCCGCAAGCGCATCGCGGGGACGGCGGCCAAGCCGCGCCTTGTCGTCACCCGCTCGACCCGTCACATGGTCGCGCAGGTGGTCGACGACACGACCGGCCGCACGCTCGCGTCCGCCTCGACGCTCGAGGCCGACCTCCGGGCGACCAAGGCGGACAAGACCGGGAAGGCCGCGGCGGTGGGCAAGCTCGTCGCCGAGCGCGCCAAGAAGGCCGGCATCTCCGAGGTCGTCTTCGACCGCGGTGGCAACAAGTACCACGGTCGCGTCGCGGCCGTCGCGGACGGTGCGCGGGAAGGCGGGCTGTCCCTGTGACCGGCTTCAACACGACGAAGGACAGTAATCATGGCTGATCAGAACGATCGCGGAGGGCGTCGCGACAACCGTCGCGGGGCGGAACCCGAGAACAAGTTCATCGAGCGCGTCGTCACCATCAACCGCGTCTCGAAGGTGGTGAAGGGCGGACGCCGCTTCAACTTCACGGCGCTCGTGGTCGTGGGCGACGGCGACGGCAACGTCGGCGTCGGCTACGGGAAGGCCAAGGAGGTCCCCGTCGCCATCTCCAAGGGCGTCGAGGAGGCCAAGCGGTCCTTCTTCCGGGTGCCGCGCATCCAGGGGACGATTCCTCACCGCGTCCAGGGCGAGGCCGCAGCCGGCGTGGTGTTCCTGCGTCCGGCGTCCCCCGGTACGGGCGTTATCGCGGGCGGTCCCGTGCGCGCTGTGCTCGAGTGCGCCGGCATTCACGACGTGCTGTCGAAGTCGCTCGGCTCGTCCAATGCGATCAACATCGTCCACGCGACAGTCGCGGCGCTCAAGGGCCTGGAGTCGCCCGAAGCGGTGGCCGCGCGACGCGGGAAGAACATCGAAGATGTGGCGCCGCACGCGCTGTTGCGCGCCCAGGCAGCGGGGTTGAAGTGATGGCACGCCTGAAGGTCACGCAGAAGAAGTCGAAGATCGGCACCAAGCCGAACCACCGGGAGACGCTCCGCTCTCTCGGTCTCAAGCGCGTCGGCGACATCGTCGTGAAGGAAGACCGCCCGGAGATTCGCGGGATGGTCAAGACGGTGTCCCACCTGGTCACCGTGGAGGAGGTCGAGTAATGGCTGAGGAGAGCAAGCCCGCGGCCAAGAAGCCCGCGGCGAAGACGACTGCGGCGAAGAAGCCCGCCGCGGCGAAGCCGGCGGCCAGCAAGCCCGCGGCGAAGACGACTGCGGCGAAGAAGCCCGCTGCGGCGAAGCCTGCGGCCAGCAAGCCCGCGGCCAGCAAGCCCGCGGCGAACAAGCCTGCCGCCGCGAAGCCTGCGGCGAGCAAGCCTGCGGCGAACAAGCCTGCCGCAAAGAAGCCTGCGGCCAAGAAGCCGGTCGCTCCGGCCCCGAAGGTCGACACCCTGCGGATGCACCACCTCCGCCCCGCGGCCGGCGCCCACACGCCGAAGACTCGTGTGGGTCGTGGCGAGGGATCGAAGGGCAAGACGGCCGGACGCGGTACCAAGGGCACGGGTGCGCGCTACCAGGTGTCGCCGCGCTTCGAGGGCGGCCAGACGCCGATCCACATGCGGATTCCGAAGCTTCGCGGCTTCAAGAGCCCGTTCAAGGTCACGTACCAGGTCGTCAACGTCGCGCAGATCGCCGCGCTGTACCCGAAGGGCGGAACGGTCACCAAGACCGATCTGGTCGAGAAGGGCGCGGTTCGCAAGAACCGTCCGGTGAAGGTGTTGGGCGACGGCGAGATCGCCGTTAAGGTCACCGTGGTGGACGCCGATCGCGTTTCGCAGTCCGCGAAGACGAAGATCGAAGCCGCCGGCGGATCCGTCAACCAAGGCTAGAGTCGAGGGCGAGCCCGCCACGCGGCGGGCCACTCTCGCGAGAGGCGAAGGGGTAACTGATGCTCGGAGGATTCGTCAGTGCGTTCCGCACTCCCGACCTGCGCCGCAAACTCCTCTTCACTCTCGGGGTACTGGTGCTCTACCGGCTCGGCGCGTCCGTGCCGACCCCCGGCGTCGACTATGTCGCCGTCCAGCAGTGCATCAAACTCGGCGAGTCGACCTCGGTCGTCCAGCTGATCAACGCCTTCAGCGGCGGCGCGCTCTTGCGCCTGTCGGTCTTCGCGCTCGGCGTCATGCCGTACATCACCGCGAGCATCATCGTGCAGTTGCTCCGCACCCTCATCCCGCGCTTCCAGGCGCTGCACGAAGAGGGCCAGGACGGCCAGGCGAAGCTAACGCAGTACACGCGCTACATCACCATCGGCTTCGCCGCGATGCAATCCGCGTCGTACATCACGCTCGCCCGCAACGGGCTGCTCCTGCAGAACTGCCAGAGCCCGCTGCTGGTCAGCGAGTCCTGGTACTCGATTGCCGTGATGATCCTCACCATGACGGCGGGCACGGTCCTCATCATGTGGCTCGGCGAGCGCATCACCGAGCGGGGCATCGGCAACGGCATGTCGCTCCTGATCTTCACGTCGATCGCGTCGGGCTTCGCGTCGGCGGGCACGTCGATCAGCAATTCAAGCGGCGCCGGCGACTTCAGCGGCTTGTGGATCATCCTGACGATCCTTGCGGTCGTTGTCGTGATCGTCTTTGTCGAACAATCGCAACGCCGTATCCCGGTTCAGTACGCCAAACGCATGGTGGGCCGGAAGATGCTCGGCGGCACGTCGACGTACATCCCGATCAAGATCAACATGGCGGGCGTGATCCCCGTCATCTTCGCGTCGTCTCTTCTGACGATTCCCCAGCTCGTCATACAGTTCTCGGGCAACAATCCGTCGGGCTGGGCGATCTGGATGCAAAAGTACCTCGTGCCCACTGGCGCGCCGCTCAACATGCTGGTGTACGCGATCTTCATCGTGTTCTTCGCGTACTTCTATACGGCCATCACGTTCAACCCGGACGAGGTGGCGGACAACATGAAGAAGTACGGGGGCTTCATTCCCGGTATTCGCCCCGGTAAGCCGACGGCGCAGTACCTCGACTACGTCCTCTCGCGCATCACGGCCGCCGGATCGCTGTACCTCGCGGTCGTCGCGCTCGTCCCGACACTGCTGTTCGTGTGGCTCAATCTCAACTCACGACTGCCCTTCGGCGGATCGTCCCTGATCATCGTCGTCGGCGTCGGGCTCGACACGGTCAAGCGCATCCAGGCGCAGCTCGAGCAGCGGCACTACGAAGGGTTCCTTCGATAATGCGAGTGGTACTCCTCGGCCCGCCCGGAGCGGGCAAGGGAACGCAGGCCGCGCTCCTCGCGGAGCGCTGGGACGTTCCCGCCATCTCCACCGGCGACATCTTCCGCGCGAACGTGTCCGGCGACACCGAGCTCGGCCGCCAGGCCAAGACGTACATGGACGCGGGCGCGCTCGTGCCCGACGAGGTGACGAACGCCATGGTGCGCGACCGGCTCGACAGCGAGGACGCCACCGGCGGGTTCCTCCTCGACGGATTCCCCCGCAACCCGGACCAGGCCGTCGAGCTCGACACGATGCTCGGCGCGCTCGGCGTCAAGCTCGACGTGGCAATCGAGATCACCGCGGATGAGGACGCCGTGACCGCACGCCTGCTGAAGCGTGCCGAGATCGAGGGGCGCGCCGACGACCGCGAGGACGTCATCCGCGAACGCCTCCGGATCTACGCCGAGAAGACGGCCCCCGTGACCGCCTACTACGAGGGCAAGGGCCTGCTGGTCCGCGTCGACGGCATCGGCGACGTCGACGAGGTCACCGAGCGCATCGTCGCGGCGGTCGAAGGCCGGTAACGTGCCCCGCGAGCGCGTCCGCCGCAAGGCGCGGCACGAGATGCGCATCATGGCCCTCGCGGGCGTCGTCGTCGAGGAAGCCCTCGCCGCTGGCGCCGCGACAGCCGTGGCCGGCGCGACCACCCGGGACGTCGACGAGGCGGCGGCCGCCGTGCTACGTGCGCGCCGTGCGGGTTCCAGTTTCCTCGGCTACTTCGGCTACCCCGCGGTGACCTGCGTCTCCGTGAACGACGAGGTCGTCCACGGCATCCCGGGCAAGCGGACGCTCGCCGCGGGCGACATCGTGTCGATCGACTGCGGCGCCATCGTCGACGGGTGGCACGGAGACAGCGCGGTGAGCCTCATCGTCGGCGAGCCGCGCTCCGAGTCGGACGCGGCCCTCGTCGCCGGCACGCGGGAGGCGCTGTGGGACGGGATCGCCGCGTTCGCGACGGCGACATCGATCGCGCAAGTCGCCGGAGCTATCGAAGCGGCGGCGATGCGCGCGAGCCTTACCCCCATCGAGGGGTACGTCGGCCACGGCATCGGGCGCGAGATGCACGAGGCGCCCGAGGTGCCCAACGAACGTCTCGGAGGCCGCGAGGCCCGCGTCCGTCCGGGCCTGTGCATCGCGATCGAGCCGATGCTCTCGCAGGGTGGCCGGGACACCCGCGTGCTCGACGACGGCTGGACAGTCGTGACGGACGACGGAGCCCGCGCCGCCCACTGGGAGCACTCGATCGCGCGACACGAGGACGGCATCTGGGTGCTGACGGCGTCCGACGGAGGAGCAGCGGAACTGGGAAAGAGGGGCATCGTTCCCGTCGCGCCGTAGGACTCCCCGTGCTCGTGTGCGGAATCTCACGCGGCGTCACGCATCCGTTACCTCGGGGCCACCGATCCGCAACGTCGGTCGCCTAGCATCGCGAATAGCGACGAGGCCGGCACCCCGTCGGCCCCGGGGATGGGAGTCATGGCCAGAGGCTTTTCGTATGCGAACGGCGCGAGCCCCGAGGTGGACGAAGCGGCGAAGCCGTTTCTCCACCGCGCGACCCTCGCGATGCACGCGCAGTCGAAGAACGCCCTGGTGCGCGAGACGATCGCCGCGCGCGATGACGTGCCTTTCGGTCTCATGGTGACGTTGGCGCACGATCCGACCGAGGATGTGAGGGCGCGCGTCGCCGCGAATCCCCGGGCGACGCGGGCGGTGCTCGA
>Ga0316575_10000072_pt1 | contig 24727 bp, 17 predicted proteins | sample J5NA_FD_203072 | JGI IMG/M metagenome (GOLD analysis project Ga0316575, IMG submission 203072) | Rhizosphere microbial communities from salt marsh grasses in Alabama, United States - J5-7_050615r2r3 | ecosystem: Host-associated > Plants > Roots > Rhizosphere | place: USA: Alabama | collected...
AGATCGCGATGCGCTTGTTCCCGGCCTGGATGATCGTCTCCATGCAATAGCTGAACTGCGTCACGATCGTGAGGCGGTACAGGGAGTAGCGGGAGTAGGCGCGGAAGCCCGACGCGGCGTCGGGGACCGAGGTTCCCGCGGCGCGGTTGACGACGCGCGAACCGACGCGCTGGAGAAGCCTCTTGAGCGGCGAGAAGTGGCGAATGGTGCTGGTCTGCCGATCGCCGACGACGATCTCCGCCTCGCCGCGCAGAATGGGCTGCACCAGATCGCCGATGCGTTCCTGCGGGTATTGGTTGTCGCCGTCCGTGTTGACGACGATGTCCGCGCCGTGCGCGAGCGCGTATTCGACGCCGTCGCGGAAGGATCGCGCGAGGCCCATGGTGCGGGCATGCCGGATGACGTGATGCACGCCGTGCTCGCGCGCGACGTCAGAGGTGCGGTCGGTCGATCCGTCGTCGATCACGAGGTACTCGATCGCGTCGATCCCGGGGATCGCGGTCGGCATCGATTCGAGGACGAGCGGAAGAGTGTTCTCCTCGTTCAGGCACGGCACCTGGATGACGAGTTTCACCGCGCGTCCTTCCTGTGATCGCTACGGGCTCAGCCTATCCGCATAGGCCGCGTCGAACGCCGAAGGCGTCTGGGAACGCCCCTCGCGCCGACGCGGCGCACTCCCTAGACTCGACCGTGGGCAGGAGATCACCCCCAGAGAGAGGACGCCCCGTGAAATTCGTCGTCAAGAAAGCCAAGAACGGCCAGTTCATGTTCAACCTCGTCGCCGCGAACGGTCAGATCGTCGCGACGAGCGAGCAGTACACCGCCAAGGCCTCCGCTCTGAAGACCATCGAGTCGATCCAGAAGTCGGCGGGCAAGGCCTCCGTCGTCGACGAGACGGCCAACTAGCGAACGCGGGCGCGGGGCGGGTCGCCCGCCTCGCGCCGCCGCGGGATGCGTGACAATGGGGCGGTGACCTTGTTCTCCAGCCGGCACATCGGTCCTCGGTTCCGTGACGCGCGCGCGATGCTCGACACCCTCGGGTACGACAGCGCGGGCTCCCTCCTCGAGGCGGCGATCCCCTCCGAGTTGTTCGAGGACATCCCCCTCGACCTTCCCGCAGCGCTTACCGAGCACGAAGTGCTCGACCGGCTCAGCCGTTTTGCCGCGCGCAATCGCGCGCAGGTCCAGATGATCGGCCAGGGGTACTCCGACACGGTCACGCCGCGGGTGCTCCGCCTCAATCTGTGGGAGAACCCGGCCTGGTACACCGCGTACACGCCCTACCAGGCCGAGATCTCGCAGGGCCGCCTGGAGGCGATGCTCGTCTTCCAGACGATGGTGTCCGACCTCACCGCGCTCGCGACGGCGGGGGCGTCGCTCCTCGACGAGGCGACCGCCGTCGCGGAGGCCGTCCTCCTTATGCGCCGGGCGGTCAAGGGCAAGGCTGACGGCGTCGTCGTCCTCGATGCGGAATGCCTCCCGCAGACCATCGCCGTCGTCGAGGCACAGGCCGAGGCGATCGGTCTCACCGTCGCTGTTCAAACGCTCGACGCGGAGTGGAAGGCGCCGAAGAATCTCGTCGGCGTCGTCATCCAGCAACCGGGGGTCTCAGGAGTCGTGCGCGAGATCGACGACCTCGTGACGCGCGCGCACGACGCTGGGGCGCTCGTGACGGTCGCCGCGGACATCCTCGCACTGTGCATCATCACCCCGCCGGGGGAGGTTGGGGCGGACATCGCGGTCGGGTCGACTCAGCGCTTCGGCATCCCGTTGTTCTTCGGCGGGCCGCACGCGGCGTACATGGCGGTGCGAGAGGGGCTCGAGCGGCAGCTTCCCGGCCGCCTCGTCGGCGTGTCCGTCGACGCGGAGGGGCGCCCCGCCTACCGCCTCTCGCTGCAAACCCGCGAACAGCACATCCGCCGCGAGAAGGCGACGTCGAACATCTGCACCGCGCAGGCGTTCCTCGCCGTCTGCGCCGGAATGTACGCCGTCCACCACGGCCCGGAGGGCCTGCGGAACATCGCCGCGCGCGTGCACGCGAGCGCCGTGTCGCTCGCGGACGCGCTCCGCGGCGCGGGCGTGACCATCGAGCACGAGTCGTTCTTCGACACGGTGATGGCGGTCGTGCCCGGCGGCGCCGAGTCGGTCGTCGCGCGCGCGTCGGCCGCCGGCATCAACGTTCGCAGGGTGGGCGACGACCGCGTCGCGATGGCGTGCGACGAGATCACGTCTCCGGAGATCATCAGCCGCCTCGTCGGGGCCTTCACCGCGCGCGAGCCGCAGCCGATCGCCGCGAGCCCGAGCGTCGCGATCCCGCGGCATCTCCGCCGTCAATCGGAGTACCTCTTCCACCCCGTGTTCCACCGCTACCGCTCCGAGACGGAACTCATGCGGTACCTTCGCATGCTCGGCGACAAGGACCTCGCGCTTGATCGGACGATGATCCCGCTCGGCTCGTGCACCATGAAGCTCAACGCCGCCGTCGAGATGGCGCCGCTCACGTGGCCCGGGTTCGCCACGATCCACCCCTTCGCGCCGAGCGATCAGACCGCGGGCTATCGCGACATGATCAGCGAACTCGAACGTTGGCTCGCGTCCATCACGGGTTACGCCGCCGTCTCGGTCCAGCCCAACGCGGGTTCGCGCGGCGAGTACGCGGGGCTTCTCGCGATCCGCGCCTACCACCGCGCGGGCGGCGACGACGCGCGCGACGTCTGCCTCATCCCGACCTCCGCGCACGGCACCAACGCCGCGTCGGCCGCGCTCGCGGGCATGCGGGCGGTCTCCGTCGAGACCACTCCCGAGGGGCGTATCGACGTCAAGGACCTCAAGGCGAAACTCAAGGAGCACAAGGGCGCGATCGCCTGCCTCATGATCACCTACCCGTCGACCTTCGGTGTGTACGAGGAGGGCATCCCCGCGATCTGCGACCTCGTCCACAAGGCCGGCGGCCAGGTGTACATCGACGGCGCGAACCTCAACGCGCTCGTCGGCCTCGCCGCCCCCGGGCACTTCGGCGGAGACGTATCGCACCTCAACCTGCACAAGACGTTCGCCATCCCCCACGGCGGGGGCGGCCCCGGCGTCGGCCCCGTCGCTGTCGCCGAACACCTGATCCCTTTCCTCCCCGGATTGCGCCAGACGATCCAGCGCCCCGAGGAGCTCGCGCGCGCAGGCGCGCCCGTGAGCGCGGCGCCGTACGGCTCGGCCGGGATTCTTCCGGTGTCGTGGACATACATCGCTCTCATGGGTTCCGACGGGCTCAAGCGCGCGACCGAGGCCGCAGTGCTCGCGGCGAACTACATCGCCGCCCGGCTCGACGAGCACTTCCCCGTGCTCTACAAAGGCGAGAACGGGCTCGTGGCCCACGAGTGCGTGCTTGACGTTCGGCCGCTTACGGAAAAGACGGGGGTGACCGCCGAGGACGTGGCCAAGCGGCTCATCGACTTCGGCTTCCATGCGCCGACGATGTCGTTCCCGGTCCCGGGGACGCTCATGGTGGAGCCGACCGAGAGCGAGAGCAAGGAGGAGCTCGATCGGTTCATCGAGGCGATGACCGTGATCCGCGGCGAGATCGCCGACATCGAAGAGGGCCGCATCGCGGTCGAGGACTCGCCGCTACGCCACGCGCCGCACACGGCGTCGATGGTCGCCACCGACGCGTGGTCGCAGGCGTACTCTCGCGACCAAGCCGCGTTCCCCGTCCCGTCGCTCCGCGCCGTCAAGTACTGGCCCCCCGTCCGACGCATCGACAACGCCGCGGGCGATCGCAATCTCGTCACGACGCTCCCGGCGATCGACTACGCGGACTCCTTCGCCGACGCGCGACCCGATCGCGACCCCGAGATCGAGCAGGGCGAGGCGGAGCGCGATCCCTATCGCGAGATTCCCGCCGACCGGGCGGCCGACTGATGCGGACGAGGGTCGGGACGCCGCACGCGTCCCCGCTCGCATCGCGCCACGAGGCACTCGGCGCGACCATGACGGACTTCGCCGGATGGTCGATGCCGGTGCGATACACGTCGGACATCGCGGAGCACCGCGCGGTCCGTACCGCGGCGGGGCTCTTCGACGTGAGCCACATGGGGGAGATCTGGCTGCGGGGAACCGGCGCCGCGGCGGCGCTCGATGGAGCGCTCGTCAGCCGCATCAGCGCGATCGACGTCGGCCGGGCCAAGTACACGATGATCTGCGAGAGCGACGGCGGCGTCATCGACGACCTCATCGTCTACCGCACGGCGGACGAGGAGTTCCTCGTCGTCGCGAACGCCGGCAACGCGTCCGTCGTCTCGGCGGAACTCGTCGCTCGGTGCGCGGGCGACGATTGCGCCATCGACGACGCGTCGGCGCGCACGTCGCTCATCGCGCTCCAGGGACCCGATGCGCTCGCGATCGTCGAGTCGATGACGGGAGACACCGGGCTCGGGGAACTCGCGTACTACGCGGCGAAGGAGACGACGGTCGACGGTTCCGTCGCGGCGCTCGTCGGACGGACGGGCTACACGGGCGAGGACGGCTTCGAGTTCTTCGTGGCGGCGGACGACGCCGGACGCGTCTGGGACGCGGCGCTCGCGGCGGGTGGGGACGGCCTCTCCCCGTGCGGGTTGGGGGCGCGCGACACCCTCCGCCTCGAGGCGGGCATGCCCCTGTATGGCCACGAGCTCGGTCGCGAGAGGACGCCGTTCGCGGCGGGGCTCGGACGCGTCGTGCACCTCGGAACGGAGGCGAAGCCCCGCGGGGACTTCGTGGGGCGCGAAGCCCTCGCCCACGCGGCCGCCGAGGCCGCGGCGTGGGAGGCGCTTCCGGAGGCGGCACCCATCGACGCCCGCGTCCTCGTCGGATTGGCCGGCGAATCCAAGCGCGCGGCGCGCGCGGGTTACCGCGTACTCGACGGCTTCGGCGCCGAGGTCGGCGAGGTGACTTCGGGAGCCCCGTCGCCCACGCTTGGGCACCCCGTCGCTATGGCGTACGTTCACCCGCGCTTCGCGGACGTCGGGACGAATGTCGTCGTCGACGTGCGTGGTCGGGGTGAAAGGATGCGCGTCGTCGCGCTACCGTTTTATCAGCGGCCGCCCTCACACGGTCCGCGCGCCTAGGGTGATCGAAGAGAGGTGACCGAGATGGCCGACATTCCTGACGAACTCCTGTACTCGGAGGAGCACGAGTGGGTCGCGGGCGAGAATGCGGCCGGCGCGGAGGTGTCCGTGGGTATCACGGAGTACGCCGCCGCGGCCCTGGGAGACATCGTGTACGTCGAGGCGCCCCCGGTGGGCGAGGAGGTCACGGCGGGCGAGGTCTGCGGGGAGCTCGAGTCGACCAAGGCGGTGTCCGAGTTGTACGCGCCCGTGACGGGCGTGGTGACCGCCGTCAACGACGACGTGATCGACACCCCCGAGACGCTCAACTCGCAGGCGTACGGCGACAGTTGGATCATCAAGATCAAGGTGAAGACGCCGAACAAGGCGCTGCTCAGCGCCGAGCAGTACTCCGCGATCACCGACTGACGTCCCTGCGGACCGTGCCCGTTCCGCCCGTCGCCCGCCTGGTGGTCGCGGCGGCGCTCGTCGACGACCTCGACCTTCCCCGACGCCTCCTCGCGGCGCGCCGTTCCGCACCTCCCGCGATGGCCGGGCTGTGGGAGTTCCCGGGGGGCAAGGTCGAGCGCGGCGAGGCGCCGACCGACGCTCTGCGTCGCGAGCTGCGCGAGGAACTGGGGATCGAGGTCGACCTCGGTCCGGAGTTCCCCGGACCGGACGACGTCGGCGCGGGTGAGCACGGAGGTGTCGTCGGGCGCGCGTGGACGCTCAGGCGCGCGGATGTCGACGGACGAGCGCTCGTGATGCGACTGTGGCTCGCGACGGTCGCGTCGGGCACGCCGCGCCCGCTCGAGGATCACGACGAGGTGCGGTGGCTCGATGCGGGCGCCTGGCGCGACGTCCCGTGGATTCCCGCGGATCTCGCGATCGTCGACGCTCTCCTCGAGGACGTCGTCAAGCGCCATCGTCGGTCGCGGTGCTGAGCTAACGCACCGGGCACGCGGCGAGGTGCGGATCGACGAGGCCGCAAGCTTGCATGAGCGCGTACATCGTCACCGGTCCGACGAAGACGAAGCCGCGAGACTTCAGATCCTTCGCGAGGTCGCGGGACTCCTCCGACTCCGTGGGAACGTCCTCCCACGACGCCGGCCGGCTCCGGACGGTCTCCGCGGGGGCGTGCGCCCACACGAGCGCTTCGAGCGTCTCCCCGGCGTCCCACAACGCGACGAGCGCCCGGGCGTTCGCGATGGTCGCGTCGATCTTGCGGCGGTTGCGGATGATGCCCGCATCGCCCATGAGGCGGGCGACGTCGCGGTCGTCGTACCGGGCGATGGCACGAACGTCCCACCCGGAGAAGGCCGCGCGGAAGCCCTCGCGCTTGCGTAGCACCGTCGACCAGCTGAGCCCGGACTGGAAGCCCTCGAGCGCGATGCGCTCGAATAGCGCCGCGTCGTCGCGGACGGGCCGTCCCCACTCCTCGTCGTGGTACCGCTCCATCAGGGGATCGCCGGTGCCGAAACACCGCGTGCTCGCGTCGTCCATGGCGTCCATTCTGGTGCGCGGGCCCGACGTGGTCGAGGCGCGCCGGGCTCGCGACGCCTGTCCGCGTCGGACGACCACCCGTGCACATCAGTTGGTGCGATCCCCGGGGCCCGCTAGCCTTGGCTCCCGAGATGACCATCCGAGACCGGCTCGCCGCGCCCGCGCCTACGCTGTCGTTCGAGCTCTTCCCGCCGCGTACCCCGGAGGCGCAGGACGCCCTCTGGGATACCATCGCGCGCCTCGCGGAAGCCGGACCGGACTTTGCGTCCATCACCTACGGGGCGAGCGGGACGACGCGGCGGTCGAGCCGGGACGTCGTCCGTCGCCTCGCGCACGCGCACACCATTTCGCCGCTCGCCCATCTCACGTGCGTCGACCAGTCCCGCGACGAGGTCGCCCAGGTCGTGGGCGAGTTCCTCGACGAGGGCGTGCGCGACTTCCTGGCGCTGCGCGGCGACCCACCCGTCGGCCAGCCGGATTGGCGCCCGCACCCCGACGGACTGCGCTACGCGTCCGAACTCGTCGCGCACATTCGGGACGTCGCGGTCGCGCGCGGCATCGCGCGCGACGAGTTGAGCATCGGCGTCGCGGCGTTCCCGGCCGCGCACGCGCAGGAGCAGTGGCGCCAGCAAGGGCTCGACGTCCTTCGCGCCAAGCAGGACGCGGGCGCCGATTTCGCGGTCACGCAGGTGTTCTACGACGCGGCGCAGTGGCGGGCGCTCGTCGACGACGCGCGGGCCGACGGCATTGACCTGCCGATCCTGCCTGGCATCATCCCGCTGCTGTCGACCGGCCGCGCGGCGCGGCTCGAACAGCTGACCGGGGTTCCCGCGCCCGACGTCCTCCTGGCGTCCCTCGAGGCCGCCGAGACGGAGGAGGCCGCGCGCGACGCGGGCGTCGATTTCGCGGCGTCCCTCGCGCGCGAGCTCATCGACGCGGGCGCGCCCGGCATCCACGTGTACACCTTCAACCGGCACGAGGCGGCGCTCGCGCTCGTCGCGGCAGCGGGGCTCGGCCGCTAGGCGCTACACCTCGCGCATCGTCACGGGGACGGCCGACTCGATCGTCCGGCTCACCGTGCACGTGCGCTCGTGCGCCGCCTTGAGTGCGGCGGCGACGCGATCCCGAGCCTTATCGCCGTCCTCGCCTTCGGGGAACTCGAGGTGGAACGAGACCGTCACGTCGCGAAGGATGTTGCCGTCTTCCCCCTTCACCGCGTCGGCCTCGGAGGTCACGTCGAACACGAGGGGCTCGGCGCGTCTCGACGTCATGTAGTCGACATCGGTTCCGGAGCATCCGGCGACGGCGACGAGCAGCAACTCGATCGACGAGAAGCCGTCTTCCGTCTCGGGGCCGAAGCGGAGCGTGCCCCCGCGGTCGTTGGTCGCGACGTACACGCCCTTCGCCTCGCGCGTGAGCGTCACCTGGCGTTTCGAGGTCTCGGTCATGGGGCGATCCTTTCACGCGGTCGTCGAGCCCCGTCAACGGAACACGACCGCCCGCCATTCCCCGACGGGTTTCGCCCCCTCCGCGCGGTGACGGTAGACTCCTAGCCACCTCATTGGCGGTACCCCGCCAAACGCGCACAGGCGAGCCCGCCGCGCACCCACGATCGTTGGAAGACACATGAGCCCAAAGACCACGACCACCGCGCCCCCGTTCCCGGGCGGCACCATCCTCGGCTACCCGCGAATCGGCCCGAACCGCGAGCTCAAGAAGGCGCTCGAGAGCTTCTGGAAGGGCGCGACGACGACCGACGACCTTGAGGCAGCCGCGCACGACCTGCGACTGGCGAACCTCGAACGGATGGCGGCCCTCGGCCTCGGTCGGGACGACTCGTCGATCCCCTCCAGCTTCTCGTTCTACGACCACATGCTCGACGCGTCGGTGGCGTTCGGATGCGTGCCCGCCCGCTTCAAGGAGTTCGAGAGCGAGCACGGCGGGTACGACCTCGCCGGATACTCGACGATCGCCCGTGGCGTGGACGACAAGGCCCCGCTCGAGATGACGAAGTGGTTCGACTCGAACTACCACTACCTCGTGCCGGAGATCGGCCCGGAGACGACGTTCGAACTGGCGTCGCTCAGGTGGGTCGACGAGTTCGTCGAAGCCAAGAACGCGGGCTTCCTGACCCGTCCCGTCGTCCCCGGTCCGCTGACCTTTCTCTATCTCGCGAAGGCCTCGGACGAGGCGTCGGTGAAGTTCGAGCCGATCTCGCGTCTCGCGGACCTCGTCCCGGTGTACGTCACGCTGCTCGAGGAGCTGAAGGCGGCGGGAGCCGCGTGGGTCCAGATCGACGAGCCGGTTCTCGTCGCGGACATCGACGTTCCCCGCGCGGACGTGCTCGCGGCCGCGAAGGAGGCGTACGCGACGCTCGCCGCAGCCGCCGACCGCCCGGCGATCTTTGTCGCCGCGCCGTACGCGTCGCTCGACGACGCCCTGCCCGTTCTCGCATCCAGCGGCATCGAAGCCATCGGCCTCGATCTCGTGCGCGGCGACGTGCCCACGGGCGTCGACCTGAGCGGCGTCACCACGGTCGCCGGCGTGGTCGACGGCCACAACATCTGGCGCACCGACCTCGACGCGGCGCTCGCCAAGACGAAGGCGTGCGAGGCGCTCGGTGGCACCGTCACCGTCGGCACGTCGACGTCGCTATTCCACGTGCCGCACACCCTCAAGGGTGAGGAGCACCTGGGCGAGATCCTCCCGTGGCTGGCGTTCGCCGACGAGAAGGTCGCGGAGGTCGCGACGCTCGCCACGGCGCGCGCCGAGGGCGAGGACGCGGTCGCGGAGGCGCTCGCGGCGTCACGCGAGGCCCGCGAGTCGCGCGCGAAGAACCCCGGCACGCACGTGAAGGCCGTCCGCGACGCGCTCGCCGCGATCACTGCGGCGGACTTCGAGCGCGCGAGCGACTACCAGACGCGCGACGCGGCGCAGGAGCGGCGCTTCCACCTCCCCGCGCTCGCCACGACCACCATCGGCTCGTTCCCGCAGACGCCGGAGATCCGCAAGGCCCGCGCCGCACTCGGCACGGGCGAGATCACGCGCGCCGAGTACGAGAAGGCGATGAAGGCCGAGATCGCATCGGTCATCAAACTCCAGGAGGAGCTCGGTCTCGACGTCCTGGTGCACGGCGAGGCCGAGCGCAACGACATGGTGCAGTACTTCGCCGAACTGCTGACGGGTTTCGCCGTGACGAAGAACGGCTGGGTGCAGTCATACGGGTCGCGCTGCACGCGCCCGTCGATCCTCTGGGGCGACGTGAGCCGCCCCGAGCCGATGACGGTCGAGTGGGCCTCGTACGCGCAGTCTCTCAGCAGCAAGCCCGTCAAGGGCATGCTCACGGGACCGGTGACGATCCTCGCGTGGTCCTTCGTGCGCGACGACCAGCCGCTCGGCGACACCGCCCGCCAGGTGGGCCTTGCCCTTCGTCAGGAGATCGCGGATCTCGAGAAGGCCGGCATCGGCATCATCCAGGTCGACGAGCCCGCGCTGCGGGAGCTGCTTCCTCTCAAGAAGCGCGATCAGGACGCCTACCTCGACTGGTCCGTCGGATCGTTCCGCCTCGCTACGTCGGGTGCCGCGGACGACACGCAGATCCACACGCACCTGTGCTACTCGGAATTCGGCGAAGTGATCGGAGCGATCGACGGCCTCGGCGCGGACGTCACATCCATCGAGGCCGCGCGCTCCCGTATGGAGGTCCTCCCGGCGATCAAGGCTCACGGCTTCGAGCGCGGCATCGGTCCGGGCGTGTGGGACATTCACTCGCCGCGCGTGCCGTCGACGCAGGAGATCGCGGACCTCTTGATGCAGGCGCTCGAGTCGATCCCCGGCAAGCGCCTGTGGGTCAACCCGGACTGCGGCCTCAAGACCCGCGCCTACGAGGAGACGACCGCCTCGCTCAAGCACATGATGGCGGCGACCAAGGTCGCGCGCGGCTAGTCCGCGAGCACGAGCTCCCAGAACCCGACGTCGATCCATCGGTCGAACTTCCGGCCGACCTCGGTGAACGCTCCCGCGCGCGTGAATCCGAGTGATTCGTGGAGGGCGACGCTCGCGGGGTTCGGCAGCGCGATCGCCGCGATCGCGAGGTGGGTTCCGGACTCGCGCATGCGGCCGAGCAGCTCGGTGTAGAGGGCGGAGCCGACGCCGCGTCCGTGCGATTCCGGGTGGAGGTAGATGGACACCTCCGCGGTCGTCGCGTACGCGGCTCGGTCGCGGAAGACGCCCGCGTGGGCGTATCCGAGGACATCCCCGTCCTCCTCCCACACGAGCCACGGGTAGCCGTCGTCCTGGACGCCGGTGATCCGTTCGCGCATCGCGTCGCCGCCCACGGCGTCGATCTCGAACGTCACGATGGTGTTCTCGACGTAGTGGCGATAGATCTCGGCGATCGCGGCGGCGTCGGAGCCGCTCGCGTCCCGGATCATGGGTCCATTCTTCCCTACCTCCGGCGCACTCCGATTTGTCCCATGCCGCGGTGCGACGGATACTCGGGACCATGGCACGAATCACCGCGGCCGTCGTGGCCGCCACCCTCGCATGCACCCTCGCCGGATGCTCGTCGTCCGCGACCACCGCGGGATCGACGGAATCCTCGCCCGCCACCACCGCCACCGCGGCACCCGCGAACGGCGGCTCCGCCGACTGCTCCGCGCTGACCGGCAAGAACGCCTCGACGTTCTCCCTGGGGATCCAGTTCCTCGCCCAATTGCGTGGCCAGGATGCCGTCGACCTCGTCAAGGATGGGACGGCACTCTACGACCCCGACGCGCTCGCGGCGGTACTGACCTCACTGAAGGGTCTTCCCGCCGGGCCTCTCGGCAGCCCCGCGGACGACATCGACTTCTACCTTCAGGCGAACGCAATGGCGAAACAGATCCTCGCGGTCGACGGACCGGTGCCGCAGAGCATGTTCGACGACCTCATCGCCTTCGAGGGCGACGTCGGTCCCTTCATCGGCCGCCAGGCTTCCATCACCTCGTCGTACAGCGACGCGTGCGAGTAGGACGCTAGGCCGACACGGGCGCTTCGTCCGCGCGTTCGACTTCCTCGTAGCGTCGACGCGACTGGAGGTACGGGTACGCGGCCAACGCGACGACGGCCGCCGCGCCCCCGGCGAGGGCTGAGACGAGGAATCCCGCGCCGGAGTCGTGGCGTTCGACGAGCTGTCCGGCGAGCCACGCTCCCGAGGCGATACCGAGGTCGATGCCCATGCGCGTCCACGTCATCCCCTCGGTGAGGCGGTTGCGGGGAACGAGCGCCTGTACCATCCCGTCGCCGGTCGCCATCGTCGGCGCAACGACCAGTCCGGTGACGAACATCAGCGCGGCGAGCACGGTGAGGTTCGGGGCGAAGACGAACGTCACGACGCCGACGCCGGTGAGCGTCACGCCCCACGCGAGACGCGTGGACAGGGAGTGTCGCCACGCGCGCGCGCCGTAGAGCAAGCCGCCGATGAGAGAGCCCGCCGCGAACATCGCGAGGACCGGTCCCGACGACGCCTTGCGTCCCAGCTCGTCGGCGAACGCCACCGTCGACACGTCGACCGATGCGAACAATGCTCCTTGCGCGCCGAAGATCGCGGTCGTGATCAACACGGCGGGAACGGTGACGAGCAGGTGTGTACCGAGACGGGGGCGTCGGCGCCGTACGCGTACTCCCGGCGGCGACGCGGGCGGCTCCGTCGAACGCTGCGCGAGGAGCGCGTACCCACCGACCGCGAGGGCGAGCGTCGAAATCGCGAGCCCGGACCAGCTCGCGAATCGCGTCGCGAGAATGGTGGTGATCGCGGGGCCGGCGATGAACAGGACTTCGTCGAGCGACGACTCGAGCGAGAACGCCGTGTTGAGGGCGTCGTCGTTGCGTACCGCGTGCGCCCACCGCGCTCGCGTGTAGGTGGCGATGCTGCCGCTCGCGGGGAACAGCGGCGCGCACGCGTATAGCGCCCACTCGGGGGCGTGAGCCACGGCGGCGACGATCATCGCGACGCGCCCGACGATGACGATCGCGAATCCCCATCGGAGCGTCCGGTACTGGCCGTAGCGGTCGACGAGCCTCCCGACGAAGGGCGCGAGAAGGGCCCAGGAAATGGCCACAACGGCGACGACGCGCCCGGCGATCGCGTACGAGCCGTACTCGATCTGCACCATGAGCAGGATGCCGAGCTCCGTCATCGCCATCTGCGCGCGCGCCAGCAAACCCCACAGCGTAAACGAGCGGGCGCCGGGGATCGCAAGAATCGAACGGTACGGGGCGAACACGGCAGTCCTCAATCGACAGCTACGCGCGTGCATTGCGCGTCTATCACGCCACCTGCGCGACGTGACCGGCGCATCGCCCCGTGAGGCGACAGGAATATCGTGCCACAGCGGTCGAGGGGTTCGGTTCACGGGGAGGTGACCGACGCCCCGTGGGAGGCGGATGGGGGGGGTACCTCACCACGGGGCGTCGATCCGCGTCGCGCGAGAGGGGGTCTACGCGCGACGCTCGTGGCTTGCGCCACGGGCTATCCGGGGCCCTCCCCGGCCCCACGAACCGGTCCGGACGAGCGAAGGTCGCGTCGTCCGTGAGCCACTAGTGTAAGCGAAACGCGGCGCCTTGGGGCGCCCCGAGCGAGCCGTCCGCGTCCCGGCGCCGACGCGCGATCACCAGCAGGCCGATCCCGAAGGTCAGCGAGATCATCGCGGCGGCGATCTCGTAGGGCAGTCCAGCCGCTCCCGTCGCCGCGAGCTCGGCGTCCGTCAACGTCACGGATACCGGTGCGTCGTCGTTGCGGCTAAAGACGCCCGCGACCAGGTCCTCCGGGTCCGTCCACAACACCTCGGCCACGTTGAGGATCGAGCCGGGCGGCGTCGAGGGATTCACGGTCGCCACGATCGTGATGACCGGCGTCGTGCGCCCGCGCTCGAGCGTTCCGTCGAGGACGCACGTGACGGTGCCGCCGTAGCCGTCGACGTCCGTGCCGGCGAGCACGCAGGGGTCGGTCCAGTCCGGCACGGTCGGATCGGCGGAGACCGAGATGACGACGGAGTCGACGTGGAGCTCAGCCGGGATGGTGTCGACGAGCGTGACGTCGTCGGTCGCCCCGTACGTGAGGCTCTCGACGTCGATCGTGTAGGTGATCTGCGAGCCGCGCTGGACGCTCGGCGAGGCCGCCGACTTGTGGACCGTGAGCTCGGGCGCCGTGGTCGAGTCGTCGGTGTTGTTCGTCAGGTCGGGATCGGTCGTCGTCGATTCGACCGTCGCGGTGTTGAGCACCGCCGCGGTGACGGTGGCGTCGGCCTGGACGTCGAATTCGAACCACGACGTTCCGCCGACGGGCATGGTCCCGGCGTTGGACGTCAGCGTGCACAGCGGGAGGGTCGGGTCGCCGCCGTCGCGTACACACGTCCACGTATCGCCCGCTGCGGAGGTGATGTTCGCGAGTGCCTCGTCGAAGGTCAGGCCGCCGGGAAGGGTGTCGCGGACGGTGACGTCGAGCGCATTGGAGGGTCCGGCGTTCGCGACCTCGATCCGGAAGCGGCCCGTCCCGTTCGCGGGGATGTCGACGGAGACCGTCGTCTTCTGGAGCGAGAGGTCCGCGCTCGTACCGACGGTGTCGGTCGTGTCGTCCGTGTTGTTGTCCGGATCCGGGTCGGGAGTCGGGTGGTCGACGGTCGCCGCGTTGTCGACGTCACCGATCGTGCTCGGCAGGATGTCCGCGCTCACCGTGAGGGTGGGCGTCGATCCCGCGACGCCGAGCGAGGAGGTGGACCACTCGCACACGAGATCGCCGGCGCCGTCGACGGGGTCGCAGCTCCACCCGAGACCCGCGGTTGTGACGCTCGACCAGTCCACCGTCACGGGGAGCGAGTCGGTCACCGTGAACGGCCCCGACGCGATGGACGGCCCGTGGTTGGTGACGTCGATGTCCCACGTGATCGTGTCGCCGGCGGTGAACGGGCCGCCGACCGACGTCTTCACGAGCTCGACGTCCGCGACGATCACGGTCGACGCCGGGTCGCTATCGGTGTTGTTCGAGGTGTCGGGGTCGAAGGTCTTGGCGCCGACGCTCGCGGCGTTGGTGAAATCGGTGCTCGCGGCGAGGTCCGCGGGAAGGGTCGCCGTCACCGTGATGACGGGCAGCGCGCCGTTCGCGGCGAGCGGACCCGCGTGCGTGAAGATCACGTGGCCGGGGGTCGAGGTGTCGACGCTCCAGCCCGTTCCCGTGAAGCTCGAGTACGTCGCGTCGGCCGGCAGTGTGTCGTCGACGACGATTGGTCCGACGGCGGGGTCCGAGGTCGCGCTGTTCGTGACCGTCAGCGTCCACGAGAACGAGTCGCCGGCCGTCGGGTCGTCGGTCGGATTGTGGGCCTTGTCGATCGACAGGTCGGCCTTGTCGATGTGGACGGTGGCGTCGGTCGAGTCGGTGTAGACGCCGGACGAGTTCGCGCTCGCCCCCGAGACGTCGTCCACCGTGACGGACACGTCGTTGGTGTAGTCCACCGCCGATCCCGTGTTGGCGCCCGTCCACGTGGCCGACGCGTCGGGGTGCGCGGTGTACTCGATCGTGAACGAGTCCGTCGGAACGAGGTCGGGGAGCGTCGACCAGGTGAGCACCTGTCCCGCGATCGCCGGATCGGCCGCGGCGACGCTGTCGATGGTCGTCGACCCCGCGTCATAGATCCAGTTCGCCGGCAGCGTGTCCGTGACCTCGGCGTTCTCGGCGTCGCTCGTGCCATCGTTGGTCACCTCGACCGTGAACGTCTTCGCCTCGCCGATGTACGCGGGCCCGGCGGACGCCGTCTTCACGATCGTCGGCGAGGGGAAGTCCGGGGTGACCACGGCGTCGGCCGTAGGCCCGGTGTACGTGCGCAGCACGGAGTCGTCGAACCGGGGCGTCGTGAGCGGGTGGGACGTGTATCCCGTGACCGTCGCGTCGTTCGTGAGGCTCGAGGCGTCGAGGTACGACGACGGTGCGAGCGTCGCGTCGTACGTGAACGTCACCGCGCTTCCAGCACCAACGGCGATGCTCGAGACGCCCCACGCGATGGTCCCGCCCCCTGTCGTGGCGTCGGCGCCCGTGATGGAACCGGAGCCCGAGATCGTTCCGCCGGTGACGACGACGTTGGTCGGGACGACGTCCTCGACGGTGACGTCGTAGGCGGTGCTCGTTCCGGTGTTGGTGACCGTGACCGTGTACGTGAAGGATTCGCCGGGCGCGACGGTGTCGCTGTCGAGGCCGTTGACGTGCTTGACGACGGTGAGGGTGGGCTGGGCGACGGTCACGGTCGCGTCGTCCGTCCCAGACGTCTCGCCGGGCGTGTACGCGGCGCTCGCGGGCGGGCCGACGATGGTGTCGGCGGTGGCCCAGCGCAGGTCTGCCGTATCCGTGATGGCGTGGCCGGTCGTGTTGGCAGCCACGTTGAGGACCGTGCCGGAGTAGGTGAGGGTGATCGTCCGGGTATCGGAGTTCGACAGGATGTCGCCGAGCCACCAGCCGTGCGTCGTTCCGCTCGTCGTGAGGGAGATCCCGCCGCCGGGCAGGTCGCCGAGGCAGCTCCCGCCGCCCCCGTACGTGCAGGCGATCGAGGCGTTGAACGTGGAGATCTCCGACGGGATGACGTCGATCAGCGCGGCGTCGTAGAAGTTCACGTCGGCCGGGAGCGTGATGCTGACGGTGAAGTCGCGCTGCTCGCCGATGGTCGCCGTTGGCGCGTCGACGTCCTTGACGAGGGTCGCGCCGAGCACCGTCACGTCGCGCGATCCGGACGACGTGTAGGTCGCGCGATCCGCGGTCGGGTCGTCGAGGCTGTATCCGGTGAGCGCGGCGGTGTTCGTGTAGGTCGCGAAGCCTGCCGACGCGGGAGAGACCGTCGCGTCGAACGTGAGCGTCTGGTAGTTCCCGCTACCCGATAGCAACGCGCCGACGTCCCAGACGATGCGCGTGCCGGAGCATCCGGCGTCGGGCACGATCGCGGCGCTGCCCTGGGACGGCCCCGACGGGTTGAGCGTGACGCCCGTGAGCTCGGCGGGGACGCAGTCGATGATCTGCGTGTCGTACGACGTCGGACGGTTGTTCGTCGCGTTGTTGCGCGCGGTCAGCGTGTACGTCACGGATTGTCCGGCCGTCACCGTGGTATCGCTCACGGTCTTGAGCACCGTCGGGCTCGGCGTGATGACGTAGATTCCACTCGTCGCGGTGACGTCCGGCTGGGTGTCGCTCGCGAAGCGCGCGGTGTCGTTGCGCCGGTTCGTCGTGCTGTGGTTCCAGGACGCCGTGCTGTTGACGTGCACGTAGAGGTTGACGGCGAACGTCTGATCCGAACCTGTGGAGTTCGTGTACAACGCGGGGAAGGTCACGCGACCGGTCGCGGGGTCGACCGTGAACGTGTCCGCCCCGATCGTGAACGATGAGGCGCCGGCGGCCGTCGAACCCCCGGGGTAGTCGACCGTCGTGAGCGTGTCGTGGATCGTCCAGTTGCCCGCAGTGGTGAGGGCGTCGGACAGCACGCCGTTCTGGACGGAGGTGTAGGCGGGCACGGTAGCCGTGTAGGTGAAATGGATGATCTCGCCCTTGACCGCCTGGGTCGTCGTGTTGTTCGTGTCGATGGGCGAGGTGACCGTCTTCGCTATCGACACCGACGGCAGGTACACGGACGAGTCGTCGCGCGTGTACGTGCCCGGGGTGTTCCACTGGTCGGTCCCCGTCGGGCCGAGCGAGACGTCGAACGAGTCCTCCGGGTAGTAGCGCTGGGAGTCGGGAAGCGTCGACGTGTTGATCGACGCCGCGTAGCTGATGATCGATGCGTCGTTGTCGTGGGTCGTCGCGACGGATGCTCCCACCGGGATCGTCAGGGTGTAGTTCAGCGTCTTGCGCGCCATCATCACGCCGGAGTCGTACGGGACGTCGACGCCGGTCCACACGATGACGGAACGCGTATTGAGCGAGGGGTCGATCCCGGCGGGGTAACCGCCGTCGGCCGGGTCGTATGCGACGCCGGAGTCGGTGATCGACGAGACGTCGGCCTTGGTGAACCCGTCGGGGAGCACGTCCCAGATGGTCGCGTCGGTGGCCCCGTACGGCATCGTGGTGAGGTCGACGCGGTAACGGACCTGCTCGCCTTCGCGAACGAGCACGCCGTCCCGGTCGGATCCGAAAACCGAGCCGTCCGGGTCCACCTGGGACGTCGCGGCGCGTGTGTACTCGGGGGTTCCGCTTCCGTTCGCGGTGACCGACTCGACGCCCTTGACCAGCTCCATCTCGGGGTCGATCTCGATCTCCGCCTGGTCGCGAAGGAAGTACAGGTCGCCGTCGACGTTCTGCTGGCGGTATTTCATCAGGTTCTGCGGCTTGTCGAGGATCGGCCCGCTCGAAGGGCCGTCGATCGTCGCCCAGACGTGGGCATTGAACGTCGACCCCCGCGACACGTAGAGATCGCCGCCCGAGCCCGCCGTCCCGACCTTCCACTCCAGCCGACCGCCCGAGGCGTCGAGCGTCGTCGGGATGATCGGTCCGACGCTTCCGGGGAGCACGGCATATCCCGCGTAGGTCATGCCGCGCGGCAGGAAGTCCGTGATGACGGGGTTGCGGACGTCGATGCTCGTCGGGAAGGTGACGTTGAGGTTGAAGCACACGGTGTCGCCCATGCGGAAGCCGGTCTCGAGCGTGTCGGAGAACGTTCCGAGGGTGCACGGGTCGACGCCCGGCGCGAGGCCCTGCTCGACGTCCGCCCGGGCCATGACCGTCTTGTCGATCGTTGTGAAATCGGAGGCGATGCTCGCGCCGGAGTCATCCCACACCTGGAGCGTCTCGGGGAACCAACCGAGCAGCGGGGCGATCGCGTCCGTGACGGCCGTGAACTCGACGGTGTTGCCGAAGGAGTCGCCGGAGGTGGTCGGCCCGTACTCGCTCGTCGCGTCCTTGTAGGCCGAGCGGTTGAGCGCCTCGTACGTGATGTCGTGGGTCTCGTTCGGGCCGAGGACAAACGTTCCCGGCGTCGGGTACGTCGCCGACGTCGGCCGGAAGACGACGGTGAACGTGCCATCGACGTTCGCGGTTACCGACTGCATCTCGGCGCCCGTCACCGTGCCAAGCGCGTCGCACTCGACGGGGAAGGGCAGTCCGGTGTTGTTCGTGAACGCCGTCGTCGCCTCGCGTAGCGGGCAGAGACCGTTCGGGAGCGTGTCGGTGACGACGATGTCGGACGAGTACATGTACTCGCTGCCCCGGAGCGTGAGCGTGAAGTCGGCGATGTTGCCGACGTCGAACTCGGCGTCCGCGGCGTCGAGGTCCTTGAGGATCGACAGGTCCATAGCGTCGACGGTCCGGGTCGCCCGATCAGACGTCGTGCGGCTCGTGCTCGTCCGGACGATCCCCTGGTAGTCCCCGAAGACGTTCGCCACGTTCGTCCACGCGTCGCCGTCGACGGGCGTCGCCGCGTCGCCGTGCCGGGTCGACGGCCCGTTGTTGTTGTCGAGATTCGCGACCTGCCCGAGCGACGCGCCAGAGGGCGTCGACGCTCCGTCGAACGTCGTCGTGTTCTCGTACAGCGGGATAGCGGCGGCGTAGCGGACGGTGGTGGTGCTGCCGGCGGCGAGCGTGCCGAGGTTCCACGTGACCTGCGTGTACGTCTCGCCGAGGGTGACGCCGTACTGCGCGACGAGCGTGGCGTCGGCGACGACGGTGTCGACGGTCGCGGGCGTGGGGCAGTTCGTCGCGATGAGCGGGGTCCCGGTCAGGTCCGCCGCAGTGTCGTATTCATTGACGGCCGCATCGGCGGTGTCGCGGTCGACGGTCGAGTTGTCGACCGTGCCGCATCCGAGGAACTCGAGGGCGGCGGGAAGGTGGTCGACGAGGACGACGTTGCCGGTGTCGCCCTCCGTCGTATTGGTAATCGTGAGCGTGTACACGGTGGTCTGGTCGTGGACGCCGCGCAGCAGCTCGGATTCGGGGCTCGGCTCGCTCTTGGCGAGTTCGAGGGAGATGATCGAAGCCGAGACGCTCTGGGGTCCCGCAACGGTGGTTTCCGCGATCGCGGTCGGTCCGCCGACGCCCGTGAAACCGTCGAAGACTGGAAGGTAGGTGGGATCGCCGCTAAGCGCGGCGTATCCGTCGACCGCGAACGTGGAGCCGACGGGGAAGACCGTCGTGTCCGCGGTCTCCACGGTGCCGGTGTTGTCGGCGGGTGTGGGCTGGGTCGGCGTGACGACGACGGAGCCGCCGTACGTTCCTCCGGCGGGTAGATCGGAGACGTCCTCCCACACCCACCGGAACGTTCCGACGGGGATGCTCGGATAGTCGGCGTTGCTGTAGATCACCGGGGTGCCGAGGCTGGAGCTGACGAAGTCGATCCCGTCGGGGACGTCGAGGTAGAGCGCGAGGTTGAATCCGTCGGTGGCTCCGGTGTTCGACGCGGAGATCGAGTAGGAGGCGTTCGTGCCGGCGATCACCTCCCCGCCCCCGGACACCGAGACCGCGACGGTCGGTGCGACGGCGGACGCGGGACTCGCGACTCCAATGACGACGAGCGGGCTGATCACGAGGGCGGCGCTCGCCAGGCGCGCGAAGAAGCGACCCACGCGCAGGAAGGGCAGAAGGAGAACGCCCTCTTCCTCAGCGCGCCGGTCCCTCATCCGGCGGGGGGTTCGCACGCGCTTAGCCTATGGGGGCCCGACCTCCCGCGCTACTTACTGTGGTACTTGTCTCATTCATCCCTTGCGCCACGCGTGATACGTGCCTTCCGGCGATCCGTTACGCGCATCAGCACCGGTCCGACGACCGCGAGCGTGAGGACGTAGGCGGCGGCGAGCGCTCCGAGCCGGGGCTCGGCGCCGGCCGCGACGCCGAGGCCTGCGATTACGATCGAGAACTCGCCGCGCGGCACGAGGGCGAATCCCGCGCGCCAGCGTCCGGGACGTCCGATCTTCGCGATCGCCGCGGCGGCGTATCCCGTGAACACCTTCGACGCGATACCCGCGAGCGCGAGCGCGATCGCGGGGACGAGGACGGGGGGAAGGGTTCTCGGGTCGACCTGCATGCCGAAGAACACGAAGAACAACCCCCCGAAGACGTCGCGGAACGGCGGAAGGAGCGACCGCACCTCGTCGGCGACCTGTCCGGACAGGGTGACGCCAAGAAGGAACGCACCGACGGCGGCGGACACCTGGACGGCGTCGGCGAGCCCCGCGACGAGGAAAGTAATCCCGAGCACGGTGAGGAGGAGCAACTCGCGGGAGCGCGAGTGGATCGCTCGCGAGAATCGATCGCTCAGTCGGAACGCCGCGTAGAACGCGAGGAACACGACGCCGAAGGCGACGCCGATCGCGATGGCGCCCTGCGCGAGCGTCGCCCCGACCAACAACACCGCGATCGCCGGGAGCACGAACGCCGTGACGACGTCCTCCATGACGAGGAGGCTGAGGACGATCGGCGTTTCGCGGTTACCGATGCGGTCGAGGTCGTCGAGGAGCCGCGCGATGATCCCCGACGACGAGATGTAGGTGATGCCCGCGAGCAGGAGCGACGCGACGGGCGTCCAGCCGAGCAGAAGCCCGGCGGCGAAGCCCGGTGCGGCGTTCGCGACGACGTCGATGATGCCGGCAATCCACGTGGATCGGAGCCCGTCGCGAAGGTCCTCGGGCGAGTACTCGAGGCCGAGGAGCAGGAGGAGGAGCACGACGCCGATCTCCGCCCCGACGCCGATGAAGTCATCGCCCGCGCTGATCGGGATGAGCCCGCCCTCGCCGAGCGCGAGCCCGCCCAGCAGGTATAGGGGAATGGACGAAATCCCGATGCGCTGCGCGAGCCGTCCGAGTAGTGCGAGGACGAGCAGGACGATGCCGAGTTCGATAAGGACGTCGCCAGCCGACGGCGCGCCATCGGACGCGCCGGTGAGGGCGGTAAGCGACGCCGGCACGGTTCAGCCCGTGAGGATTCTGGACGCCTCGGCGACGGCTTCGGTGTCCCCCATTACCAGGACGTGATCGCCCGCGAGGAACTCGAAGCTCGGTCCGGGGCCCGGAACCGCGTGGTCGCCGCGCACGACCGCGACGACGGACGCGGAGGTGCGCGTGCGAATCTTCCCGTCGGCGATGGTGTGCTCCGTGAGCCCCCCGGCCTCGGGCATCGTCACCCACTCGATCGCGAGCCCCTCGACATCGTGCCGGAGCTGTTCGAGCCGAACGGTGATGTTGGTGCCGCCGAGCAGTTCCGCGACCGTGGAGGCGTCGCCCTCGGATAGCTCGAGCGTCCCGATCGCGGCGTCGGCGTCCGCGCGGTCGTACACGACGATGTCGCGGGTGCCGTCCCGGCGGACCACCACTCCGGCGCGGTCGCCAGCCTCGGTCTCGAATTCGTAGCGCACGCCGACGCCAGGCAGCTTGGTCTCGAATATCTCCATGCGTCGAGCATGGCACGGACAGGCGGGATTGTCCGGGGTCTATCGCGGGTGACCCAGGTCCGCCCGCTCGGCTTGCTCGATCTCCCTCAAACGGTCCCAGCCGAGTCGCCAGAGGAACGGGTTGCGTGACGTCGCGTACGTCGCACAGGTGAATACGCGGAAGGCGCACGCACGATCTTTCGTCGCCTCGTCCATCCCACCGTATCCTTCGACGATGGTCTCCTCGCCATGACCCGGAAGCGTGAGGCACGCGGCGCCGAGATCTGCGGCGGGGTCTCCCGCACCGAAGGTGAACCAGGTGCAGATGCCGCCGAAGCGGCCGTGGTCGGAGATCACGTACCGCGGATCGAGGTTCCCATGCACCCACGTAGCCTTCCGCGGGGGGTCGGCCTCGAGTCCTTTCTTCCAAATCGGCGCAAGCCGGGTCGCGTCGACCGTTTCGCCTTGCGGGCCTTGAGAGTCGACGAGCGCCGCGAGGACCGCTTCCCACTGCGGGATGAGATCGGCGAGCGAGGTCAACGCGCGGGGCGACGCCGGCGCGTCATCCGGCGCGGGTCGATGCACCTCACGTAGCGCTCGGCCGAGTCGTATCCCGGCGTCGGCGGCGAGTTCCACGATCGTCGCGTTCGAGCCGGGTAGCCACCGGGCGATCTCCCAGTGGTAGGGGTAGTCCGCGGTGGGTTCGCCCGTGAGGATCGGCACGCCAGCGGGGAACGTCCATGAGGTCGCGAGGGACAGCAGAAGGTGGCTTGAGCGCTCGATCAGGGCGTCGGGTCCGGCGACGGTCGGGACGTTCGCGCAGAGGCGGTCGCCGAGCCGTACGGTGACGTGGTCGTCGAAGACGTAGCGACGTCCGACCTCAAGCGCCCCGAGGTGCGAGAACTGCGCCTGGACGAGCGAGCCCACTAGCGCGTCGGTGACGTCGACGCGCCCCGGATCCCCTCCGTCGCGGCCCACACTGCGACTGTATCCGCCCTCGCCACGTCCCTCTACCGGAGGGAAACCCCCTGCGGTATGCCCGGGTTATGCGGGCAGAGTAAGGCGGAACGCTGCGCCCGTTCCCGGCCCGTCCGATGCTGCGGTGACGTCTCCGTCGTGCGCCCTCGCCAATCCGCGGGCGATCGTCAGGCCGATCCCGCGCCCGGCGGGATGCGACGCGTTCGGCACTCGGAAGAACCGTTCGAAAACGCGGTCGATCTGGTCGGCCGCGATTCCTCGCCCGGAGTCGACCACCTCCACCCAGGCCGCGCCGTCGCCCGAACCACCGCGCACGGCCACCGTGCCGCCGTCCGGCGTGTGCGTCAGCGCATTGCCGAGCAGGTTGGTGAGCACCTGGGCGATGCGGTCGCCGTCCGCGCGAACCGGCAGAGAGGAGAAGTCCTCAAGGGTGAGCGTCACGCCCTTGTCGTCGAATTGCGGCGCGAGGCGCTCGACGGCGTCCGCGGCGAGGACGCGCAGATCCGTGTCCCCGAGGTGCAGGGGTATCGCGCGTTCCTCGGTCTGCGAGAGGAGCGCGAGGTCGTCGGCGAGCCGATGCAACCGCGACGCCTCGCTCGCGACCCGCGCATACACCGTCGGGTCGGGCTGCACGATGCCGTCGATCAGTCCTTCCATCGACGCGCGGATAGTCGTGAGCGGCGTGCGCATCTCGTGGGCGACCTCGCCGATGAGCCGGGTGCGATGCAACTCGGAGTCGGCGAGGCGAGCTCCCAGTGCGTTGACGTCGCGGGCGAGCCCCGCGAGTTCCTCGTCGGCGGGCAGGGGAACCTCGTCGCGATACTCGCCACGCGCGATGCGATGGGTGGCGCCGCGGATGCTCTCGATCGGCGTGGAGATCCGCCGCGCGACCACCAGGGCCGCGACACCCGCCGTGACGACGGCGGCGGCGACGCCGATGAGCAGGGCCCACCCGAGCGACACGGAGAGGGCGTGCTGGACCTCGTCGGCGGTGGGGTCCGGCGGCGGGCCGCCGGGTCCGCCACCCATGCCTCCCATTCCCATGCCGTCGCGGATTCGGCCCCGGAACGCGATGTTGGTGACGACGCCCACGACGACTCCGAGGGCGACCGCGCCCACGGCCGCCACGGCAAGGTGGGAGCCGAGCAGGCGCGTGCGCAGCGAGGTCGTCACGCGGGCGCCGCCGTGAGCTTGTAGCCGACCCCGCGGACCGTCGTGACGAATCGCGGGGAGTCGGCGGCGTCGCCGAGGGCCTTGCGGAGGTTGCGTACGTGGACGTCGACGACGCGCTCCTCGCCGTAGAAGTCCCACCCCCACACGCGTTCGATCAGCTGGCGGCGCGTGAACACGCGGCCGGGGGCGGAGGCGAGCGCGGTGAGCAGGTCGAACTCGAGGGCCGTCAGCGTGACGGGCGCCTCGTCGACGAGCACCTCGCGCTTGGCGAGGTCGACGGAGATGCCGGCGAAGCGAAGCGCCTCATCGGATTTCGCGTCGCCGCGCGCCCTGCGGAGCATCGCGCGAACGCGGGCGACGAGCTCGCGCGGGCTGAAGGGCTTGCTGACGTAGTCGTCCGCGCCGACCTCGAGCCCGATCAAGGTGTCCGACTCGTCGGTCCGCGCCGTGAGCATGATGACGAACACGTTGGAGTCTCGCCGGATCCGCCGAAGCGCCTCGAAACCGTCGATGCCGGGGAGGCGAACGTCGAGGATGACGAGGTCGGGAGCGTCGGTCGCGACCCGCTCCACCGCCTCCTCGCCCGTCGCGGCCGTGACGACGTCGTACCCGTCGTTCCTCAGGTAGGTCTCG